>Ga0075355_1000002_pt1 | contig 34801 bp, 57 predicted proteins | sample WestPond_Cattail_6_FD_120069 | JGI IMG/M metagenome (GOLD analysis project Ga0075355, IMG submission 120069) | Natural and restored wetland microbial communities from the San Francisco Bay, California, USA, that impact long-term carbon... | ecosystem: Environmental > Terrestrial > Soil >...
CACCAGAGGAAGCAGAATTAGCAGTCACTCGGAATTGAACTGGGTTGCTTGATACTTTATGGCCGATAAATGTCAGGTAGCGAAGGTTAGGTTGTCCAGCTACGCCGTCAGAGAATTGACCTTTGTCAAACTTCTTAATGGCGTCTGCATCAGTGCCTGCACCAGAGAATACGATTTGAATTACCGCATCATCTGCATCTTTAACTACTGAGACAACTGTCAGCACTGTACCGTCTTCACCGATAGTTCCTGCTGTGTGAACTGGTAATAAGTTAGACACATAGAACTCTGCTCGGTCGAAGTTACCCACGTCCCATGAGTTCGCAATCTCATCGTTACGTCTTGGCACGAACTGATTCAAGCCAGTATTGACGATAGCTGATTGGGCAATGTCACTCAGGTAGAACTTAGTATTATCCTTCGCAGCTCCATAGTTTCTGAACATTGCGAGTGCGGCTGCTAATTGACCGTAAGAGTTAATCTGGGTAACACCGTCTCCATAGAATCTATATGGTGCCTCTACGCACACACTAGCTATATCAGCTTCAATATCAGCAGACATTTCCATTACTGCGGACTTACCGAACTTCTCCATATACTCCTCAACGTTGAAGATGAATTGCTGTGCAGTAAATGCGTAACTTACGTTAATCGCTTTATCGACAGTCAAGTTCTCTACGCGTTGGTCGGCAGATTGGAATGTAGCCACTAGAGATTGCGCAACTGTAAATCTAGGTGGTAAATCAAAAGTCACTGTGTCGCCTAAGTTAGCAGTCATCTTCTCGAAGTTCTTGAAGCGAGTATTGGCTGTAGATACGAAGCAATTGAGGTTCTGTAGGTATGCCAGATTCGACATCTGGTAGGTTTGTACTTGTTGCAAAATGTTATTAGGAACGGCCATGTCATAATCTCCGATAAATATCCATATTCATCAGGAACAGACATGACCAGTTCGGCTGGACTACTACACGCGAAGGTAAGATGCGTTCTTGTAATCCCGTACATTCTTAGTACCATTGTCTGTTCCCACGGGCGAAGGTTTCAGACGGCTTAAGGGGTCTTGAGGTTCTTGCAAGTTACGTTTTGCTTCGTCATTCCGTTTAATTGATTCGGAAAGCTTTGACAACTCGTTTCTAGCCATCGTTGGGGACTTATCCAGTAACACCGTTAAGTCGGCCAACTTGCCTGGATTCTTCCTCAGCTCATAGATAATGGCTGGGGTGTTATCCATCTGGTTAGCTAGAAATACTAATTGTGGAAACTCAGCAGGGTTAAAATCGGCAGTCATTGCCTCAAAGTCTTCATACAAATCTTTACCTTGAGCCATCTTACCGAGATACTGCTGGGCTACCTGATTAACTTCCTGTTCGAGCTGTGCATCATGTGCCTTACGCTGGTCTTCTTGCATCTTCTGCTCTAGCATCTGCATCACTTGCTGCTGTATCTGCTGGGCATCAACGCTCTGTCCTTGCGGCTGAGCTTGGGGTGCTTGCTGTACAGGAGCTTGCTGCTGACCCTGTTGGGCTTGAAGCTGCTCGATTTCCTGCCTTGCGGCGTCTAATTGCTCTTGCATTTTCTGCTCTCCTTTGCGTTTGGCCTTCATAATCAGCTCATTCACTCGGGAAGCAGGAAGCATCTTCTCAGGAGTCGGTGTTTCGGATTCTTGCGATTCCTCGACATCAACCACATTAGCATCTTGCAATAAATCTTCTGCAATATCCTTTGCATCCATTTGAAACCTCACTGTTTCCGGTGTGACCGTGATCACCTACCATCCGTGGTAGTCCGACTATTTTGACCGCATAGCTGCGTAATTGGCCTAGAATCCTTTAACCTGTCTAGTCAGGCGTACAACTTGTCTGAAATCAGTATAGCAAGTTTAATTGCAATTGGAACACCATCTATACGGTGGATTAATAATTGGCACGATTCTTTGCAGTATGTTGACCACGCTTGGGTAACTTCTTGTCATCCATATCATGATCATCACGAGACTTCTTAGGCTTCTGACGCATTCCACCTTTAGGCTTATCGTTCATTTCTTCTTCCTCTTGGATTTAACATGTTCTGGCAGCTTCTTAATGCTCGGTGTGGCGTCCGCGAACTCCTTTGCTAATTCCGGTTTCTTCGCAAACATATATTTGGCTTGCGCCTTGGACTTAAACGGCATCTTTCTTCTCCTTGATAAAGCCTTCAAGTCTGTCTGTCATTTCACGAATAATGTAGGATATCTTATAATCCTCAATATCACGCATATGCAGTCGATAAGCCGTATGGCAATCATGCTTCCATGAGCGTACAGTAATTTCAACTTCAAAGTCATCGGTATCTAGCGATGGCAATGGCAGTTCTAATGCAGCATTATTCACGAGACTTCTCCTTCTTAGGCTTCTGAGCTAGAGCCTTCTTATCCAACTCATGGGTACGGTCAGCGTGTTTAACTTCATGATGATGGGAGGATACACTGATAGCCATGTCAACCGCAGTCCTAGCATTTTCGGCATCGACTTTCTCTTGCTTCACAGCCTGCTCCACACTAGCACCCTGAATATCAGCCATAACTTTGAGGAAATCGATATCAGCTTGCTTATTCTTAACTGCATCATCAGTTGCAATCTTAGTCAGAGCGACCTGAGCTTGAGTTGCGACAGCTTCCTTCTTCTGAGCTACTTTCGCCATTTCAGCCTGTGCTTGCATCGCCATAACTTGTTTAGGATCTAACTGCTGTTGAGCTTGCTGCATTGCCATCTGTTGAGCTTGAGCCTGCTGCTGTGCCAATTCTTCCATATATTGACCCGCAGCCTGACGTAAGCCCTCAATGCCTCTGATGTCGATGTTATCCAATAGGATTCCAAGCCCCTTAGTATTAATGAAGGCGGCAAAGGATTCAGAGGTCTGCATAAGTTGAATAATAGTTTCAAGCGATATTTGCTTCTGTACGGCAAAGTTAACTCCCGCTTCTACCTTGACATCTAGGCTCATGGCATCGTAGTTCATATACGGATTACCAGGCTTATTGATTGTCTGGTATGAACGTTTACCATCAGGTTGTACAATAGGTATGCTACGGGGTGTCACATAGTACTTCGGTATAAGGTCAAGTAGTTGCTGACATACTCGGTTCCATCCCTTCATGAAGCCTACGGTATATGGCATAGCTGCGGCATTGGAATGCATTGCTCCCTGCATAATTGCCACACCGGATAACTCGTTATTCTGGATACCTAGAGCTGCATCGTAAGACCCGAGTATGCCTTGAATAAGATTATCGGACATCTGGAAGGTTTCGCTAATTTGGGGTGGTATAGGTGTGCGCATAATCTCACGAGGAGGCTGTAATTGGATTTCTGGATTACCATCATGAAATGCGTTATAAAGCAGGGTTCCCGGCTTCTGAACATCGATGTATGCGTCTAAGTAATCTTCTGGGATGGACTCAACTGAGGCAATAAATTTATGCTCTACGGTGTTCTCAAGCTCGTTAGCTAGCGACTGGCCAGCATAGTTCTTAAGCCTCTGAGCATCGCGGACATTGTAGATATAGGGTCTTGTCATCTGCTCGGCGGTAGAGTCATTATTATCTCTAAGAATCGCACTATTGCCATCGAAGAAAATTAACGGCAGCATATTGAAGTTAGTCTTCTCGACCTTGATTAATTCAGCCCCTGAGAACGTATAGCGTGTGATTTCCTCAATCATAGTTTCACGCATCTTGCCAATTGGGATTGGTGGCTGTTCTATATATCCTGCCTCATCCCACATACCAAGTAGCTGCTCATAGTGCTTCACGGAGACTACGCGCCCATTAGATAGCTTGGTAATACGTTCCTTCTTGAAGCTCTTCTGGTCGTACTGACACATGAGGACAATGTCACGCTTAGCAGCTCGGTATGACCAGTTAAATCCTGAGAAGCTGCGTGCATACTTAAGACCCTTGAGAGCGTTTGAACCATATTCCTTCTCTACTTCGTCGGCCTCTTTCGGGAATAATTGGAAGCAGAAGCTACCATCACCCTTATGTGACCTGCGAGCTAATGGGTCGAAGCCGCATAGGGTTGGGTCAAAGGCGCGGTTGGCGCAAATCTTTTGATCCATAGACATGGGAGAAATGTAATCTGTGTAAACCTCTACTACTGAGAATCCTCCCACCAGTAAATCAGTATAGACATCATAGCTAAAACCATCATTGTCTGAGTCATTGAGTATCGCCCTGAAATGTGCCTCTAGGATGCTTAGGAGCTTTGGATCAATATCGTCATAGCCATCCTGAGCGCGTACTACGAAGCCAGGTTCCATGCGGGAGAACTCACCACGCAGTCTGGAGATGTAAGCTTCCATCATATTGAATTCAATTTGTGGTCGGCCAAGTGTAGTCAGAACTGCAATGTCATCTTCCGTGAGCGTGGACTTGTACACGAAGCGCATGAACTGATGGTAACGCTCGTAATTCGGCCTAAAGTAAGTATAAGCCTGTTCTACAGACTGCTTAATCTTGTCCAACTGTGTAGTATGCTTCCTAGCAATAACCGCCATAACTAATTCCTTGTTTTATATGCTCTCTTCTTGAGATCACGCAATACTTCCAACCGTGAATTTGCAACCTTAGTGGTATCCCTGAATAGCGCATCCTTGTAAAGATACATATTCAATAGCTTGTCAATTAGTGCAATTCGCACAGCATCTGCACAAGTGTCCGCAATATCATCGTGTGCATGTGAATCATTATTGGTGATCTTCTTCATATGATTGATGCACATCTCAGTGTGATTACCATGAGCGGGTAATGAAACCTGCTTGCTTGCGATATAAGGCTGGATATCGATGAATCTTTGAGCCTTACTGCCTGACTTGCGAGTACGCTCTATCTCACGAACCTTAAGACCACGCATTCCCTTAAGAATTGATATAAGGGTGACGCCTGTGGATTTCTTCTCGATAAAGGCTGTGAGGGGAGGGTGCTTATGTCTTGCGCAGTTCTGCCAGAAGTCTAAAAATTCCTTCTCCAGATACTTAGGTTCAACACGCATCTCACGACAGTCAATCCAGTGCAGACCAAATACACCAGTGCTTCTGCCTTGGGTCTGGATAGTGTACAACCCCCAGAAGGAGAACACGGTAGCATCATTGCGAGGGTCTTCAGTCTCTGCGGTATCGGCTGTGATGAAGGTGAACTTATATTCAGGCTCATCGGCTAATAGCGGGAAGTCCTCAGGCATATAGAGTCCACCACCTGCGGGCTGAGGATCTTGCTGATGCTGAGCTGCAAATACATATCGGTCTTTCTCTTGCCTAATCTTGAGCATATCGAGAGGAAAGGCTTCGGGATAAAGCGCATTACCTGCGTCATCCAGTGATTTAAGAATCACCCTATCCCAATCATAGCCATCCTCACCTGCGATGAAATAGGCTGGGAGGTCTTGCTCATGGAGTCGTTGTCCTATGAAGACTATAGGAACATTAATGCCCCTAGGTCGCTGCTGGATGGTTTCTCTGAAGTTAGTGATGACACTTTCTCGAATAAGGTCTGAGTGAACTTCGTCTGGCTTGTGGGAATCGTCAATAATAACTCCGCCAGAGAATCGGTCGAGGCCTGGAAGCCCTGCATTTCGACCCGTGATAGCTCCTGCCGAACCAAACGCCGCAATCGTTCCTCCAGCTTCTGTTGTAAAGTAATCCTTTGCCTGAGAGTCATCTCGTAAGTGGACATCGAATATCGCCTTATATTGAGGTAGAGACATGATGCGCTTAATAATATCAGTATGAGTCGATGCTAGCGTCTTGGAATATGAAATATATAGGAAGTTACTATCAGGGTACTTAGCCATACACCATGCTACCCAAAAGCTTACGATGGCGGATTTACCATGACCAGGTGGAACATTAATTAGCAGACGTAGAGATTCTAAGCGCGTACATTTAGTCAGGGCGCGACAGATGGTAATGAAATGACTTTCCCTGCCAACTGGACGTGAGATTATAAACTCTCGACCTGTCAGGATAGGGAAGAATGCTTGTATGAAGAGTAAGAGGCTACCCTTCAGCTTGCACGCTATCTCTGCGTTCTCAAGCTTGAGTTGTATCGCTTTATCCATGTAGCGGCAATCCTTTGCCAGGCTCTCATCCTGAGAAGCTAAATGAAGATATCGATATTAAGATAGCATGAAATTCGTGAAGATGATCATCTATTCGATCTAGTTTCAGTCGAAATCAGGGAAGCTGGCGATAGAACTAAGAGGAAATGCACCTCCTGGGATAAAATTTATGAATGCTTGGGTTAACTTTACATTAGGTAAATAAATGGCATATGCGAACATTGGCGCTATCTGATGATGGCCATATCCTGCAAGTCCACAACCAATATTAGTTACCATATAGGTATCATCTGGAGTAGCTGAAGCATAGCTCAGAAAATCTGCTACGAACTTATTGATAGAAACTAAGTCCCATGATTGATAAGGGCTAATCTTAGTAGGAATCGCATATGAATTACCCTGAAGCCCAATTCCCTGACCCAGTATCGCACCATGCTTCTGAAGAGCTGTGAGTGCTGCACCCTTCTTGTGAATTCCTAATAGATTGCTTCCGAATACAAATATTTCAGCCATGCCTCACCCCTTAACACATAATATTTGCTTCAAAGTAAACATAATCTCAACCAAATCTGACTGAGCTGCCATTACTGCATCGATGTCTTTATAAGCCGAAGGAGACTCATCTAAGGTCGAAGCACCGCGATTACACTCGACTGACTGTAATGCCATGTCATGCTGCTCAAGCGATATTAGCTGCTTAGCCTTAGTCCTCGACATTACTCTTCCTGCACCATGACTACAGCTATGGAAGCTATCTGGATTACCGAGTCCGCGCACTATAAAGGACTTCGCACCCATGCTACCTGGGATGATACCCCACTCATCGAGCTTAGCTGATACTGCGCCCTTACGAGTTACAATGACATTTTCACCAAAATGCTGCTCATGACTTATGTAATTGTGATGGCAATTGACTACCTGAACCTGCGTATCGAATTCTATACCTAGAGTTGTCTTCACTGCTCCTACCAGGTTACACATCATGACTATGCGATTCTGAGTAGCAAACTGTTGCGCCCAATTCACTGCCACTAGGTAAGCAAGATAATGCTGACTGCCTTCAGGAAGGTACGCCATATCTCTGTCAGGAAGGTTAATGAAGTATCTCTGCATATCCTTCTGGGCTAGCTCTATGAAGGTACGGCCGATAAGGTTGCCTATCCCACGTGAGCCACTATGGAGCATGAACCATACACATTGATTCTCATCCAGACAGATTTCGACGAAGTGATTACCACCACCGAGCGTCCCAAGATGGTTAATATTATTGGAATTCTTGAATCTTGGGTACTTCTCGCATAGCGCAGTAAATCCACCCTCTAGGGGTCGCCATGCTGTAACCACTAAGTCAGGAATATCACCCCATGAGCCTAGCCTCTGCTTCTTAGGATTAGAGCCATGCGGAATCATTGATTCAATCATGCAGCGAAGTTCAAAGAGATTATCAGGCAAGTCCTTCGCAGTTAAGCTCGTCTTCGTTGCCATCATACCGCAACCTAAGTCAACACCTACAGCAGCCGGAATTACAGCCTTATGCGTTGCAAGAATAGTTCCAATGGTTGAACCTTTACCAGCGTGGACATCTGGCATAACCGCAATGTGCTTGTGTATGAATGGTAGCTCTGCAAGACGAATTAATTGAGCCTTAGCTTCGTCCTGGAATAGAACGCCTTTAGTCCAATGCTTGATTGGCTTACCTGCTGTAGGGATTACTTCGAAATTCGACATATTGTCCTCAAGTTGGTGGCAAATGTAAGCATCACAGCTTAGGAGAAGTTTCACACCGCAACTCATGCCAAGGTCTCGGACTTCTCAGAATATAGCTCATGGCTTAAAAGTACTGTCTGCGTTTACTGCCGCATTTGCCAAAGCTGGTAGCGAGAGCTGGATTCGAACCAACGACCCTCGGCGTATGAAGCCAAGATTCTAACCGCTGAACTACCTCGCTATAAATCTGATGCCACAAATAGGACTCGAACCTATGACCTACCGATTATGAGCCGGTTGCTCTAACCAACTGAGCTACTGTGGCTGAATATGGAGCTTGGAGAAGGGATCGAACCTTCGACACGAAGCTTAACAGGCTTCCGCTCTGCCTCTGAGCTACCCAAGCATTGGTTGCCCATTTCGCACACTTGAGGGCTGCAAGTAGAAAGGGAAACAAAGAAAACCCAGTGCAAATCCAGTATATCAAATCTGGTTGAACTGTCTACTCATTGATGATGTACTTATACCTGATGCCACGATTCTGGGTAGCCGACATCACTAGACCCTCAGGTTTCATAAATCCAGGAGCAGCCTTTGAGCCGAGTTCTGCCATATCAGTCAAGGATTCAGCAAGCTTAGTTCCTATGACAGGAACCTTGTCCACGCACTCTGGTATGTCATGAAGCCAGACATTGAAGAGGCTGAATCTGCGCTCAGTCAATCCGTAGTTGCGCTGGATTCCTTGACCCCACCATTCTCCGTAGTGATAGCCTTCACCGAGAGTAAGTAATTCGGTTCGGTTACCGAGAACCCACTTGCAGAAACCAAAGTTATCACCGTCACTTGATTCGTCGAGAATTCTTGTCCTGGACTGTGCGAAGATATCACCGTGCTCTGTAATGATGATACAGCCGTTCGTCCCATCAATCTTCTCAGTGATGACATAAGACTCATTCTGCCACCTTGGGATTTTCGGCCATACTTTGAATTCCGGTTTCATTGGTTCTCCTTATTAAATTAACTGTAGCTTCGTGAAAACTCTCAGCAAAGTGTGTCATTAACTTTAATTGACGTGACAGACGACGATCCAGTGACATTATTGATAATAAGTTAGCAATTATACCCATTGCCAAGGTAGCATGGATTATCGTATCACTCACGCCTCATGCTCCAGATATTTACGTTCGATATGAATAGGCTCAACTCCTGCCAGCAGACAATCTAAATCCTCATAAGTAATGCTTGATATCTGTCCGAGACTAAGTTTAACCTTGAACTTGCAACCACCTTCTAAGCGCTTATAGTAGCTGACAAAGCCATTGCGATCCCAAAAGAATATCTTGATTTTATCTTTAGCCTTATTATGAAATACATATAGGGAGCCATCATGGATATTGCCTTTAAGCTCACGATTGATTAATCCAGTTAGAGAATCAATGCCCATGCGAAAATCTATGGGATGATTGGCAGCGTATACAGTTTTACCTTCATATGGAATCAACATTATAAGTCCTTAAGTAGTTCAATAATTTTAATAATCTTCATAGAATCAATATTGGGTGAAACTAAAACCTTGATACCTTGCGTAATGCTGATTTCTATATCATTCTGTTGAGATATGACCACTCCTGATTGAGGCTCGAGTTCTGGCATTAATTGATATTTTGGTTTAGGAGGAATCTCGATAAAGCTCATCTTAGATTTTTCAGGAACAGGTTTATCTTCAGATAGAATCTTCAAGTAAGACATATGCGTATAAGTTTCTGTAAATTCCTTATAATCTACATTATGTTCTTTAAGAAAATCAGCTTTCGGGGTATTACAGGATTTATACTTCTCGACGAGCGCACATAGATGATCATACTTATTCGCTTCATATATATCAGCTAAATTCAATTTTCGACGAAATGAGTTGAGGTGAGTTAGATTAACTTTATTCATTCGGCAGTAATATCTATCAGATACATTAGATTTCTTAATATCTTCAATTACATCCATCATTTCCCAAAAATATGCTTTATTCACAACTTTGCCGCCATTACGTATCATATGACTTTCCGTAAGAAACTTTCACCTTGGCTAATAAGCTCTCCAATAGTGTCAGCTTGTAAATCGAAACTACAGTTATGGGTAAGCATGAGTCCGCAATACTTGCCATTATCAGACTGTGGGTACAGCGTTATCGTGACGTTAGGATACTTATTAATCCAATACTCCCTGATATCCTGCAATTCTGTCGTCCCCATCCCTGCACTCCTGTAATTAACAATATTGATTAAACCACGGTTGATGTTTTAGGTCAAGATAATGGGGTTAAGGGAGATTAGCGTTTATTAACTTCTCGGACAGTAGCCACGATTACAGCCATAATGACTATGAAGACGAGTGGCAACCATAGCGGTGAAGTCACCCACCACCATGACCTGTCAATATGATCTGTAAGCTTTAGAACTAGGAAGATAAGGAATAGCACCGTAGGCAATCCCAGTCCGCTAGATTTAGATTGTGAACTCATCACCATCCAACCAAGTGCTGATACTTAAACTCAGGACTGGAAGCATGGGTTGTTGGGTCATCCTTGTCATAACGCCACAGTGGCTTCGGCATTGGCATTCCACAGTGGTTCAGATATCCTGAACTGCGCTGAATTAAACCTCGGATATTGAACTCTATTGCCTTCTGCTCACGTTTCTTGAGGGGATGAATTGCAGGAATTATCTTACCATCGTAGTCGAAAGTTCGTTGTGATGCTTTAAGCTGACTGCCTAAATCGTGGACTGTATCGTAACATCGAAGCCATTCCTTCATCGAGAACTGCATAATCATCCTTAATTAGCTACATTGTGGTCATTGTATATGAATTAAATCATGAGTTAAACTAGGATTGATTAAATTAATTTGGGTGGCTATGAGCATATTTAGAACGCGGTATAGATTGATAATGGATTCTAGTAATGAATATATTGTGTGGTATCGGCGATGGTGGCAACCATGCTATCGAAAAGCTTTTAGCCACAATTATTCCAGAAGTGAAGAAGCTGCAATGAAAGTTATTGAGGCTCATAAGTATCGCAAGTACATCGACTAGATGGTGCCTCCAGCCCCTAGCAATTGCTGCTTTAAGAATTAAACAATGATAGATACTGTCGGCGGGAAGGATTATACACTAGTCATCATCGCTTAGCTAGATTTTCCAATGCATCCTTATATCGTTCAAGGATAGTTTCACTTACACGGTCAAGGTCTTCTTGGGTTGCGTACTGCTTGGCTTCGGGGTTCTGAGAGTAATTTTCCTTAAACCAAGCTTCGGAGCGTTCAAGCTCAGATTCCGACTCACCAGCCCTTTGGTACCACTCATCTGTAGATTTGAATTCTAGCATCATATATCCACCATTGTAGAACCACAGTCTGAGCAGACTAGGGATATTCCACCATCACAGTCCATTTGCGTATTCTTGTGGTCGCAGTAATTGTCGATCATAGAGTTAATCTTGGCTAGAAATGGTTCATACATTACCCTAGACCAATTACTATACAAGAAGTCATTCTCAACGCAATCATAGATAAGTTCAAGTTCGGCCTTGGTAAAGTCGTTCATTCGCGCTCCTTAGCAGTCCTCAATATTCTTAAATCCAATTGCCTCTAGCAGATAGTGAATTCCTACAGAGTTCCCAATAGAAGTCACATCTAAGTAAAGTGGTTCGCCATCACCGTCCTTAGCATTATTGAACATTGCGAAAGTGCAGTCGTTATCAAGAATTATTGTAAAGGCATCAGCATTCGAGATTAGATATCTCCAAAGTTGAATCGGATTCATAGTATTGCAATGTTCTAGTAAATTACTCATTCCATCGCCTTAAGCTCTTCGGACTGCTGATCTGTAATCTCATGAACTAATTTATCAAGTCTTTCAAGAATATCCATACATTCTGGAGGAATTGATTTCCTGCTGACTAGGTCGTCTATAAGCTTCATATGACTATGAGCAGCGTTTAATAACAGCATAATCTGCTTCTCACTGATGATCATGCCCTATCTCCCAATAATTCCGTCAATGTAACCATGCCCGTAAGCAGATGCCTCTCGGTAATTGTCATGCTCCATAGTGCTTGGAATGTCACCTATCATGATAATCCATCGATAATTGTCCTTCTCAAGGATGGAAAATTCAAATTCACGCCATATTTTGTCATATCTGTCAATGTAGGTCACAATGTTCAAGGATTGCTCAATATCAGATTGGCTCATAATGCCTCCTAATAGTCCTCACAGTATTCCAAACACAGTTCATGCAACCTATTCAGGCACAATGCCAAGCCATGGATGTCAGGGTAGTTCATATAGCCATTATCCTCTGACGCAAAGTTACAATGACGAATGCCTTCCCAGATGATTTTGCCTTGAAGCAGGACGCGAACCTTGGTTTCAGTCTCGCTCCATGGGTCAGAGAAGGAACTTAAGACCTCGCACTCGATAACCCTGAAGGGAATGTCAATCACTCGGCCATCGGACTTAGCTAAATTGTATTGCAGCATTAGGTTGCCGAACAGCTCCTCGGTAGGCCATTTGGTGTACGTGGGTAAGTTGTCAATCATGATTCCTCCTAGTAGTTCCCGCTAATGCCTTCCAGTACCGTCCAATCCTTAAGATTAGGTTCCTCGATTATCCTAACTACTGAGCCACAGCAATCGCAAGTCCAGTAATCCACGTTATGCCCTTCCTGATACAATATTTCCAGAAGCTGCTCTAGGCAAGTACCCATTCTCTCAGCGCCTAGTATCTTAGATAACCGAGAAGTCACAGCCTCTTGGGTTAATAAGATATCTACAGTGAAGGGATGATAGGACTTGGAGTGGCCATTATGTCGGTCTAGGTAGAGATACTTCATGATTCCTCCTGATTAGCCCACAAGGATAAACCATTTCGAGGATATGCTCCAGATGGTGTAACCTTCTAGGGTAAATTAATTAGGAGCCAGAATGAACGTCCTCATAGCATGTGAATTCTCAGGAGTCGTCCGAGAAGCCTTTAAATCCCGTGGTCATAATGCATGGTCATGTGACCTTCTGCCTACTGAGATACCCGGGAAGCACTTTCAGGGTGACGTTCTTAATCATCTGCACGGCGGTTGGGACTTAATGATAGCCCATCCTCCATGTACACACCTAGCCTCTAGTGGCGCACGATGGTTTAAGGGTAAGATAGTCGAGCAAGCTGAAGCGATTGAGTTCTTCTTAGAGTTAGCCAGTGCTGATATCCCCCGCATAGCCATTGAGAATCCAATAGGCATCATGTCTACCCAGTTCCGTAAGCCAGACCAAATTATCCAGCCTTGGCAATTTGGTCATGGTGAAACTAAAGCTACATGTCTCTGGCTGAAAGGGTTGCCTAAATTAGTGCCTACTGAGGTCGTTGAAGGTCGTGAGCCTAGATGCCATATGTTGCCACCCAGTAAGGATAGATGGAAACTTAGGAGCCTGACCTATCAGGGTATCGCTGATGCTATGGCTAACCAGTGGGGATGAGTATCCACAATTTCTCTGGATAACCATAGGGATTACCCGTGCATAAACTCTGTATGATATTATGCATCAAAGTTAACCACAAGATATTCTGGGTAAAATAACTAATTACAGTAAGGTTATGCTGAGGTTATGATCTACCAGATTCCAAGTCATACCTACCCAAGCAAGAGTTACCCACAGATTTATGTCGCAGTAATAGCAGTAATTAGATCTTAAGATCATAGATCTATAATTATATCTAGCGGGATTACAGAAATTTCCCGGGAAAAATATGTCGACCCTGAGAAACATGATTCCTAAGTAGCATTCTTGATTCTGGAATTTAGAATGTCTGGGAAAACTATATGGTGGACTGGGTTACTACAAAGTGATCAAATAAAATATGGTAGCCGTATAAGCCCTAGTCTAGGATATGTATCTATGGATTAAGTAATTATGTGGAAAATTTATACAGGTATAGGGAAAATGGTCTACAGATTAGGATGGTGAGGCTCCTGCCATAGCGATGGGGTGGCTTCGTAGCGGGGCATACCCCCTCTTAACGTCATAGCATGGTGTGATACACAGCCTACAGGTTAGCCAGTGCGTGTGTGTTATCGCCTCACCATGAGCGTCTATGAGCCTTGCGGGATATATCATTGCTATGTACTACGCATGAGCTATCATTATTATATTAATTAATCTATGTCGCAAAGCTATACCATTACATCACGTACTAATCACACCCTTTATCCACCCTATCTATCATGTCGTAAACTCTTTATATAACCTTTGTTGACATATGATGTAAAGGTCATGTAGTATTACTAACTTTACAACAATGAGGACATATATAATGAGTGAGAACGTTGGCTACATCCGAGTATCAAGCGAATCCCAGAACACTGACCGCCAGTTAGATGGCATTATCCTTGACCGCACCTTTACTGATAAGTTATCCGGTGCTACTAAAGATCGCCCTCAACTTCAACTCTGCCTCCAATACCTACGACGCGGTGATACCTTATATGTCCATAGCATAGATCGACTAGCTAGAAGCCTACGGGATCTAGAAGACATAGTTAAATCCCTGACCTCTCGTGACGTAACAGTCATATTCCACACCCAGGGCTTAACCTTCACATCCGAAGCCAATCCAGTCAGTACTATGATGTTACAAATGCTTGGAGTCATAGCCCAATTTGAACGCACACTGACTAATACTAGACAACGTGAAGGTATAGCAGTAGCCAAGGCTAAAGGTAAGCACATGGGTAGACCAACAATAGACTACAACAGACGCAACGAAGCTATAGAGCTATGCAAGCAGGGTATGAACATATCTCAAATCAGTAGAGCTATGGGATTATCACGCTCTAGCATCAACAAGCTACTACAATAACCATTGACACATCAACTCCGGTTGATATAATAGCGACTTAACTTAAAGAGAGGACAACAATGAAGATTACAAAGCGTGATATAGATAATTTCAATCGAGGTGTAATGCCATCCGCTAACACTGAATACAACAATGCTAACGGGATATATGGACGTGAGATATATCTTAAGCTACGAGCAGTCAAGGATTCTCAATGGGGTATGCTTCGTAAGCCTATTACTGCTAAGCATGTCAGCGAGTGGATTGATTACGTTTAATCCTAATAATCCCGCTCAAACTTACCCTCAAGCTCTTTAATCTGCTCTTTAAGGGCTTGAGTATCCTCACTACTGACAGTCTCTACAACCTGCTTCTCAACCCAACCATACTTAGCGCCTTTAGTCTTCATGTACAGTGCTTGCGACTTAGTGCAACCCTCATAGCCTTGTAGCACAATAGTACTTGCCATCCGCTCGATAGCCTCAGGTTCTGCACAGTCTAATTCACGCTCATAATGCTTATTCAGGGTATCATCATCAATCCCAACTACCTTGCATATCAGATACTTTGGAATTCCCGCTATAGCTAAATCCTTAACACGTCTTCGCTGCTCTTGTGTGGGATAATGCGTGTTATCGTAAAGTACCATTGCTATGCCCTCTTCTTCTTGAATACAGCCCGCTTGCCATCAATCTTGGCTACAGCCTCAATCACATCCCCGACTGGAAGTACATCAATATTGCTAGCTGGAATGCTATCAGCTACAGCGCTAATGATATCAGCTACCCCAACATTAACTTCAGGCTCAACAGGCTTAGGCTTATCAACCGCAAGTATCGTCCCTTTACCTCCACACATGTTGCAATCACCGATTACACCACCTAGCTTTGCCACTTTCTTACTACCCCGACAGGCAGGACAACGTATAGATTCGGTCACAATTCCACTCCTTGGATTAATACTTATACTCATAGTATCACCCTTAGCCCTTGATGAAAATTATTTGCTATAATCCCTTGACCACATCAACCCTAGTTGATATACTCGCTGCATGAAACAGAGATATACCGGATTTTAACCATAAGAGAGGACATCAACATGTACCAGTCAGTAAATTTCAGTAACTTCGTAGACGCGTTCGCAAAGATGGATCGCAAAGATAACTTTAGCTACGAAGGATTGCGCGCACTATTCGACTATCTTGAGCTCCTCGAAGAGGATATGGGTCAGCCGATGGAGCTAGATGTTATAGCCTTATGCAGCGAGTACAGTGAGATTAGCGATGACGAAGCGGAATATAGCGAATATATCGGCGATGATGCGCATCTTGGTGTGAACATCATCTGCACGCTCCCCTCTGGTGACATTCTTGTCAGGGAGGGTTAATCATGCGAGATAACAATTTTACCCTAGAAGAACTTGAGCTTATCCAGAACAACCTGCACTGGAATGATTGCGGGGAAGTAAATCAGAAGCTCTTACAGCTCAATCAGAAACTTGAAGCCCTCATCACAGACTACTGTGACCATGATTGGCAGAATACCTACACTGAGCAGGAAATATGGCAATGTACTAAATGTGGAAATACAGATTAACTTGGGAGGACAATATTATGAATTTATTTAACTTAGAGAATTTTCCAGCCATAACCTTTGAGCCTAATCAGGGCAATATCTGGATGAAGGTAGGGGAAGAAAACGCATTACTATCGGCAGAAGACCTTAAAGTGCTTTCACACGGCTTATATTTGCTTTATACAGCTATAAATTCATATCTAGCTGGAGTTGAACATAAGAATATTACACCTGATAGCGACTAAATTTTAATCTTAATGGAGGACAAAACCATGACCGTAGATACAGCGATTCAACACATGCTATTCCGTTCAACAGATATGGAGATAGCGGATTTAGCTTGGTGTGCTAACAGACATCGGGAAGATACAATTCAGCGCTTCTGTAATTCACAATTATGGCGTAGGGCTGAATGTGAGGAGTTTCTTGATAACATTGCGCTTGCGTATGAGCTTTTGGTAAAGGACGTAGGTGCAATATAAATTTTAATTAAGAGGTAAAGATGGAATTTGACAGGGAGAAGATTGGAAGACAATCGACTGATATTATCGAGAAATTTATAGCTAATTCTGCCGATGATGAGCTAGGACACGCAAGTAGAGCTGTCAAGTACACGATAGCGAGATTCTTAGTATCTTATCAGCATCATATCAATGAGAAGGGAGAAATGATATCCAGCTATGAGCTTACCAATGCCATTCGGATAGCGCTTCAGGATTGCTTAGATGAAGTCAATAAGGCAATTATAGCAATAACGGCAGTAACTACGGAGACAATACAATGACGAGCCAAAGACGTACAATTATGGGTGGAATTGACTACACTTTAGCCACAATGCATCAACTTAAAAAAGACCTAATGCGTGTAGATGATCCAAATATCGATGTAAATTGGGCTAGGGGTGGAATTATCGTCACACTGATAAGCCGATTAATTATGATTGCCGATGATGTAATGAAGGATACACTTAAGTCCGGTGAAGGTGATGCAATTAAGGATTTAACTGCGATTCAAGCTGAGTTCAACGACTTTATGGATAGAATGCTTGGAGATATGAAGCCATGAATCTGATTGAAATACCCAGGCATATCTGGTCGTGGCTTCCTGCAGAGGATGACTTCTACCACTCCTTGGATTTGATGATATATGAGCTTGAGGAAGGAGCATCCACTAAGAGGCAAATAAGTACAACACTGCGCAAACGTGGATTAAAGATAGACTGGTTGGATTACGCGGTCACATTTGCATTCAAAGATAACACAGGTGTAGATATCCAATGTCCGGCATGCAACTTAAACACCAGAGTGCATCACTTCTTATGGCAAACTCTAGAATGTGACGAGTGCCATGTTATTAGTCTAAAAGATTACTGGGCTTTATCTCCCAATTATAATCTCCCAGACTAAATCCACTATATCCATAAAACCTCCATAGAAGCTCACTAAGGAGGTTAAAATATTTTACCTAGCAAACCTATTCCACCAAGATTATAACGCAACCATGGTATGAGTTTGACTCAGGAATCCATTAGAATCCACTTGGTTTCGACTCTCGCTTCACTGAGAATGGTTGAGTCCACTTGTGAAACATCCCATTTTGGAACTTAAGGTTAAGCTCGAAGTTGCCCGCATCACCTCGATTCTTACGACAACGAACTTGGAATAGATGCTGATAATCTCCTGAATTGTCATCTTGGTCTGGCCTATCAATACCTATCCACCAGCTAGAAGAATGTACCGACCCCATAGACTCGGCTGCATCGGTAGTTAATGGACATCTATCACCTACTGGCCTAGTCTTGAATTCCCGATTAACTTGAATGAGGCAGATGACATCACAGTCAAGCTCGATAGATAATGCTGCGAGACGCTTTGATATATCGCCCTGCTGTAAGTCCTTGCGGTCGTACTTAGTTTTACTTCCTACCAAACCGAGATAATCAACTACGATTACCGCTATGGGTTGCCGAAGTGAAGCCAATCGAGATTCAGTCTCTATCTGGTCGATCGTGATCATGGGTTCACTAATTAGCGATACCTGTTTAGGCAGAAGCTTGATAATTCCATTACTCACGACTTCTCGTCTCGATGAACCTTGAACTCCGAGTAGCCTAGCATGTCGTTCTAGCATTACGCGCTCGTGCATTTCAAGGTTGAAATATAACGTTTGCTTACCTGGTTGAGCATCGATAATCTTGTCCATCAAGTACAGGGCGAAGAAGGTCTTACCATGGCCACTACGTCCCGCAATAGTGATTAATGCACGATTTGGGACTCTAGGTAGGCCTGGAATCTCGACCGAGAAATCCGAATTATCTGCATTCTCTTCTGATAAGAATTCATCTGCAATCTGGTGGTAACTGCGTACTATCGATGATGCGGAATTACCCTGAGACTTAGAGAGCGCTTGTAACTGTAGGGACATAGATTCAAGAGCTTCCTCAGGTAATCTATATTCCATGCTGAGGTTGACAGTATCGACTAGAATTCTTAGCTGTATTCGCCATTGTCGATAATCCAAAAGCTTTGCAACATCATATTCAAGATTAGCGGTGGAGCAATATTGATCCTGCATGGCTAAGCTAATTACCCTATGCTGATCTGGTGCTGCAATTGTCATTACCTCGATTAAGTCAAATACATGCTGTTTGGAGAATAACCCCTGTACCAGATCAAAGATAATGCGATGATCAATATATGCGAAACACTCACGATTTAGCCTTAACATTGCTTGCTGAATGCGGATATCCATCGGATCACCTATGTGAATCAAAGCACATATGGTACGTAATTCAATCTCATGCCCTCTTGGTGGCTCAACGTATGGAAGATTAAGATGCATTGAATTCCCCGTTAACGATGCGCGCAATATTAACCTCTCTGGTAAGAACGCGAAGATTGTTACGCCTCACATTGCCATTCTGGGTAGTGTAGGGCTTGATGAACCAATCGTAATGCAACTTGATATAACGCAGGTAATCTCGAAAGGATTCAATACTGAACTTCTTGCCATCCTTCTGATATTTATGCCAGTTCTTACGCATATGTGTCAATTGCGCCTTAAGCTTAGAATCGACGACCTTAATGCGTGGTAAGTCGGGTAATTCCTCATGATAGGTCTGGACAATCTCATCAACGGCTACCATGGGTGATTCGTCAGAATCGCTAATAATGTTAGTAGTTATTAATGGAATAGAATACTGATCAGTATCCATATCATGGACACCCCTGTCCACCACATGGACACCCCTATCGATTTCAATAAGTGCTGGCGTGAAGTATCCTAAATCTTGGGCTACATGGAATATACACTTCTCACCTAGCTTAGAATTTTTATCCCGAATTATTAACCCATGAGATTCTAACTTATTGATAGATATGTAATATTGCGCACGTTTAATCTTGGCTTTGGTGTATAGGAATTTAGCACTGCGCCTGATAACAGCATCGTCTTTGGTGTAATCTGCTTCATACCTGAGTGCTATATACAATGACAATGTGTATAGATCTAGTGCTGCGTGGATGTCTTCATTAATCGTGATGTAACGTGGTTTGATGCGTTTTAAAGATAAAGATGTATCTAATTTAAGCTGAGACATGGTATAATTATCCTGTGGTATCTCTATGCGAGATAGGGTGCTAAGTTGATTAATGCAATTCGGTCGCCAAACTTTCATGCATTAATCGCGTGTAGGGCAGGAAGCCCGATTTTAAATTAATAATCCAATATATTGCTCCTCGTGGTTTTCGAAAGATTTTCTCTTTACAATAGATATTATGTCCAGTTTCTTCAAGCGTGATAGTATATTCTTGATCCTACCAGTAGTCTTGTACGGAAAATATGATTCGAGCAATTCCACTGTCATATATTTATGAATTACATTATTGATTAAAGCATCATCCCCTTGATCTGGATACCTAGCTACTTGTCGAATTATATAAAGGACAATTGCATTTTCTTCTCCATATTGAATCGCATCATCAATGTAAAAGCTTAAATATTCAGTCATGGTTAATTCCTAATTAATTTCAAGCAATCTACGCGCGATAGCCATCCTCAAAGTTAACTCTTCTTCTGTAATATCTGGGAATTCTTCTAGGATTCTCGTACGCAAAACTTCCAATATGTTCATAATTGACATCCTTTGTCTTAAGATAAATCGTGAATTGAAATAAATATTGTGAAATGCTTGATTTCAGCACGGCATGGGGTAAAATTGTCATAGTTTTGATCCTTTGTGTCTACTGATTAAACATTGTCTAGGATTGAAATTAGAGGACACCTTGAGCTGCAATTCTCAAGATATTCTCCCTGTCCGGGGCTATCTCCTAGCCCCAGCGAATGGGTTTAATCTACTCCAGAAGCATTTCTAATTCAAGATCTAAATTCTCGCGTATCTTGCCGAGGTTAGTAAGATTACAGAGCTGACCATCGACGAATACGGTTGTTAATTCACCTGCTATTTCCGTCGCTTCAGTCACATTGTCGTAAAGCTTGAATTTCGCACATTCATAATCCCATTCCACATATAGCAACCCCCGGGCAGATTTCTTACTCCCATCGGCAGTCTTTGGGTCTTTCCAGATAGCCACGCGCTTACTGTTAATCACTGCACTCGTGGCCTTCATGGCAAACCCAAAGGTATCGCGTGTTACGTACTGATATGTATAGCTTCCTACCCCGAATATGATATTGCTTGAGCAGAAGCCCATTTTCTCCATCTTTTCCAAGATTAGGCTAGCTCGCTCCACGGTGATTGCGTCTCCGTATATGAGTCCGACTTTGGGGTTAAGCACTTTGTAGCCGGCTGCATTAATACTTCCTCCGAATTCGTCCCAGAGACATTGGAGAGCGCCTCTATAAGCTGGGTCATGAGGGGACTTGCTACCATCACCAGAAATAATAGCCACAGGGTCGCCACTGTCAGGACGCACAACCACTTTCCCATTCCTTGCATTGATTTCATCCTTAAGCTTGGGTAGATACTCCGTCAATGTTCTCCAGAAGTCATATGAATCGCATACAATTGATATTATTCCTTCTGGGTAAACCTCTGTGATTAAGCGCTTGATGGTGTCGAATTCGCCGTCCGAACCACCGCAGCACATGACTGAATGCTCCGTAGCTGGAACGCTCGTACCAATTACAGCTTCTTTAAACCCATCATAATGATTGTACAGTAGCTCAATAGCACTCACGCAGTCAGTACCCTTGAAGCTCGTAAGGTGGGCTGCCCCAGATAGACTTGCGTCCTCAAGACCAGACATTCCCCTAAAGCTGAAATCATGCGCCTGATAGTCCACGAAGTCTAAATCAGCACCAGTCTTGATAGCATACTTAGTCAGGAGTCGCTTGAACTCGAACGCAATCGTAGCAGAGGTCATAGGCTTCCATAGGCTGGCTGAGATAATGGTTTCAAGGTAATTGGTAAGCCAGAAGAACTCTGGGTGAGTATTAACTATCGTGAGGACTGGAACACCGATTGGGACTCTCATGCCTTCCTCGATAGCTTTAATTCTAATAGGTAGGTAACCAAGGTCGTGAAGTTCTTCAATATGGCTGCAATCGAAATCATCAATTCCTAGCGCTCTCTCTATTAACCCTTTGTAGACTGCAATTACAACGCTCTTATCTCGCTCGAAGAATCCTGCTTCCCAGTTGGCCATGAGATCATGAATGAACGCTTGAATCCCAAATACCACCACCTTATTATCGAAATCCGGTAGAAGACTATGACATTCCTTAACATATCGGGGGGTAAAATTACTGTAAATCTCAGTTGTGCCAGCTGGATATTGTCGCCTGTGGTCAACCTTATAGAAGTCTATGGCAAATAATGGATTATGGAACATGCGGAAATTCCCTCAATATGGTTAGGCGGTCTGTGGATTGGAATTTATCGTCGTGTAGAACGTGGTGGCAATAGATATGGGTGTAGTATTCTAGCAACTCGTCTAAGCCTTTACTGAAGATTCCGTGGGTTACATAGAGATATAGATTCTCGGCAGTCGTTAGGCGGAGTTCCTTCGCTACCTCGATAAAGGTTCGTCCACCATCACAGATATCATCCACGACTAAGATTTCCCAGCCGTCAGTCTCACGATTGTGCTTATTAGGTTTAATGCCAGTGATTGCACCACTATCAGCGCATCTGACCTTATCGAAATGTATGGGAAAGCCAACATCCATATCATTAGTAATGTCATCAACCCTGTATCTAGCTCCCTTATCAGGTGCGCAGAGGATTATATTATCAAGGTCAAAGTTATCTAGTAGATTATAGCGTTTGAATATGCTACTTGCTGAGATATTGGTCATACGGAAGTCGGATATATATTCAAAGGCTTTGTTAGGATTATGCACATCCCAGAAGCGCATGAACTTCACGTCTAGCTGATTAAGTACTTCACATATCACTTCAAGGCTCAAAGCTTGACCAGGCTGACAAACTCTATCCTGCCGAGCATAGGGTAAGTACAGCACGTCTAGGTCGATATCGGTAATTCCAGCGTGCTTAAGGGCATTAACCACAAGTTGTAGGAACATGATCTCACAAGCGTTAATGGGCTTCCAAGTAAGGACTACGCGCTCAGAGTCAATCCGCTCAGGCAACTTAACTTGAATCTCTCCTCCTGGGAAGATGAAATGGTCAATGGGATAGTTATTCAGGAGCAACATCGGCAAGATTCCCTATATTAGCTTTAGTATGAAGGTAGGCGAAAAGAACCCCTGCGTAGAATCCTCTCCGATAATCTTTATTCTCATCAGTGCTAATCTCGAGGTGAAATGTTTCATTAGCATCTACGATATTGGCTACAAGGTATTCATCTATCTCAGCTAGTGATCTCATAGTGATTCCTTAGTAGGCAATGCGTCTAATTGGAGGGAGAATTCTCTTAATCTCTTCTTCTGGATCAAAATCTGATATGCCACCTCTTGGCTCACCATCACTATTGGAAATACGCCATGCATTGTTTTCATCATCAGCTTCGTCCCAAGATTTCTGATATAAATCCCCGAAGACAGAGACGAAGAGTTGCCCACCCCTAACCATACCAAATGTTAATTTTCCAGATACTTCGGTTTCAAATTCAATATGCATGATTCCATCCTTAGGTAAGTGTGAATTATTGGGAGAATTGCTACATGGTGTGCCTATTGGTCTGCGATCTCTGATCTTCCTGAGTTCTTTAGTTAAGGTAGAAATCCTAGATTCCAATTGATGCTTCTCTATGATGCTCATTCCTCCGAAATGATCCCGAAGTCGCAGTAATTCTTCAACATCATCAAGATATCGCTCAGCCCTTTCTGCCATCTCAATCGCTTGTGAATTCATCATTCTTCCTTAAGAACCTAAGTAAATGGTGTGCAAGTCGGTCAATCACAGCCAGCCACATCATCAGAATCAACGTAACTAGTATTATATCTGCCCATAGTGGCATGACATTGTTCGATATTGCCCATGGTAGAATTGCGCCTTGGATGAATATGAACACCGATACAAACGATATAATCTTAAAGAGTATCAATCTCATTTCTGTTCTCCTAGGTTGATAAAGGGTATTGCACCACCTGCATTGGTGGTCGGTAATCTTCCGTCCCACTTCAGGATAGCTTGATAGGACACAAATTCCTGGGTCAGACTATCCGCAAGAATCTTATTAGCCTTAGCCTGTGATTCCGCGTTGATGATAATGCGTTGTGCAGCAGCCTGAGCGTCCACAATAGTCTTCTGCGCTTCAGCTCTGCTCGTAGCAATCTCATTCTCAACTTTAACCGCATTCTGGGAAGCCTCTATCTTAGTATTAATGGAATTCATGACTGATGGCGGAAGGACAAAGCTGCCGATGAGGTAAATCTTGTCAACATTAATGCCGTTAGCCTTCGATTCTCGAACTACTATGGCGTTAACAGCCTTGATAAATTCTTCCTTCTTAAGTCCGTATATCTGGTCAACTGTCATGCGACTTGCGACCTCATTCATAGCATCCCGACACATATTATGTAGGAACGTGTCGGTAATCTCATCTATGCCAAGGCGATACTTCGTAAAGACCTTCACGATATTGTCAGGTTCAATCTGGTAGGTAATCCCTGCGTCAGTAGTAATCGTAAGACCTTCTGAGGTCTGCATGGTAATTGCTTGACCTTTAGTCCATGAACGGTTCTGAAGGAATGTGGGGAAGAGGTACATCTCCTTGTTCCACCCTAAGTAGTAACGCCCTACTCCTGCTGACTCTTCTGATACTCCTTTATCGCTGCCATAGAGGTTAACTATTACACCCCTATACCCAGCAGGTACGCGAGTTAAATTACAGGCTATATATAGAGATCCAATTAATACCATACCGCTAGCTATACCCGCTTGAATCTTGTGCTTTATTTGCATACTCATCCTTGTGTTATTAAGATTATTACTGCTAAGCAAACCTGCCTGGATATGGGTCTTGCTCATCTGGCATCAATTCACCTTCAGTGCAAAACGCTATTCTGAACTGTTGCTTCCAAGGGATATAACCCTGCTGCTTCCATCTGGTGGAATTCTGTGGAGCTATGTCTAGTCTTACGCAAACTTTATTCAGATTGCCAAACCAGTTCTCAACTTCTTCAATGGTCATTGGCGCTTCTCCTCGCAAATTGTCCATTATAATATAAACCCTAGTTGATGTATATGCTGACTTTTGATATAATGCTACTTTCCATGGAGGAATTTAATGTTAACGGATGAGCAGCGTGCTAGAAGGTGTGAAGGACTTGGAGCGAGTGATACCGCTATCATAATGGGATTCAGCAGCTACAAGACTCCATATCAATTATATCTTGAGAAGACAGGAATTATAGAATCATCTGATGAGGTTACAGAGCAGCAATACTGGGGGAATGCTCTTGAGCCGATCATCATCAAGAGGTTCTCAGAAGAAAATGATCTCGCAGTCATCTTTCCAGATACAGTGTACCATCCAGATTATCCATTTATATTCGCTAATCTGGATGGCTGGATTGAATCCGAGAACGCAATAGTAGAAGCAAAGTCAGCTAATAGTTTCCAACGTAAAGAGTGGGATATGGCGCTTACTGATGGCATACCCACAGCCTACCTAATCCAGATTGCCAAGCAGTGCTTAATTACCAATGCATCACGTGGTTACTGTGCTGTGCTAATTGGCGGAATGGAGTATAAGCAGTTTATCTATGAGCGTGATACAACTCTAGAGGCGTTAATCCTCCAAGCAGACATAGATTTCTGGCATTGTGTGGAGAATCGCATTGAGCCTGACCCCATATCAACGTCAGATTGCCGATTGAAATTCCCTAAGCCACATCCTGATAAGGTAGTTGAATCTAACTTCAGGACTGCTGGTGCGCTAAGTGGTTTAACTCAGGTTAAATTATCTCTTAAGGATTTGGCAGCGCGTGAGGAAGAGTTCAAGATGGCAATTATGGCTCATATGGGTACTGCGGAGTATCTGGTAGGTCAGGATGGTGAGTTATTAGCCACATGGAAGGCTAGTAAGAAGGGACATAGAGTTTTTAACTTGAAGTGAGGGATCACATGAGCGATACAGCATTAGCACCGGTTGTAGAAGATTTGCCGGAAAGCAATCACATGAGAACTAGCCGTCTGGATGATAGTTTATTCTCTAAGGGATTAGCGCCACACTATATGGGGTTAGCAGCAAAGTTAGCCAGCTCCGAGCTTGTGCCTAAGTGCTTCCGTAATAAACCGCAAGACCTCTTCATGGTCTGGGCAATTGGCTACTCGATCGGAATGTCTCCTGAGCAATCTATGCAGTGCATCGTCCTAATCAACGGTAAGCCCTGTATGTGGGGTGATGAGATGTTAGCGCTCTGTATGGCTCATAAGGACTTTGTGGACATCGTTGAGACTTCTATAGTCAAGGCAGACACTGTGGTCGGCTATAGCTGCATTATTAAGCGCAGAGGTCGTGAGGATAAGGAGAACATCTTTACCCTAGACATGGCGAAGCGTGCTGGTCTATTGGCTAAAGGTGGTGTATGGGCGCAATATCCTGAGCGTATGCTTAAGCTTCGGGCTAGAGGATTCTGCCTACGGGATGCCTTCCCAGATGCACTTAAGGGAATTAAATCTCGTGAAGAAGTTGAGGATTACATCGATGCCGATTACACTGTGACCGATAATAAGGGTTCACGCACTCAGCGACTTACGCAGGAGATTGTGGCTAAACAGGGAGAGAATAATGCTCGGGAGATTAATGGACTGTGTGCGCCTTCGTCTGATAGACCGATTACTCAGGAAGACCTTGAAGTCATCGAATCTGGAGAAGAGATTGCTGTGGTCGTCTCAGCGCCTGAATTACATTCTGAGATTAAACGACTCATCACTGAGAGAATCTTTACTAAGGAACGATTACATAAGGCATTAAAGTACTATGAGGTCGATAGCGTCGACGATCTCCCAGTAGAGCATGCCCAGCACTTCATAGACCAATTACTTAAATTATAAGGATATATCATGTTTCTAAATATGGCGCAAATTTTGGGTAGAGTGGGTAAAATGGATACTAGATCGACTAACTCAGGGATGAAGGTGAGCAATCTGAGTATCGTTACCTCAAAGAAGTTTACGAAGGACGGTCAGACCCAAGAGAAAGTTAACTGGCACAATGTTACATTCTACGGCAAGACTGCTGAAATCGCTGAGAAGTACGTCAATGTAGGTGATTTACTATACGTTCAGGGTGAGATGGATAGTCAGAAGTATGAGAAGGATGGCGTCAGCAAGGTTAAGCACTTCATCCTTGGCTACCAGTTACAGCTAATGCCTAAGACCAAGGAGATGCCCGCTACTGCTCCTAGTCAAGCTGCTTCATTCGGGGCTGATATAGCTGATGGGGATGTGCCTTGGTGAGATAGGTAATACTTCATGGTGTTGATAACCTCGTCAGCACCATAGCAAACTTCCGCCATATACCCGACTTCTCTCATACGATTTATGAATCCAAGCTGCTCAGGAGTAGGCTTACCAGTCTTAGACTTAACTTCTATGAAGAGGCCATGATATCCGCCACAAGGCCATGCCATAAAGAGGTCGCTAGCACCCTTTAGAACTCCCATCTGCTTCATGATGTAACCAGCCCAGTAGCTTGATTTACGCTCATTTCCAATATGAAAAGTATGTAACGAAATCTTAGGATGTTGAAGTCTAAGCCAATCCATAGCTGCTATCTGCTCGTTCGACTCTGTATGCTGTCGTGCCATTAGTACTTCCCTGTAGTAAGTCTATCAACCATATCCCGTGATCTTGTTCTACCAACCTGCTTTGCCCAAAGGCTATCTAATAATTGTTCTGCTGCCTTGGTGTAATCGCCAGTTATTAAGTGGCCAATCATCTGTTTGAACTTCAGTATCTTGGTTAAGCCAATATTAAAGTGCAGTTCAATTAGAACTTCCTGCCTAACCTTATCAAGCTTATTAAACCAGTCATAGTGTATGAGTTCGATACGAGATTCTGCTAGGTCATTCTGCATCAGATATGTTGCCTCAGCCTTAGATATCCCTCTATCTTGAAGATTACGACCATAGCCAATAGTGAGCTTGCCAACCGTGTCTGTATAAGGGAAAAGTCTTAGACCCTCATGAGCTTCAATCCGTTGAGCTAATTCTTCCATCAGCATTCTCCATGCTTAAAGTGGGAATCTCCAAATAACCTGACACCCAAATAGAATTTAGAGGCAGTGAACGGAGTTACATTGGCTGATATTAGAGCAGAGTAAAGAACTTCATCAGCGTACAGGCGAGTAATCCCAGGGTTACAGCGATAGAGATAATCGTGAAGTATTGCTGGAGCCACAAAGTTTGAATACTGAGGCGCCAGTACAGGCCATAGCAAGCGCGGGATACTCGCCAAATCCGTCTCAAAATTCTTAGGGACTGTATACTTCTTGTCATCGATAGTTACTCTTAGGGGATTGCATGTCTTATATTCATAGCCCTCGAAAGGAATGATACAAGCTTTACTTAGGAATTTAACGGGATGGAAGTGCGCGCAGCCAGCCATGTAGGCTAGAGATAGATATGTAATAAATATGAACAGCAATCCTTGGCGTACTATCTTCATCCTGATTCCCAATTGGGACAGCCGTGGAAATGGATAATAATATCTGCTGGAAATTACTAGCTAATTAAACCACGACTATCAGGTTTGAGTATAGCATTGATTCTATAGAAAGATATTGGAGAATGGCTTTCACGTCAATAAGGCGGAGGACAGGCCACCTTAAAGTAAGTGAAAGCCATGAGGAGCTTATTCTAACACGATTTCACCTTCGCATTCAATCGGGGCTTGATTGTCTTCTGCAACTTCGGCTCTAAGCTTCTGAATCCAATGTTCAGTTTCAGCTTTATGGCCATGAAGAGCATTTAATTGAGCTGAGGCATTAGTGATAGCTACTTCAATCTCTTGCGTTCGAGCTAATAATATTTCTAAATTCATTTGATATCCTTATATTGATTAACCATAACTTCCTGCCGTTAACTGAGCGGAAATTGCAATTCCATCTCCTACGACCACAACAAGATAACTCGTTTGCTTTGCAGTATCAACTAAGCTCATAACCGCTTGACCGCCAGTGCTTGTAATACCATGTATCTGTGTTGTAACTGCTGTACCATTTTGTAAGCCCAATCCTGTACCAATAAAAGCAAAACCTGTCGATGCAGCACTGGCTAATGTCAATCCATTGGACGCAGATGAAGCATAGATGGTAAATGGGGTTCTTAAATTGATATCGGCACCCGTACCATCTTTGAGCTGAACTTCTATAAGAGCTGTATTAGCTGCACCCGCTACAACGTTTATTTCGGTTAATGCTGGGTCAACCATAGGAACAGGAGTTGCTCCAGTACTGATTGTAGTAAATGTGCCTTTATCGTTAACCCCTTCGTCAAGCAAGAAGTTAGCTGTAACAGCTCCAGAATCTGGAATGCTATATGTTGAAGTCTGGTTATGATCGGCATTTGTAACGGTGACTACTGCTGGCCCAAGACTTGCAGTAGATTCAAATACTAAATGCCCATGAGCAGGGTTGGGTGGATAAGAAATGAAACCGCCCCCTATTCCGCCCGTTCCTCCGGCTTGAATATCACCCGCGTTAATAGCTATAGCAGCATCTTCGCTTAATGTTCCAGTGGCATTCGTATAAGTCGCAATATGATTGGCAGTAGTAGGTAAAACTATATCACCAGAGTTCCCAGGAGTAACTAGAGACCAATTAGTGCCCACATGAGCTATCTGATACCAGCCAACTTGTGGAGCTGATGTAGGAGTTGCTTGAGTGGATACAGCCGCAATACATGGCATACTGAATTGCGCACCTTGTTGAACTTCATGGTTCAGATATCCTGCTGTAAGAATCTCTGCTTCCGTGTCGCTAGTATATATATAAGCCAAACTTGGCAATACACCTACTAATCCTGTTTGAACCGTCTGAATATTCTTAATAGCCATTTAATCACCTCATCCTTAAGTTAAGTAAATAATTTTAAAATTAGCAAAATCTATATGCCACAAGCTTTCCATATCCACCTACTGCTGACCCTGTGAATTCACTATATCCAACCAGATATACGTTTGTAGTTCCAGATACTCTGATGACAGCGGGGCCAACAGTCATAAGAGGAATTTGAGCCGATGCAGCCGGGGTAGGAAATGCAGCTTGAACTCTGGCGCTTCCTGTAGCTGGAGTACCTGGCAATGTTGCGCTGACAGTATTTATCGCAGCAACGACATTGGTAAGCAGCGTAGCGCCACCACTAGAAATCGTCCATAACTCCCCGAAAACCAACCAGTTCCCAGCTGTCAATGATAATGTCACAATATTTATGGGAGTAGCAGTTGTCATGGCAATACTTCCCGTTACAACCCCTGACAATATTTCTCCTTCTACGCCAGCAGCTTTTGATGCCGCATTTATAATCCCCGCTATACCTGCGGTATTAGCTGAAAATGTCAAATTCCCGCTAATAGTCGGTGTTGGAATAGTAAGATTTGCTGGTAATGTAGTAGCCATTGAAGGCACGCTACTACCGTTAGAAATCAATACCGCACTAGCAAGTGGAGCTATAGCGCCAATAACGTTAGCCGAAGTCGCTGTAAGAATAGAATTTATAGCAACAGTATCTGGCCAAGTAGAAGTTGACCAAGCAGGTGCGCTTGCTCCTCCTGAAAACAATATATTCCTTGTTGTGACAGTTGGCGCTAGTACAGCCATGGCAGTCGCTGTGCTGTAGATAATCCCACCATTGGCCGCCGTTAAGTTTGCATTAGTTCCTCCACGAGACAATCCCAACTGCCCTGTCCAACCCAAAGTCAATGAAGCGGCATTTATTAAGGCTGTAGTTGGACTGCCACCAAGAGTTAAGGTAACGTTCGTGTCATCAGTCTTAGTAAGAGCAGCTCCTGTGGGTATCTGAGAAGTGGTGGCCAAAGTACCTGATGTCGGGAAGGTCACTGTAGTCGTGTTTGTCATGGTAAATGTAGAATTGAATGCGCCTGATGTTGTAAGATTTCCACCAATGGTAATTGTTCTTGTACTATTATTGACTCCTGTGCCACCTCTAGTTCCTGATAATGTTCCTGTCCACCCTAGTGTCAAACTTGTAGCTTGCAATAATGCAGTAGTCGGCGTGCCACCAAGAGTTAATGTGACATTAGTATCGTCTGTCTTAGTTAAAGCTGCTGGAGTTGGCAATTGCGCTGTAGTAGCTAGAGTTCCGCTAGTAGGAAATGTAACTCCAGTAATTCCTGTCATAGTAAAAGTTGACGCAAACGCACCAGAGGTCGTCAAGCTTCCACCAAGTGTTATCGTACTAGCACCATTATTGACTCCCGTTCCTCCACGTGTCCCAGATAGTGTCCCAGACCAACCCATAGTTAAGGATACAGCCTGAAGCAATGACGTCGCTGGAGTACCACCAAGCGTGACAGTCACATTCGTATCGTCTACTTTGGTTAAGGCTGAAGGAGTTACTCCAGGAATATCTGATAAGAACGCTAATGTTCCATCGGCATCTTGAAATGTTGCTACTCTATTCTGCATAGTATTAGCAAATGCGAATGTAGTCTTGTGCTGATGGGATGTTCCATTGAGTATTGAGAATGGTTGAGTTAATGCATCTGATATCATATGAATCTGGCCAGTACCTTTTGATACAAACCATGCTTCAATATCTGCGTCATCACCACGGATACTATAGATAACTGGTAATCCAGTTTCGCTATTTGTAATAGAAGCATAATTTACAGCATTAGGTACATCTGCGATATTCAGAGCTATATTGCCCTCGTCTCCAAAGATTAATTCGCCAGTCAAAGTAATATTATTAAAGACAGGGCTGCTCGTAGGAGCGATATCCTGTGGCGTAGTTAAAATTACACTGCCAGTGACGGGAACACCACTGCTACCATTGGCAAGTACTTGATTAAGTGTGCCTGTAATACTGTCTACGGGCGATGGAGCCGTATAATTGAATCTGGTGTTTAGTCCTCCCCGAAGTCCGACAATAATGTCACCTACTACTAAGTCGCCTCCGTTCTGGAAGGTACTAAACTTTTGATCTGATATTAAAGCCATAACCACACTCCTTGTGATATAGGTATTTCTCTAGCTAATTAACATGCAGGTAAAGCATAAAATTTAACCATAATATCTACAGCGTCATTTGGAGTAATAAAATGCATAATATCTCCAGTTTTAACTTCCACTCCGTAAAATTGAGAACCTACAATTAAGTCTGATGTAGTTTGGGCAAACGTATTACCAGCAGGGATTTCAGCGGTCTCATTTAAAGCAAACCAAACAGAGTTAATGATAGATAATTGTATAACGGCTATCCATTTGTTGATTGTATTCAGCGGAACACCCATTGCAGCATTTGATGGAACTGTAAGAGTTGTATCAGTAGATGCTGTCAAGGTTGCGCTATATATCTGATCGCTAAACGATAATCCAAAACCATTATATCCTGCTACGTCCTTCTGTATCTTATATTGAGTTGTCATTTTATATCCTTATAAAATTAGAATTACACCAGACCTATTCTTGCATCAGCCACATAATGAAGCCTTATATAAGCAGTCGATTGCTCAGCAAGGACGGCGCTATTTACAACTTCCAATGCCCCAACAATTGGTATATATGAGAATCCCTTCGTACTTATTCCATTCTGCGTCCATTGAGATCCAATTGAGTAACTATTATTATGAACCTCTCCATCAGGGCCAATAGCAGGATGGTATAATATCTGAGCATATACAGCATTAAGTGTTCCTGAAACTGGGGAGTAAATATTCACTTCTGGAGTAACTACTTTTGCAACTCTAAATCTCACATCAAAAGCTCCTGCATAAGATATAGCTGCTATCGATGAACTTCCTGAAGATGGCTGCAAGAAATTCAAAACGCCGCTTGAAGTGGATGCAGTTCCAGGTATCACATCAGATTCATAACTTTTCTCATAATACCGTTCACATTCTCTTAAAACCTCATCAGGTGTTTGGGGAGCTGGCCGTGTAGGAATGTCGCCCGGGGTCAATGAAATAGAATTCACAATAACCCTTGAAGCGGTAGTCGGACATGAGAACGTTATTACAATGGCACACTTATCTGTATTGCTTATATGATCATCTGTTGTCATCTCCCATCCACTGAATGATAAATCATCAATATCATTCAAGGTTGAAAAATCTGAGACGTCAACTGATGGCAATAATGATGAAGCAGTACCAAGAGCGCCACGTGGGATTAGTCTCCAGTTAGCAGCAGTTAATGTAAAATCTCCATTAGCCGCCACAGTTCCAATCATAGTGGGAAGCGCAGGAATTACAGCAGCAAATCTAGCGGAATAAAGATACACTTTAGCCGTAACTGCACCACTTATAGCAGTCTTGTAAGCAAACATATTCACTGATAAGGTGGTTCCTAGAAGCTTCTTAGCTTGAGCGCCTGTGATGTATTGGATCATATAGAATGCTTCATTGGCATTAGTGGTCGTTGCCTGAAATCCTTGAGTTACAGCGTTTCTAACTACATCCACATTACCTATAAGACTATTACATATAGTTTGATCCCAAATATAACAGTCCTCAGCAGTAGGTGGCGTAATAGATGCTTGCATAGTCACCGTACTTCCACGCAATTGAGCTGGGTTCAATGGAAAATCCCACCCAGTCAGGAGACTTGAAACTGGCTTAAAATCTAATTGCGGTTTAAAGTAATGGAATAAATGATCGACCTGCCGTTCTAATGATTCTTGGTCATATGAGATATTATTAATACTAGCATCACCCGTAAAGGCCAGCATGACGCTTGTAATATCTACTGTTACGCTTAATGGTATATCAAAGAATATATCGACATAAGCATCCGGGAAAGTCTCTGTGCTATTGGATTCATCAATTAGCTTGCTGCCAGAGTACATGTCATAAGCGCCACTTGACGGTAGTAAGGCGGAGATTAATTCTTGGTCTACAACTAACCCATCTGATTGACTGTAGTACATATTGAGAGTTGCACTGGAACCTCCTAAAACTCTCGCTACAAAGCTTGCTGAGATATATCCAGAACCCCAAAGATTTGGTATGCCTATTTTGCGCTGTCTAAGTTGCAGCTTGGATAATCCAGAAGAGGTAATCGTGAGTACAGTTCCAGGATTTGTAATTACATTCAGCGAGCCAGCAGGTTTAACTTGGGTCAAGGTGATGCTCCCTACCCCGGAAGCCGATACTATTAAGTCCCAATCTGGTGCAATAGATATTACACTATCCGTAACAGTGTCAACGTTATAGGTATAAGCTCCTGCACTGGTATCAAATAAGACTTCAGCAAATTGTGGATTGGCAATCTCATTCGTAATAACACTTAGAATGTCGTCACTGCCTTGGGTTGCAATATATGGCTGAGCTTCTCGGTCGAATTGAAGCACATCCTCTGAACTAGTTACCCGAACATAGTAAAGCTCTACATCGCCGTCAACATCGTAAGGATAGAAATATGGGATTACAGGGTTGCCTAGCGAATCCTCGAAGGTACCAATAGAGCTTAACGTAACTGGATTAGGCATCTGAATAAATGTGTAATCAGGGGATGCTCCAGTAATTTGGTATACAGGCTTTAATATCCCGCGCTGATTGTCTTTCTCGAAATATACTAATCCTCCAGATAAGGGTGCGCCTGAATCACGATCTAACAGTACATCTTCTATACTAAATGCGGGAATATACATCGGGTCTAATGGTATCGTCATGGCAAATCCTTTTGCTTGCGTTCTGTTTAGCCCATAGTGTATAATGCTAATTTAATACACACTAGGACAATCTAATGCTCATTCTAATCATCGTCTTCGCCCTAGCAGTATGGTCAGTGGCTAACGATAATTAACGTCCTATCGCTGATTTAATTCCGCCATATTGATACGCCAGCTTCAGAGCGGTCTTCAACAGATTCTTGAACTTCGCTCTATCAGCTTCCAGAGTCTTAAGTTCTGCTTCAAGGGATTTAATAC
>Ga0075355_1000003_pt1 | contig 30268 bp, 54 predicted proteins | sample WestPond_Cattail_6_FD_120069 | JGI IMG/M metagenome (GOLD analysis project Ga0075355, IMG submission 120069) | Natural and restored wetland microbial communities from the San Francisco Bay, California, USA, that impact long-term carbon... | ecosystem: Environmental > Terrestrial > Soil >...
CCAACGCAATTCAGATTGGCGATGGCGCCGAGTTCGGTCCCTTCATCGAGGAAGCGGATCGTTGCATCCGAGGTTTGTGCGGAGGCCTGGCCTGCCCAGAGGAGCAGCACGAGGAGGAGCCCGATCAGCATTACAGCCCCCCAGGCTTCTTATCGTAGCGGGTCTCGCGCGCCCGGACCCATTTCAACACCAAGGCAAACTCTGCACTGTGAAGAGTGTTGATCTTCCGCTCCAGATACTTCCGCATCGCCGCCCGTTCGTACCGTGCTCCGGCGCTGTAGACGGATTTATCCATGATGCCTCCTTACCCCTTCATGACTACCGCATAGCCCTCGTCGATCATCTGCTGGTTGATATTCATCCCCTTGAGAAAGAAGGTGCCCAGCACCCGCCCATACTTCTCAAACTCATGGTTGAGCGTGGTCTGTACCGTCACGCCCGTTTTCTCGAGTATCCAATCGGCGAGCTTCGCCTTCGACTTCGCCCCCTTGGCCCCCGTTGAGAGTTCCGGCGCATTGATGCCGGCCAGTCGAACGGTCGTCCTGAAGGACAGGTGAAATCCCACGTCAATGACCACGGTCGCGGTATCCCCATCATGGACCTTCGTGACCTGGCAGGCGTATTCGTACATCATTTCGCCGCATCGTAGCAGGCCTTGAGATCCTGCTGCTGTCGTTGGTAGCACTGCCAGGTGAGAAACAGCCCGTCCTTCCGTAGCTGTCCGTCCTTCGTGTAGGCGACGTCCCCGTCCTCTTCATGGCACGGAGGGAGGGCCTTGTAACTCACGCACCCGACGCTCAATAGCAGCAAGCCCGTCAAGATTATTGCGCTGTAACGCTTCATTCGCCGCCTCCTGATCCTTCGCCTTTTTATCCGACCACTTCAACAGCACCGGCAGAATCGCCGCCACAATGCCGAGGACGAGCCCAAGAATGGCGGTCGTGGTCATGCGGCATCCGAGTCACAATGGGCCGTACTGCAGCACCATTCCCGTCTGTCCTTTTGCCGCTGCGACCGACGAGACCCCGGCTTGAACTCAGCACGGGCGGTGCGTTTATCGGCCATGATCTGGACCCACTTCCCCCTCGAAAACTCTAAGGCGCTGATATAGCCACCCGGAAGCAAGTCGAGGGGCGCGGTGATATGCCGTTTGTAGTCGAACGCCGTGCCGGCAGGATGGCGGCCCGGCTCAAACCATTGCGGCGTCACGAAGTCCGAGACTTGGATGCCGTCAATCGGATAGCCCAACGAATCCTCCTCGCAGGCGTCACAGACTTCAAACGAGTACAGCGTATTGCCATCGATCTGCGCCGTGAGGTTAATGCGAGGGTCCGCCAACATTTCAAGTAGTTCATGCGAGAGTGTCACGGTCCAGGACAGCCCGAATTGCAGATCGGTCCCGGCAAACACTTTGCCCAGCGGCAGGCCTTCGCTACTCAGATCGTGATAGCCCAGCGCGTTCGCCACATCGCTGTTATCCAAGATCGCCAGCCACCAGTAGCCCTTGTGCGGGAGTACCCCTTTGGGGGTGAAGACCAGTCGCGCATTCACGCCCCAGATCGGGTAGAAGTGCTTCGAAACCTGTTTTTGAAGGGCAGGAATCGCCCGTTGGACCTCGGCATCAGGCAGCACGGTGGACGCATTGATAATCGCAATATGGATCATTCTCGTAGTCCCTTCGCGGTACAGACGTTTACTTCGTCCGGAAACAACAGGTCGTCATCATGGCCCCTGCGGGCGCCAGCCAGTACTAGCCCAGACCCCTGCAAGGCCCCTGTCACCATCACGCCCCCTGAGCCCTTCGAATTCGCATCGTGCCATTCAGACTGAATCCATTGACACTCTTTCACCGCGTCTCGATAGGCGTCACTGGTGGCCTTCAGGTCCAGCAGATTCTTGGGGCATTGCGCGTTTCTCGTGCTCGCCGTGCTGGTCCCAAAGATCGACGGGCGCTCAATCTTGAACTGATGCCCGTACAGGCCGTTGGGCAGCAACGGATTCTCCGCACACCCCAGCAGCAGGAACGGGACGAGCCACACGAGGCGCCTCATGTGCCAGGCACTTTCTCCGGCGCTGACGCCAGGAGCGTTCTCGGATGGAGCGACAGATACGTCTGGGAACTCAGCCCGCCCGCCAGTCCGATCGAGGCGGCCAGGTTCGGATCGACGCCCGCCGCTGGACCCGTCAGTCCCGCCAGAATGGCCCCGACCACCCCAGAAAGCACCACCTGCACCGGGCGCGGCACATATTTCCCAACCACGCTATTGACCCAGGCTGTGACAGCCGTAGTGACCAGCGGTCCCATCGACGTCCAGATCACCGGGAGTAATGAGGTGAGAATCATCTGTAACATCATGTTGTAATCCATAACGCCCCCTTCTTATTAAATGAACCTCAGCCCCTCCGAGCTTGCACGGCCAGCAACACTTGTGTGATCGTCTGGCTCAACTCCTTGATGCTCGCATTCGTGTCGCGAGTCGTCTCGTTGATCAGCTCCAACTGCTTCGCCGTATTCTCCTGGCACGTCTGCACCACGGCAATCTCGGTCGTGTGGACGGCGTGCTTCTCGTTCCAGAGTATCATCGCCGCTTCCAGGCTGTTAATCCGCCCGTGCATCCGTCGCTTACTGCTCGAAAACCAGGCCATCGCGCCTCCGATCCCGGAGACGATTGCCGTCCCCACCACCGAGAACCAGTCTGCAAAATCGAGCTTCGTGGGATCTGCCACATGCTACCTCCGATCACTTCGGCGTCTTCACCGTGGACCCTGTGCGTTGCGGGCAGGTCTGTTCGTGCGGGTGGCATTCGTCGTGCTCCAACTCCATCCCGCAGGCCCCACATTGATAGGTCTTCTTCGGCAAGGCCCGTCCAGCCTGCTCCATTTCCTGCCTGGTGGACCCTCGATGATTAGCCATCGTCGCGCCCCTCGAGAGACGATTCCCATTCGGCTTGTGAGTGGACATGGAACGGATCTGACAACGAGGCCCACGCCTTGCGCCAGGACCGTCCGCGCACCTTGGGCAGTTCCTCGATTTCATAGTTCGTCACACGGCCAGGATTGGTCAGTCGAGTGCTCATACCCATTGGCTCACATCGTTCCGCATCATGTCGGCCAGCATTTGATACCGTGGTCTGAGCAAGGGATTGCGCCAGGCCTCGCTATCGATAATCTCGTCTGCCGCGTCGTCCCAGTGTCCCAGATGCACCGCCGCGATGAAGCGCACGAACTTGGCGAGCCGGTCTCTGCCCAGGTTGAACGACAGGCTCATCAGCACGAGCTGCCTCGGTCGGCTCAACTGGTCGTAGCAGCTAAAGCAATGACGGATATCATCGATCGCATCGGCGATATCGTCCCTAAACAACAGTGGCTCCACCGCTTCAGGAATGCCCTTGGCTTCAAGATTATGCCCGCGTCCGATCGTCCAGATGCCCTCACTGTCACGATAGGGGAAGTAGCGCCCGTTGCGCTTCGGACCCGTCCCTTCCTGCTGCGTGAGCATCGCTTCAACGTCGGTCATGCCCCTTGTCTCCCAATGGGCGGAATCGACAAGGCGGGATGCTGCTCGATGGCATTAAGCCGTTGGTCTGTGCGCCCCTGCACTTCAAAGGATTCGGTCAGATCGGCGCGGTTCAGTTCGATTAGTTCCAGCAGTTGAAGGCAGACGTCGGCCAACTCACGTGGCACAGGATCGGCGCGGTGGGTGGCTTCAGCCAGCAATCCGGTCAATTTTTGGTGCAAGGGATGGGGCATCAGTATCGCCTCCTCTATAACGTCCCCCGCGCGGACTGCCCCACCCGCAGCAGGGTCAACGTCACGGGCAAGGGTGGGCGGGGGTCAGTCATCGGGCCGTCCTGGTGGCCGCCTGATCACCGCTCGTGGCTTGATAGGCCCCGATGTCGGGCGTGTCGGGATAGCAGGCACGGCCACGGACATCCTTACAGAGGTAGCCGGAAATACCGGCGCGACGAGCCGTTGATGCTGCGCTGAGTCGATAATCTGTGGTAGACAGAAAGAGCGGGTCAGCGGCACTGCTCGCTGATTCTTGTACACAGGCAGCCTGATAGGCTGCTACTGTAAAGTAGGTGCTGCCGCCACAACTTATATTTCCGATATATTGGTCGTAGTTATTGGAGCCGAGAAAGTTGCCATTTCCGCTATACGTCACACCTGAGACGATGCCTAAGACCTGGCCCGTACTCGTTGATGTCGGTTTGTAGATATTGTTGTAGTGTGCGAGCGTACTTGTCGCCCCACCCGTCATGGAGGTGGTCAACCCATTGTGGACGTTGTATCCAGTGTTGTGATAGACGAAATACTGGTGCGTACCTGTGCTGGCGGTGAAACGAATCCCATTCAGGGAGCAATTCTTCACCACATTGCCATAGACGTAGACGATCAGGCCAGAGGCAGAACTGGCCGACGAAATACAACTGGTGAATCCTGTGACAATATTCCCACGCACGACCGAGGTTCCCGTAATGACAGAGATGCCGCCATTGTTCGCCGCTACGGGAGCCGTGATCGTGTTATATTCAACGGTACAGATACCCGTACCTGCCGTGTTTCCGCAAATAATCGCCTGCTTTGTCGATGTCAGCGTATCGAAGGTGATGACATTATTCCGAATCGTCAAATTGCCAGACATCGTGGTAGAGGATTCGATGCCGTCTCCCGTCGTATTGATCGTAGAAAAGTGCCCGATGGTGTTCCCAGTCACAAGCCCGTTAATGGCGAGCGTGTTAAAATTGATCCCATCCTCTCCAATATCGTCAATGGTGCTGTCCTGAATCGTGGTATAGGGTTTTTGAGTAATAATCCCTTCTTGCCCGCAATGTGTGATCGTGAGTCGGCTCAATGTGTTATGCCCAGCCCCTGATCCGAACGAGGAGAGAAAGAGACAGTCCGCCGTACCGTCTTGTGCTGAGTTCTTGATGGTCAAGTCCTCCACATTGACATAGGAGGAATCCGCTGCAATCGACAGCCCAAACACATAGCCAGTCGCCGTATTGTTGCCACTCAGAACCCCTGTTACCCCACCTTCCTCTGGACAGTTTCCAGTAATCGTGATGGGGTTTGCAGCGGTTCCTGCAATAGAGACCGCCATACTCGTATTACTCGACACGGTACCGCAGACGATCAAGGTATCCCCTGCACTAATACCTCCAAAATTGATGTCAGACCAACCGGCAAAGGCGTTCGCATAATTAGAACCATCGGTCGCCCCAGCCCCTGCGTTCGTGACATACCAATCTGCCGCCCATCCCCACCCCGGCAGCCCCACCACCAACGCCAATGCCAATAGCCATTGTTTCATTAGTTCACCATCGCGCTAGGGGTGAGGGGCTTGTACCGGAGATAGTGCTTCCAGGTGCCAGTGGTGGAGCCGACGCCAATCACGACTTTCAAGGTGCCGTCTTTGACGATGATGCGATTCGCCACGTTCGCGCCAATCTGTACCCCACCATTCGCCGCGGTCACAATATCAGGAGCCGTGGCCAGGGAGGTTTGATTCAACTTCACAGTTGTCCCTGCCGTGGCATTTGCGAGAGTGGCTGACGCGGCAGAAATGGTTTTCGCACTCCCAACTGTCGGGACGGAGTTCCATTGCATCGTGGACGCTGTGGCATCATTCGCGGTAACACACACAGAGAGAATATCGACAATCAGAATCGGCCCCCCTGAGATCGTGAACACCGTATTCCCGTTCACCATGACGGCAGTAGGGCTTTCAATGGCCCGTTCGGCGACCGAATAGCTCGCATCTCCGGCTGTGACACCGAGCTGACTGAGTGCCCAGGACTGGCCTGGGAGGAGTAGGAGGACGAGGAGCGAAAGGATGTGTATCATAGGACTCTCCGTTAATTGCTATTGGCGTAGAGGGTGAACGGTGCCGCACTGGCGCTGGTATAGATTTCAACCGTATAGAACCAATAGGGGAAATTCACTTCGGTCGTGGGGCAGTTATCTTGGAGCTGTAGCGTGGTTGCCGTGCTCGGCAACGTGATCCGGCAGACAAAGATACCACCAACCAAACTGTTCGCTTGATTGCCATAGATTGCGACGGTGATGGCTTTCGTTTCCGAGGTGCTATTGATGATCTGTCCGACAAAGGTCTTTTTCCCTCCATGTACGGTATTCAGTACTGCTGAGGAGGTGGCTGATGTCACCGAACTGAACTGCACGGTACGCTGTGGACCGCTGACCACCTGGCAGGATTGATTGGTCTGGTCCTCGCAGGCGGTCAGGGTCGCTTGGGTGACGTCTGCCGCGTGCTTCGACGAGCCCACCGCGGTCCCGGTCTGCCGTTTATCGGTGCCGTCTGACTCACGGAGCATGACGCTGGAATCGGCGAAGGCCGGGAGGACGCCACCGAGGAGGAGGGCGACAATCATCACGAGTCGTAGTATCTTCATCGGCGTGGTCCTTTCCATTTACGAGCCCCCCATATCATCCCAGCCGTACTGGCCGGGGTCAGTCATGATCCGAAATGACCGCATCTCTTTGGGGTGTGTGGTGACGACGTACTTGTTGGGGTCCGGGATATATTCAATCCCCTGCCCATCATCGAGCTGCTTATTCCAATAGAGATGCGTGCGAGTCGCATCCACCTTGGCCGTGCCCTGGTAGTAGTGGATGACGTTCCCGATCAGCCACCAGCTATTCCACGTGCCAGGGCTCCCATCGGCTAGAAACAGATTCGACCAGGTGACTTTCTTGTAGAGCCATCCCACCCGAGAGACATGCGCGACGGGCGGACCCGTCTGCAGGTGGAAATAGCCTTGTTCGTCGGGGCGGGCCCCTTTGCCGAGATCGAGCATTATGGTCCCTCCAACTCAATCCAGGGGTGATGGAGCTTGACCATGACATTCAGGTACAGGGTGGGATTCGTGATGTTCATGGCCGAGTTGCCCCCAGCCGCACCAGAGGTCGCGGCATTATCATTATCAACGGAAGCGATACCTGGTGAACCTCCACCCGTATATCCAATAATAGAGTGCGTATGCGAGAGTAGCTCGGACTGGTCCATCGCATGGGTTTGTTCACCGACCGCTTCACCCAAGACTCGCGCCGTATAGGTATGGGTAATCGTCCAGACGGGAGAGGATTTGGCCGTCAGATCGATTGGCGTTCCATTTTGCGCGGTCGCCAATGATGCGGAGAGCTGCACGCTTGTAGTACCGCTGCGGATCACGTAGTAGGAGTTACCGCTAGTGAGACCCGTAATCGTGCCGGACGTGAGCGTGAACTGGACCAGCATCCCCGTGATCCATTTGGTATTATTGGAGGCAACGGTCAACGTATCCGCTGCCGTATCGACATCGGCATTGACCCCGGACGCCACCACGGTCCCCGTCCCGTAGCCCGCCAAGGCACGTCCAAGCGTTTTTGGCAGCGCCAGCGGTTTATGCGCGGCAAAGTCGGCCGCCGCACTCCCGCCACGCCCCCCGGTGACGGGGGCCCAGGCATTGGTCACATTCGTCCAAATCAGCGTATAGAGTGCGCTCGTATCAGCGTTGGCGCGTCCGGTGGCCCCGCTGGACCCATCGCCAATGGTCTTGTCGTCCATCAGGACGAAGCCCGAATCCGCCGTGGTCTTGAGCGTCAACTTGACATCGCCAGTCGTAAAGCCCGCCCCGTCCACGTACTGCTTGCTCGCCACGCCGAGCGCAGCGGAAGGATCGGCAGCGACCGTGCTCGTCGTGAGCACGCCGCTCGTGATCGCGGGCGTCGTCAGCGCCAGGTTCGTGAGGGAGCCGGCCGCCGTCCCGCTGAACGTCGGCGCACTGATCGCGGGAGCCGTGATCGTTTTATTCGTCAGTGTGACCGCCGCGGCATCCTTCGTCGCGTCTGAGGTGTTGTCGACGTTGCCGAGGCCGACATCGCTCTTGACGATCCCGATCGGACTGGTGATCGTCTTATTCGTGAGGGTCTCTGTGCCGGCGAGTGTGGCAAGCGTCCCATTGACGAGCGGCAGCGTCAGGGTGGTCGTCGCACCTTGGGCCAAGGTGGTATTAAACGCGCCGGTCGTGGTGAGGTTCCCGGCGAGAGCGAAGGCGCCACTGGTCACGGTGAGTGCCGTCCCGCCCGCATTGACCACGACAGCCTTATTCGGATTGGCCGACATATCTGGCAATTTGTCGAACCCTGCCGAAATCAGATCGAGTTCCGCCCGCATCGAGGAGGAGGTCGCTGGAGAGGAGGGGGAAGGGAAACTTCCATGGGTGTAAAACTGGTTCGCGCTATACGCAACACCGGAGAGTGCCAGGAGAACCGCGAGAGAATAAATAAACTTCTTCATCGCAACACTCTCCTCGGAAGATAATGAATCGTGATCGAATTCACCGTATGCGGGTAGAGATAGTCGAGGTTATTACTCAGCCGCATCTGGAGGTTTTCGGCTGATCCGGACATTTCGATTTCTGTGGGCCCGATCGTCGTCCCGTCCCAGACGAACTGATCCCAGAGAATCCCGCTATCCCAACTGGGCCCCCCGCGAAAGTTCGAGGCGTAGGTGAGCGTGGGTTGCTGGGCATACTCGGTACTGCCGTAGGCCAAGGTATATTCAAAGTTAATGGCGGCGTAGACGTTGCCCTGCACTTCGAGGCCAGCGCGCTTGAAGGCTTTCTTGATGCGGTGGGCCTTCATCGCCTCCCAATTGAGCGTGATAAAGGACTCCACCGAGTCCCCATCGAAGGAGGAGCCACGATCCAGCTGATACACCATGCCGTTCGTGGAGCCGAAGTAGGTGACTTCATTCCCGTTCGCCAGTTCCCCGTTCCAGACGCAGGAGACTGGGTTCGGGAACTTCACGGGCATCGACCCGATATGCTTCCCGTTCACAAACGTCAGATAGAGGCCGCTCCCATCACTGAAGAAGAGCCGGTATTGGCTCTTGTCCTTATTGGCGCAGGCGGTATTGACGATTGACCGTTTTTCCTGAATAAACGGTTGAATGGCGAAGGTATAGGTGGCCGCGGCGAAGTTCCCGAACTCTTGCACGGTCATCAGATCGAGCACTCCTCGATCGTCGAGCCAGTAGGTGCGGCCGATGGTGACGAGCGTGCGCGGATAGCCACCGGTCTCGGTGTTGTAGTTCACCAGCCGGAAGCTGTTGTCGCTATCCTTTGCATCGCCGTACAGCATCTTGGAGGAATTGAGACTCGTCACGAACATCGCCGGAGAGTCCTGACTGCCCGGCTGGACCTTAAAGCCATTCACCGTATCGCCGACCGCGTACTCCGCGGCGCCTGCGATCGCGCTCCAATCGTAGGGGGTGCCGATGCCAGAGTGCAGGATCGAACTGCCGTAACTCACAAAGAGGTGGTTCTGATGCACCGCCAGATGGGTGGGCGCATCGGTGGTCAAAGCCGTCTTGATGGGGGCCAGCGTGACCCCATCGAATTCAAAACAGCGGTTCACCCGATCGCAGCCGTAAATCCGCTGGCTCGCCAGTTGCCCGGCAAAGTTGCCTCGATCAAATTCATACGTCCCGCCAGGGAGCATCGTAATCGCAGTTTGGATGCCGGACAGCGTGACGGTAATACCCCCGATGGTGGCCGCCCCTGCCCCGAAGTTGCCAGGTGCCGGTGTTGTGACAATGAAGCGCCCAGCCGCCGAACTCACGAGCCAGTCCCCGGATTCCAACATCACCCGCTTGATGGTGGCGGTATTGGCTCCTTGGGTGAGCGTAGCCCCATCGGCAGGCACCGTGGCGCCCCCAGCCGTAAAACTCACTTCATTGAAGTAGGGGACGACGGTCCATCCTGACGTACTCGCCTTATAGAGGAGACAGGCGGTGACGCCCGCATTATCCCGGAAGGCAAAGACTTCATGGGTCCCGCTATTGGTCATGCCAAAGATGCCACGGATGGTCCCGGAGCCGGTCGCGGCACTGATGAGGGTCCGATAGACATCCGCGGCCACGTTCAGATATTGGGCATTGAGGAGCGCGGAGATGGTCACGGTATTGGCGACGGCTGTTCCAATCGTCGTGCCCCCGACTTTGACGACTTCGGTCAAGGAGAAGCCGGCACCGACGATCAAGGTCACTACGAGGTAATCGGCTCCGAGCGCAACGATGGTGCCCGTGGTGCCGGTCGTAAAGCCCGTCAAGGTCTGTCCCAGTGTCGGCGTATTGACGAAGGAGGAGATCTGCACGATCGAGTAGGTAGCATCCGACGGCTTCGCATGGCCGTCAAACCGTTCGTAGGGGCTGATGCGGGTATAGCCTCCGGTCACGGCGCACTCCCAGTTGAGCGCCTCGCGACAGACCCCGGCTGGCAGCTTGAGGGTTGGCGTGATTTGATCCAGCCCGCCCTGAAATTGCACCGTGTCGAATTGGATGCTGGGCAATGCGGCCACGGCTGAACTCATCGCCAGCACCCCGCTAGCACCGGTTCAGGCAATTGATCGCGCTCCAAGATCCGCAGCAGTTCGTCGTATTTGGCCGTCGCCCTGGCAAAGACTTCCGGCGCCGGTTCATACAGGCCGTATTCCTTCATCGCGCCGTACACGATGAGCATGTAGCTGTGCTTTTCCGGGAGGGACGGGATATCACTATCGACGGTCATGCGGACGGGTTGCCGGAAGTAATCGCCGAGGATCGTGTAGCCATCGAGCGGGGGCAGGCCCAGGCCGAGCCCATCGTTCGGGAGGACCGTCACGGCCGTCGGGCGGCTCGTCGTGGTGCGAAAGGTGCCAAATTGGTAGGTGTCACGCCAGACGGGGTAGGGGAGATCGTCCAGGTACATCTCGGATGGGAAGCCCGCGGACGTGAGATAGCTGCGAAAGGTCCCCTTCAGCCAGTTCTGAAACGTCCCCGCGGTAATCCCGCACTGGGCCGTTGTGTACTCGGCTTGCCCCAGGATGGTCGCAAAGCTCGCCGTGAGCCGTTGAAACCGCCAGTTGTCATGGAGGTTTTGGAGATGGAACCAGGCTTCGGCCACCCAGTCGACAATCCGTAGCAGTTCACCGGTCTGTCCGACCACGGTGGTCGGCAGTTGCGTGGCGGTATGATGGACGCCGCATTCGCGCGCGGTACGTTGGCAGATCTCCAGAAAGGTCTTCTGTGCCATGCGTCTCCCGTTAGAGCGCGAGCGACATCAGGCGCTTGGCCCATTCCCGGCGATAACCCGCTTGTCCGGGAGGATCACGGTCCTCGATGATCCGGACGGTACAGGCGTTCGCTGACGTGCGACGGAGAACGTTGCGCGGCTCGGTGCCATCCGCCCGATCTTCGACGGTATGCACGCCCATCGTCTTGCTGCGGAGCAGGACTTCGACGTACTTGCGCTTGATGATGACGGGGGTATTGACGGGGAAGAACTTGACTTCGCACCAGCCAAGGCCCTCAATCATCCGCTCCACGCCCTTGCCGTTGACCCAGGCTTCTTGAAACAGGGGCGCATGGGGATCGCCGGAGCCCATCACCTCGATCTCGACCGGCTCCTCATTGAAGGCCAGCAGGAACTGATGGTCTTTCGTGAAGGGCGTACAGACCTCAATGACCGGCGCGTCGGGATGCGTGAACGGCGTATTGCCCATCCCCATGTCGATCGGGGGAAGTTGGTCCGTCTTCACGGCATCTGGTTCGAGTTCGGAGAGTTTACGAGTGGGGCGCTTGGTGGCGACAGTCATACGTCCTCCTTGGGTGATAGGCACCCTGGAGCCCTCAGACGAGGGCTCCAGGGATCAGAGACAGGAACCCGAGACTTAACTGACTTGCGGACGGCCTGGGAGTGTACCGATGTCGACAAAGGTGTAGGTGACACCCGTGACACCAGACAGGTTGTTCGTCCCGAACGTCCAGTTGGCCACCGCGGTTGCTCCGAGCTTGATCACGATGTAGGCCAGCGGGCACATCGTATCCGGCACCGGGCCAAATTGCGGAGCCACAATGAAGTTGCCTGACGAATCCAGGGCTTGAATCGGACCCTGGACGACCTTCTGGTTGCCTGAAGCATCGAGGCCCCAGACAAACACGCAGCCGTTATTCGGGAAGGTGATCGGCACAAAGGCCACGCCGGTTGCGGCATCCGTAGTCGGTGTCGCCCCGTTGGTGATCGCGGTCTTCGTATACATCTTTCCATTGATGGTATACATCGCCGTGACCGTGGTGGTGACCGTGGACGTGGTTCCTGCCACGAGGGCGGCTTTCGCATAACTTGCGGTCAGAGGCGTTTGCTGTTGTAAATCCATAATTGGCTACTCCCTTCGCTTACATCGTCACAAGACACATGACGCGAATCGGTTAATCGTTAATCGTGGGGTCGAAGGGTCCGACCACACTCACATGCACCGCATTAGGGACGACGGTGCCATCGTCGATCGGGGTGGTGCCGCCCACAAAGTTCCCCGTCCCCGTGGGATTTATGATCGTAAAGCCGATCACCGCAGACCCGACCGGGATTTGCGGAAACGTCACCGCCGCCAAGCTGGCCCCAGCTCCCCCCATGGTGGTCGCCAAGGTGCCCGCCGAGTTGATGGTATAGACGAAGACGTTGAACGTGGCGTTTGCGACCGTGCCGGACAGGGCCGCCATGTCGGTCGCGGCCGTAATGCTCCGCAGCACGCCATTGGCGACGGCCTGACAAGCCGAGGCCCCCGTTTTCACGAGGGCGCTCGATCCGGCCTTAATGACCAGCGCCGCGGAGGTAATCTGGAAACTGGAGAATCGATCGGCCATCGGCAGGAGAATATTGCTCAAGGCAATCTTCGTCGAGCTGTCGACGACCGCTTGCAGAAATTGTTTCACAAAGCCAATCATACGAACCTCGTTTCAAGCAAAAGGGTGAGAGACTCCGATTACGGGATGGTGCTTACGCACACGTTGCCCGTCGCCATCCAACCCTCGTTCTGTCGCACGACCGCCTTCCACCACATGGCGCCGGCATAGCCGCGCTGTCCGAAGAGATCAGCCTTGTCGATCTGCCCGGTGGGAAGGAACGTCGGCTTCACTGCGCCCATGCCGCGCAAGGCCACTTGGCCAAAGGCGTCATCGGCGAGGACAATGAACGGATAGACGTCGACATTGGAGCCCGAGGTGCTTTGCATCCCCGGTGCCGACCCGACGGCAGCCCCCGCGTTCTGGAGCGGCGGCAGATCCGGATGCTTGATGAACCGGAATTCTTCCACCTTCCCCAATTCGCCGGGCATCGGCGTGCCCGAGGCATACTTGATCGCATCTTCAAACCCCGCCATGTCCCGGATGTCAGGGGACAGGTCGGAGTGATGGTAGACGGTGTACCCCATCCGAACCGGCGTGGTGCCGTACTTGTCGGAGGCCGCCAGCATCTTGGTGATGGGCTTCCCATGGTTCGCGTCGAGGTTCTTTACGATCCGGCGCACCATGTTGAGGGTGATCGGCCCGGAGACGGTCGCAATCGAGGAGGCCCCCGATCCGCCGTAATACTGGTTCGTCCCCGCTTTCAGTTCGCCGTAGATCTTCAGCTCGTTGACGAACGTGACACGTTCAGCGACCTGAATCTTCATCTGCGCGGGGATGTCGTCCTCGTACAGATCTGCGGTCTTATCGGTGAAGCCATACAAGCAGGTGTACTGCTGCATGGTCACGGTGATATCGACCGGCGTGATCGATTCCGGAGGCGGCGTGATGCCTTCCTGCGTCTGATGGGCCTGGACAATCACGTTGCCACGATCGCCATTGCCCGCCTGGAAGAACTGGTTTTGCGTGCTGCCGTTGGTCGCAGTGGCGCCATAGGGCAGCCACCGACGGAAGATGATCGTATCGGAGACGTTTTTCGGAAGACTGTGCTGCGTGCCGAGTTTGGCCAGCATTTCCTGCGCGACGGCGTGAGCCAGAATGCGACCGGCAAACCGGCCAATCCGTTGCGCGGAGGTCAAGTACTGTTGTAATGCCATGATAAGAGCCCCCTTCTAGGCCTGAATCAGCGTCCAGTCCCCATGGTTTTCAATTCGTCCTGGAATGCCGATCCAAACCCGTTATCGTCAGAGAGTGGTGTACTGGACGGTGCCACGCCTTTCGGGGTCACGGCCGCCGCCAGTCTGGTCGTCCGATCATTCGATTTTGGTGCCGCCGGCTTCTGAGCCGTGTCGGTCTTGAACTTTTCAATGGATTGAGCAATCGTGTGCGTGTTCCACGTATCGAGCACGCGCTTGCGATATGGTTCGGGTTTGGTGTTGGGCCAGCCCAGCCAAGGCGTGTTGGGGAGACTCCCCTTGTCGTCCCGCTGGTCAAAGCCCGTCACCGTCCGCCAGGTTTCCTGTTCTCCGAGCCCGGCAATCTCCATGTAGTCGAGATCCCGCGTCCGGGAACTGATTTCTGCCGCCATCACCTGTTGAGAGACCAAGGATTGGACCTGGGCGGGGTCAACCGTCGAGCCGCCTCCTGTGCCTCTCCGACGTGTTTCCACGCGGTTAATCGCGGTCTTGAGCAAGTCGGCAAATTCAGGAAACTCGCGCTTGAGTTCGGCCAGATCGTCATCGGTGGCCTCGAGGGGCGCTCCGCTGGACACTTTGGCCTGTAACTCCTTCACGAGCTGATGCACGTTCCCTAACGTGCCAAATCCCTCGTCCAGCTTGTGCATCTTGGCTTGCAATTTGCGCAGCTCGGCGAGTTCCTCTTCCGTGATCTGGGCATATTTCGGAGGGACCGGCTCCGGGACAGCAGGAGGGGTCGCGCTGGGCGCACTCGCAGCAGGGGTCTCAGCAGGGGTCGAGGGAGTGTCAGCGGCCGGCGTCTCCGTCGGGGCCTGAAACTCGTGCTTGAACGAATCGGCAAAGGCCGCTTCGTCCATCGGTTCGCTCGGGGTCTCTGCCGGTGTCTGCTCGACGGTGGCTGTCGTCATGGTCCTCTACTCCTCGGCCATCGGCCTCTCGGTCAACGGCATCTCCGGACACAAAAAAACCCAACCAGGAGGGGTTGCTCCTGATTGGGCCTATGGCCTCGAATGATCTGAGGCGGAAGCGAATGATGTCGGTCGACGTCTAGTTCATGAGTTCAATAACCGTTGAAGCGTGCGCTTCACGTCCTCCAGTTTGGTCAGTAGGTCAATGAGGATTTTCTTCTGCGCCTCACTCATGAGGGGGTCCCCGTGTCGAGGGAGAGCAATTTACGAATCATGCGCATCTCCCCGCGAAGGGCGATCGTTTTGTGCTCATCGAGATCCCCGTCATTTTTGATTCGGAGCGCATGTAGTTCACCCGTGTAATAATCTTTAATCTTTTTCCAGGTAGGAGACAGTTCATCGGAAGCCGTCCACCCTGATATCATAAATTTTCTCTAATACGATTTTCGGTGGATGTCAACACCCTATCCTCTCACCGAATCCCCAACGTCACCAACCGATTCACTAGGGCCATCGCTTTGCGGGACGAGACGCTTTTCCGTCGTGCCGCCTGCATGATGGTCTTGTCCGACTTCTCCGGTCGCCCCTTCACCGGTTCGAGGTGAGGGCCCGCTGGTCGCCTCATGGAGACGGGGGCCCCTGTGATTTCATGGCGAGCACTGTTTGCGTGAGGCTCGCCGTCATGCCGAGCAGGGCATTGTAGTTGCCCTGAAACGAATACTTTTCTTGCGCCTGGCCTGCCTCCACTTCCCCGTCTGGCATGATGGCGGCCAGCACAAAACTGGGGTAGCGACGAGACAACGTGGCCACGAGATCCTCGTAGGTCGCGAGATCGAGCGCGAGATGGACTGGGTTTGTGGCCTCACTCATTGCGGTGCTCCTTTATTGCTCGAACGCCTGTCCGGTCCTGGCCTTCCCCGCGGGCTCGGTCGGTGGAGTCGTCGCCTGCGGTGTCGCGTGCTTGTGCAGGTCGGTCGCCATGTTCTGGGCAGACAACTGCTTCTGCACCTGCAATTTCATGCTGGTCGTCGCCAGTTCCGTTTTGAGTTGCTCGAGGCTGATCTGGTGCCGATTGGCATATTCGAGCTGGGCGAGTTGGAGCTTCTGCTGTAACTCCTGCATCCGAATCTCGTGCTCCACCTGCGTGCGACTGGTCTCAGCCTGCACATAGGTCGTATCCCGGTCGGTATCCGCCTTGATCCGCTCCAGATCCACCTGCGCCCGAATCTTCGCGGCTTCCACTTGTGGGGGCGGGGGCGGCGGCTGCTGTGCGAGCTTCTCCTGCTCCTCTTTCGTATAGCTGATGTCTTCAGGGTTGATGTACTGCGACTTCAGCACTTCGGCGTACCACTTCTTGGGATTGATCCCAAAGGCCGGGTCCTTGACGATCGCGCCCTGCTGGATGAGGAACTGATCGTGAATGACGCGCTCCACGAGGGTCGTGGACCCCTTGGCCGAGACACGGAAATCGCCCTTCGCCTCGTTGTCAATGTCGGGGTCCAGCATGAGCCATTCATACTGATCCTCAATCAGGGGCTCAATCACGTCCATATCTGCCGAGGAGGCCACGCCACGGAGCAGTTGATTCGCATTGTTGTTCTGGAGTTGGGTGGCGCCGAGCGTATCCGGCGTGGTTCTGCCCGATTGGCCTTGTGAAATCAGCGGAATGTTGCACGAGTTTTCCGCAACTTGATAGGCGTGCATGATGATCGAAAGCATCTGCGGGGTGATGTTGGGAATCTGAATCGCGTTGAATACCTTCCGCACATCGTCAATGGCGTGGTTCGAGTTTAAGAGCCAGAGCTTGTCCCCACGGATTTCATAATCGTCCGACTTCCCCGCTGGTCGCACCGCCCCATCGACCATGATGATCTGCGAGCCGGACGACACGGCGGCATTATTGATCATCGCACGAGTCGCCGCGTTCACGAGATCTTGCGGCATGAAGATTTGCTCGGCCACGCCGATCCCATCCCAACAGCCTTCGCGCGGCGTCCAGCGCAACACACGATAGGGATAGTGGCCGGTTTTCTCGAGGCCGTTGATCGTACAGGTAATGATCGAATCGTTGACCATCGTGACGACGACGGCAATCTCCGCGGCGTTCGTCGGGAGCTTCAAGCCCGCCTGATCGGCGGGGAGCGCCATGTACTCGTTGATCGCGTCGGCTTCATCCCGCGTGAGCCAGCCGGTGTGATACCAGATCTCATACCGCGTATCGTGGAGCAGACTCTCGTTGCGTTGCGTCGCCATCTCCTTCTTGCCGGGCCCTTCCAGAATCACCTGATCAATCTCATCCTTAAAGTAGCCGGGACGCGCCTTGAGGGCCTGCAACTGATGCTCAGAGAGGTAATCCCGCTCAAACACCCCTTGCCCGGACTGAATATCGGCGCCACAATCGGGGTCGGGGAAGAAGTCCCACGGCGAGACGCACTTATAGCCTGGCTTCACCGACTGACGTATCTCCAGCGCATAGGTCTTCCCGTCTGCACTTTTCGTGATCGCACGATCCTTCCGGGCATCGGGGAACGGGCCCTTGAGTATCCCGACTCCCATCTTGGCTCCGGAATGCAACACCTGGCGCATGTGCCGGCGGAATTTCCCTTCTACCATCCAGTCGTAAATAATATTCTCGGCTTTCTTCGCCGCTTGATGGGCCTTGCTGACTTCTTCTTCCGCCAAATCCTTCCCCAACAGAGGACGACCGGGCATCGCGGAGAGCGGCTGCGCAGTGTCCACCTTGGGCGGAATGAGGGGGTCAGTCGGATTGGGGGGCGCCAACTCCTCGACTTTCGGATCACGTTCCAGGGGCACGCCATTCATGACGACTTGCTTGAGATCGTCAGCCAGCGAGACCAACGTAGGATCGGGCGTTTCATCGAGCGTGAACGACTTCGCGTTCGGCGAGAGAATGATTTCCGCAATCTTCGAGGTGGCGGCATCGACATACCGGCCCGTCATGCGCTCAAACGCGGAGGATTTCATCGAGGCCTGCTGCGCCGTCGAGGTGCGCGTGAGCGGGCCATCCAACGTCAGCGACTTCGTGAACCGCGGGCGCACCACCGAGGCGTCCACCCCCGTAGCGGCATCGATCCCGGCATAGTTGTCTTCACACTTGCGCCAGATATCCTCAATGCCGGAGAGCATCCGGCCCTTGATGTAGCGATCCCGTCGTGCCACGATGATGGCCGTGAGATCGTGGACCTTTTTGCGTGTCGCCTCGCGGTCGGGGTGGCCAGGCGCCGACGGTCCTTCGTCCAGCATGGCTTGCACGGAGTCAGGGAGTTCGATCTCAGGGGTCATGGTCGGTGGCGTCATTCCATCACCTGTGGTCGTGGGTGGACGGGGATGAGACTGCAGGGAATCGCGATCACTCCCGTCCGTGTGCATACAAGGACACGGCGGAAGGGATCATCGAAGGCAGGGGGCACGAGATACTCTACGTTCCCCTCAATCACCAGCACGCCGTTGACGATCGCATAGCCTGCCTTCATGGTCATGTTCCGAGCCTTCCCATTTGACCGACGGGCTGAATTATCGACTGCTGAATCGTGCTGCCTGGCGCCTGATCCTCGTTCGTCATCTGATTCACAATGAGCGACATATAGCCTGACATATCGCAGCCATGGCAGTACTCATCATGGATCGGCGCCGCCGGCTCGCCATGCTTCGGCACATTGCGACGATACCGCTTCCAGCATTCCACCAAGCGCAAGACCCCGCGGCCTTCGGTGTTATCCGCATACATCCTCGGGAACAATTGACGGAGCGAGCGAATGCGCGTGTTCTCGGCATCGGGTACGTTGGGAATCGTCTTCACCCGCCGGCCAAAGGCGGCGACGAGCTGCGCGTCACTCTTCCCGGTCTGCCGGGACTCCACCCAGCCGTCCCACGGCAGGAAGTCAAAGCCCCAGTTGTACCGCCTCTTTTGCAGTTCGGTCACAAACCAATCGACCGTCTTGTACTGCTCTTCGAGGTAGCCAATCACCCGAATCTCGGAGAGTCCACGCTGAAACAGCCCGACAGCCATTTTGTCAGTGTTATAGCCCATGTCCCACACGGTATGGACTTTCAACCGAGGATCGTAGGGAAGGAGACAGATCCGATTCTCTACTCGCATCGCAGCCACTTCGTTGGAGAAGATGGCACCCGACAGGGCCGAGCGACATGTTCCGAGCCAGATGTGCTCGTATTCGTCCTTCGTCTTCGTCGCCTCATCGTGGGCCCGCTCGAACTCGAGTTCTTTCGTAAACCAGGGATTGTCCTTGTACGTCGTATGCACCACGACCGCGCCAGGCGGCGGATGATCGACAAACCGCACATAGGTTTCATCGGTGTCCAGCTCAGGGTTGAAGCTGATCCAGATTTCACTGCCCTCTTTCCGGATCGTCGGGATGAGGATATCCCAGGATTTCTTACTCACAACCTGCGCTTCCTCGATCCAGGCGATATCGACCGATTCATACGACTTAATGGACGTGACGGTATGATCGGCCAACCCAGAGAACATGAACAGCGTCCCGTTGTCGCCGCGGATCTCATGCTCGAGGTCCTCGTAGAACCCGGCGAGCCCGAGACTCTCAATTTGATCTTTGAGGAGTTGGTGGACCGACTCTTTGAGGGATTTCTGTACTTCGCGGCAGCAGAGAATACGGAGCGGACGATCGGCGCCCAGCGTCAATAGCGACCTGGCAAACGACCAGGATTTGACCCCGCCGCGGCCGCCCTTCACGATTTTGTAGCGATGTCGTTCGAGTAAAAAGAGGAGTTTGCGAGGCAGTTGAATACGGACAGTGCTGGTGGGTTCAGCGACCGTCATCCGACAATCTCCACGATGATCTTGTGCTGGATCGGCCCGCCGTCTTTCCCGGTTTGTTCGACACTGGCAAGCCGGGGATGATAGTAGGGTGCGGCCGCCTTGGCGGCTTCGAAGCTCTGATCGGCCCAGACTCGATAGCGCAGGAGATAGACCTTCATCGATTCGCCCTCAAGCTGTGTAGGGGCTGGCGCATTCATCACCTGCATCAGAAACTCAAGAGGTGTCCGTTCACCAGCTTGCGCCAATACCTCACGCATCGCCTGTGTACTCTTGTTCGGCGTCCCTTTCTTCCGGCCTGAGTTTGGTCGTTTACCGCCGCGGCGTGTGGGCATCGTCTACTTCTCTCTATTTTTTCAAACGCGCCTTCGCGCCGTGTGTCAGTTCTTTGGCTGAATGAATCGTTACAGACACGACCTGATCCCGCAATTGACTGGCCTTGTGGGCTATATCCTCGCTCGATTCGGGAACCGACAAGGCTAGTACCACATCGGTATGATCGCTGCGGTACGATTTAATAGAGGCCAGAAAGGTTAGCGGCATCAGGTCCACTCGTGCATGGTTCGACCAGCCGCATGGCCGGCAGCGGCTCCGGCGCCGTCTCATTGGTGACAATTTCAGGTTCGACGAGCGGCGTGAGGAGATCGGTATCGATGTATTTGAGCACGATCAGCGCGACTTGATGGGCATTCGAATCTTTGTCAAAGCCCACGATATTGTCACGGTCGTCACAGAAGACGACGTTGACGGCGATCCGACCCTCGACATCCTGCACATTGACGTGGGCCTTCACCGTCCGTACCCGTTCGCGGCCTGGCTCTGATAGCCCGCCTCAAAATTGGCTTGCGGATTCTCGGTCATGGGATTGGCGTGATGGAGCTGGACCACGCCCTTGAGGGCGGCTTCGAACGAATCAAACGACTGCCCGTCCTCTGCTGCGGGCGGGGCTCCACCCTCGGGCGTCTCGGTCGGCTCGGTCGGCTCCGACTCCCTCTCGGTCTTCGTCACGCGATAGGTGCCATCAGGCAGATAGTCCAAGCAAATGCGATAGCCCTCTCCCTGGTCTTCCGAGGGAGACTCCGCTTCCTGAGCGGGGGCTGCCATCGGGGGTGTCATCGGCATACGATCCATGGTGGGGATCTCCTTTGTGAACCACAAGCAGACGTATAGGTACACACTCCGTTACAGAGGTGCTCTCTAATACGAGTTGTGGCGGATGTCAACAGCGGGGAGCGATCAAATGGTTTATCCCCTCACCAGCGGAATAAAGGGGGGGTAAAATTATTTTCACCGACCAGGCAGTTAGGGCTTGACAGAGGCTAAACATCTGTGTACGATATACACAGTTGGTAACAGATTCACCAGAAGGAGCCCTATGAAAGACCCGATGAAAGGCGTTCGGATGCCGCAGGAATTGATCACGCGCATCGAACGCATTACGAAACTAGAATACAGCTCGTTCAGTCAATTCATACGCACCGCCGTCGTGAATGAGCTTAGTCGTCGGAAGCAGCTCCACACTAAGCTCGCGCGCTAATCACCCTGGAGGACCGCCAGTGCTCCACGTTGCTCTCACATCCACTTGTGCATGTCGCCCGGTGGCCAACCTCCTCGCTCACGCGAGTCTATGGCCTTTGCGTCCCTCTGTCCTGGCGGTCGGAGATCGACGGCCGACATGCACTTTCTTGGAGGCACCGATGCTGACCTTTCACCAGACGCACCCACGACCCCGCCACAACGTCCGTACCGAACCACTCGATCCACACGAAGCCGCGATGACCGAGGACGGCAAAACCTTCCACGAAGAAGCAGAGGACAGCATGCGGATGCTGTGCTGGGTCGGATTCGCGCTGGTTGTCGCGGTGGGGATCGCCTGCTGGGCGGTGCTCGCATGAACACGATGGCGCATCTCTGGATGGTGCCTGCGAGCGGGGGCCTGGGCTACCTGCTCCTCTACCCGCTCCTGGAAATCAACTGGATCATCCGAGAGCGGCATCGCATCTACAGACAATACCGCTTCTGGAGGTAAGACGATGGCCAGACGCTTTGTCCAAAGCTTTTACCACGCCGACTGGATCAACGCCCGTCCGTTGATCTTGCAGAACTTGACCAAGCATAAGCGTCCCGCGGTGTCCTGGCTCTGGCAGCGGACACGGCTCACACAACTCATTCAACGCCTCGAACGAAAGGAGCAGCCATGAACGGCAAAACTCTTAAGGCCTGGGCCCTGACAGTCCACGATGACGCGGTGATCCAAGTGTCGGGGGCGGGCTACCACTACGATTGGTACGAGATAGAGGTGCAAGACGTTCGATCATACCTTGTGACCTCACCAGCCGCACCAGCCGCCACGCTCGACGCGATCGAAGAGGCCCGGCGATGAGTACCGACGTGCTGGACATGCTGTGTAGTGAACTCCAAGTGGAGGCCTTCAACCTCCCGCTTGAAGACGGCGACAAACGGGAATTGTGGTTTGCCCGCTGCGCACAAGTCTTGGCCGCGATCAAGGACCCCGAGGCCCGCGCCTCACAAGCGATCAACTTTGCCATGGGCCTGGCGCTCAGGGGTGTCCCTGGAGAATTCGTGCTCAGAAAGCTGGGGGCCGTATGAGCCTCGCGGGATTCTGCGAGATTGAGAACGATCCAGAGTGGTGCTCCGTGCATGAGTGCCCCCGCGCCTGCCCGCATTGTGCGGATGAGTCCGCAGATCGACAGTACGATGACCGAACCCCCTCACCATTCCACACCACAGAAAGGACGGTGCCCCATGAATCCAGCATTCGAGAGTCTCGAGGAGATCACAACGATGGTCAGCTTCCCGGCCATCCCTGACGAAGCCGATGAAGTGAAGGCGGGCGAACTCCTCTCCCTCTATGAGGAAACCGTGAAGACACTCCCGCCCATCGGGCAGCAAACGCTGGCAGCCTATGCCGATGCCATCGATCAGATCAAGTTGGCGGCGAAAAACATGGAGGCGATTCGCAAACGCAAGGTCGCCCCCCTCAACGCCGAACTCAAGCAGATCAACGGCGCCTACATGCCCTTCGAGGAGAAATTCACGGCCATGGCGAAGCGGCTCGCGGAAATCCCCAACCGGTGGATCGATGAACAGGACCGACTCCGTGCAGAAGAACAGCGGCGGATCAATGCCGAGGCCGAGCGGAAACGCATCGAGGCCGAGCAGGCCGGCGAAAAGTCCCGAGCGGCCGAGCGGGCCGCCTTGGAGAAAGGCGACGACAAGGAAGCCGCCAAGCACGGCGCGAAAGCAGAGCAACAGGAACTCCGGGCGGCGGAAATCGCCCCGGACGTGGTGCCGCAAGTGTCGAAGTCCGTGGACCTGGGAGGCAGCACCGTGGGATTCGCTGGACGGAAAATGGTCTGGGCCTTAACGGGCTGGGATAAGCAGAAACCGCTGGATCTCAACAGCCCCTTACTCGCGTCCCTGATTGGTGATCTCTCGACACTGCCACCGGGCATTCAATTCCTCCTCAAGGTCTCGCAGATCAACCCAACCAAACTCAACAAACTGTATGGCATCGAACCGTTTCCGAAACCCTTTAGTGAAGTGCCCGACTACTCAGGATCACGGAGAACGGCCTAAATGGAAATCTCCTGTACCAGAGGCGACGCCTACGAATACCACGTGGACGGAATCGACCTGTTCAGCGTGTCGCAGGTGCGCAAGATGGCCCACGACACCTATGCGGGGATTTCCGAGGACGTCCTCGAGCCCGCACGGCGCCGCGGCGCCCTGTTGCATGCTCGCTTCTGGCGGGTCCTGGCTGCGCAAGATCATCTGATCGACATGCCCAAACCCATCGTGGGTCTGGAAGGGTACTGCCTCTCGATGGATCGCTGGGTCGCCCAGAATCAGGTGCTCCCGGTCAAGCTCGAGGAGACGAGTTGGTGCGAGAAGCTGGGCTATGCCGGCACCCCGGACGCCTTGGTCCTCATCGGGCCAAAGCCGATCCCGACCATCATTGATCTGAAAACTGGCGCGCCAACAAAGACTGACCCCATGCAGCTCCTCGCCTATCAGAAGATGACGGGCTACGAAGGCGCCAAGGAGCTGCTGGACCTCTACATCCAGGAAGATGGGTCGGACGCGAAGCCGGTAAAGGTGACGCCACGCATGAAGGCAACGGAGTGGAGCTGGTTCCTCTCCGCGCTCAATTTACTCAAAGCACGCCGCAATCATGGCGTGAAATAAAAGGAGATAGCATCATGAAATTCACGCGCCTCACAGGCCCAGTTGGAAACGTCGAAGGGCTCGATCGCTTACAGCGCCTCGGTAAGATCCGCTTAGGAATCAAAAAGAAAAGCAAGAACTCTGGGAAAGAGTATCCGGCTGAAACAGATTATTTTCTGTGCCCACCTGAAGTCGAAGAGATCTTTGGCGTGAATCCCAAAGTGCTGCGAGGCATGTTCCCGTCCAATAATCCCGAGGAGGTTTATCAGGAAAAGCTGGCGATGTACGGCCAGACGACCGGCTTGAAATGTCAAGGCAACGGCGTAGTCGCCATGCGCCGCACGGAGACTGGCGAGTGGGTGGAACGGAAATGCCCCTGTGATTTTCTGAAGAGTAAAGACAACCCGTCCGGCAGTTGCACCCCACAGGCCCACCTGATGGTGATGCTCCCAGAAGTGAAGCGCGGCATGTGGGGGTATTACCAAATCACGACCCATTCAAAGTACGCACGAGGGGGCATTCTCGGCTCACTCAAGCACATGCTGGCCATGATCGGACGAGTTGGGTTTGTGCCGATCACGATCTATCGGGAAGCCCAGGACATCGCCTACGAGGGAAAGAAAAAAGTCCACCACATCCTCAAGTTTGTACCCGATCTCACCACGCCACAAATCGCTGAGATGCGCAGCAAGCCAGACCTATTAGTGCTGCCTGGTTCTTGCGCGGTCGAGGAACCACTCGATGAAAACCCACAGGATGATCCTCCCGATGTGCTTGTCGACGACGAAGAAGAGGACGAGGCGGAGCAGACGATTGACGCAGAAAAGATTGCCCATATGGACGATGCCGAACTCCAGAGAGTGCAGGAACAGCTGAATAAGCGACGAGAACTTCGTTCACAGAAACCGCCTCAACAGACACCGGCAGCGAGTACTGGTCAGATTGCCCCCGCTGGAAAGCCCGCGAAAGCTGAGGCGCCAAAGACGAATGGTCATGTACTCATCGCGCAGGGGACATGGCGGGACATGATCGCCTACATGGACAGCCATCCTGATCTCACGACCCTCAAGCAGGACTGGAAGCAGAACAATCACGTCGAGAACGTCATGGGCCTGAACGCCGTCGGACAACAGGCGCTCTTGGCACACATGCGGACAGCAGTCGGCGCCTCGTTCCCCTACTAACCACTTTAACCCAAGGAGACCACATCATGGAGCCACAAACCGAATCTAGTACGCCGGTGATGAACGTCGACCACGCCTGTTTCGAGAAGGCCAAATTGATGGGCGATCCGACCTTTACCCTCCGTGCGCAAGACATCTCAGCGCCCCTTGCGGTGCTGTTCTGGGCGAAGTGCCAACAGCGGATCAGGGCCTATCTGAATGACGGGATGAGCCTCGAGGAAGCGGTGGACGCGACCCGGAAATACTACTTCCTCGAATCGGTGCCCTGTGGAGATCCGAAGATTGACGGGGCGCTGGAGGTGGCGAAAGCCATGCGTCTGTGGCCGGGCATCGTGAAGTTGGCCGACTAACCCGAACGCGATGGCCCAGTCGCGACACATCGAGCATCACCGGAAGAAGTCGCGGATGTGCCAAGGCTGTTTCCAGCGGAAGGCGCTCACCCGTCTTCCGCAACGACTCAAACGCATCCGACTGGTAGACCATGATTACTGTGAACGCTGTTGGAATTCATTAACCGAACGAGGAGGGCTCCATGGCTAAATTCATCGAAGTGACGCTCGAGACGGCGTGCGAAGGCGCGGCAAAGGAACTCTTTGACCGCGTACTCAAGGAGGTGATGGCGAATATTCAAGATATCAATACCGATCCCGAGGGCAAACGGAAATTGTCCCTGGTCTTTACCTTCAAGCCGGCAGAGGATCGCTCGTCAGCGGTGATCTCGCTCGATTGCGACACCAAGCTCGCGCCGGTCAGTTCGATTGGTGGCAGTATCTTTATCGTGAAAGAGCCAGGCGGACGGAAGGCCTACGCCAGCTCGGCCAAGCAAGAGCCGCTGTTCCCGCAAGAGCAACCACAGAAGACAGAGGCCACAGCCTAATTTTATCCATCTCGTCCTGTGCCACAAGGAGCCCACATGCTGAAAGAATTCGTTGAGAAAATCCTCAGTCTCGCCGCACCCGTTCCGATCATAGAGCACGATCGCCTCTACTACGATCGTGCGGTCATACCGGTCAAAGATCCGCTGGACGCTGGGGAGTGCGTGTCAACACTAACTGGCTTCGCCGATCTCCTTCAGTCGCCCCTCAATGCGTTCGACAAGCCAGAATGTTACGTGAACGTGGAGTCTCATTCGCGCGTCACGCTCAACGAATATGTCTGTGACGTGTGGGGTCAACGGCAACAGCATCTCGTTGCGGATTTACCCAGCGGCATGCAGACCTTCCTGTACGGACAATACATGGGACAAGAGGCCTTTATCGTGGGGCTCATGTCGATGTTCGTGGAGACGCCAGACCGGGACGCGCTGGTCAAGTCGGTGTCGTCCATCTCGGGCAACGAGATCAATCTCAGTGAAGATGACGGGATCTCGCAGACGGTAACGGTCAAGAGCGGCATGGCGCTCAAGGAGACGGAAACCATGAAGCGCATTGTGTCGCTGGCCCCCTACCGGACGTTTCGAGAAGTCGAGCAGCCCGCGAGTCCGTTTGTCTTTCGCGCGAAGAAGACGGATGGCGGGCCCATGCTGGCTCTCTTCGAAGCCGATGGAGGGAAGTGGCGGCTCGAGGCGGTGCAGCACATCAAGCACTGGCTCGCCGAGAAAGTCACGGATATCACCATCGTCGCATAGGAGGGTCCACCCATGCGCTGTCCACGTTGTACCGGCTGTGTCTATCAAAACTGGTCACTCGAACTCGATACGATCCAGCGAAGCTGCCTCAACTGCGGATGGGCAGAGAACCCGCGCGTCTTCTTCGGGCACGTCGAGGAGACGCGGACCAAGTGTTACAACTGCGCGAGCCCGCCCACGCCAGGGTTGTCGCAGTGCGAGCGGTGCCGGACCATGCAAACCGCGTACAAGCAGCGGAAACGGCAGTCCCAGAAGCAGGCGGCGGCATGATCGCATTTACGCTCACGGGCCAGATGCCGTCTGGGAAAAATCAGATTCAGCAGCTCTGGCGCAAGGGGCAACTGAAGAAGATTCCGAACGTGCGGTTTACCAAGTGGCGAACCGAGTCCGGGTATCAATTGATTCAGCAGCGGGTGAAGCCCCAGGGGCCGATCAGTACGCCGGTCTCGCTGTCCTGCACCTACACGCCAGGGGACCGGATCACCAGGGATGTCACTGGGATGCAAGATGCGCTGTTTCATCTCCTGGTCTGGGCCAGAATCCTCACGGACGATGGGTTGATCTATGACTGTCTGTGGCGGCGCATGGCTGTTGGGGCACCGACGTTGACTGTGGAGCTACATGACTGGACCGCGCCGTGAAGTGTGACAAGTGTGACGGGCTCGTGGTCCGAGGCGATGAGGACGATGAGCTGAAATGTGTGCAGTGTGCGAAACGATTCTATCAGGAGGAGACGATGGCCAAATGCCATGATTTTGGATGTGCGAAATCTACCCCGACGGGAGGTGCCTACTGTACCGACCATGCGAAGCAGCACGGATTCACCTCCGCGCAAGAGAGCTTCATCCGTGGCACCTGCCGAGGGAAGTGGTGCCGGGCGAAGACCGTTAATGGTGAAGACTATTGCAAGAAGCATGCGTTGAGCACGCACAGCCACCCAGAGGAGACGCGAGCGGTCGTGAGCGCGATAGCGCCGACCATGCCGGTCAAGACGAACACCATGGACCACGCTTTTCTGTCGGCTATTGCCCAGCGGCAGGACGAGATCACGGTGCTGGAACGGGCCCATCAGATCTTGCGGGACCTGGGGAGCGATCGATGACAGACCGTCCGACCTCAGACGATCGAGCGGCCTTGCGCATCCTTCTCGGGCGAGAGGATCTGAGCGACTACGATGCCGAATTTGTTGACACCCTGCGAAACCTGGCTGGCCACTGGAGCCCCAAGCAGAGCGCCTACTTCGATGTCGTGTGGGAGAAATATTACGCATGAAAGGAGAACGTATGATCCTCATTCTCTGTGGCGTTGCGGTGCCATGAACGTCAAAGCGTGGAAAAATCACGTGGTATGAGAAAACCTCGCAAAGACATCGGTATACCGAGAATCAAGCACGGAAGCACAACCCTGTGCGAGGTGTGCTTGCGGTCAGTCTATAGCTACCCTTCTCAGCCACGTAAGTTCTGTGGAACAAATTGCCGTGACATCTCGAAGATATTGGAACGACATGATGTGCCAAGGCAGTTGAAACACTGCGCCAAATGTCAGCAGTGGAAGGGTTTTGATTTATTTGTGAAGCAGCTCGGTGCCCCGTTTGGACTTCACTCATATTGTAAAGAATGTACCTCAACTTGGTTCCACGATTTCAGGGGTACACCACAGGAAAAGCGTCGATCCTATGAGCCAGCCGTCCGTCTTACGCCAGAGCAGAAGAGGCATCGCGCCAATGAACGAGCCAAGCTGTACCGCAAGGAGAATATTCAGAAGATCATCCAGAACAATCGGCTATATCGGCACAGACAACGAACGGGCGGCACGATGCCTGACAGGTGGGAGATCATGAAAATGGTGTGCGAGCAAGACGCCCGCTGCATTTACTGCAAAGAGTTATTGCCTGAACGCTTCCATATCGACCACAAGATGCCAGTGATTCGAGGTGGCACAAATGATCGCATGAATCTCCAACTTCTATGTGGCCCCTGCAATAGTAAAAAGCATACGAAAACGCACGAAGAATACATGCAATATCTGGAGCAACCTATATGAGCTTTCGTAGCCCTAAATTGCTCACCAGTGCCAAGGATCAGGCTTGTCAACTCTGTGCCTCACTCGGCACGACGATCGCCGCACACGCGAACAGTGTGGCGTTAGGGAAGGGTACGGGGATCAAAGCACCAGATTACTATATCGCCTACGTCTGCCACAGATGTCACGATCTGATCGACGGGCGGGCGGGCGGGCTAACCAAGGAAGAGCGGCAGGAGTTATGGACGACCGCGTTTATCAGGACGGTCAAACAGTGGTTCGACCAAGGTATTGTCACAGTGAAATAACACTGCGCTCCGAGATAAGGAAGACTACTGATGCCAAATAGAATTATCCGTGAATCAGCCCTCACGAGCCATTCGTTGGCTCGCCTCTCCGGTGACGCCGAGCGTCTCTTCTGGAGACTCACGATTGTTGCGGACGATCGCGGACGCTTCGATGCCTACCCCCCCACCGTCAAAGCCAAATGCTTTCCCACCCTCGTCGATCAGATGAAAACAGACAAGATACGTACCTGGCTAGTCGAACTCGCGACCGATCATTGTCTTTTTTACACAGTTGGAGAGCGTCTGTACGGTCAATTTCGTAACTGGGCGGAATATCAGAGACAGTACGGATTGAAATCAAAATTCCCGGACCCTCCAGCAAGTTGCGGGGATTCCCCGCAGAATACCGCTCTTATTCTTATCTTGAATCGAGAATCGAGAATCGAGAATCGAGAGACGATATCGGTCAACGGGGGGTTGCCCGAGGTGTGTGCGAGTGAGTTCGATCAGGTCTGGACGATCTACCCTCGGAAGGTTGGGAAGGAAGCCGCACGGAAGGCATGGGGAAAACTGAACGGCAGCCGACCAGATATTCAGACCCTTCTCACGGCCCTCGCGAATCAACTGCCGGTCTGGAAGGCGGGAGAACCGCGGTTTATTCCGCACCTCTCGACGTGGCTGAATGGACAGCGATGGAAGGACGAGGTGATTGTGTCGGAATCACTGGAAGCCCGCTTGCAACGATGGGCCGAGAAGGGAGACGTATGACACGTCAGGAATTTCACGGGCAGTTTGTGCGGCTCTGCAAAGGATTTAAGTATGAGGCGACTGAGGAGCAAGCGGAGGCCTGGTATCGGAGAATCGGCCATGTCGGCGTCGAGCCCTGGTCGGAATCAGTGACCAATCTCCTCTGCGCCTCGCATTTTCCGCGAGATCTCGATGCCGTGATGAAAGTGGTGGAGATACAAGCGCAGGCCAGCCGATCGAAAGCCATTCTCCGAGAGAAGCGGACTGCACCGCAGGTCGAGCAGGGAGTCCAGCGGAACCTGCAAGAGTGGAAAAAGAGGGTGGTAGTGGAGCGCGTGTCATGCCATCTCTGCTTAGGGGATGCACATGATGGCTCCAACTGCTGGCCATGGCTCGATGACGCGGAACGAGAAAGACGGTTGGCGTTGCCGTTCTGGAAGGACCGAGCGCGACATCCGGCGCAGAGTATGGCGTCATGACCCACGACGACGCCATCGCCCTCTTCATCGCGATCCTCTCTGGCCACAAAGGCGCGGATCAGGCGATCAGCGTGGCCGACATGGCGGGGC
>Ga0075355_1000004_pt1 | contig 30046 bp, 24 predicted proteins | sample WestPond_Cattail_6_FD_120069 | JGI IMG/M metagenome (GOLD analysis project Ga0075355, IMG submission 120069) | Natural and restored wetland microbial communities from the San Francisco Bay, California, USA, that impact long-term carbon... | ecosystem: Environmental > Terrestrial > Soil >...
AGCGCCGCCGACACGCCGGCGTCCACCAGCGCGCCGAGAAACATATCGCCGCTGATGCCGGAAAAACACTCCAGGTACGCAATACGCATGGGCCTCACACAGAATGGAACGGATGCACGAAAGCTAATCTTTCATCATAGGTTTCGCGCCGCATCGCGTCAAACGTTCGCGCGCGACTTCACTGGTTAAATACGCTTGTTATAATCGTTGTTTCTTCAGCAGTTTACGAGGATTCCAGACACCTTGTACCTTCATTTCCAGAACGTCTTGATCGAGCGCGTCCGCCAGTTTCTCAGCGACCAGTACCAGGTCGAATTGCCCAACATCGTCGTCGAGCAGCCTCCGAAGGTCGAACTCGGCGAGTACGCCCTGCCACTCTCTTTTGAACTTGCGAAGAAACTGCGAAAGGCCCCGCGCAAGATCGCCGAAGAGATCGTCGCCAACATCGGCCCCATCGACGGCTTCGATCGCCTCGAGGTTGCGGGTGCCGGGTACATCAACGCTCGCCTGAAGCGCAGCCTCACCGTCGATGCCTTAATAAAGGATGACGCCCGCCCGCCGCAGCACACGGAAAAAGAGAAGATCCTGGTCGAGCACAGCTCGATCAACCCGAATAAGGCCGCGCACATCGGGCACCTGCGCAACGCCATCCTTGGCGACACCTTCGTTCGCCTGCTGCGCGCCAGCGGCTACCCGGTCGACGTGCAGAACTATATCGACAACACCGGTGTGCAGGTTGCCGATGTCGTGGTCGGCTTCCGCGAGTTGGAGAAGAAGTCGAAAGCGGATATCGAGCAGCTCACGAAATCCAAGCACTTCGACTATCTCTGCTGGGATGTCTACGCGCGCGCCTCGCAATGGTACGAGCAGGACAAGACGCACCTCAAGAAGCGCCAAGAAACGCTACACGCGATCGAACAGGGCAACAACGAAGTCGCCGAACTGGCCGACGTGATCGCCACCGCCGTCCTCCGCCGCCATCTCGAAACCATGGAGAGGCTCGACATCGAGTACGACTTCCTGCCCCGCGAGAGCGAAATCCTTCATCTCCATTTTTGGGATCTCGCCTTCAAGCAGATGGTCGACAAGGGCGTGCTCACCAAGGAGACGCAGGGCAAGAACGCCGGATGCTGGGTGATGCGCCGCCCGTCGGCAGCAGGGAAGAGCGTCGAGGAACTCACTGACGACGACCAGAAGGTCATCGTGCGCTCGAACGGCACGGTCGGCTATGTTGGCAAAGACATCGCCTACCACCTCTGGAAGTTCGGCAAGCTCGGCCGCGACTTTGGGTACAGGAAGTTCTTCCGTTATCCCAATAATAAGGACGTGTGGATCTCCGCTGACTCCGGTGACCAGGATCATCCGCACTTCGGCGACTCGGCCGCCATCTACAACGTGATCGACACGCGCCAGTCCGAGGCGCAGAGCACCGTGGTCGACGCGCTCACGCTGCTCGGCTACACCGACGCCGCGCAGCACTACACGCACTTCTCTTATGAGATGGTGGCGCTCACACCCCGTTGCGCACAGGATCTCGGCTATCCGCTCTCGGAAGACGAGATGGGCAAGGCTTACATCGAGGTCTCGGGACGCCGCGGCTTCGGCGTCAAGGCGGACGATCTCATCGATCGACTGATCGCCACCGCAAAAAAGGAAGTCGACCCTCGCCATCCCGAGTTGTCGGAACTTGATCGCATCGACATCGCGACCAAAATCGCCATCGGCGCGCTGCGCTACTTCATGTTGAAGTTCACCAAGACATCGGTGATCGCCTTCGACTTCAAGGAAGCGCTCAGCTTCGAAGGCGAAACCGGACCCTACGCGCAGTACGCCGTTGTGCGCGCCACGAACATCTTCCGCAAGGCGGGCATCACGCCGGAAGCCGCTCTCGCGCCGGTCGACTACGCGCAGTTTCTCGAAGGCGAGACCGGAACAGAAATTTGGCAACTATGGCTCACGGCGTCGCAAACGTCGTCGATCATCGATCAATGCATCACGACCGCCGAGCCCGCCTATCTCGCCAAGCATGCGTTTCAGTTGGCGCAGCAGTTCAACAACTTCTACCACCGCCATCACATCCTCACCGAAGCCGACGAGCAGCGGAAGAAGTTCCTGCTGGCAACAGCCGCAATCGTGCGTCGCGAATTGATCAAGGTGCTGGCGGTGATGGGGATTGTTGTGCCGCCCGTGATGTAGTTCATTGCGTTCTTTGCTGCTTGGCGAACTTTGCGAGGAACAAAACTCTGAATCCCCTCGCCAGCAGCCCGAATCCGATTGCTTCGGAGGACATTCATGCCAGCTCGCATTGAAAATTACGCCAAGCTCTCAGCTCCGCAGACTCGCGCGCTCTATCAACTCCAGCAGGAAGTGGGAAAATCCGGCATCGATCCGACCACCCTCGAACTGATAAAGATCCGCGCCTCGCAGATCAATGGCTGCGCCTTCTGCATCGACATGCATACTATTGACGCCCGCGCCCACGGTGAAACCGAGCAGCGCATCTATGCTCTCAATGCATGGGAGGAAGGCCCGTTTTTCAACGACAAGGAACGCGCCGCGTTAAAGCTGACCGAAGCGGTAACCCGCATCTCCGAGACGCACGTACCTGACGAAATCTACGAATCGGTGCGCCAGCATTATTCCGAACAGGAGATCGTGAATCTGACGTGGGCCATCGTGGCGATCAACGCCTGGAATCGTCTGGCCATCACGTTCCGCGCCGAACCCGGCCACTACAAGCCACAAACGGCGGCCAAGGCCAGCTGATCACTCCAAAATAAGATCGGCGGGCGCAAGCCCGCCGACTAAATGCTATCTACAAACAACCAACTACTTCTTTGCCGCCAACTCTTTCGTGAACTCCACTAGCGACCTTACCGCTACTCCCGACGGTCCTTTCGCGATCCAGGCTTTGTTGTCTTCAATCCATGCGGTTCCCGCGATGTCGAGGTGAATCCACGGCGTGTCGGCAACAAACTCTTTCAGGAACATTGCGGCCGTGACAGCGCCGCCCCAGCGTCCGCCGCTGTTCACAATGTCGGCGATGTTCGAGCGGATCAAGTCCCCATATTCCGGATCGAGTGGCAGCCGCCACATTTTCTCGCCCGCACGCTTGTGCGCTTCCGACCACTGCTTCGCCATCGTCTCGTCGTTCGCGAAGACACCCACATTAACCGCCGCCAGCGCAATCACGCACGCGCCCGTCAGCGTTGCGGCGTCAATCAGGTGGGTCGCGCCAAGCTGACGCGCATAGTGCAGTCCGTCAGCCAGCACCAAACGGCCTTCGGCATCGGTGTTAATGATCTCAATCGACTTGCCCGACATCGCGATCTGCACATCGCCCGGCTTCTGCGCCTTGCCTGACGGCATATTCTCGGTCGCGCACACGATGCCGATCACCTTCATTTTCGGCTTCAATAGCGCGATTGCGCGCATCGCGCCGATCATGGTCGCGCCCCCGGCCATGTCGTATTTCATCTTCTCCATGCCGTCGGCAGGCTTGATCGAAATACCGCCGGTATCGAAGGTGACGCCTTTGCCCACCAGGGCCAGCACCGGTTTCTCCGGCGCACCTTGCGGCTCGTAGGTCATCACGATGAGCGCCGGAGGCTCATCCGATCCCTGCGCCACGCTCCAGAACGCGCCCATCTTCAACTCTTTGATCTTGTCGGCGCCGTACACTTCGCACTTAATACCCACTTCGCCGGCCATCTGCTTGGCCATTTCACCCATCTTGGTCGGCGTCATGCGATTGCTGGGCTCGTTCACCAACACGCGCGTGAAGTTTTGCGATTCACCCAGAATCCTCCCTTCGTGCACCGCAGCTTCCGCCACCTTCTTGTCGGCATCGGTGACAATCGTGATCGCCTCGATCGCCTGCACCTTGCGGTCGCTCTTATAAACGTCGGGATCAAACCCGCCCACCAGCGCGCCTTCCACGACGGACTTGATCGAATCCACCGATCCGCTGTGCAGATCCGGCGCCACGAAGGCAAACGTTTTGATATTCTTCGCCTTCAGTGTCCTTACGGCAGTGCCGGCGATCCGCCTTAGTTCCACGGTCGAGAAGCTCTTCGCCTTGCCGCCACCGATGAGCAGCAGTCGCTTCGCCTTAAGCCCGTGCGGACGATGTACCAGCGTCGTCTCATAGACCTTGCCGGTCGCCTCGCCCGACTGAATCACGTCGTGCGCCGCCTCAATCACGCCAGGATCGGTCGAGAACACTTTGGCCTGGTGGTTCGATCCTTCGCCATGGTCCAGTGCCACCACGACCAGGCACTCACTCTCAATTCCTGCAGGGGTATCAAAATGAAGATTGAAGTTCATCTCTTTCCTTCCAAACCGATGCGGGCTAGCCAGCCTTTCGCGACCTCGCCACTGCCTCCCGGGCTTCCTTGTCGGCCGTCTTCCGACGCTCGGTCTCGCGCTTGTCCCAATGTTGTTTGCCCTTGGCCAGGGCCAATTCCACCTTCACCCGCCCGTTCTTGAAGTACATCCGTGTCGGGATCAGCGTTAGCCCCTTCTGCTGCGTCTTGCCGATCAACTTCCGGATTTCATCCTTACGTAGCAACAACTTACGCGTTCGCAATGCCTCATGATTGCTATAGCTGCCATGCTCGTAGGGAGTGATATGAGCGTTCAACAGCCAGACTTCGTTGTCCTTTACCAGACCGTAAGCGTCCTTCAAGTTCGCCCGCCCCCCGCGAATGGACTTTACCTCCGTCCCCGTTAGCGCAATGCCGGCCTCGTACTTTTCCAGAAGGAAGTAGTCATGGCTGGCAGCCCGATTCTGGGCAGCGTCCCGCTCGCCGGCCGCTGTCGGCTGGCGCTTAGGGGATTTCTCCGGGTTCGGATTGGTCTGATGGGTGCCTTGGCGGGCCATAGCAGAAACTTCCATGCTAGCACAGCGAAACCTCTTACTAAGGTGTACTCAACCAGTCAATTTCCAGCTACTTTGCAGTGCTATAATCGCGTTTCATTCGTGCTTTCTTCAACTTACGGTTGAAGAGCGATGGGACAGGATAATTAACGTGCAAGTCGGTGAACACTCCGCGTTCCATCAGGTTGGGTGTGTAGTGTCGCGAATGATGACCCACTCATTACCCCAGGGGACGCGATGAGACGTCTGGTACGTCTGGCGGGACTTGCGCTCGCCATATCCTTAACCTTGCCTGTTCTGGCGGACGACGCTAACACCGCGTACAAGAAGGGTGTCGACGCCGAATCCCTATCCAATTACGTGCAGGCGTACGAATTTTACAAGCAGGCCTACGAGCTGAAGCCGAAGGAAGTCAAGTACCGCGCGGCTTTTACCCGCATCCGCTTCTATGCTTCGGCCGCTCACGTCCACAAAGGCCAGCAACTCCGCGACGGCGGCCAGTTGGACGCTGCCCTCGCCGAGTTCCAGATCGCCGTCAGCATCGACCCGGCCAACTTCTACGCGGCCCAGGAACTTAAGCGTACGCAAAAGGCCATCGAGGACCGCAATAACAATCAGGGCCCGCCGACCGAAAATAAGCAGCCCGAAGGACTAAGTGCGCTCGCTCAACACGCGGCCGGCCCAGTCGAGCTTCATCCGATCTCCAACACGCCCATCACCCTCCGCATGACCGAGGACGCCAAGAACGTCTATACCGCCATCGGTAAGATCGCTGGACTCAACGTTCTCTTCGACCCCGACTACACCTCGCGCCGCATCACCATCGAGTTGAACGGCGTGAGTTTGTACCAGGCGCTGGAAGTTGTTGCCCTCGAATCCAAGACGTTCTACCGCCCCGTCACCCCGAACACGGTCTTCGTCGCCTCTGACACGCCGGCCAAGCGCAAGGAGCTCGAGCAGAGCGTCATCAAGACGTTTTACCTCGGCAACGTCTCCAGCCCGAACGATCTGCAGGACGCCGTCAACACCGTCCGCCAGATTCTCGACGTGCAGCGCATCCAGCAGGTCACTACGCAGAACGCGATCGTTGTCCGCGGCACGCCTGACCAGATCGCGATGGCCGAAAAGCTACTCGGCGACATCGATAAGGCCAAGCCTGAAGTCGTAGTCGAAATTGCCGTCATGCAGGTTCGTCGCGATAAGGCCCGTACTCTCGGCCTCTCGCCGCCCACATCCGTCAGCGTGCAGCTTGCGCCCAACGTCACCAGCACGACCTCCAGTACCGTCAGCGGTTCCGGCGGCAATAGTGTCACCGGCTCCACCAGTACCGGATCGAATAACGTCACGCTTAATACGCTCGCTAATCTGAACGCTACTGACTTCCAGGTTACGATTCCGGCGGCTACTTTCACGGCACTCATGACCGACGCGAATACCAAACTCATACAAAATCCCCAGATTCGCGCCCTGGACAATCAGAAAGCTACGCTCAAGATCGGCGACCGTATCCCCGTTGCGACGGGCTCATTCCAGCCCGGCATCGGCGGCGTTGGTATTAACCCATTGGTTAATACGCAGTTCCAGTATATCGACGTCGGCGTTAACATCGACGTTACCCCGCGCATTCACTCCGGCCGCGAAGTGACGCTCAAGCTGACGATGGAAATCTCCAACGTCACCGGACAGGCGAATATCGGCGGCATTCAGCAGCCCATCATCGGCCAGCGCCGAATCGAACATGAAATCCGCCTGCGCGAAGGCGAAGTTAACCTGCTCGGCGGAATCATCGAGAACTCCGATCAGAACAGCATCAACGGCTGGCCTGGACTCGCGAAGATCCCGATCTTGAAGTACCTCTTCTCCTCGGAGAACAAGCAGAGTTCCGAAAACGAGATCGTGTTCGCTCTCGTTCCGCACATCGTTCGCGGCATTGACATCAGCGATCTCAACGCCCAGCCTGTCGACGTTGGTACTGCCAGCGGTATCGAACTGCGCCGTACGGAAACCTCGCAGGTTGCGCCCGAAGTACAGCAGCAGTCGCGCCAGCAGCAGCCCGTCAATCGTCCGCCGCAACCGCAGCCTGCCGCCGCGCCGCCCAGTGCGAACGACGTTGGCACACAGCCCGCACCGGTTCAGCAGCAACCCGCCGCGCCGGCACCACCCGCGGCTCAGAATCCTACGGCCGCCCTGGGAGCGGGTCCGCAGGCGCAAACGGGCTATCAGCCTCCGCCTGCGCCCGGTCAACCCCCGCCGCCCCAGGGAACCCTGCAGGCCGGCAACGCCGTGTTGAGCTTCGAGCCCGCCGCCTCCAGCCCGCAGCTCAACTCTACCTTTGTCGTTAACGTCAGTCTCAGTAACGCGAATAACGTGTACTCCGTACCGTCGCAGATTTCATACGACCCGAAGCTCCTGCAGTTGGTCAACGTTTCCAACGGCGGGTTCCTCGGCAAGGATGGACAACCCGTCGCGCTGGTTCATCGCGACGACCCGGCTACCGGAACCCTGCAGATCACCGCGACCCGTCCGCCGGGATCGGGGGGTGTCAGCGGGCAAGGCCCGGTGTTTACGTTGACGTTCATGGCAAAAGCGCCAGGGCAAGCGACGATCAATATCAGCCGTGCCGGAGCGCGCGATCCGGGCATGCAAGCCATCCCGGTTGCCGGCGGCCAGGCCATGATCACGGTGAAGTAAAGGGCATTGATGTGGGAACGGGCTTTATGTGGGAACGGGCGCCCTCGCCCGTTCAGGTCGAGCGAAGCTCGACGTTTTAGGGAGTCGGCGTTAGTCGCTGTACTGAAATGAAGTTGAAGAAGAACCAACGCGGACTCACCCTGGTGGAACTGATCGTTGCCATCACCATCATGGGTATTCTCGTCGGTGCCGCTGTGCCGCTGGTCAGCCTGAGTATTCGCCGCGAACGCGAGCGTGAACTTCGCCGCGATCTCTGGGAGATGCGCGACGCCATTGATCGCTACAAAGACATGGCTGACGGTCAACAACCTGGTAAGACAATTCAGGTCAAACTCGGAAGCGAGGGTTATCCACCTGATCTCGATACCTTGGTGAAGGGCGTGAATATCGGGGTGAAGAAATTCCGCTTCCTCCGGCGTATTCCGGTCGACCCCATGACCGGCAAGGCCGAGTGGGGCATGCGCTCCATGACTGACGATCCTGATAGCGATTCCTGGGGCGGCCAGAACGTCTTCGATGTATTCAGCAAGTCGGAAGCTACCGCCATCGACGGAACGAAGTACAAGGACTGGTGATGCGCTTAAGACAACGCACGCAATCCGGAATGACGCTGGTCGAGTTGATCGTCGCGATCACCATCGTGATGATCCTCGCATCCATGGCGATGCCGGTCGCGCGCTTTGCGGTTCGTCGTCAGAAAGAAAGAGAGTTGCGCCGTGATCTCTACCAGATGCGCGATGCCATCGACAAATACAAGGACGCAACCGATCGCGGATTGATTCAAATCAAACTCGGTACCGACGGCTGGCCGCCGGATCTCGATACCCTCGTTCAAGGCGTCGATGTCAATGGCAAGAAAGTGCGTTTCCTGCGCAAGATTCCCATCGACCCCATGACCGGAAATAACGAGTGGGGAGTGCGCTCTAACTCCGATGATCCCGACTCCGATTCGAGCAACGGTGAAAATCTTTTCGACGTCTACAGCAAGTCGGAACAAACCGCCATGAACGGCACGAAGTACAAAGAGTGGTAGGGTTTTAAGTCTGTCATCACGAGGCGCGTAGCGCCGAGGGATCTGCTTTTGGCTTAATGGTTACTGGAAACTGGCAACTGGACACTGACCAATGATCGTCTCACCCAAATTCGTCCGCTCCCGCCGCTCCCAGCGCGGATTCACCCTCATCGAATTGATGATCGTGATCAGCATCATCCTGATCCTCATCTCCACCGCCATTCCCATTTACCAGCAGTCGATTGTCCGCGCCCGCGAGTCGGTGCTCGCGCAGAACCTGTTCACCTTGCGCTCCGTAATCGACCAGTACACCATGGACAAGCAAAAGGCTCCCCAATCGCTCGAAGACATCACCCAGGCCGGCTACCTGAAGCAGATTCCGATCGACCCGATCACCAACTCGCGCGACACCTGGCAGACCGAACAGGAAGACTACCTCCAGAGCGTCGACCAATCGCAACCCGGCATCACCAACGTCCACAGTGGAGCTCCCGGCACTGGCAGCAACGGCGTCGCCTACGCCGAGTGGTAAGTTGTAACTTTGTTGGACGCCGCTCGCCCTCGAGCGGCCAGACTGGCACCAACCGATGCCATTTTGGGAATGCACGACGAAATCCCTCCCCAATCCCTTTTTCGTGTCAAGCGCCCCAGGCCGCCATTTTCCCCCTAACCTCCTGAAAACATACGGAAAATAAAATGGATCGAGATGAGACTACAGGCCCCCTCAACTTGTTATCATTAACTTATAAGGTGGAAGAAGCGGATTTCCGCAGCTTCCACCTTTCGCTTTTGGTTTTCTTTGCGAACTTCGCTCCTTAGCGAACTTTGCGAGGAACCGCAAAAGACGATTTCGCCTTTCGGAAGACGGAGGAGTAACTGATCGATTGGGAACGGATGAGCTGAAAAGGGTGATTTACAAGTGTCCTGTTTTCTAGAACTTAGCAGTTAAGCTCTTTCTTTTCATGAACTTAATTTTGCGATTCGCCGCAAGTTGTTGATTCCAAAGAACAGGGGAGGGGGTAGGGGTCTCTAAAAATAGGTTATCAGCTCACGACTGAATACTGACAAACTGAGTACTGACAACTTGCTTTACTGACGACTACCATCATTACGTATGCCCATCGATACCGAACTCATTGCGCCCCCTGATAAGAAGATAAAAGCGCCACGTGGCACCGAGCTTTCTTGTAAAGGCTGGAACCAGGAAGCCGCCATGCGCATGCTCATGAACAACCTCGATGAAGAAGTCGCCGAGCGCCCGCAAGACCTCGTCGTCTACGGCGGAACCGGTCGCGCCGCCCGCAGTTGGGAAGCCTACGAGGCGATCGTTCGCTCGCTCCGTTCGCTCGACAACGAAGAGACGCTGCTCGTCCAGTCGGGCAAGCCGGTCGGCATCTTCAAAACGCACGAGTACGCGCCGCGGGTCCTGATCGCCAATTCCAACCTGGTCGGCCACTGGTCCAATTGGGAGAAGTTCAACGAACTTGAGCGCGCCGGCCTGATGATGTATGGCCAGATGACCGCCGGCTCGTGGATCTACATCGGTTCGCAGGGCATCGTGCAGGGCACCTTCGAAACCTTCGCCGCGGCCGCCGACAAGCACCTCGGCGGATCGCTCGAAGGGAAATTGATTGTCAGCGGCGGCATGGGCGGCATGGGTGGCGCTCAACCACTTGCAGCCACCATGAACGGTGCGGCCTTCCTCGGCATCGATGTCGATCCCGAGCGCATCAAGAAGCGCCTCAAGACCGGCTACTGCGACTTCATGGTTAACACGCTCGATGAAGCGTTGCGGATCCTGAAGAACGCGATTCGCAAAAAAGAAGGCGTTTCCGTCGGACTCGTCGGCAACTGTGCCGATGTCATTCCCGAACTCGCCGAGCGCGGCGTCGTCCCCGACCTGCTTACCGACCAGACTTCCGCGCACGATCCTTTAAATGGATACGTTCCGAACGGCATGTCGCTGGAAGCGGCGCTTGCCCTTCGCAAGTCCGATCCGAAAGCGTATCTCGACAAGTCGCTCGATGCGATGGCGCGCCACGTCGAAGGCATGTTGAAACTGCAGAAGATGGGTTCCATCACCTTCGATTACGGCAACAACATCCGCACCTTCGCTCATCAGCGCGGAGTCTCGAACGCCTACGATTTTCCGGGCTTCGTGCCAGCATACATTCGACCACTGTTCTGCGAAGGCCGCGGACCGTTCCGCTGGGCTGCTCTCTCCGGCGAACCGAGTGACATCGCCGTCACCGACGAACTCGTTCTCGAAATGTTCCCCGAGAACCAGATTCTCAGCCGCTGGATCAATCTCGCCCGCAAGCGGATCAAGTTCCAGGGCTTGCCCGCCCGCATCTGCTGGCTCGGCTACGGCGAACGCGCGCAATTCGGCCTTGCCATCAACGACCTCGTGAAGAAAGGCAAGATCAAGGCGCCCATCGTCATCGGCCGCGATCACCTCGACTGCGGCTCCGTCGCGTCTCCGTATCGCGAAACCGAGAGCATGAAAGACGGCTCCGACGCAGTCGCCGACTGGCCGTTACTGAACGCATTGCTCAACACCGCCTCCGGTGCAAGTTGGGTTTCGATCCACAACGGCGGCGGCGTCGGCATCGGCTACTCGCAACATGCAGGCCAAGTCACCGTCGCCGACGGTACCGACGCGATGGCCAAACGCATCGAACGCGTCCTGACGAACGACCCGGGCATCGGCGTCGCCCGCCACGTCGACTCCGGCTACGACGAAGCGAAAAACTTCGCCGAAGAGAAGGGAATCAAGATCCCGATGGCGAAGAATCAATGAACGCTCTTCTTCTCACTAATATCTCGCAACTCCTCACCCTCCGAGGCGCCCACGCTCCGCGTCGTGGGCACGACATGCGTTACCTCGGCATTGTCGAAGACGCCGCCGTCCTCTGCGTCGGCGGCAAGATTGTCTCGGTCGGAACTCGCAAGGAGGCCGCGAAAGATGCGTGGCTCAAGAGCAACGACGACGTAACCGAAGTCGACTGTCGTGGCGGAGTTGTTCTGCCAGGATTCGTGGATTCGCATACGCATCCGGCGTTCATGCAGCCGCGATTGGTCGATTTCGAGAAGCGCATCGAAGGCGCAAGCTACGAACAGATCTCTGCCGCCGGCGGCGGAATTCGTGCAAGTCTCGACGGTGTCCGCGCCGCGAAGAAGAGCGAGCTTACAGGCAAAGTTGTAAGCGCACTCAACCAGATGGCCAGCGAAGGAACGACCACCGTCGAAGCCAAGTCTGGTTATGGACTAAGTGTCGAATCGGAGCTGAAGTCTCTCGAAGCGATTCGTGACTCGGCGAAGCAGTGGCCCGGAACGGTTGTCCCGACCCTGCTCGGTGCGCATGTAGTTCCGCCTGAGTACAAGGCGAATCCCGATGAATACGTCCGCATCATCTGCGAAGAACTCATCCCGCTGGTCGCAAAGAAGAAGCTGGCGCAGTTCGTCGACGTCTTCTGTGAGCGTGGAGCCTTTACGCTCGAACAGTCGGAGAAGATTCTCGCCGCTGCGGCCGCGAACGGCCTCGCTACCCGCGCCCATGTCTGGCAACTCAGCCCAGCCAAGTTGCAGTCGCTTTACCAATTCAAACCGGCTTCGTTTGATCACCTCGACTACATGGACGACGAGGACATTGCCACGCTCGCCAAGTCCGATACAGATACGATAGCGACGCTGGTTCCCGGCGCGAACTATTTCCTCGGTCTCGAGAAGTATCCGCCTGCGCGCAAGCTGATCGAAGCCGGAGCCGCCGTCGCTCTCGCCACCGACTTCAATCCCGGAACCTCACCAACGGTCAGCATGCCGTTCGTGCTCTCACTCGCCTGCACACACATGAAGATGACGCCCGCCGAAGCGATCGCCGCGGCGACAATCAACGGCGCCTGGTCGCTCCGCATCGCTGATCGAAAGGGAAGCATCGAACCCGGAAAAGATGCCGATCTTGCCATCTTCGGCGTCAAAGATTACCGCGAAATTCCCTATTGGTTTGCGACCGACACGTGTTCCGGCGTCATCATTGGAGGCGAACCGCGATTGAAGACCTAGGCTAATTCCTCATCTCCGATTTGGAGGAATCAGCCTCGAATTGTTACAATTCAGAAGTCCGTTAGCGAGCGCAAACCAACCGTGGCATTCCCGCCCAACGGTGAAACGGACAACCTGCTTTTCCTGCGCGACAAGCGTGGCCAGGTAGCTCAGTTGGTAGAGCAGCGGACTGAAAATCCGCGTGTCGGCGGTTCAACTCCGTCCCTGGCCACCAACAGAATTACACACTTGTTTTCCGGCAGCAGTTCCCACTCCCCGGTTACTTCATAGACCCACTCGCCATCGCGCTGTTTCGGCGTCAGCCTGAGTTCTTTGATGTGTTGCGCCAGTTTGACTTTGGCTTTCTGGATAACGCCGCGAAAGAGGCTTTTCATATCAAAGATTGATTTGTAGGCGTACTCGCGTACCTCCGCGACAGCGTGCTTTACATCTGGCGGGCGGTGCGCTTCGATGCGAGCCTCCAGGGTAGCGATCTTCTCCTCAGCGTCTGCGAGGCTCTTGAGCAGCATGGTCGAGTGTCCCGCTTCCGAGATGGCTGTGACGATACGTTCGGCTTTCGCTCGAATCCCGTCTCGTTCCCGCCGCAGGTTGTCCGCTGCAGACTTATAGTCCTCACTCTGGGCGACCATTTCACTGAGCCGCTTGTTCAACTCCTGTTCAAAACGGCCGACGGTGTAGGCAGCCATCTCGTTTGTGAGAATCTCCGACTCGATATAGTGCAGCAACTGTTCCTCGAGGCGATCGAGACGGATCATGACACCGTTTGTACACGTGCCACGGTAACGGTGGCTGGGGCACCCGTACTTCTTGTAGGCCCGCTTGCCGTCGCCGGAGACGATAACGAGGTTTGCGCCGCATTCGCCGCAGACCAACAATCCGCTGAACAGGTACTTGCTCGTGGACGCCTTGCTCACGCCTGACTTTGTAGTCAATGCGCTGAAGTTGCGCTTTCGTTCGGCATAACTGTCATGCGCTCTCTTCCACAACTCTTCGCTCACGATGCGCCATTCGGGGACATCGACACGCTTCCATTCGGAAGCAGGGCGCGGCCGGCTCACCTTCTTTCCGGTTTCGGGATTCCGTACCTTTTGCGTGCGATTCCACACAAGAACGCCACGGTAACGCTCGTTGTAGAGCATCTCCCGAATCGAAGACGTTCCCCACGAACGTTGGTTTCGGTTTCTAGAAAGTTGGGGGGAGACGACACCTTCAGCGTTCAATGTCTTCGCGATTTGGGAAAGGCTCATGCCATCGGCACACATTTCGAAGATGCGAACGATTACGGCTGCCTGTTCTTCATCTATCTCTGCCCGCACACCGACCACAGCAGGCCGTCCGTATTTAGCCATTTTGGTTGGATCTTCAATAGGGACGTTTCGATATCCGTGGCAACGTCCCCCAGCCACCAATCCTTGAAGGACCCGACCTTCCTGACCGCGATGCACTTTGTCTGCAACGCCGACGATGTATTGCTCGTCGATCATGGCATTCAGAGTCAGGAGCTGGCGTGCTGATTTCTGACGGGAATCGATTCCCTGGCTCACAGACACTACTGCAACATTGTTGAACTTGAAGATAGCTACGGTACGGAGCGAATCCTCGGTGTTGCGAGCAAGACGAGACGTGTCGTCGACGAGGACGACGTCAAATGGGCGGGGTTCGCGCTTAGCTGCGTCCAGAAGGAAGCTGAGGCTGTCACGTCCCTTAACAGTGGCACCGGTGAGGGCCTTATCGAATCGGACGTACTCCTCGGCGATTTCGTAACCTTCGTGCTGAGCGGCGTAGCCACGACACTGCCGGACCTGGTCTTCTATTGAAGCAGCGCGCTGCATGTTGGTGGAGTAACGAGCGTAAATGGCACATCGCATGATGCCGACATTATCCACGGTTGCCACCTTGATTCAAGACTTTCTCTTGAATGTACTGGTCAACGAGTGTAGGGACGATGAGATTTTCGATCCAATCGAGGATCTCGGCTTGTCTCGAAGTCAACGCCGACCGCTTCATAGTATTGAAAAAGTGCGACTTTCGTTTTGATGTGGATGAAGTGAGTGCTGGCAGATTCGGCAAAGTTCACCTGCACGCGGCATCGATTTGGGAGATGGCCACTCCCAGGCCGCGTCGAGCGGCTATGCAGGCTTTACGCTGTGGACCAAACTTGTTGAGCGTGAACTTCAACAACAGATCGGACCAGCTTCTGGCGTCGGATGGAAGCGATACTACGACGCCCGGTAAAGGTACCGAGCTCGGGGTCGCCGCAACCCCGTGCTTGTGTGCGTCAAAGTAAGGGAAAGGATTAGTTTCACGAGCAACAGTAACAGCAAAACGAATGGGCATTAATTGACCTCCGCTTGAGGTGGCCGTGTGCGCCCGGCGCTCATAGCGGCGGCATTGGTGGTTTGCTTCTTTTAGGGATTGTCATTGCTGAACCTCTCCATGCGAAAGCCACGAAGGCTTTCGAGGCATTGATGGCCACCGCAGTTGCGCCACTGTTGATCATGCCTGATCAAAACGTCGGGACCAAAATGGGTGCGCAGCCGAACTGTTGGTCCGGCTGCGCCGGTGGACTAGTGCTTTACGGTTCGTTTAGCCCGGTAATCGAGCACCGCAGACAGAAGGTAGTGAACAGAACCGGTCTCGGTCCTGAAATAGTCAGGGCCCTGCTTGCGCGAGCGCATCTTCTTCAGCGTTCCGCGGGCCATACCAAGCAAAGCCGCCGCAACAGATTCCGTAAGAGCGGGATCGTTGTTCTCGAGCTCGGCAACGTCGGTAATCACCTTGGGCGGTCCAGGCGGTGGGGGAACTGTCGTCTTCAGTTTGGCGCCCGTATCCTTCCGCGGTTGGAGTTGGTCCGAGTTCAGAGACTCGAAGTTATAGTTGCTCAGGTAGTTGGTGGACATTGGTACCCTCCGTGGCTAGCGCGGGAGAGCTCTAGTTCTGCTCTCCCACTCCTAGTTGAGGGCTGCGTTTTGTAGTTCTAAGTCGCATCTGTCTAACCATCCTCCTTTCCGGTGTTTCCGTTAATAGGTCGAAGTACCAACACTGTGGCGCCATCACAATCGATTTCTCTTCTACGATTCAACAATACCAATCGTCAGCCAACGCGCCAAAGTCTCGTCAAATTACACTCGAAATCCGCACCAGTGAAGTTGCTGCAGACCACTGAAAATAAACGGATTTATCGCTGAGGTGACATAAGCAAGCGTTCGGCAATGTTGAATGCTTCGGCTCGAACTTTCTTGTCCGGGATCAACCGCAGAACCCAAACGGCAAGCCAGCTGGAAACATCATTGAAAGCATCCGCGCGTCGCAAAGGGCGTGAATTTTCGATTATGTAGGTAGGTGATGCGCCGAACGGAATGCGGTGGGTCCCGAGACGCAGACACGGTATTTCCCGACTGACAAATCGTGCTTCCCGTATGACTCGCGCGCAGGCATCACGTTGCGGGCCATACTCATTGAGCGTGAACCTCACCATCAATTCGGCCCAGCCTTTGGCGTCCGGTTGTTCGGGTGCTACATATTCCACTTGCGGCTGAGCAGGTGCGACCGATGCTTGGCTTACTGGTCTGACAGTGACTACGTTCTGCGGCGATGGCGCGACGTGGGCAAGATGCGAATGGGCCATAGCAGCCCGCACACTGATCTTCTTACCTCGGATGTCGGCCTTGGCTGAATCCGGCAGCTTCGATATTTTTTCGACGTATCGAAGATTGCTTTCGCTGCAACCGACTTCGCGGGCCAAGGCTCTGCGGCTTACACCGGCGGCGCCATCAGTGAGTTTGGAAACGAGCTCGCCTTGCGTAAGGGCGTCGAGATGTTTCCAGTGAGATTTGAGGTATCGAACAGCTTGCGGAGCCTTGAATGTCATAGTAGAAGAGTCGAGTTTCGCTCCCTACTCCTTCTAGTATATGAAAGTTCGTCCCAGGCCACGATTTCACCTCAAAGTTTTTTCACGTGGCCTTTTTTTCAAGTTCGTTCCTGCAAAATTTGGCGACTTTTTTGGGTCATGAGTTTGCGACCGAGGGTAATGCTGAACTAAGTGGTTGAATCTGCGACACGCACAGCGCACTCGGATGCCGCAAGTAAGCATAGGAAATACTTATTGGCCCCAATTTGGCCCCACCTGATTCCAACTCGACCTTAGGGGTTTCGCCCCAACAGGTCAAGAAACTTCGCATGTTCAATAAATACTCGTTGGTGAAGCAGGATTGTCCATGTGTCACGGCTATGAAAGGGGATCCGCGCAAGGCGTAACTCGCTGAAAAAGTTCGACGCGGATGCCTACCAATGTCGCCTGGAGTAAGAAAGGTCGGTAACGTCACGCCTATCTCACCCGTGAGTTTTCTGCCGCAGAAGTTCATGAGAGGATCTGCCAGTGTCTGGTGCCGGAACCTTCGCTCGGAATGGCGTTTACAAATGCGTCCGCTGGATCTTCTAATCGCTGTGCCGCTTTGTGTTATCTACCACCGCGAAACCTTAAGCGCTTGCCAGACCTTTACCGAAAACCGAAGCGCCGAAACACGGACTTAGAAATAGATTGATGTTGCAACCCCGATTGCGTTCACATAGTTGGGGGTGGATGTGACGTTATGATCGCGCTCATAATATGGTTGGAAATCGAAATGTTTGCCCGCAGGAATATCTACTCCGGCTTGGAACGTGGCCTTATTCCACGATGCTGAAGAACTGCTGTAAAAGACCTCGACTTGACCATACGGAGAAAAGCCGAGTCGTCCCATCTTGAACGACCTTTGCAAGAATAATAAATTCCGATACCGCCATGAAAAACTGCTTCCCTGTATGAATCGCAAGTCGATTCGGTTTCGATTCGCCAGTTGCATCTTCCATGGCAACGGCACTTGCGGTTTGAAGTCGAACTCAACTCGGTTCTCAGGAGCTTGATCGATTCCAGCCAAGTATCGGTAGCCTATGCCGAAGGTTAGCAAGTGATCTTTCTCACTGTTAAGAGTCTTTAGTCGAGGCTTCACAAAACGCCGAGCGAAGAAATTGATGGTTGGTCCAATTTCGATCGAGTTATAGCTGTTGCCATCGTTCGATCGCGAAACTACAAACTTCAGGCGAGTCTTCTGAGTGATGGAGAAGTAGGAGTCCAGTTCGGGCCAGAACTGATTGCTGGACGTCTGCGCGCTGGGGATGTCGACGAAACCGAAGCATCCTATAAATAGAATGAAATACCGTAAGGCGTTTGGCAATCCTAAGTCTGGATGAGTCAGCTTCATGTGAGCTCTTCCACGCACATGGCGGTTCGGTGATTCCGGGCCTTACTAACATGCATTAGGAAGCCATCATCGAGGTCTCCCGATCCACGAATACTGCCATGCTACCTGGAGATTCCCGTAGTTCCCCCCGAAGCGGACATAGGTTCCTCGGCTGTAGGCGATTTTGACTGATTGGTGGTTGAAAAGAGGTAAGGAGACCGTTCCGCCCAGGCGTGAGCTGGTTTGGCGAGTATCTGTGTTGCGGATGCCATTCAGCGTAGTCGTACCGCCGAACCAGAGATTGCCGTCGACCGACATCCAGCCGCGCAATTTGTGGAAGTCGTAACTGAAGTGTCCTTCGAAGGCGCCAATCGGGTTCTCAGATAACGGTTGTGGCACAGGTAAGTCAAAGGACGCGGGATTAGTTGTGTAGAACCAGACACCCCCGTAGGTATCGAGAACCCAGTTGCCCCAGCGCCTCGAATATCCAAGCTCTGGCTTAAAGGCCCATTTGTTGATGCCCCAATTGATAACCTTCGTCGAATCGTATTGGCCCGTTGGAGCAACCACTTTCAAACTTAGTCCGACAATGGTCTTTTGGCGCCATTTATGGAATTCACTTGGATCCATTGCCGGGCCGCCCTTCAGGTTCACGGTGAAGCGACAGGTAAAGTCAGCCAGACCTGACCGTCGTATTGAAACGTATTGGGTTAGAACGTCTCCTTCGAAGGTCCCGAATGCGTAAGGTAGCGAAGCGGTCACGTTGGCAGAGCGTCCGAAAAAGCTGAAAGAATGGTAATAGCTGAGGACTGGGATGTTGTACGTCCCTGTGCTCTCGGTTACAGGTATCGCTCCGTTCAGGTACAAGCCTCCCTTATAAAAGGACCACGTCAGCGTCACCGCATTGGCATGAGTGGGCGTGATGACATAGGCACGCGGCGCCAGATCCTGCGCGAAGGAACTCACTGCAGGAGCGAGAGCGAGCACAACCAATGACGCTAGCTTGAGTAAGACCCTCATTTGTCACTGTCAGCTATGCCAAATCGACAGTGCCTCTCCTGAACTGCAGACTCACTAAGAGCCACACCGGCAACGCCTAAAGCGAACGCTTAGAGCACCTTAACTACTGCTTCTCGAGTGCAGACTTGATTGCCGTCAACGAACTCTGCAAGCCGGAAACGGATTTGCCCACGGCAACTTTGCGGACGATGGACCCTTTGAAGCCAGTGAGACCTGCCTGTTCCGAACCCATCAACTTGATCAGGTAAAAGCCAGGTTGCTGGGGATTGCCGCCGGCGCTAATGCAGTAGGTGAGATCGAGGGCCGTTTCGAAGTAATGGCTCGAATAAAGTTGCTTCTCCGCGACGATGTACACCGGCTCGGTCGGATTGGCTCCCTGCTTCGTCACCACGTGTATGATCCGAAGAGTTGGCTTCAGCCCAAACTTCACATTGTCCCAATAGAAGATGTTTGTGACTCCAGGCGGCTTTGATTCAGGGTATGAAAGAAGGTAGTTGTAGAAATCCGTCGAGCTCTTCGGCAATACCTGCGAGTAGCTAAGCAGATACTTGAATTGATCGGCCACACCAACCTGCTGATTCTTGTCGTTGTAAACCGCTCCCAGTATCTTGTCGCCCTGTTGTTGATAGAGAGTCAACCTCGGCGGTACTACTCTTTGAATCTCTTGATTCACGACATCTACTACGTTTGGCGCCGACCAATCCACGCTTGATTTGATCTGCTCCATCAGGTTACCGGGCAATTGGATCTGGCAGTCACCTGGCTTGCAATCCTTTAGCCCCTTAATATCCTGTTCGCCAAGTTCGAATCCTTTCAGATCCGATCCCTTTGGCGGATTGCTGAACTCCTGAATGGCCAGGTACTCCGGCACTTTCCGCAGGCGATCGTAGTCACTGGCAAACTTGGCGTAGCTCGCGGCAAGTGCATTCACGTATACCGCGCCGAAGACATAAATCTCAGCCGGCGTGCGAGACTTGAGATTTATGGCTACTGCCTGCCCGTGTTTGGTGATGGCATCGATCTGATCCTGACTCAGGCCGACCTGCTTAAAGTAGGGCAGCAATTCGGCACTGGTCTGTGAGAAACACGGCATGCCAGCTACGAACACGAGGACGACGAACGCAATTAACGAAACCAAGTATCGCGACATGACTGCCTCCAAAGCAGATAACAGCTTGGCCAGTGTTCAGTTCCGGTAACGAGATCAACCGGCCGCAGCAGACCCAACAAGCCTGTTGGCGGTCGAGACTTGTTCAATGAACTTTCTCAACGACAAGGTCAGCGGAATTGCCAGAATCCCTCCCCAGGCACCGAGTAGGAATCCCCAGATCATCAACGACAGCATGATTCCGAGAAACGACAGGTGCGCTTCTTTCTGCATGAATCTTGGCTTGAGCACGTAATCTGCGAATGAATTGGTGAACAAGATGCCACCTAATACGACCAGGGCGCTCTTCCAGCCCAGCATGAGAAGCGCAATCAACGTGGGCGGAACAACGGATACGACGATGCCTATGTCAGGAATGAAGTGCAGGAAGAAATAGAGAACGCACCAGAGTACGGGGAAATCTACGCCTACGACGATCAGAAGAACGAGATTTGCCAATGCAGTAATGGCTCCTGTTTTTGCCATCACGACGACAAAGCCCTGAGTATCTGCCCCGTAATAAGCCAAAGCCTTGCCAATTGGACGTTGCCGAATTTCCGGATGCTCCGCCATCTCAATCAGGAAAAGTAAAGAGAGTAGTCCAATCAAAAAACGATCTGTCAGAGCACCGATGGCTACTGGCAAAATCTCTTCAACGAACTTCATGATCGTGGCTGGACTGGATTGTGCCGAACCGGTGAGGCTCGCCAAGTCGTATCCGTGAGCCCGGAGGAAAACTTCAGCGTGACCCCAGGCAAGCCTCAAGTGTTCCTCATAGATCGGAAGTCTCAACTTCATGCGTACGATCGTCTCTGTAAGCAAGAGCGTTAGAAAAACGTGGCCAAGAATCCAGAGTGCAATGGTGAGCGCAATTGCCCGAGTCTTTGGCACAGCGAAGCGACGTATCAGCCACTTCGGGAACGGAACCGCGCAGTAAGCCAAGAGCAGTGCGATCAGAAGGACGGTAATGAGATGAGACGCTGTCCTGATTCCCAGCACGACAATCACGACACAAGCTGCGGCTTGTAATAGGCGATAGAACTGCGGGGACGGAGTTTCGGTCATCGTCGGCTCCATTCAGACCTCGGGTTGTCTTACCACTTCAACTGTGCGAGAGGTGATACGCCGCTCGGCTGAAAGGCTCATCTCCGAACACCAACCCCTCGAGCCCCGGCTCCTGCCCCGTGAAAGCCTGCGCCTGCGCCACCGCCCGGGCCGATCCAATCGATAAACAACGCAGTTGCGCCGCCGGCATCGGGGATCTTACCCTCGATCAACTTGTAGCTGTATACCAAGTCATTTCCATCCGTGATCGGATTGCTGATCTTGACCACGGCCAGGGTATTGTCGGGCTGCCCCGCCGTGTAGATCGACAGCGTGGCGTTGGGCGGGTCGCTGGTGAAATTCTCCGGACCCGCCGCCGCCGTCCACTCCTTGAGATAAGCAGGCATAGTGATGTGCCCGGCAATACGCAACGGCCGATCGGAGAAATACAGTGTCTGCGGATTTACCTTGACCAGGCGGAAAGTGCTCTGAGCGGGATCGATCTTGAGATCTTCCGCAGTCTGCACAAACATGAGTTGGGCCTTTTCCGAGGAAGGGGCCGGCTTCTTCGCACAAGCCGCCAGAGACAGCAAGACTGCCGCCAGCACAAGCGCTGCGCGGCAATGCCTTGTCCACCGAGAAAGTTCAGCCGTTCCATTCATGATTGCTTTTTCCTTTCATTGCCGTGCGTCTGAGCATTAACGCAGCTTGGCAAACTGCCCCAAAGGGGGCCTCTGCCGAACTGCACGCTGCAATCAGAATTGTGATAGTCCGCAAGGCACAAAGCTCTGCTCCTAACGAAATCCGCCCGGCGGACACCTCAGCAAGGCGTCGCAGGGCAGGGGAGTCATGCCTGCCCTGCACGCAATGTGCATTGTCTACGGCTTATACGAGCAGGCTGTCTGGCCAGCCTCTTCAAAGCACTTGTCGTACGTGTTTTGCAGGTCGTCTTGCACGATCCAAGCATCTCCGTTGATAGCCTTAGCGGTGAGATCGCGGTCAAGAACCTTTACGCGGAACTTCCAGCCCGGCGGCAGTGTCAGCTTGCCACCCAGATTTACCAGTTGTTCATACGTCAGGTTCGGATCGACGATCTGCGACGACGCCTGCATCACCCACGGTGTGCCGTCCGGATCGTCCAAAATAAAGACGGGCTTGCCCGCCACCCATCCCATAACGGAGTTTCTATGGCCTATGGTTGGCTTGTAGGCTGTTGAGCCTTTCTTGCCCACCTCCATGTCCTTTGGCAGCGAAACCGTCATGAACCAATGCGTCTGCAGTCCGTCGAAGGTAGTAACATCTTGGGCAATAGGGATTTGAATCCAGTCGTTCACCCACATCCGCGGACCGTTTTTGAAAACCCCGAGCATGTCGTACTGCTTTTTCACTGTCACGGGATCGATCTTGGCCCAGAGGTCAGCCGGACACGTTACAAGCGGATTACCCTGGTTGTTCAGGTAGGACGTGTTATAAACGGCCGCTTTCAGGTTCTTGGTGATTGGGTTGCCGCCAATGAGAAACACCTCACAGTATTCCATCGCTCGCAGGTTGTCGTACTTCGTCATCTGAGCGGTCGACGCATAGTCCGGAACCGCCTTCGTGCAACCGGTGAGGAATGCCAGCGATAGCAATAACAGGGACAACACGATCGCGATTAGTTGACTTCTTCTGATAGCTAACTTCATGTGCTCTCCTTCTGGTTATGACAGGCCACATGAATTGCTGGCGCTGTAAGAAATTTGGTTTTCACTGCACTTTCGTCATCGGTGGAACTTTGTAAAGGCCGTCGAGTACCGCCTGGGTTGGCCAATAGTCGCGCACCGTCAAACTGAAAGCTCCGCTTGGCGGCGATGGCAGCCAGTTACTTTCCTTGTCGACACCCGGCGAGGTCGCCTGGATGTACATGTCGAGTGAACCGTCGGGGCTGTATTTCAGCGGCATCCATGCGGCAAGGTTGTAACGATTGATGGCGTTCGGTACGTAGAATCCCGCCGGATCGTACATCGACACCGACCACGTCGCGTTGGTTGGTGGTGTTTGTCCCTTCTCGAAATGAAGGACGTAGCGACTCGCTGCGTCCAGTGGCTTGTTGTCGCCATCTAAGAAAGCCGTGGGATATGTCACATCAGGCGTCTGGATCGCCCCCAGTCCCACCATCGCAATACCGGCGCGTGTTTCGTAATCGGTGCCGTAATTGCCCATGTCCTTCGGCATCACGATCCAGCCGTTGTGTGTTTTCAGTTGCTTCACGCCTTTTTCCAACAACGCAAAACCAGCCATCGCTCGCTGCAAGCCCTTTGCAACATCCGGATCGAGATTGTTCAGAACGAAGTCCTTCCCGGGTTCAATGCCGATCGTCTTCATCTTCTCGATCATGGACTTGTCCGCCGAAGCAGGCGGATTGTCCTTCATCAGTCTTGCGAGACGCCCGAAGTAGGCGCTGGCATCCATGTTCTGCACTTGCGTTAGCGGCGGCGTTTTTGTATCGATGTCCTCGCGCACCAGGACTTCCGCCGGCGGCATGTAGGGCTGTCCCCATGCGCTAAGTGGAGTGAGTTTGTATTGTCTTTGCAGCGCGTTCACCGCGTCGTAGTCCTTTGGTCCATCAGCCTGCATCTGCCCATTCACCCACACGAATCGCGTTGGTGAACGAAAGATCTTTTGAACGTCAGGGGGGAGCTTGCCGTCCCAGCCGGGACCTACCAGCAGGTAGTTCGCTGCCTCGGTTCCGGTAGTGCGCTTACCGATGGAGGCAAAAACGTTGCTCCACATATCGAACAACGCGATTACGTAGTAGCGGCCTCCTGTGTTGGGAACGGAGAGCACGAGCGGCTCTTTATCGAGATCGGCCCACGAAACTGCAAACAGTGTGTCGAGACCTGTCCTCACCACCGCGCGGAAGGAAGCGTCCGGATAATGTGTCATCACCGAGAACTGGTTGACGGGCGCGGTGAACTCTCCTGCGGTTGGAACAGCCGTCGAGACGTCTTTGGTGACGTCCATCATGATTAGCGGGAAGCCATACACGTAAGTTTGTATCCCGTACAACCATGCCCGCCCTTCTTTGAACCAAACACCGCCCAACAGCAGGACGAGCAGAAATACAACGATGAGCGCTACTAGCCATCTCTTCTTGCTTCGTTTTTCGATCTTTGGTGCTATTGTCGTTGCGCTCATCGTCTTCTCCTCACTGCTCACATCTCAGTTGACGCGTTTCACCGGTGGAGGTGTCCATGAGCCGTCAACAATCGAAGGCGGCGTTTCTGTCGGCCAGTACATTCGCATCACGAGTGCGAACTTTCCTTTCGGCGCCGGTAGCCAGTTGGCCTCCTTCGCTTTGCCCGGCGATTCTGCCTGCACATAAATGTCGATCGACCCATCCGGATTCTTTATTAACTTGTCGCGCTGACTTAGTTCGTACCGGTTGATTGCATTCGGTACGAAGAAGAACTCGGGATCGTAAAGCGTGACCGACCAGAATGCCTTCACCGGAGGCAGTTGGCCTTTTTCGAAGCGCATCATGTATTTGTGATCCGCGCCGTTGTACGTGTCACCCTCAGCATCCTTTTGCGAGAGCGGATACACTGCGTCCTGCGGACGATTCCATCCCGGGCCAAGTGCGTTCGCCATGCCGCGCGTCAGGTAGTCAGTACCGAACACGCCTACGCCCGACTTGAAATACAGCCAACCGTTGGTAGTCTTCTGCTGCTTCAAGTGCTCCACCATCTTCAGAAGCGCCAACTTGGGAACCGTTTTGATCACTTCGCGGTCGACCAAGCTGAGTTTGCTCGGATCGAATTCCTGCCCCGGAACTAGTCCGATCTTCGCCATCTGCGCGACGATTGGCGCATCCGCCGCTGTCGGCGGATTCGTCTTCATCAATTTCGCGAGTGTGTTGAAGTACGCATCGACGTCGAGATCATCAACTTGCTTGCGCACACCAGTCTTCATGTCGAGCTTGGCGTTCACGGCGTTTACCGATGGCGTATATGACTTGCCGTAAGAACTCAGCGGTACCACCGAGAACTTGTCCTGCAAAGCATGCACGGCTTTGTAGTCCTCGGGCCTGCCGGTGCAGTAAATCCGTCCGAGTACCCACACCAGGCCAGTGGCGGACTTCACTTGCGTCACACCTTGGGGGATCGTTCCCGACCATCCCGGACCAGTGATGGCATACGCTTGCGCCTTGCTGCCCGTCGTCGCTGGACTCGCCACCTTGAATACTTCCGAATAGCCATCGAGCAACGGGATGATGTAGTAACGATTCCCCATGTCGGGAATGCTAAGCACCGTTGGTTCTGCTGAAACATCAAGCCAGGCCATGGTGTACAGCGTGTCAGCGTTCGGCGCAGCGCAGCAGTGGTTGTCGACTGCCGGATACGAACGCATCAGGTTCATCTGCCCCATCGGGGCGTGTTCGCCATCTGCCTTCAATACGTTGGTCTGCTGCTGGCGGACCATGTCAAAAGTGACGAGAGGATAGCCGTAGATGTAGGCGTCGACCGCGATTTCAACTGCTTCTTTGGGCCGCAATGACTCGGAATTCTTGCTGCACGACGCAAAGAACAATGTCGCCAACATCAAGCACAGGAAACCAACTCCGCGTCTTCCAATCTTCATGGGTATGCTCCTTCGGTCCTTCAGGCCGCCACCGAAATGGCAACTCAGTACGCCACCTCTCTTAAGCTTTCGATCAATTCCATCGAACTTGTTTCCGAAACGCTGTGAAAGCTGACCTTTGGAAGCCCGACTCCCAACTCCATCGCGTTCAAAACACCTAGATAAAGTTTCGACTGAATGTGCTGATGTAACTCCTCTTCTGAGTTCCATCGCTCCAGGTAAACGAGCACCCCGTTCTTCTGCAGGTCCTCGTAGATTCCCGTTTCAAGACACCCAGCCTGGGTTCGCACTCGTTCCACGGAGAATTGCAGCAGTTCCAGCACCTGCTCTCGTTTGTTCGGGAGCGGTTCTAGTTCGATAAGTGAGAGGATCAAGACACACCTTCCCGCAATGCTCGCAACACTTTCGGTGAACGAACGTACGCAACTGTGAAGGTTCACGCCGGTGCGCACCAGCTGGCATCCTCAATAGAGCAGGTTCGTGACCAACTCTTGAGGATCGATAATGGGTAGGTAAGCTTTTGAAAGTAAGCAGCTTTGAGGAACTACTTAGAACGGGAGAATCTGGGGAGTGATTTAGAAGGTCGGGATTGCGCCCTTAGGACTTTATGGCATCCTTCTCGTGTCGTGTCGGGATCTGCAGCCGCCGCATCGCGGTGTAAAGAGTGGAAGGCTTTAGTCCGAGCAATTGGGCTGCGCCGCTCTTGCCTTTGATCTGCCAGGCAGTTCTTTCCAGCGCCGTGAGAATGTGTTGGCGTTCTGCCTGTTTTAGCGTATGCCAACTGCCCATGCTTGCGGTCTTGGGAGGTTGAAGTCTCAACTTTTCGCCGGACGTCAAAATCACCGCCCGCTCGATTACATTCCTCAACTCCCTTATATTTCCTGGCCAGGAATACTGCTGCAATTCCTTCATTATCCCGCTGGGCAAGGTGCGAATCTTCTTGCCCATCTTCTTTTCAAACTCTCGCAGGAATGAAGTCAACAGCACGGGAATGTCCTCGGGCCGCTCGCGCAGCGACGGCACACGAATAGGAAACACGTTCAGGCGGTAGAAAAGATCCTCACGAAAGTTGCCGCTCTTTACGCGCTCTGCCAAATCCCGATTGGTCGCAGCAATCAGGCGAACGTTGACGTGAAGAGTCTTTGAACTCCCCAGGCGTTCGAACTCTCCATATTCCACGATTCGCAGCAGCTTTGCCTGCAAATCCATTCCCAATTCACCGATCTCGTCGAGGAAAATTGTCGAGCCATCCGCGGTCTCGAATCGGCCAATCTGCCTGGCCATGGAGCCCGTGTAAGCTCCCTTTTCGCGGCCAAAGAGTTCACTTTCAATGAGCGTCGCCGGCAGAGACGCACAGTCTACCTTCACCATCACTCGATCTTTGCGACTACTCTCCCGGTGAATGGCCCGCGCGACGAGTTCCTTCCCCGTCCCACTTTCTCCCGTGATCAGCACCGCGGAGTCGGTGCGCGCCACTTGATCCACCTGGCGGAGGACTTTCTTCAGCGCCTCACTTTGGCCCACTATCTCATCGTATCGCCCGCCTCCCTTGATTTCTTCCTGTAGGTATTCGGCCTCTGCCTGGAGTCTCTCTTTGAGTTGCTTCACCTCCGCGTATGACCTCTGGAGATCATCTTGTGAGCGTTTAGCTTCCGTGATGTCTCTCGCAATCTTGGACGCGCCAAGGAGTCGTCCGGAGGAGTCTTTTATCGGCGAGATCGAAACGGAAACGTTAATTCGTCTCCCATCTTTGGTCACGCGAATGGTTTCAAAATGCTCTGTATGCTCGCCCGTCCATGAACGATTCAGCATGGCGGCTGATTCTTCGAGCAACTCAGGCGGGATGATGAACGTAATAGGCTGCCCAATCGCTTCCGTCGCTCGATAACCGTAAATTCTCTCGGACGCTGCGTTCCAATCCGCAATTGTTCCCTCCAGATTTACGAAGATGATCGCGTCGTCGGAGGATTGGACGATGGCAGAGTGCCGTAGTTGGGATTCTTCTGCCCGCTTACGCTCTGTGATGTCGAGAATCACTCCCATCAACCGGTGTGATTCGCCGGGGCGTTCGGGACAATGGCGGCCCGCAGCAGAGATCCAACGCGTTTCACCGTCGGTGCGAGCAATGCGGTATTCCACTTTCTTTTCATCGCTGGACTGAAGGGCTTCCTGAACGCTGTCTATGACCCTCTGTCGATCCTCGGGAAACACAAAAGCCAAAAATCTCTCGTAATCGAGTTCTTCCTTTGGTCCCATACCGAATAGATCGTTCGTTTTCTCTGTAGTCCAGAAACGTCCTGATTCCGGATCCAACGTCCACAATCCGGCATCCGCGGAAGCCGCGGCTAACCTAAGTCGGGCCTCATTTTCTGTTAATGCCTCCTCATCCCGCCGGTGCACCAGTGCGTTCGCAATTACTTGCGCCAGTAGCTGAAGCCGCTGCACGAGCGACTCCGGCCATTCACGCGGTTTGGCCGTGTCCGCGAACGACAGCGCACCAAAAACGGAACCACTTCCAACCCACAAGGGAAAACTTAGAACCGACCTGATCCCGTACGTCTTCCATGAGCTTTGGTCAACTGACGCCTCGGGTGGAACTTCTGCTGTGTTCGCAACACAGATGGTTTCTTTTCGGAGTATTTTCTGTTGGATCCAGGGAAAGTAGGTATCTCCGTCCACTCGGCTCGGAACTGCCGCATCTCCGGAGTACCCGTACATATGGGTCATTGTTATGACCCCTGGCTCCAAGGGGGAGTTCTCCCAGAGCGCGGAGTGATCAATACCTAGGCATTTGCAGATCTTCTTTTGGGCCTCTTCAATCTCACGGTCAACCTGATCTGGCGCAAGATTCACAAAGTGCGCTGAGAGATTCGCGAGCAATGATTCAAAGGCCAGCGCAGCAGTAAGATCGCAATTCAGGCCGCTCTCTTGTGCGCAAACTTCGTGTTGCTCAGGTGAAGAGGGGTTCAGGGGCATAGCGTAGGAACTCGCATGGATTTCGCGCGCTGCGTTGCGGAGCCGAAATAGCGGTTTTTGTCAGGCCCAATCTAACCTTTACTGCTTGTGGTTCGACAACTGGCAAATTACTAGTAAATGCAAATTCTCTGAGTACTTAAACTCGATTAGCGCGCCAGGCTACCGTTTTGGCCAGCTTTTGCAGACTATTATCACGAACAAAGGAGCAGCCAAGGAACCATTGATCAATTCCCAAAATGGGAAGAGGTCCGCCTTTTCATTCTTGCGCGGGCAAATGAGTGGTCTTAGTGCCACCGCAGGGTCGCGATTCAGTCCCGAGGACGTAACCCCGACCTTTGCGAGATATCGTTCATCGAATCACCGAGACTGTACTGTCCTTCAATATCTTTGGTTTCACCGTCTTAACCTTCGGGCCGACCCTTCCTGTCCGATTGGCTCTAAACCTGCCTTATGTAAGTTGTCTGCGAATTCCTAATTGAGGTGAGTCGCTCTTGCCATGCGTTGGGGAGACGGAGCGGCCGAACTACTTGGCTTCTTGTTGGCACTCGCGGCTAAGGGCCCGTCGCTCGGACTTGAGCGAACTGGGTAGAAAACGAAAGAGGAGATAACCCTATGAACAAACGTTCACAAATGCTTATTCCGCTCGTCGCGCTGCTTCTCTTGGTCGCGTTCGGATTCGGGTCCAGCGCTGCCGCACAGTTGGCCACTACTCCTGCCGGCAACGCTGCGATCGTGAAAGCCATGGACAATGCCATGGATCCAGGCGACGCACAGAAGAAGCTCGAGTTCCTGGTGGGCAAGTATGACGTTAAGGTCCTGATTTGGATCGACCCCTCTAAACCCCCTATCGAATCAAGAGGAGTCTCGATCGCTACCTGGGTTCTCGGCCACCGCTACATTCAGCAGATGCTGTCCGGATTCGTTCTAGGTGATGCCTGGGCCGCCATCGGCTACGCGGGTTATGACAACCTCCAGAAGAAATATGTTGCGTGCTACATGGACAACGGCAGCACGGGCATGGAGTGGTACTCGGGAGGCATGGCGGCGGACGGTAAGTCGGCATCATTGTTAGCCAACAGTATCGACGCGGAGACACTCAGGCCCGTGAAGCTGGAGATGAAGTTGGTCATCGACCAGAACGGAGAGCACCAAACCGAGCTCTGGCAATCCGACCCCAGCGGCAAGATGGTGAAGATCATGGAACTTCAATACCGGCGCCAAATATCGTAACGCTGCAGATAAGGAGATTATCACCATGCAAAAACAACTTCGCTCCATTCTTCTGAAGGCCCTCCTCGGCGCCTTGATCCTGATCGTGTACGCACCTCCGAGTTCGGCGATTGCCGGCGTTCGGCGCCGTGCCGTTCGCCGCA
>Ga0075355_1000005_pt1 | contig 29493 bp, 26 predicted proteins | sample WestPond_Cattail_6_FD_120069 | JGI IMG/M metagenome (GOLD analysis project Ga0075355, IMG submission 120069) | Natural and restored wetland microbial communities from the San Francisco Bay, California, USA, that impact long-term carbon... | ecosystem: Environmental > Terrestrial > Soil >...
AGACGTACGGCAAGCGCGGCGAAGCGGTGGTGCAAAAGAACTTTGCCGCCGTGGACAGCACTCTGGCCAACCTATTCGAAGTGAAGGTTCCGACAACGGCATCGAGCACCTTCGATGTTCTGCCGCCGGTTCCGAAACAAGCTCCGGCGTTCGTACAGGACGTGCTCGCCCCGATCATCAAGGGCGACGGCGACCTGCTGCCAGTGAGCAAACTGCCCATCGATGGCACCTTCCCGATCGGCACCGCGCAATGGGAAAAGCGCAACATCGCTCTCGAAGTTCCCGAGTGGGATGAGGCGCTCTGCATCCAGTGCGGCAAGTGTGTGCTGGTATGTCCGCACGCAGTGATACGCGCGAAGGTTTACGAATCGGACAAACTGAAGGGCGCACCAGCGGACTTCAAGGCAGTTGCCGCACGGTGGCAGAACTTCAAGGAGATGAAGTACACGCTGCAGGTGGCTCCGGAAGACTGTACCGGTTGCGCAATCTGCATCGAGGCGTGCCCGGCGAAATCGAAGACTGAGGTGAAGCACAAGGCCATCAACATGGTGGCGCAGCCTCCGATTCGCGAGCGCGAAGCCAAGAACTGGGACTTCTTCCTCTCGCTGCCGGAGATTGATCGCACGGCGATCAGCATGGCACAGATCAAGGACGTCCAGTTGCTGGAACCGCTGTTTGAGTTCAGCGGCGCCTGCTCGGGTTGCGGCGAAACGCCGTATATCAAACTGATGACTCAATTGTTCGGCGATCGCACCGTGGTAGCGAATGCGACCGGTTGCTCTTCGATCTACGGTGGCAACCTGCCGACCACTCCTTACACAGCGAATAAGGATGGGCGCGGCATCGCGTGGTCGAACTCGTTGTTCGAAGACAACGCCGAGTTCGGTCTCGGTATCCGGCTCTCGATCGACAAGCAGACCGAGTACGCACGCGAGTTGGTAGCGAAGCTGGCGGTTGAAATCGGCGGCACGCTGCCGGGCGACCTGCTGAATGCCGATCAGTCGAACGAAAAAGGCATCCAGGAACAGCGCGCGCGCGTGGAAGAACTGAAGAAGAAGCTGGCGACGCTGAAGTCGGAAGACGCGAAGTCGCTACTGTCTCTCGCCGACGTGCTGGTGAAGAAGTCGGTGTGGATCGTGGGCGGCGACGGCTGGGCGTATGACATCGGTTACGGTGGGCTCGATCACGTGCTGGCTTCCGGCCGCAACGTGAACATCCTGGTGCTCGACACCGAGGTGTACTCGAATACCGGCGGTCAGATGTCGAAGTCCACGCCGCGTGGTGCGGTGGCGAAGTTTGCCGCGGGCGGCAAGCCTCGTCCGAAGAAGGACCTGGGCCTGATCGCGACGGCGTACAACTGCTACGTGGCGAGGGTGGCGTTCGGATCGAGTGACATGCAGACGTTGAAGGCGTTCCTCGAAGCCGAAGCGTTCGATGGTCCGTCGATCATCATCGCGTACAGCCACTGCATTGCGCATGGATATGACCTGGTGCACGGACTTGATCAGCAGAAGTTGGCCGTGCAATCTGGACACTGGCCGATGTTCCGCTACAACCCGGCGCTCGCCGAGCAGGGCAAGAACCCGTTCCAACTCGACTCGAAGGCGCCAAGCATTCCGCTCGACAAGTACATCTACAACGAAACCCGCTACTCGATGCTGAAGCACAGCAATCCAGAGGTCGCCGCGGAGTTGCTGAAGGAGGCGCAGCACGACGTAGAGGAGCGCTGGAAGGCGTACGAGAACCTGGCTAAGGCACCGGCAAACGGTTCGGCCCCGGCCGCGAAGGAAGCAGCGAAACCCGAAGTTGCAGCCGCTGGCAAAGGAGCGGGAAATTATTGAGGGGATGATGGACATAACGACTAAATATCTTGGATTGAATCTCAAGAATCCGGTGGTGGCTTCGGCTTCGCCGCTTACCAAGGACCAGGCAAACTTCCGGCGTCTGGAGGACGCCGGTGTTTCAGCCATCGTGATGCACTCGCTCTTCGAAGAGCAGTTAGAGATCGAGAGCGCGGAACTGGATCGTCATCTCTCGGCTTCGGAGGCGTTGTCCGCCGAATCTTTGGGGATGTTTCCAGAGGCTGGTAACTACAACCTTGGGCCTGAGGCATACCTGGAAGCGATCGTCCGGGCGAAGGCCGCTGTGAACCTTCCGATCATTGGCAGCTTGAACGGCACGTCGACGGGCGGATGGCTGCGGTACGCGAAGATGATCCAGGACGCAGGCGCCGACGCACTCGAGCTGAACATCTACTACTTGCCGACGGATATCAACCTGACGTCTGACGTCGTCGAGAAGCAATATTGCGATCTCGTCCGCGAAGTGAAGAAGACGGTTGCAATACCGGTGGCGGTAAAAATCGGCCCGTTCTTCAGCGCGATGGCAAACATGGCGTTGAAGCTCGACCAGGCCGGCGCCGATGCGCTCGTGATGTTCAACCGGTTCTATCAGCCGGACTACGATCTGAACGAATTGGAAGTTGTTCCCAGTCTGCAACTGAGCCGCTCGAACGAACTGCGGTTGCGGCTGCACTGGACGGCGATCCTGTACGGAAAGATCAAGGCCGATATGGCGATTACCGGCGGCGTACATACCGCGGAAGACGTGATCAAGTCGATGATGGCGGGCGCGAAGGTGTCGATGATGACGTCGGCGCTGCTGCAGAACGGCGTGGATTACGTGCGGTTCGTGCTGAGCGAGATCCGCGAATGGCTGGAGAAGCATGAGTATGAATCCGTCCAGCAGATGCAGGGCAGCATGAGCCAGCAGTCGGTGCCGCATCCTTCGACGTACGAGCGTTCGAATTACGTGAAGGTGCTGAGTAGCTACGCTTTGACTATGGATTAAGTGGTTACGTTGCGATTCGGGATGGGCTGCGGCCCATCCCTTTTTCTTTGCTTTTTCTTCGTTGCGGAAGCATCCAAGTGTCTTTACGATTTTCGAGTTCGTTGAGGGTTGGTTTGCGTGGTGGCGAAGCCTGGATCCAATCCGTTGGAGAGTTTTTATCCCGCTGTGCAGCAGTGGTTTGCCGCGGTGTTTGCGGAAGCCACGCGCCCGCAGGTGATGGGCTGGCCGGCTATTGCGCGCGGAGACTCGACGCTTATCCTGGCGCCGACTGGAACGGGGAAAACGCTGGCGGCATTCCTCTGGGCCATCAACCGACTGATGTTCTCGCCCGTGCCTGCGCCGGAGAAGCGCTGCCAGATTCTTTACCTCTCGCCGATCAAGGCGCTGGCCGTGGACGTGGAGCGTAACCTGCGCGCGCCACTGGTTGGCATTGCGCAAGAGGCAAGGAAGCTCGGTATCGAGTTCCACGAGCCGACGGTGGCGATCCGAACAGGGGATACGCCGTCGGCGGAGCGGGCGCGGTTTGCGCGGCATCCGGCGGACATATTAATTACTACGCCCGAATCCCTTTATCTTCTGCTGACTTCGAATGCGCGCAGTGCGCTCACGTCGATCGAGACGGTGATCATCGACGAGATCCACGCGCTGGTGCCGACAAAGCGCGGCTCACATTTAGCGCTGTCGTTAGAGCGGCTGGAGCATCTGTGCGGGCGGAAGTTGCAGCGGATTGGGTTGTCGGCAACCCAGCGGCCGTTGGAGGAGGTGGCGCGGTTTCTGTCGGGAGCGGACAAACGGGATTCGTCGGCTGCAGCGACTTTGGTGGAAGCAGGCCCGGAGCAGGCGATTGCCGAATTCGAGAGTACGGGCACCGAGCCGGTGTTTCGGCCGGTCACCATTGTTGACGCCGGCGAGAAGAAGCGGCTCGACCTGCGCATTGAAGTGCCCATCGAAGATATGGCACGGCTGGACGAGATCGAGCCGCTGCCGAGCGGTCCGGCGTCGCAGGGGCCGGTGAGGCCGTCGATCTGGAGTGCCATCCATCCGAAGCTGTTGGAACTGGTGCGAGCACACACTTCCACGCTCATCTTCGTGAACAGCCGCCGGTTAGCGGAGCGCATTTCGGGGGCGATCAATGAGCTTGCGGGCGAGGTGATGGTGCGTGCGCATCACGGTAGCGTGGCAGTGGCACAGCGTAAGGAGATTGAAGATCGGCTGAAGTTGGGGACGTTGAAGGGACTGGTCGCTACCTCTTCCCTGGAGCTGGGCATTGACATGGGCGCCATTGATCTCGTGGTGCAGATCGAGGCACCGCCCTCGGTCGCAAGCGGCATGCAGCGCATCGGGCGGGCGAGTCACCATGTCGGCGCTGTCAGCAATGGTGTCATCTTCCCCAAGTATCGCGCTGACCTGCTGGCGAGTGCCGCGGTCACCAGTGCCATGTATAACGGCGAAGTGGAGAGCACGCATTATCCGCGGAACCCGCTGGATGTGTTGGCGCAGCAGGTTGTCGCCATGGTCGCGATGGATGAGTGGACCGTCGATGAACTGTTTGCCGTTATGCGATGCGCGGCGCCGTATGCGTCGCTGACGAGATCGGTGTTTGAGAACGTGCTCGACATGCTGGCAGGGCGATATCCATCGGACGAATTCGCGGAACTGCGGCCACGCATTACGTGGGACCGTGTGTCGAATAAGCTGACGCCGCGAGAAGGCGCACGACGTATTGCTGTGGTAAATGGCGGGACGATTCCGGATCGCGGACTTTTCGGCGTGTTCCTCGCAGGACAGGCCAAAGGAGCGCGCGTGGGCGAACTCGATGAAGAGATGGTGTTCGAGAGCCGAACCGGAGACACGATCATCCTGGGCGCGACGACGTGGAGGATCGAGGAGATTTCGCACGATCGGGTCGTGGTTTCGCCGGCGCCGGGTGAACCGGGCAAAATGCCCTTCTGGCACGGAGATACGGCGGGGCGTCCGGCGGAGTTTGGGGAAACGATCGGCAGGATGACGCGGCAGTTGCTGGCGATGCCGCGACCAACGGCGTACACGAAGCTCATCGAAGATCACAGTCTGGACCAGAACGCGGCGGAGAATCTGCTGCGATACCTCGAAGATCAGAGGGCCTCGACGCAGCGGGTACCGAGTGATGAAGACATCGTGATTGAGCGCTGCCGGGATGAACTGGGTGACTGGCGTATTTGCGTGCTCACGCCGTTCGGAAGTCGCGTTCATGCTCCGTGGTGCATGGCGGCGATGGCGAAGCTGCGCGATGAACTCGGGCTGGAGCCGGAGTCGATGTGGTCGGATGACGGCTTCGTGATCCGGTTGCCCGAGACGGATGAGCCAGTGGACTCCGAGTATCTGCTGCCGAGTGTGGCGGAGTTCCGCGAACTGGTGTTGCGGCAGTTGGGATCGACGTCGTTGTTCGCGGCGAGGTTTCGGGAAGCGGCTGGCAGAGCGTTGTTATTGCCGAAGCGACGGCCGGAAGTACGCGCGCCGTTGTGGCAGCAGAGGAAACGGGCGTCGGATCTGCTGGCGGTAGCGTCGCGGTACTCGACCTTCCCCATCCTATTAGAGACATACCGCGAATGCGTGCGGGAAACGTTCGATCTGCCGGCGGCGACGTCGGTGCTGCGCAAGATCCACGGTGGACAGATTCGTGTAACGACAACCACATCGGAGAAGCCTTCTCCGTTTGCGTCCTCGCTGCTGTTTTCCTATATCGCAAACTACATCTATGACGGCGATGCGCCGCTGGCGGAACGGCGGGCGCAGGCGTTGGCAATCGATCAGTCGCAACTGCAGGAGTTGCTCGGCGATACAGATTTGCGTGAGTTGCTGGATGCATCGGCGATGGACGAGGTTGAAGCGCAGTTGCAGGCGACTGATCCGGAATACCAGGCGCGCCATGCCGACGCGATCCACGACTTGCTGTTGCGGTTGGGCGACTTGAGTCCGAACGAACTGCTGCTGCGGTCGGCGAGTCCGGAGGTTGCAGATTCAGTGAAGCAGTTGGTGGCAACACGGCGCGTGGTTGAGGTGAAGATTGCGAGTGAGCGGCGGTACATTGCAGTGGAAGACGCCGCGCGTTATCGCGATGGGCTGGGGATTCCGTTGCCGCCGGGGCTGGCAGAGGTTTGGTTGAGGTCGTCGGCAGAGCCGTTGCTTGAAATCGTGCGTCGGTGCTCGCGCACTCATGGGCCGTTCACAACAGCGAATATCGCAAAACGGTACGCGGTCGATGCGCGAGTGGTTGAGCCGATTTTGAAACTACTGCATGGGCAGGGACGGCTGTTGGAAGGCGAGTTCCGCCCCATGGGCAGCAGTCGTGAGTGGTGCGATCCAGATGTGCTGCGGATGATCCGGCGGCGAACACTGGCACGACTGCGCAAGGAAGTTGAACCGGTCGATCAGCGGGTATTTGCACGGCTGGTATCGCGGTGGCAGGGCGTGGTGAAGCCACGGCGCGGACTCGATGCACTGCTGGATGCGATCGAAGTGCTGCAAGGCGCGGCAATGCCGGTGTCGGAACTGGAGCGTGAGATTCTTCCGGCGCGCGTGGCAGGGTACACGCCGTCGGATCTGGATACACTGGTGGCAGCGGGTGAAATCGTCTGGGTAGGAACAGAGCGAATTGGCGAACGCGATGGACGCGTTGCGCTGTATCTCACCCAAAACCTTCCGCTGCTATTACCGCCGGTTTCGCAGGATCGCAGTGCGCTTTCGGAGCGCGCGCGGACTATTCTCGAAGTCCTTGAGCGGGAAGGCGCGCTGTTCTTCCCTGCCCTGAATACCGCCGTGGGTGGCGGATTTCCCGGCGACACGATGGATGCCGTATGGGAACTGGTGTGGTCAGGTTGGGTAACGAATGACACCATGCATCCGCTGCGCGGGTTCATTCGTCCAGTTGATGATCGGCGCGCTCGGGCGAGTGCGGCGGACGGACGGCCGGGGTCGCCGGAATTCCTGCGGCGATTCCGGTCAAGGACGGGTGGCGGCACTCCGTCGCAGGGACGATGGTCGTTGATCAGTTCGCGACGGTCAACAACGGTGACCATGACGGAGTGGAGCGCGAATATTGCGCAGCAGTTGCTGGTGCGATACGGGATCGTCATGCGCGAGACCGCGGTGGCCGAGAACATTCCCGGCGGATACACGACCATCTATCCCGCACTGCGAACGATGGAAGAAAGCGGATGGATCCGGCGCGGGATGTTCATTGCCTCAATGGGCGCGGCGCAGTTTACGTCGACCTCGGCGGTGGACATGTTGCGATCTTTGCGCACTTCGACCGATCAGCCGGAAGCAGTGCATCTGGCGGCTTCTGATCCGGCGAATGTGTACGGGGCACTTTTGCCATGGCCGCGATTGAATGAGGACGAAGCACATGGCATGGCGCGGGTGAGTGGCGCGAGTGTCGTCCTGATCAATGGCAATCTAGCGGCATTCCTGAGACGACGCAATCCGAGCCTGCGTGTGTTCCTGCCAGAAGATGAGCCGGATCGCACGCAACATGCAAGGGCTCTCGCGCGGAAGTTGGCGGAAGTTGCTGTGCAAAGGCAGAGTCGGAAACAGGGATTGTTAATCGGCGAAATCAACGGCACGTCGGCGCGTGAGCACTTCCTGGCGCGGTTCCTGGAAGAGGCAGGGTTTGTCGACACGGCGCTTGGACTGCAGATGCGGCGGACCAACCTCATCGAAAAAGCGAAGGAAGCGGAACCTGAAGACGAGGACGATTCCGACGTAGTGGAGACCGCCTGACGTGCCCGAGGGCGATACTATCTTTCGCGCCGCGCGAACCCTGAAGGCGGCGCTCGCCAGTAAGGCTGTCACGCGATTTGAAACTGTACTTCCCTACCTGGCACGCGTGCATGAAGACACTCCGATTACGGGACGCGTTGTGGAAGACGTCGCCTCGCACGGCAAGTGGATGGAGATGCGCTTCTCAGGCGACCTGATCCTCTTAACGCACATGCTCATGAGCGGGAGCTGGCACATCTACCGTCCGGGCGAGAAGTGGCAGCGGCGGCGCGTCGACATGCGCATCGTGATTGGGACGGAGTCGATTGAGGCGGTCGCATTCAATGTGCCGGTCGCGGAGTTTCACACGACAGAGAGCCTGGCACGACGTCCCGGATTCAACCGCTTGGGAGAGGACGTGCTCGGCGCCGGATTCTCCGAGGACGGCGCAGTAACGCAGTTGAAATCCCGGCCAGATCTCGAACTTGGAGAGGCGCTGCTCAACCAATCGCTGCTCGCGGGCATCGGAAACGTCTTCAAGTCGGAACTCGCGTTCGCCTGTTGCGTGAATCCGTATCGAAAGATCGCTTCCCTGAACGAAGATGAACTGCTTTCTCTTGCACGCACCGCGCGGACGTTTCTGCAAGCCAATGTCCGCGAGAACTCTAAAGATGGAATCGTGACCTACACGGGTTTTCGCAGAACAACGGGCCGAGCGAATCCGACTGACCGGCTTTGGGTGTATGGCCGCGCCGGCCAGCCCTGCCGAAAATGTGGGACTCCAATCCGGATGCAGAAGCAAGGACCGGGTGCACGCGTTACCTTCTGGTGCCCAAACTGCCAGCGGTGAACTTTAACCTAACGTTCACGGGATTGAAACAATTAGACGATAGCCTGAGGTCCGACACGTACCACACTGATGCCCCTTTGGCAGGACAGCCTGGCCCACCACAATCTCTCCCGGGCTGTCCGTATTTTTTAGTAGGCAAAGAGGACGCGCAGGTCGCGGACATTGTTTCCAGTTGGACCGGTGACGATAGAATCACCGAGTTTATCGAACAGGCTTCCCGAATCGAAGGTCGCCAATGACCGCGCTGCATCAAGGCCAGACTTCTTCGCGCGCTCGACCGTATTACCGTCAGCGATAGCGCCAGCAGCCTTGCTGTTGCCGTCGATACCGTCGGTTCCGGCGCTCATCACCGTGATGTTCTCGCCGGCGATTTTCTGCGCACAGTACAGTGCGAACTGCTGGTTGCGCCCACCGCTTCCCGCGTTTTTCGGCAACTTCACCGTCACTTCGCCAGCGGAGACGAGGCACACCTTTGACGCGCCTGTACGCAACTTGCGTAGCTTCGTCAGCAGATGATCGGCGGCGGTGTCGTACTCCCAATCGTCGCAGGAGTTGTCGATTTCCACGGCGAAGCCTTGTGCGGCAGCAAGCGCAGCGGCACTCCTGGCAGCGATACCGCTGGAAAGAATCGGCCACCAACGCGCATGCACAAACGCGGCGTCGGTGGACTTCGGCGTTTCCTGTAACAGATCCTGCTCGAAGATCACGCGAACTGTCGGCGGCAATTTTCGCAGCAGATCATATTTCTGAACGATCTCGTAGCACTTCCTCACGCTGGTAGAGTCGGGCATGGTGGGGCCGGAAGCGAGGGCGTCGAGTTGATCGTCGGGCACGTCGGAAATCATGATGGACACCTGGTGCGCGGGTTCCGCGATTTGCGCCAGGCGTCCACCCTTGATCGCGGAGAGATGCTTGCGGATAGCGTTGATCTCCGCGATCGGCGCGCCGCAGTTGACCAGTGCGGCGTAGGTGGCAACGAGATCGTCGAGTGAAATTTGTGAGAAGAACGGGCGCTCGAGTACGGCGGAGCCTCCACCGCTGAGCAGGTAAATGACGAGCGAACTTTGGTCGAGCGTTTCGAGTACGTTCTGGATTGCCGTGGCGGCGCGCAGTGAATCCTCGTTCGGTACCGGATGTCCACCATGGAAATAGACGAACTGTGCGAGACGTTCCGGCAGACTCACCGGGCTGACGACGAATCCCGCGGCGCGCGTTCCGAGTTGCAGCACGAGCGCTTCCGCCATGGTATGAGCGGCTTTGCCAATGGCGACGACGAGCAGTCTAGTAAAGGACTCGAGATTGTAGAGATCGTCGGCGACTCGCAGAATACCGCGTTCGTAGGCGACATGGCGCTGAAAGGCGGCTTGCACCGACGACTGGGCCAGCGTATCGAGAAACACTTGCCGGGCGACGTCGCGCATCTGCGTGACGATTTTTTCGTCGAAGCTCATGCGACGTTGATTCCTAGTTGATCGCTGACCCAGGCTTCGATCGCTTCGCGCATGACCGGCAACTGTCCTTCGAAGAAGTGATCGGCGTTCGGCACAATAATAAATTTCTTTGGCTCCGCGGCGGAGTTGAAGACGCGCTCCAGCTCTTTCAACGGGCCATACTGGTCGTGATCGCCGCTGACGAAGAGCTTCGGCTTCGAACACTCGGACAGAAAGCGGTAAGCGTACGCACGACCCTCGGCGGCGACGGGAGTGCCGAGCGAGATAAGAAACTTTACGTCCGGATCGGGGCAGGTGGCGCGAAGGCCGGTAGAGGCGCCGAACGAAAAGCCGGCAAAGATGATGGGCAGGTGATATTCGCTTTTGAGCCACGCTAAGGCGGCGCGGATATCGTCAACCTCCCCGTGTCCCTGGTCGTGCTCACCCTCGCTCATCCCTGCACCGCGAAAGTTAAACCGCAGGACAGGAAGACCAAAACTGTTGAGCGCTTTGGCCGCGTGGTAGACGACCTTGTTGTGCATGGTGCCGCCGTAGAGCGGATGCGGGTGCGCCACAAGGGCCGCGTGCGACGCATTCGCCGTGCCGGCGTTCAGCAGCGCTTCGAGACGGCCGGTGGGGCCGTCGATGAATAGAGATCTAATTTTGCCCTTCTGCTCTGGCATCCGTTTCCATGCTACAGATGCCTGGCCAGAAAAGAAAAGAGGCCTGAGTGTCAGGCCTCTGGAAAAGCGGATTCCCCGGGGGCTGCGTCCCATCTTGATGACAACAAGATAGATTTCGTGCGGATTACGCCGGCAGCGCCTTGCGCGTCTTGATTTCGGCGAGGAGTTTGTCGATCTGCTCGTCCTTTTCCATCTGCGCGAACCTGCGCTCCACGTCGTCGTTGCTACCGCCTTCGATCTCGGCCTTCGCCTGGTTGATGGCCTCTTCGCGCAATACTTTACCTTTCATGCGTTCAAAGGTCGCAACCTTGCTCTTGTCGCCGGCCCGGGCGCTGGCATCGGCGGCACGGCCTACGGCCTTGGTCCGCCGCGCCTGGGCGATGAGCAATTCGGATTTCGACTCTGCCTCCGAGATCTTCTGGTCGAGCTTGTTGAGCGCGTCACGCAGAAGATCGACCTGGACTTTCTGGTCCGAGATCTGCTCGTCGAAGTTGGCGGCCATCTGCTTGAACGACATCGAGCGTTCGAGTGCGGCGCGCGCCAGTGAGTCGTCCTTCTTGCCGACTGCCATCTCGGCTTTGCGCATCCACTCGGCTTCCTTGTCGAGGTTCTCTTTTCTCTTTTTCTCCAGCAGGTGAAGGTCAGCGAGGGCGATGGCGACTTGCGTCTTCACCTGCATGAACTGGTTTTGCATGTCGAGGATGACCTGCTTGATCATCTTCTCGGGATTTTCCGCGCGGTCGACAATATCGTTGAGGTTCGCGCGAATCAGCGTCGTCACCCTTTCTAGTAATGGCATAATCTCACTCCTTTCGATCTAAACCTTTGCCTTGCCGGACAGGAAGTAGGCACGCTCGGCGAGTACTGCGATACCCAATCCGCACGCGGCCAACTTGAGCGGCGAATGCATCGCCCCGATGATCAATGCCACCAGTAACAATGCAATGCCGATTAGTGGAATCAACTCTTGTTTCCCAGCCATCTCAATCACCTACTGGTTTTCGACACTCTTTGCGCCGCCGCCATGAACAGGACACCGAAAGCGATTCCGGCGGCCAGCCATACGGAAACAGCTCCTGCCGCGGTTCCGAGCGCTACTCCAACGCCTACACCCAACGCGAGCCCCAAGCCGATGGTTGCAAACTTGCTGCGCATCTTCTCCTCAATCTTCCGAAAACCCGTCCTGACCGAAGCCAGGACGGGTAACAGCTGTGTTAGTTGCCACTGCCAGCAGCTTTCGCCTTCGGCGTGTCGCCACCACCGTCGCCATCGATCGTCGGCTTCGGAGCCGGGTCGCCGATCTGGCGCACCTTCGAGATGAGGTCATACACATTCATCCCGGAGAGCGCTTCGAAGAGCGCGGGCACCTGCGCTGCCATCTTGGCGATGTCGCCGGTGATTTTGTTCACACCCGCGGCACTGCCGTCGCCGGTGGAGACCACGGTGATGCGATCCACCTGGCTCAGCGGCGCCGCCAGAGCGCGAACGATCTCCGGCATACCGCTGATCAGTTTGTCGATAACGGCCGCCTGGTTGTACTCCTGGAAGGCCTCGGCCTTCACGTTCATCGCCTTCGCTTCGGCCTCGCCCTTGGCGAAGATGATGCTGGCTTCCGCTTCACCCTGCTTCTGGATCGACGCCGCCTTGCCTTCAGCTTCGAAGACCAGGCGCTGCTTTTCAGCCTGCGCGAGAGTCTCAATGCGTTGACGCTCGATCTCCGCCTGCTTCAGCACGGTGGCGATCAGTTCTTTCTCGCGGCGAAGGATTTCAGCTTCCTGCACCTTCACCTGCTGTTCCTTCTCGATCTGCTGAATCTTTACCTGCTCCGCGATCACCTGCTGCTGCATGACGTTGGTCTGGATTTCGTAGGCCTTGTCGGCTTGCGCTTGCTGCCGCTTGGTGATTTCCAGGTACTGCGCTTTCTTAATATCCATGTCGCGGGTAGCTTCCGCCTGTTTGGCCTGCGACGCCGTCTCGGCGATCACGCGTTCCTGGTCAGCCTGAGCTTTCGCGACGGCTGCTTCCCGCTGAGCGATGGCACGCTTCATTGCGGTATCGCGCTCTGCTTCCGCGGTCGCGACGTCGGCATCGCGCTTGATGCGGGCGATATCCGGGCGGCCCATGTTGGTGATGTACTCGTTTTTGTCGCGTACTTCTTTAATGGTGAACGAAATCACCTCAAGGCCCATCTTGCTCATATCGTCGGCACAGGTAGAACGCATTCGATCGCTCACCATCTCCGGCTGCTTCACGATTTCCTCGACCGTAAGTTGGCCGATGATGCCGCGCAAGTGGCCTTCCATCACCAGGCGGATGAGACCCTCACGTTGCGGCGGCGTCTTGGTGAGGAATTGCTCGGACGCGGTCAGGATCGACTCGTCGTCGGACTTCACCTTGATCTGCGCCACGGCCTCCACCGTAACGGCGACGCCCTGCTTGGTGTAGAGGTCCTGTTGCGGAGCCACGTCGAACGACATCAATTCGAGCGACAACTCGCGGCAATTCTCGAGCATGGGAACTACGAGTGTGCCGTGCCCCTTGCGAATGCGCGTCTTCCGGAACCCGTAAACGACGAGCGCTTCGTTGGGTCCGACTTTGCGGTACAAGCGCGCAAAGATGGCGAAGATCGCAAACATCATCAGGACGATGAGTCCTGCAATGATCCACAAATCCGTGGGAATGTGGAGATTCATACTCCTCCTTGGCGCGGCATTAAGCCGGCGCCGGTGCTGCTGAGCTTGTGTAACTACCGAATGAAATATCCGGAAACGCGCCACTGTCCGTCTTTCGCGAGCTGGGGCGTGATCGTCTCAACCGAAGACTTCTTGTTCTCGAACGACGTTTCGTACTGAATGACGACGTACTGACCATCCGGTGCGCCAGGGAGAGTCGTGGTTAACGTCGCGCTCCTCAACTTGCGCGTCAGCACTTTTCCAAATTGTCCGCGCGAGTTGGAGAGGGCCTTCTCCCACTGGTCCTTCGATAATGCCGCCCTGAACAGATCGGCCGACTGGACCCAACTAACGCCGTAATCGCCTTTGTCGACCAGGGCCAGCCAGCTGTCGGCTGCTTTCTGCGCCGCTTCGGTTGACGCTTCCTGCGCCAGGATTAACGGCGTAATCGAGACAACTATTAATGTGATAAAAACGAACCACTTCATGATTACAGCCTTTCAGTTACTTTCGACCTTGCTGTTGCTGAAATCCTGGTCGGCCATCTCTTCCCAGCGCCGCACATAGGCGATGCCCTTCTCGTAACGGGTGACAATAACTTCAGTTCCCTTCGTGATCGCGGCTGCATCTTCACTGCGAGCTCCGCAGGTGTGCCGCGTGCCGCCCTGCACGTAGACGATTTCTCCGGTGCCGCCTTCCTGGATGCCCCTGGTAATGCGTCCCAACATTCCCACCAGGTCGCTGCTTTCGAACTCCACGTCGGCTTCGGACTTGAGCAGCAGCTTGCTGATCAGGAAGAAGATGATGGAAGCGCCACCCAGTCCGCCGAGAATGGCGAGCAGTAGCGCCGACATGCCCATCAGGCTGGAATGCTTGGTCAGGAGATAGCCGGTGCCACCAAACCACGCCAGAAAAGCGGTTAGCGTACCGAGGTTAAAGGCCGGCAGTTGGCCGGCTGCCCCGTGGGGCCCGCCAGCAGCTCCGTGCGGCCCGCCAATGTGCACGCCGCCAAAATGGAGGTGAAACGGCAGATGCAAGTGCAGGTGCAAATCGCCGAGCACCAGCGACAGAACGGTCAGCAGCAGCCCCACGAGGAAACAGACGAGATAAAAATCAGTCCACGTCATAAGATCTCACCTGCCTTCGCCTGTAAGCTCCTTTCGGGCTTAAGCACTTCCATCAGGCGGTCTACCAATTCCGGGGTTTCGAGGATCGCGCCCAGCAGGATGATGCATTTACGCGAGTCCGCATTCTTGGCCACCTGCAAGAGCGCATGGCAGACCTTGGGATCGCGCTGGAAACGCTCCGCCCCGCTGATCAGCCACAGGTCGAGGTTATCTTCGAGCACGCGCACGTCGGATACGAGTTCCGTGTGGTAACCGTCGGGGTCATCCACGAGATACCCGGGATGGACTTTGAAGAACTTCGCCAGCACCATGCGGGACTCGTTAGTCAGGTGCGGGCGGGCGCCGCTCTCGATTTGCGAGAGGTAAGACTGACTCAATGCGCGGCCCGTCTCCTTCTTCAGCGAGGAGGCGATTTCGTTCTGGGTCATCTCGCGACCAAGTCCACGGAGGGTGCCTTCCATCATCCGCAGGTACCGTAATTTTTCTCCGAGTTTCATATTACGGATTGCAATACTAATATCGCAATCTGCGATATGTCAAGAACTGGATTTGCCGTGAAATGTTGAACTTGCAGAAATGGGAATGGCGGCGGCTTAGCGCGACGCGGTCAATGCGCAGTATTTGCGAAGGAGTTCGTACAACACTACCCCGCCCGCCGTGGCGACGTTAAGCGAGTTCTTCTGCCCCAGCATCGGGATCCGGACGTGAGCGTCGGCCATCTCCAGCAATTGCGGATGCAGGCCATCGACTTCATTGCCGAACAGCACGCACACCGGAAAGCGAGGTTGCCATTCGAACAGATCGACGGCGCTCGAACTGGTTTCGATCGCGGCAAGTTCGTATCCCTCGGCGCGCAGGCGTTCCGCCATTTTGACGGCGTCCCAGTCGTGCTCCCACGGGACGGTGTCTTCTGCGCCCAAGGCCGTCTTCTTGATCGCGTTCTTCGGCGGATGCGCGGTGATGCCGCACAGGCAGAGCTTCTGCAGACTCACGCCGTCTGCCGCGCGGAAAAAGGCACCCACGTTGTACATGCTGCGGACGTTATCGAGCAGGGCGGCAGCGGGAAGGCGAATGCCTTGGTAGCCTGCACCAAGCCAGGGCTTCGGACCGAGGCGCTCCTGTTCAGGCGGAACCTTCTTCATGCCGGTTTCCGCTGCAGCAACTGGCTGGTGGCAAACGACACGGCGTGTTCTTCGATCAGATCGTACGTTCCCCGGTCTTTGAGTTGCTGGGCGACCTTCTGCAGGATGCCGATCGCGGTGCGATATCCGCCGGAGCCGATGCTGATCCGTCGAACGCCCGCCTCTTCCAATTCTGGAACCGACGGCATGCCGGGACCACCCAGCACATTCAGCGGACCGGGGCTCTCTTTAAGGAAGGTACGGATCTCATCCAGATCCTTCAATCCCGGCACGAAAACGCAATCGGCTCCGGCCTGCCGGAACGCGTTGGCGCGCTTGATGGTTTCGCGAAGCCGGGTCGCAGGCTGAGCACCTTTCCACCAGTAAGCGTCGGTGCGTGCGTTCAGCAACAGTTTGACGCCCAGCTTCGCTGAAGCCTCATGCAATGCGGCCACCTTTTCGAGATAGCGTGCCACATCGATCAGGCGCGATTCGTTCTCTTCGCTATCTTCGAGATTCAGCCCGACGGCACCGGAATAAATGAGCGCAGTCGCGGACTCGTACATCTGATCCGCCGTGTTTGCGTAACCGGCTTCCATGTCTGCGGTAACCGGAACGAGGACCACGCGCGCAATCAAGGACACAATCGACAGCATCTCGTCGCGGCTGATGTTCTGGCCGTCCGCGTAGCCGAGCATATTAGCGATGCCGGCGCTGGTTGTCGCAACCGCTGGATAGCCGAGTTCTTCGACGATGCGGGCGCTGGTGGCGTCCCACACATTCGGGAAGACGATGGCGCGTTCGCCGTGATGCAACTGGCGCAGAGCTTCGGCCTTGGCAGACTGCTGGCGGGAGTCGAATGAACTCATGCTTACTCCTTACAAGCCGAGGTCTTTCAGCTTTTCGATTGGGCGCGCGAGAACAGCCTTGCCGCCTTTCACCACGATTGGCCGCTGGATCAACTCTGGATGCGCGACCATCGCTTCGATCAACTGCTCATCGTTGAGGTCCTTCCCCGCGACGTACTTTTTGTACGCCTCTTCCTTGGTGCGAAGACATTCCGACGGTTTCAGCCCGGCGCTCTTCAAGAGTCTTTTCAGTGCGTCCGGCGTGAGCGGCTGCTCGAAGTAGTTGATGGCCTCGAAATCGACGTTATTTTCTGTGAGGTGCTTCTTCACCACGCGACAAGTGGTGCAAGTTGGTTTTTCATAAACCGTAATTTTGCTTCCCGCCATGATCGTGCTCCCGGTTCCGAACTAAACGATCCCAAAGTTTATCGGAGGAACAGTCGGTTTCCTGTGGAAAAGCGCCCGTCTTCTTTGTACGCTATGCCACCGCAAGGATATGACAGCAACAGCTCTGGCCGCTTCGCGCGATGAAAAACGGGTGTTGTTCATCACCCGCGACGCTGAAGCTTCGTCCGCGATCAGGAACGAATTGCAGTCGCTGGCTGCCGTTGACGTGCTGCCCGATATCGATTCCCTTCCCGACGCGGTGCTGACCATCGCTCCGCGCTTGCTCCTGATCGACCTTGATGCGATCGACGAAAACGCGCGCGTGGCAGCCGAAACCGTGGGGGCACTTCGGGATCGACTCGTCGCCCTGCCGATCATCGGTCTCACCCGCCAGCGTTCCACCGCCAATCGCGTTCGTGCACTCGGCATCCGCGTTTTCGTGGCACCGGCCGACCCCGACGAACTGACCCGCGTGGTCGAAGAAGTGCTCGCAGGCGAGTCATTGACAGGCTCGATCCCTACCGCCAAGGACCGGCGCTCCCTTGGGCAGCTCATCGGATCGAGCGAGCCCATGCAACGGATCTACGAGGCCATCCTGCGCCTGGCCGACAGCAATACCACCGTCCTGATCCGCGGCGAAAGCGGCAGTGGCAAGGAACTGGCAGCGCGGGCCATCGTTTCGAACGGGCGGCGCAGTTCGCGTCCGTTCATCAGCCTCAACTGCGCCGCGCTCCCCGAGTCTTTGATCGAAGCCGAACTGTTCGGACACGAGAAGGGCGCCTACACCGGCGCGGACCGCAGTCGTCCGGGGCAAGTTGAGTTGGCCGATACCGGCACGCTGTTCCTGGACGAGATCGCGACCCTGACTTTGCCATTGCAAACGAAGTTACTGCGCGTGCTTGAGGACCATGAGGTGCGGCGCATCGGCGGCAACGCCGGACGCAAGGTTGACTTCCGCCTGATCACCGCCACCAATGAAGACCTGGAGCAGATGGTAAAGGTGGGCCGCTTCCGTGAAGATCTTTACTACCGCATCAACGTTGTGCCCCTCGACATGCCTGCGCTGCGCGATCGCGAGGGCGACATTCCGCTGCTGGTTGACCACTATCTGAAGCAACTCTGCAACGCCGAGAACATTCCGCTCAAGCGCTGCTCGCCGGAAGCGATTGAGATCCTGGAGGACTACAACTGGCCCGGCAACGTCCGCGAACTGGAGAACCTGATGCAACGCCTGGTGCTCATGGTCACGGGGCCCACCATCGAAGCGCGGCATCTGCCAAAGAATGTGCTGTATGCGAGTACGGCGCGTAGCGAATCGCTGCTGGTCCCGGAAGGCGGCATCGACTTCGAACAGGAAATGACCCGTATTGAGGCCGCCTATCTGCGCGCGGCGTTGAACCGCACGGACGGTGTCAAGAAGGAAGCGGGCAAGCTTCTCAAGCTATCGCCGCGGCAGATGAAGTACCTCTGCCACAAGCACGGACTTTAGGGACAATTTTTGTCCTGATCACCGGACAAAAATTGTCCGAGACAAAAAGTGTGCTGTGCGGCGACAAGGCCGCTTCGCAGAAAATGCCCGCAAAACATGGTTTTCCTATCCGGCCCACCTCCAAAACCGGTTGGCACGGCAACTGCACTAAGAAGCGCAAGTACCTGGGGCTAAAGAAAATTTGAGGAGGTAACACTATGGAAAAGAAATCTCTGATTGCAAACCGTAACACCGTCAGCAAGGCGATCATCGCCAGCACACCGAGCGGAGACGTCAGCGCCGTAGCTCCGAAAACAGCATCCAAGAAGGCCGCCACGCGCTCGATGGCCAAGGCAACCACGAAAGCGGCCCTGAAGAGCACCGCGAAGTCGACCCTGAAGAGCACCGCCAAGAACGCGATGCGCCAGGCTCTCTAAGTCTTGCGATTTGCGAGGGCCGCTTCGAGGCGGCCCTTTTGTTTTTACCAAGCCCTTCGGGCAACGAAGTCGCGAACCGACTCCCATCCTTTTTGCAGCAGTGACTCCCGCCGCACGAACAGCTTCGCTTCCCCGGACATTCCAAGGCGCAGATTTCCGGTATTGACCACGCCAATGTCCAGCACGAACATTGGCGGAGGCTTCAGTCCGCGGTAGCGCGTCTCCAGGGCCAGTCCGGCCGGCAGTTCGGCGGCGGTTTCGCTGATGGCTTGCACCCTGCCGCGCATCGGCTGCGACTGGGAGTGCAACAACAACTTCACCGGCGTATCCAATCGCACGTCACGCATCTCGTACTCCGGGACGTAGAGTCGCGCCCGCAGGTTGCTGGTATCGGCGATCTCCATCAGGAGAGTGCCTGCTTCCACGTAGGCTCCTACCATGTTGCGGACACGCGGCGTAATCACCACCCCGCTGAGCGGCGCCGTTGGATGCAGTTCCTGCGCATGCAACGATGCGTCGGAATACACCCGTTGCGCTCGGGCGAGTTCCGTTTCGGCGGGTGCCAGGCTGGTATAAACGATTTGCGCCTGCGCATACTTCCCTTTTGCCATCTCGAGGTCGGCGCGTGCGCGGTCCACCTCGCCTTCGATGTTAGCGTTCCGCAACTCGGCGACGGGGCTGCCCGCTGCCACCATTGCGCTTTCATCGGCATTCACATTCTGGACGAAGCCGTCGGTCTGTGCACGCACTTCGGCCTTGTTCACGGGTTCGAGAACAAACACCGCCGAAAGCGTCTTGGGGAAGATTGGCAGCAGCAGGACGACAGCAGCGAGGCCAGCGGTCAGCCAGCGACGGCGCGGATTGAACTGCGTCCATAGGCGATCATGGTGCTCGAGATAAACGGTTTTCATAAAGGCAACAAACCTGAATACTCGTGATTTGAAGATGACCCAGGCCAGCAGACCGGCAGGCACGAAAGCCCACTCCGGAGTGAAGTTGTGAAACACGTTGTAGGTAAAACGCGACACCGCGAACAGCAGCACGTAACTGTAAGAACCCGACAGGATTGAATACGGAATATAGAGCAGTCTTCTTTGCGGCGGAACGTAGTCGTATTCAACCGGCAGCCGGAAGATGTGCTTCTTGACCCAGCCCATGGTGAAGGCGGTGGAGTTCTCTTTCAGCTCGGAGATGCCAACGATCTCGGCCAGCGCATAGTAACCGTCCAGCTTGATGAGTGGATTCAGGTTCACGATGAGCACGATCAGCCCGGTGATCATCATGATCTTGTAGGAAGCCTCGTGAGCGAAGGTTCCGCCCGGCGTCCCAGACCAGATGATGGTAGCCACAGCGCAGAAGATCATCTCCACCCATATCCCGGCGATGATGGCGGTCAAGCGCTGCAGCCTGCCGACGCGCGCCCATAGTTCCGTGATCTCCACGACAAAAGCGGGAGTGAGATAGATGAGCGTGAAGCCCATGTAGTGAACGTTCGCCCCGTAGTGCTTGGCGGTAAGTGCGTGCGCCGATTCGTGAAAGAACCCGATAAAGCAGAAGAGAAGCCAGAACTCGAGGAGATCCTGGCCTGTTTTTTGGGTGAAGGTGTAATAGAGCAGGGTGTCTTGCCCGATTTGCCCCCAACGTTCGAACCAGATGTAGACCATGACTGCGAACAGCAACAGCGTAAGGGTGGTGAACCACCAGGTGTAGATCCAGTACGCGCGCGCGTGCAGCCAATCGAGATAGCGATTCGGGTCCCAGCCCTTGAAAGAGACACGCGACAAATCGGCCCATCGGCTGGCGATCTTGATGCGCTGCTGACGCTCCGCCTTCAGCTTCTGGCTGAGCGTGATGTTCTTTTCCTGGGCCGATTCGTAAAAGAGGCCTGTATCGGCGGAACCGAAGGCAAATTCCTTTACCTGCTCCTCCGACATTTCCACGCCGGTCAACTGCTGGTACGCTTCTGCTACCTCGGCGAAGGAACGTTCGCCATCAAACAATTGGAAAAGCTCATAGTTCGGCTGCGGGACGTAATACATCGCCTGGTGTTCCGGAACCCACACCACGACGATCGGCTCGCCATTCTCATTCACTTCTTCGCGCGTGACGAGCACCGGGTTGAACCTGAACTTGCGATTGGTCAGCACCTGCGCGGGCATTTCCGGCAGAGCTTGAATGAGCGCTTCCGCGAGGTTCATTGCGCAGCCTGAAACTTGATGTTGGCCATCATGCCGGGACGTAATCCGCCGGTCTGGCCTGAGAATTGCGCGGTGACATCAACGGTGCCACTCGCCGGATCAACGACCGGACTGATCGATATCACCTTGGCCGCGTGCAGTTCTTCCGGCAGCGAAGCCGCCACCACCTGGATCTCCGTGCCCCGCTGCACCCTGGTGACGTACTTCTCTGGAAGGGTGAACTTGACGGTCAGTGGCGAGGTTGCGGTTACCCAGAAGAGTTTGTCGCCCATGACGACGTGCTGGCCATCGCGAATGTATCGGCGGGCGACAACGCCAGCGAAGGGCGCCGTGATTTCGGTCTTTTGCAACTCAAGGTCGAGCGACTTCAGCACGTTGACCTGGCGCTGGTAGTTCTTCTGCTCGCGATCGAACTCGTACTGGTTGGCGATCAGCTTAAAGCGATCGTGATCGAGTTGTTCCCTGGTGATCAGGTTCGCCGCCCACATTTTCTCCGTGCGATCGAGATCTGCCTGCGAAACTTTGACCGTCGCCTCCCAGTTCTTGAGGTCAGCGGCAATACTCTCCAATTGCGACTTGGCAGCGTCGCAGTCGGCAGCAAGTTGGCGGTTGTCGAGCCGCGCCAGGAGTTGTCCCTTACGCACGACTGTGCCGGCATCCGCGACCAGCGCGGCCACAATGCCCTCGCGCTGGGAGGTGACGTCGACCTGGTTCTCGACGGTGATGGGACCGGACGCGACGAACCCAGAATCCGGCATGCGGGAATCATCGGCTGGTTTCGACGGCACCGCCGGCGCACTCACAGGTGTCGCCGCAACGGCGGGAGTATTCGCCGTGTTACACCCTATTAACAGGCTCGTGCCGACGAGCAGACCCGCCAACGCAATATTGCCTAGAATCCGAACCATGACCACGCCTTTCCCCACGCCCACATCGCCGGGCGCCGGAAGATGACATATCCCGCCGAATGCCATCCGCTATTGATCTTGCCTCGTCCCTGCATGCCGGCGCGCACCACGCCGTCTGCATTCGGCACGTTCACACGCGCATAAAAAAGGCGCTGGTCGCCCGATGCTTCGCTCTTCGGGCTGACAACCGTCACCGTGCCACGAAACGTCTTCGTCGGATAGCTCTCAAGCTTTACGCCGGCGTGCATTCCGGCTTCGATCAGCGGCACATCCTGTTCTTCCACCCCGACGTCCACCGTAGTGGTGGAAGTGTCCGCGACTTCAGCGAACTTCTCCCCCGCGTCCAGCTTGCGTCCAGCGAAGTTTTCCACGAAGGGCGTGGTTACGGTACCTTCGATGGGCGACCGCAGCTTTGCCCGATCGATGCGCCCTTTCAACCGCGACATCTCCGCGTTCCAGTAGCTCAGGTTGGCGCGTAGTTGGCCAGCGGTACCGCCATCGTTATTTGCCAGTGCCTTATTCATCTCCGATGAGGCCATGTTGTACCTGGCTTCGGCCTCCGCGTAATCGCGGCGGAACTCCCAATCGTCCATTTCGGCGAGGATCGAGCCGCGATGCACGTGATCACCTTCGCGGACAAGCACACGCTTCACCACGCCATCGAACTCGGGTTGCACCAATGCAGTGCGGGTCGGCGCGACGACGGCATCGCCCGAGACCCGCAGTGGTATCGGGAAGAAAATCAGGAACAGCATCACCGCCAGTGCAAGCACGCCTGTGGTAACGCGCTTGCGCTTGCGCATCGCCATGAACCTGCGTTTCCGCTCCAGCACCGGCTCGATAATGCTGATAAATGGCACCTGGTGATAGAGCTGCGCATTGCGCAAAGCGACGGTCGCCTGGCCGGACAGAATTTTGATCAGTTCGGTGTGCGCCAGCGTAAGAAAATCCGGATTGCTGCTCTCGTACGTCAGTAAACCGAGGCGGCCTTGGTCGTCAGAAAGCAAGCGGCCATAGAAGCCCCGAGCGCCGGTGGCTTCGAAGTACTGTCGAAAACGGTCGCGCTTATCGTCCGGCGCGCCGCTGATCTCCTCGCCGACCTGCTTCACTATCAGGTCGTCCTGCGCGAGCGATAGCCACTCCACCAGATCGCGCAACTGGATAATCGAAGCTTCGCCAAAATTGATCTGGCGCATGCCTGAAACGGCGCGAAGACGCAGTTGCCCATCTTGCTCGAGACCAATCGCACTGCGCTCGAACGGGATCACGCTTTGCGGGCCATTAACGATCGTCTGCAAAACGCGGTCGAGATTCAGCGTCGAGGCGATCTCGCTGCTGATGGTCACCAATGTTTCCAGCACCTGGGCCTTGCGTTCCGATTGCAGCAGTCCGGCGTTGTGCAGAGCGCCCGATGCGGTTTCGCAGATGGTTGTCAGCAGGAAGAGGTCGTCGTCGTCGAACGGAGTGCCGTTCAGCTTATTCGCCACCTCAACCACCCCGACGCAATGTTCCTGGTCCACGAGGTGCGTCGCCATCAATGAGAAGATCGCACCTTCCTCTGTGCCCTGGTTGCGCGCGGTCAAGCGCTCATCGTTCGGGTCGTCAATCAGCAGCGGCTCTCCGGTTTCGGAAATGGAGAAGATCATGCCGTCCGCGGTTTGTACTGCATTGAGTTCTGTCGTTGGATCTTCGCCGGACCTTGTCGTCAGTAGCAGCGTCTCGGCGGTCTCCACCATCCACAGGTTCACGGCCTGGCATTCGAGAATGTCGCGGAACTTCGAGGTGATGAGGGGAAGCAGTTCCTCGATTTCGATCGTTGCATTGAAGGTCTTTTCCAGATCGTAAAACTGGGTAATGCGGGAAATCGACGCCAGTTGCGAGTTGCGCTCGCGCTCGTAGGCCAGGCCCGAGTTGACCGCCCGACCGGCGATGTCGAACATCTGGTGATACCGCTCGAGCGATTCAGCATCCAGATCGTCTGTGAAGGAAACGATTTCCAGCACACCGGCAGTCTGGTCATCCGCCATGAGCGGAACCAGCGCCCATGCGGCGATGGTCCGGCGCAGGTCAAGGTGGCCGTATGCCTCCCGCATCGTTTCGGTTCCGGAATAAACGACGGGCGCGGGGCTTTGCAGTAGGTTTTGGAAGATCGACATCCCCTCCACGACCTGGGTGTCGACCTTCACATCGCCCGAAATGGCGCGCACTCGCCAGGTGACGCGCTCTTCCGCATCTTCGGGGACATACACGACGAGGGCGGCGTCGGGAACAACCTCGGCAAACGTAGTCACGATGCGGCGGGCGCGCTGGGTAACATCGCGGTCGGAGAGCAGACCCGCGGCGAATTCCATTGCATCGATACCCCTTGCCAGCCCCTCGGTTCCCATCCACGTGCTCCCAGGCCCCAGGAAGAAACGCCAATCGCTTGCAAAACAAGCGGTTTTTGTTATTGTTTGGGCGCGAACTGTATCAAAGCCGTGGGGTGGGGTCAACGAAGCAATTTGTTAGTCGAAAGATAAACGGGGAGGCCCGGTGGATTTATCGGTACTCAAGCAAGCTGATGTTCAGGTACTTCGTTTACGAGGTCGGCTGACCTTGGGGGAAGCCGTGGACGCATTTAAGAGCGCATTGGACACTGCTCTCGCCGCCGGCGACACCCAAATCGTGATCAACGTGTCCGAGGTCCCGTTGGTGGACTCCAGCGGAATCGGCGTGCTGGTGCGATCGCAGAGCAGCGCGCGCGCGGCGGGCGGAAGCATTAAGCTGGTTCAGCCAACGGCTTACACGTTGAAAACGCTCAAGATGGTGGGTCTGCTCGACCTGTTCGAGGTGTACGACAGCGAAGAGGACGCTACTGCCTCATTCGGCGAATAGTTCCCCGGAAGAAATCCCTTTAGCAACATGTACCGGCCTGTCTTAATTTGAAACTTCTGCGGTCGCAGTGCGTCTGACAGATAGATGTGGGAGAACCTTGATGTTGATTAAGAAGTCGCCGGATATTCCTTCGTCCGAAATCACCCCCAAAGAGACGTACCTGAACCGGCGCAAATTCATGGCCGGCGCTGCCATCGCCGGTGCCGCCGTGGTGTTCGGCAAGTACGTGGGAAATCTTGGTGAGCCGGGCGAAACGGTCCACGCGGCTACCAAACTCAACGTTTCAGGCAAGAGCCAATTCAGCACCAGCGAAAAGCCAACGCCGCTGAAGGACATCACCAACTACAACAATTTCTACGAATTCAGCACCGACAAGTACGAACCGGCCAAACTGTCTCAGTCGCTGCAGACGCGCCCATGGACGGTGGAAGTCAGCGGCGAAGTAAAACAGAAGAAGAGCTTCGACATCGACTCGCTGCTTTCCAAGTTTCCGCAGGAAGAGCGTATCTATCGCCACCGCTGCGTGGAAGGCTGGTCGATGGTGATCCCGTGGGTCGGATTCTCGCTCGCCGAGTTCCTCAAGCAGGTGGATCCCAATGGCAAGGCCAAGTACGTAAAGTTCACCACCAAGTACGACCCCAAGCAGATGCCTGGACAGCGCTACGGTGTGCTCGAGTGGCCGTATGTCGAAGGTCTTCGCATCGACGAAGCGATGAATCCCCTGGCAATCCTCGCCACGGGCATATACGGCGATGAACTTCCCAAGCAGGACGGCGCGCCGATCCGCTTGGTGGTGCCGTGGAAATATGGCTTTAAGAGCATCAAGTCGATCGTGAAGATTGAACTGGTGACGTCGCAGCCACAAACCACCTGGAACGCGGCGGCGCCAAATGAGTATGGCTTCTACTCCAACGTGAACCCAAACGTCGACCATCCGCGCTGGAGCCAGAAGAAGGAACGCCGCATCGGCGAGTTCCTCAAGCGGGATACCTTGATGTTCAACGGCTACGGCGATCAGGTCGCCAGCCTTTACACGGGAATGGACCTGAAGAAGAACTTCTAACGTGGCGCTTGCCAACCGACAAATCCGACTCCTGAAGGTTGCGGTGTTCCTGCTGTGCCTCGGCCCGCTTTTCACGCTCACGTGGAAAGCCCTACACGACATTCCGGCGACCAGCAGCATTCCCTTCATTGCCGCTGGCGTGGACCGCTGGAGCCTTGGCGCCAACCCGATCGAAGTCATCACGCGTTCTACCGGCAAGTGGACGCTCGTCTTCCTTCTGCTGACCCTGTCGGTCACGCCCGCACGGAAACTGCTCAGCCAGCCTTGGCTCATCCGTTTTCGCCGCATGCTCGGATTGTTCGCGTTCTTCTACGGGTTTCTGCATTTCATGACGTACATCTGGCTCGACAAGTTTTTCGACGTCCATGAAATGATCATCGATATCCAAAAACGCAAATTCATCACGGTCGGATTCACAGCATTCGTTCTGATGATCCCGCTGGCGATCACCTCGACCAGTGGCTGGATCCGACGCCTCGGCGGACAGCGCTGGCATCGCCTGCACCAACTGATTTATGTCAGCGCCGTGTGTGGGGTAATCCACTTCCTCTGGCTGGTAAAGGCCGACCTGCGCCGGCCCATCTATTACGGCACAGTGCTTGCGGTCCTGCTGCTATATCGTCTGGCGCTGTGGATCGTGCCTCGACTGGGACAAAAGTCAGCCCTGAAAAACTCCTACGCTCAGGACTGAATTCCCTCCGTTCGTCCCCTCTCATTTCACAGGTAAAAACGGGAAACTCGCTGTCCCTCAGTAATTTACGAGCACCGCATCACGGAATTCATTACCCCCGTAATTTGCGCTACCTACCGGTGAAGTTCATCCTTACGGCATGGCAGTGATCTGGCATGACGAACGATTAACCCCCGAACGGATGCTGAAGGTCCTCATTGACCAACAGCAACAGTGGCGAGAAACCGCTGAAGCGTTCGACCGCCTCAAGTCGTACTTAACCGGAACCTTCTCCTTGCAAGACGCAGAAGGAAACGCCCATGCATGCCGCCAGCGTGCCGAACAGTTACAGGCGATGATCGACCAATTGCATGTGCAATGTTCGGTCGATCCAGCGATGTTAGTGAAAGAGGAACGCCGGCCACCTTATTTGCAGTGAAAACAGATTTTCGCAACAAAGGCCTGCCCAGCGTGGCAGGCCTTTTGCTTTTCAGCTTCCTCTCACGGCTAAGCATCCAACCCGCTCCAGCAACTCCGCATCGACTCCAGGATGGAAAAACCAAAGCCGGCGGCCTCGGATAGCGCTCAGGATCTTCGCGAACAGCAGCAAGTGATGGAGTGGCTCGACGACATTGGGATCGGCTTCACCACAGCCGCTCCACCTAAGCGAGTTTCAACCGCCGCAGATAATCGGGAGAGGTCGAATAAGAACGCCGCCTGACCTGCCTGCTAACTGCCACTCACCTGCTGATAATCAGAGTTAGTTGTCGTCACCACGAGTTTCTTGGCGGGACAGGACAGGACTGTCTGCCGAGTGAAATTGGTGCCGTCCGGCAGAGCGCCCATTTCTACCTGCAGATTCACGATGTCTTTTGGATCGTCCATGTAGGTATTCACCGCAAGCGCGGTGATCTTCCGGGCCTGCGGATCGAACGTGATGGTCATCTTGTCGCCTTGCAGGACGTAGTTGACGATCACCAGATTCACCAGCCCGCCAGCCGGCGTGAACGAAATATTCCCGGACTGCTGCGCCCGTTGCATTAATTCCTGGTCATCGGGCGGCAAATACATATTCAGCAGGCTCTTCGCATTCGTGGTGTACTCCTGCAATTCGGCCTTCTTCTTCTCCACCAACTTCTGCTTGAGCGGACCACCGCTAGTGGGTGCCGGTGGAAAACCCAGCGGAGTTTTCTGTACCTTCCCGTTCGGCCCGTATTGGCAACGATCCTGGGTCGGAGGCTTCGGATCACCCTTTAGCGTGAGTTGCGTCGTCTCCGTCCACCGATATTGCATCAGTCTTTGCCGGTTCTGCGCCATCGACTGCTTCAGCGCGGCTACCTTCTCCTGCAGTGCATTGGCTTGTCCTAAGGAAGGAATCGCCAAAATCAAAACCGTCAGGACGAGTACACATCTGCGATCAATCCTCGCGGACTTGCTATTCATGGATGGAATCTCCCTCGCTTGCCAGTAAACCAATGAAAGACGTGGAACAGAAACTGGGAAAAGTACCAGCGACGCGGCTTGCGGGGCAGCCGCTCTTAAACGGCAGAAACGTATCACGCCGGCGTCGAACTTACGGCAGACTTTCGTTCATTGGCGCTTGGTTCTCAATTCGAAGCGTGCTACAAACTAACGCTGGCGCTTCTGTGCAGAATCCGAAGAAAATTCGAGATCATGTCCAGGAAGACCAGGTCGCCATCCTGCTCGACCTGCTGAAATCGCCGCTCCTCGACCCGCAAACGCGCACGATGCTGGAGCAAGTCCTCTACGCCAGGACCGGGCCCCGCGCAAAAGCGAGCTGACCGGCCAATCATCAGATCTCCATCGGCCGCTCGCGACCGCGGGCGCTGACGGACTCCACCGCGTTCGGTTTTCCACCCTCAACGATTACAGCATGATCGAAATTGTTAACCGTCGGGCAGATATGCTTCGGAAGCAGGTACAGAAATTCGCCACGCGCCGGCACATCGGTGCCGGCTACACGCAGGGGAAGATGCTCCTCGCTCGGCGATAGCGGAGTCAGTTCCGGATGCCCCATCACGACACAGGTAGGCACGCCGGCATCGGCAGAAACCGACTTGTGCCCGGCATCGCAGGTCACGATACCTTCCGCCGGGTGACTCACCACTCGACTCAACACCAAAGCTGCGGGAACAAACCCGTAGTCTGGTGGCAATTGGCTGAGCGAGGTCGCGTCTCCGTAAACGATGGTTCCGGGCGAAACGCGATGGACAAACTGCGCCCCGGCGAAGCCCTCGAACGACAAACTGCAGGGAAACGCCGGTGTGCCGGATGTAATAACCTCCCCGATCGGAATACCGGTGTGCTGAAGTTCGTCAACAACTTGCATCAGCCGCCGGTATCCGCGATGGGCTGCCATACAGCGCTGGTGGAAATCCGGCTCCGCCGCCATATGCCCGTCGTAGTAGTGCAGACCACGAAACTCCAATCCGGACGAAGCCATCGTCTGGCACAGCGACACGATTCCTGACCAGTTCTCATCGGTCATACCGGTCCGGTTCATCCCCGGATTCATGTCGACAAAGATCCCTAACCGTGCGTCGCGCCACTGCTCGATCTGCTCAGGATTTTCAATCAGCACCGAGACGCGGACATTAGGATACTCACGGGCAATTTCCTGAACGCGAGTCGCATTGGCGCCCATCAGTGGATAGGCGACCAATACATCACCCGCCCCGCTCTCACACGCGGTTCTTAACTCCAGCGATGTTGCACACTTGAATTGACGGACTCCGGCTGCTGTCAGCACCCTCATCACATATCTGAGTTTCGCGGTTTTCACGTGCGGTCGCCACCGGTTCGCATCTCCGGAGAGCAAACGCAACATGGTGGCGATGTTTTGCTGCACGCGTTCACGGTCGATCAGCAGCGCCGGGGTCAAGATCGTTGTCGCTCCTGACAACAGGAACGGCTGATAACGCCTCACTTCAGCAATACATATCTCTTTGTTCATGACTCACCGCTGCCACCGATAAGGAGATTCGGCCAAAATCAAATAATGGACTGAAAAGAAGGGGAAATGGAAGAAAGATGGTGGACGTGACTGGGATCGAACCAGCGACCTCATCGTTGCGAACGATGCGCTCTCCCAACTGAGCTACACGCCCATCTCGCGCGGTGTTTTTCATTTTAGCAGCCACTCGTCG
>Ga0075355_1000006_pt1 | contig 27585 bp, 21 predicted proteins | sample WestPond_Cattail_6_FD_120069 | JGI IMG/M metagenome (GOLD analysis project Ga0075355, IMG submission 120069) | Natural and restored wetland microbial communities from the San Francisco Bay, California, USA, that impact long-term carbon... | ecosystem: Environmental > Terrestrial > Soil >...
CGCGGTCGAGGAACATGGTGTCCCGGTCGGCTCAAGCTGCGGGATCAATCACGGATGGTTCTACGCTTCGACGCAAGCCGAACTGGATGCCACCTGTCGGCAGTACGAGGCGCGGATTCGGAGTTTGGCGCAGCTCGTGAGGCGCACGAAGGGGGCCGCTGGTTTTCAGCAGTTCGTGGGGGAATTGCAGTTGGAGTTTGTCGATGAGCGATGAGGCTTGGACACAGTGGAAGCATGACCAGCAGGCGCGTCGCGCGAAGCGTCTCCCCATTCGGACGGAGGAGATTCTCGCGCTCAAGCGACAAGGCTACACCGTGGAACAGAAAACGGACTATCATTTTCGCGTCAACGGGCGTATCGATCTGTGGCCGATTCACAATCGGTGGCACGATCTGCTGACGCATGAACGAGGCGGGGCCAAGAACCTCTCGATCTTTGTGAAGGAACGGATTCGACCATAGGAGGAATCATGTCATGCGGTACGCCCAGCATACCTCGGTGAGTTCAGAGAAATCCAAAGCGGAGATCGAGCGACTGTTGACCCGCTATGGGGCCACCTCGTTTGCCTCCGGCTGGCAGAACGATCAAGCCGTGATCCAGTTTCATATGCAGGACCGGCGGATCAAGTTTGTGCTGCCATTGCCGTCTCAGAGCTTGACGGAGTTCACGCACAACCGGAGAGGGAAGGTGCTGCCTTACGACAAGATGTATAAGCTCTGGGAGCAGGCCACACGGCAACGCTGGAGGGCCTTGGCGCTCGTGGTGAAGGCCAAACTTGAAGCGGTCGAGGCCCACATTGCCAGCTTTGAATCGGAGTTCATGGCCCATATTGTGCTGCCGGATGGCAAGACCGTGGCGGAACATGCGGCGCCGATGATCGCCGCAGCCTACAAGACCGGCAAGGTGCAAGCCTTGCTGCCGGGGTGGTGACGTATGACCCTCCCCCACGCCCTCTGTCTCGCCCTGGTCGTGGTGGTGCTGCTGTGGCTGCTGATGATCGTGCTGCTCGTGACCTCGTGGATCCCGTGGGGCATTAGATGAGACAACAACGTCTGCAAGTCTGGTCGTGTGGTGGCGGAACACAGTCAGCGGCCATCGCCGCGATGATTTCCAATGGCACCTTGCCTCGGCCCGACGTGGCGGTCATTGCCGATACGGGCTATGAACAGCAGACGACGTGGAAGTATCTCGACACCGTACTCAATCCTGCATTAGGCGGACTGATTCAGCGAGTACGGAGCCAAGACTGGGCGACGGTCGGACTATGGAGTTTGAAATCACAGGACTTGCTCATTCCAGCGTTTACCACACAGAGCGGGCGTCTCGGCAAACTCCCCACCTATTGTAGCCAGGAATGGAAAAAGCGTGTTGTGCAGCGATTTATTGCGTCCACCTACCACCCCAAAGCGGTCACGAATTGGCTTGGGTTTAGCATAGATGAGCAACACCGCGCCAAGCAGGAGCGCGGGAAATGGCAGCGACGATTCCCGTTACTCGAACATCGGATGACCCGCGACATGAGTATCGCACTCGTTCAACGCATGGGATGGCCGACGCCGCCTCGTTCAAGCTGTTGGATGTGCCCCAATCACCATCAACGAGACTGGAGGCAGATCAAGACACAGAATCCGCAGGATTGGGAGAAGGCCATCGCCTTTGAACGGGCCATCCAACAGAGCGATCCGCAGGTCTGGCTTCACCACAGTGGGACACCGTTGGCAATAGCTGATTTAGGGGAAGCACAAGAAGTCTTATTCCAACACTGTGAAAATGAAGCATGCTTTACGTGACCTCGTGGATACCGTGGGGGAGGGGATGATGACGCTCTTTGAACTTACACCCATCACAGTCGAGCAACTGCGAAGCGGCAAGCAGTGCGGCATTACCTACAAAGACAAGAAGGGCCGCGCCTATCGTCGGAGACCGTACTGGATTGACCTGGGCAAGGGGCCGGACGGGGCCACCTGCAAGACCTGTCACTACTTGGTCCGCACCGTGTACGCCAAGGTCTATTTCAAATGTGGCATCTGGAAGATCACGGGCGGGCCCGGCACACAGATTGCCACGATCGATCCCGCCTGTGTGCGGTATCAGCGTAAGGGGCTGCCGATGCTGACGGTGAAGGACGATACGGAGCCGATTCCGCTCATATTACAACAGGAACTCGCCGCCCTGGCGAAGAGAAGGGGGAAGGGATAATGTGCCAAGCATATGATGCTGAATATCAGTTCTGTACGTACCTAGAGAAAACGGGGCAGGCGTTCCGTTGTCCTACATGTTATAAGGTTTCCTATATGCAACCTGATTTCTGCTCGTATTGTGAGCACGCCAAGCGCACGGCAAAGGTGAAATCATGACCCCCACGGCGCAGGCGAGAGCGATAGTAGATTATTGGTATTCAAAGGAAGATTGCCCTGCTGAACATTTGGTCGATGCTATCGCCGCCGCGCTCCAGGCCACCGAGCAGCGCATCTGGGAGGATGCGGCGCAGATCGCAGAAGAATTTGGCGCATTGTCATGGGAGGAGATGGAGGCGAAATACTTTGATTTAGGCGTGACCGTGGCAAAGCTGCTCCATCAACGTGCCCACCCCGCACGCCAGGGGGAGGAGACGACATAATGGAATGGCTACTGATTCTGACGCTGTGGAGTGGGGAGGCCGTCTACGACACATGGCAGACTCAGGCTGGGTGTCAAGCGAAGATTAAATACCTCATTGAGCGCGACTCACCAAAGATGTACGGACCTTCTCAGTACCTGAACATCTATTGTGAGCCACTAGCGCCAGGTGAACCCATTGTTAAATGGTGGACGCTCTGTAGCTGGCGCGATGGCTGCTGGGGTCCTGACACGGTAAACTGGTCGTCGATTCCGCCGACGAAACCAGGCTGGTATCTGCATCGGTATCGCGTGAAGTTGGAGGATGGCATGTTCGACATAGGGCATCCCTTAAAGTTGGACTATATGAATGGGCTCCTCTCCATCGTGGGTTATGGGACGAAGTATCGCCAGGTACTCCCGCGCTACCCTGTGGCGAGCCTCGGTGGGGAATGGACGCAGGATGCGCTGGTGCTGAGGTGAACGACCGTCACTATCAAGCCATCATGATCGGATTGGCATTTGGAACATTTATTGGAGTGATGATCATTGTGTCTTATATGCCGTGCCGATGAAGGAGATGCGATGAGGCTGACACGGGAAGAATTTATCGGCATTGTCGATGCGATGGTAAGCGATAAGGTGGATGGGGTACGGGCCGGCACGTTAGCCGCCCACGACGCCGAGCTACGGGCACGGCTGGCGCAGGTGGAGCAGGAGCGGGACAGTGCGGAGATGCGAAGCGTAGCCCATCTCAAACTGTATCGTGACTGTAGCCATGCACTGGCCGCCAAGGACGTCCGCATTGCCGAACTGGAGCATGAGCGTGTCAGCGCCAATCAGCTCATTGTCGATCTGGTGCCGCTGGCCCCGATCACTGAGGCTGATGTGCAATGGGCGAAGGAGAGCCTGGAGGGGAAGCCATGAAAACGATCCTACTCGTCTGCGCGCTGGTCATGCTAGTGGGCTGCTCCGTCACCTATACGCGCACGTCATCTCAGCCTGTCCGCTGGAAGCAGGCCCTCCTTGATGGCGGGGTAAGTCCGCAATGCCTGTCGCTGATTCGCACGAATAACTGTCAAGAATTTGCCGAGTCCAGCCGTCGCTTCTACCAGACATTAGGGGAGAACAGAGACGATAACGTCTGGGGGACTGATGAACGTCTAATCATGGAAGGCATGATGCGGGATATCGAGAATGAGTTACGCATACTGGTCAATTATCCTGAGTGCAGGATCGCACCATAGGAAACGGTAATCGAACTCAAAATGTGGGGCACGCAGAGAAGCCGGGATCTGCTTGGGCCTCGCACGCTGGTAAGTTCTGCGCAGTCGTGCCATAATAGAAACAACACAGGAGGCTACCATGACACCCTTCTTTGTGCTGCTCAGTATCCTGCTCTTCCCCCTCACCGCCACCGCCCAGATCATCTGTTCACCCGTGGGCACCTCGACGGTCTGCGGAGGCTACAATTCAGCCGGCAAGAACGTGCTCTCCACCATCACGCCCGTTGGCTCGACCAATGTCGTGATCGGCGATGCGCCCGTGCTCGCCCCACCGGTTGTCGTCCAGCCCAGAGTGAGCCCGAGGCATACCCTGCCGACGATGGAGCGCCCCTCCAGCTACAGTCGGATGCTGGACCCAATGCACATCGAGCGGGAGCCTGGACTGCCCCTGTCCACCCTGGACCATGATCTGCCGCCGCCGCCGTTTCCGGAGTAGCAGGCAGGCCATGAATATTTCGACTGATGACCTGGTAAGCCGCGTTGGTCGCTATGCGTATAATCTTGCGACCACATTCTATCGAGTCGGGATTTACACCGTCGGATACACACGATATCAAATGACTGCCGCCATCATTCAGGCCGACACGGGCATCCGCACAGGCTCGATGCAGGCAGGATCTATCGCGCCGCGTGAGATTAGGCAGTTGCATGACGCAGAATCGTTCCTGCGAACCGTCCCACTCTTCGTGGGTGACAATCCTGACTTCCATCTCCTAGCCGAGATGGAAGAGCGCAATTGTGATGTCATGATTATCGTGAGAAAGCGAGGAAAGGAAGAATAGCTATGCCGATCTGCATGGTGGAGCAGGACGGGAGAAGCGGGCCACGAGTGCTTTGTGATGTCTGCATGGAAGTTATTGTCAGCGCGGACGATGGGAACTATGAATGGTTCCCGCACCAAGAAGCATCGAAATCCCACATCCCCGTACCGGTCTGCTTCACCCATAAGCGATGCAGCGACCAGTTCGAGAGAACGCAATCACCGTTACACAAAGGCGATTATCCTAGCAATATGGAGCTGAGGTGTTTCCCGATCTATCTTGGTAATGCTCTACGACTGGACTGGGACAAGGCCAAGCAGCACGCTTTTGATATGTCCGACTTATGATGAGGAAACCCTTCCGCTTCGATGTGACCTACTATGTCCACTGGATTCTCTTTGTTGCTGCCCTCATCGCGGTGATCGGGATCGTCGTCCAAGTGGTGCGGTTTGGCGATGTGATCGAACCGGGCTCGATCGGCCCGGCCGGGGCCAATCCTACCGCGGTGCGAGTGTCCGCGCCATCGTCTCCTGTTGGGCCCGAATCGCATTGATCTGCGCGCGCTTTTCGCTGGGACTCCGGGTACTCCGCTCAATCATCCTGATCCGCTCATTCTGCTTTGTCGTCATCGCCTTCACATGCTCGACGCGCTGATATCGGCGCAATTCATCGCGATGGGAGTCTCGATAGTCCTGGGCTTCCACCGTCTTGCCTTCCTTGAGGAGATGGCGCCAAGTCGCATGGGCTTGCTCCAGCTCTCGGGCCTGTTCGTACATCTGGGTCACGTAGCGGCTGTGGGCCCCTTCGGTGGACGCCACCATGCCCCCGGTCGCCACCTTCCAGTAATCCAGCGCCGGTCGTGTCGGTTCGTTCGACACCGCACGCACCATAATATCTGCCGAGCCGACGACGAACGCACCCAGCCAGCCAAAGTAGGCCTGGGCTACATGATCGATCTGGACGGGGGAGGCAAAGTGATCGCCCGTGAGGGCATTGCCGGCCGTACTGAGCCCTCTCGCCACGAGGCTGGTGGATTGTCGGTAGCGTTCCGCGGGCGCCAGGCGTTCCATCCCCATCGTCTCAATCGGGCGATTGGTAAAACTATCCTGGTTGGCGTAGAGATCGATGATCGGCTTGATGGCCTGTGGAATCGGGTTCATGGCAAGCTGGTTGCTCGTGAGCGCGAGGAGCCGTTCGACAAACCGTGTGCCGGTCATTTCCTTATCCGTCAGGAGTTCCGCGGCGCGTTCGGCCAAGGTCGCAATCGCACCAATTTCAAACGGCTTGGGAATCCGGAAGGCTTCGCCCCCGATCTTGAACCACCAATAGTTATCCCGATCCCATTCTTCTCGCTTCTTCCAGTCATCGTCGTCCTGATAGGCGGCCAGCAGAGCGAGTGACGCCACGGCGGTCGCACCCAGGACGATGGCGAATCTAGCCTTGTCCTCCTTCGCCGACCGTCCTAACTTGTAGAGTCCTTCCAGCCGGGCATTCATGAAGGGCACCACTTGCGTCAAGAACCGCACCGCCGTCCAGGTGCCCTGCATGGAGAAGTCGAGGAGATCTCGCGCGAGGAGGGAGGCTTCGGCATGACTCTTCCCTTTCTTGATGAGGGTATCGTAGAGGGTCATCCGGTTGATTTCTTCCCCGCGGTTTCCCAGTTCGTTGTAGGCGGCAATCGCCGGTTCAATCACCCGATCGTAGAAGGCCCGCATCTTCTGCGGACTATCCAGGATGCTCGTCTCTTTGACCCCTTGCCGAATCAATTGCCGGGTCCGCTTGACTTCGCTCCCTTCGAGCATGGTGCCAAAGCGGATGAGTCCCCCGCCAGCAAGCGCCGAGACATAGGCCTGCGAGTCGCGATTGGTCAATTTGATGCCCTTGGCGATATTTGCAAAGGGATTGTAACTGATCTCTGACGTGGCGATCGATTGCAGGGAGTCACGAATGAGGTTCCGCACCTTAAAGTACGGCGACGCCGTGACGCCGATCGTGAGCGCATGTTTCATGGCACTCATGGCCTGCATGGCGGGCCCCGTGAGCCCGACGTACTCCAGACTATTGATCGCGTCCAGCAGGTAGGGATCACTCACGGTGTATTCCACCTTGCCGTGCGTCTGAATCTTCGCCGTGCCGTCCGACACCTTCTGGATGCCACCCTCGGTGTAGGTCGTGCCCTTGGGAATCGTCCTGGTCACCCGGCCCGCGTACCAGACCACATGCTTGGCGCCATACGTGGCGGGCTTGGCGATACCGAGTTGTTCTGCCGCGTCTAGCGTTGCCTTGGCCGCACGATTCTTAGCACTCGCGTCAATCAAGTGCGACCAATTCATGAGCGTGTTCTCGAGGAGATCGTTCAACTGCTGCTCCCCGCCCTTGAGCTGCTTAAAGGCTTCCTGCCGCACAACCCCGGTCTTGATATTCATCCCGCGGACCCCGCCGTCCTGGTCGTCCGCCATGCGGTAGAACGGCACATAAAACTCGTGCTCCCAGAGGTGCCGGCTGTCGCCATCGATCAACCCGGACTGCTCGGCCATATCGAGAATATTGGCATTAAAGGCGTTGAATTTCTTGAGGGAGTCGCGATAGATCAAGGTGCGGTCTCGCGTGATGCTCCCATCCGGCATCGTGTAGTCAGTGTCCGCCACCCCATCGGCTAGCGATTTGAACGCCTCGATATCGTCGGCAGTAAACAGGTGCTCCTTGCCTTCAGCGGTCAAGCGTTCAGCACGGTTCCCGGCGACCCACCGGAGGAAGTCGGTGGTTTCTCGCCCAAGCGGGACAAATACGGTCTTAATCACGCCCCCACTGGTATCCGCATCGTAGGCTCCGTCTCGTAAGGAGAGTTTGCCGTGATTCAGGAAGGCCTCAAACGCCCCGGTGGCCGCCTTCGACAGACGCAGGAGCGTATAGGCCTGCATCGAGAGATCCCGGACGGGCCGAAACTGATCGAAGAGCCCTTGGGCCATCTTCTTGCCCGCATCCTTCCAGAGGTCCCGGACTGTCTCCTTGAGAGATTTAGGAGTGATCATCGACCCGGTACGCTGCATGGCCTGCCGTTGGGCCGGGGTATAATCTCGCCCGGCATCGCCGATGATCCGAGGCTCTGCCACCTGCTGCGCGGTGTCTTGGACACGACGGCCTAAGATCATACCGCGCTTCGGCATGATACCGTTCCCGCGCATGCCGTAGACCTTATCTCCTCGCACTTCGGTCACATGGTCGTTCAGAATGCCGTCCTCGACCAACTTACGGATGCCCTCGAAATTCACATCTTCAAGCCGGTTCTCGACTTGATGGGCGTAGATTTCCTGGCTGCCGAATGCAACCCCCTGCTCGGCCAGATAGGGCCCGGAGCGGGCAATATCATTGAAAAAGTCTTTCGTCATCTCCTGGATCGCCTGAGTCTTTCCGCTGGCACTGCGATAGAGGACGGTCACGTAATCTGGGCGCTGTAAATGTTTCGCGATAGCGAGCACATCCGTATCCATAGAGATTGTAGCCCCTAAGAGCGGATGCGGAATGGCCGGCATGAGGAGCGCGTCGGGCCCCAGGTCCAGCGGATGGGTGGACAGCTTTGACCCCCCAGCCTCATTGATCTCGATCAGGCTGTACTCGTTCGAGTCAATGATGACATGCCCCTGGAATCCCGGAACAGCAGCAGCAAATTTTTCGGTGAGGTCCCGGTCAGGGCGGGATGGATTGCTCCTCCCAGAGGGATGGTTGTGCAGGAGCCAGTACCCGTCGGCCTCCATGGCGGCCATCCGATCGGGTAGGGCCTTGAGAAACGCATCCTCTTCCGTCCTGTTCGGGAAGAGGTTCACAATCGCCGGGAGTCGCGAGGTGATCCCCTCGTGCCCCACGATCTGATTGCCCTTGGTGTAGATGAAGCGGAAGGTTTCAAACCGCGGGTCGCGGTAGATCTGGGCGACTTTGGCTAGGTCTTCGGCAGAGGTGACAGAGGTCCCGCGCAGGTCCACCACGCCCTCGTGGACGAGATGCGCTGAAATACCGAGTGCGACGGTGTGGACTCCAGCGACGGGAGTATCAACTGCTCCGGTGAGAGCGGATACGGACGTGCCGGCGCGGTCGAGATCTCCGAGCGCCTCGCGCGCAATTGCTCGATTAACGTCTGGGTCTTCGTGTGGACGTAAGTCATGCTGGGGGATAGTGTTCAACAATGCCTGGCTCTCTGTCAAGCCCTCGTACACTTTCATGCCCTTGTCGGTGGGCTCAAAGAGCATGGTCTCAAACAGCGTGTCATAGGCGGCGTTCAAGGCCTTCCGCTCCACTCCGGCCGGGTAGGGGTCCGCTTTGTAGCCGGAGCCTGCAAACTGCGAATCCTTCACACTATGGACCAAGTACTGACTGGCCCGGCCTAGCTTGTCGTAGATATAGGATTCGAACGAGCGGGCAAAGAGTTCCGTCGGGCGTTTCCAGTAATCGCCGGTTGGGCCTGAGAGCACGTCAGCCGCTTTACTGTAGGAGGACTCGACGCGCCCATAGCCCCCTGGTTTCTCGGGCTCCTCCCGGAGCGTGGCGAGTTCCTGCTGCAGATTGGGGACAATCCGGTCGGCCAGCCGTTCCACATGCTGGTTCGCCCATTCCAGGTACTTGCGGTTGATCTCGACCCGTCGGCCGCCTTCTTCATAGATGTCGGCAATCGACTTTTTGTACTTCGTGAGTTCCGCTTGCCGCGCCTCGAGGTTCAATTCCACGTCTCGTACCGTGTCGGCCTTCTGCCGGTTCCGGAAGTAGATCGCGTCCAGGATCTTCTTGAACGCCTCGCGCATCTCCGGTCGGAGGTTCGTCATATCCTGGGAATACCGCGGCTTCTCGCGCCAGCCGGTGATGCTATGCGGGGCCCCGGTGTAGGCTTGCGGGTGGTCCACTTCGCCAAAGTAATGATCAAGCGCATGGCCCCATTCGTGGGCCAGGGACCCAGGCCCCCGGAGTTTCGTAATGTTGATGACGAGCTTCGAGGGTTCGTAATGGGCCGCCGCCGCCCCTCCCCCACGGGCGCCAAAGGCCAAGCCAAGGGTGCCGTTCAGACTGATTGCACTAGGCGGAAGATTGAGTACCTCGGCCAGGTCGGCCAAGGCATCGTAGGCTTGATCGATGTGCTTCTGCCGTTCATCGCTCGCGGCCCAGTTCCCGAACTCGACGCCTCGAAATCCAAAGGCCTCACGGAAATCTTCTGCCGTGACGTGGCCCTTGCGGTGTGGCACGCCTTCCCGTATCAGCTTGTCCAGGTGGGGCCGCTCGGGCATCGTGGGACCGGTGGGCTTCTCAGCTTGGTTCGCGTCATAGAGTCGCTTGGCAAGATCCTCAGCCATCTCTTTCCCTGGACGATAGCCCTGCCCAGCGCCGCTCCCATTATGGACGACCCTCCAGACGCCGCGCTCCTGGAAGAGGTTCGTGAGCCATGCCCCCGTTTTAGGCACCAAGTCCGTCTTGGGGCAGCGATCAGCCCAGAGCGGATGGCTCATCACTAAATTGGCATACCGCTGGGCATCGTATTTATCCACTCCTTCAGGCCTGAGCACTTCCGACACCTGATACATGCGCTGCCAGGGTTCGGCATTTGGCCAGCCCTGCTCCACCATCCGCGTTGCCCGGCGATGTTCACTCCAGCCGCCGATCCACCAGGACCACGATCGGGCAGTCTGAGGAATCACAGCGCGCCGCGCTTCGTAACTCATCTCGTTTGTGCTGTCCCACCCGCTCTCATTCAGTGTCTTCAGGTCCTTCTCGGTCTTGACCCCTTCCAGTTGGGTGCGAATAATCGTCATGATTTTCACGAAATTGCGACGGCCCTCCGGGGTATCCTGGCGCGGTTTCGTGCCCAACTTGTCGTAGAAGATCTTGATCGTGGCCGCGACCGTGGGGTCCGTCCCATTCTTCACCATATCCGCATAGTCCGGTTTCCAGACGTTGTGCTTGGTGACAAACTTGGACTCTTCGCCGCCCGACATGCCCTCGAGATCCTTGACCGAGAGGCCACGCCCGGCCCAGGCATCCTTGCGCGCGCCGCCGATCTTCTCACCCACATCGACCATGGTCTCAAGCGAGGTAGCCCGTTGGCTCTTGCCCTTCTTGGACGTATCCAGGCGTGCGGCCAGCTCGTCCTGGCCGGTGTCCTTTTCGCCTTGTCCGTAGGGCAAGACAGCTTCCTGGACGATCAGCCCTCCGTCCTTTTCATCGACCTGCACGACTTCGTGATAGTTGGAGAGGGCCTTCAAGGTCTTAACGGCCGATTCCTCGTCGTTCGGAATAAAGTAGCGTGTCGCGTTGTTCCGGATCTCCCAGAAGACGCCGGCCTTTTGGAGCTGATCGCGGTAGGAATACAGCTCTGGGCCCGTGAGTTCCAGCCGGATCTCTCCCCCAATAGTCACGCCCTTGATCCGCCAGCCGTTCGCGAGCTGAATCCGGGCGCCTTCTTCGACCATCTTCCGGATCAAGGTTTCTGGAGAGTCGGCAATCTTCGAGCGGCCGATCCCGAGATTCTTCTTGGTCTCGTTCACATCGGCATTCAGGATCATCCGGCCCAGGTAGCGGCGTCCGTCAGTCGTTTGCAGACGCATGATGCGGTTATGGGTCGCGGGCAGCCGGTCCCAGACTTTGAGCAGGGCACCTGAAATCAGGTTCAAGTCTTCCGTCCGGTAGGCCGGGTGGTTCTTGATGATCTTCTCCCAATAGGTCTGTGCGTCCTCGTCAGATACTTTGTCGTAGCCAGGGAGCGCGTACTCCTCGATATTCTGGATCTGCCCCTGCACCGGCCCTTGGAGTCGAACCATGTTGACGATGCGGCCGCCCTCCGTCGTCTTCTGAAAGGACCGCTCGGCGGCCCACACTTTGCCGGACTGCTGGTTCCGGAAGAAGCCCAGGATGCCTTTATGAAAGCGTCCCTTTCTCGCCTCCTCGAACGGCATGAACTTGACGCTGTGCTTGGCGCGAAGGGTGGTCCACACGGTTTTGGCGCCGCTCTGGGCATCCACGCGCGCGGTCTGCTCGTCGAGCACATCGATGCCCCCGTCGGCCCGGTAGGTCTCCATGCCCACATCGAGCGTGCCGTTTGCTGCCGCGGTTTCCACGGCCGCCTCTAGGCGTTTATAGAATTCGTCAAAGATCGTGTTCTGTTCCTCGATCTCGAGGACCATGATGCGGTTCAAGAATTTCTGCACCGACGGCATCTTGCCTTCCGCGACGGAGCCGGTTTCTGAATCGACGATATCCTGCAGCCCCATGCGGGCGAGGGTGTCGCTATTGCTCGGGAGGGAGGGCACTTGCCCACGCACCAAATCATGGAACAGGCTCGCCACGGCCGCAACCCCGTAGCTGTTCTCGAGGTTATTCTTGGCGTCGATCAGGCCGGAACTGCCGGTCTTCCGCTGGCCTTGTGTCAGGGCGCCGATCGCATCGAGCCCGCGCGCCACGGTGGAGATGAAGCGCCGATGGCCCTTCACGTTCGTCATGGTCAAGAGCACATGCGGCGCATTCGCCTCGTTCGAACGATGGGTGCGGCCCAGGCCTTGAATGACTTTTGGGGCCGACCAGCCTGGCTGGGTCACGAAATGATAGCGTCGACGTTGGTTCTTAAACGTGCGGTCACTGTCATAGCTTTCGCCGGTCCCGCCCGCGTCAGAGAAGATCAGGGCCCGGCGCTTATCGTCCTTAAACTGCTGCACTTCCATATTGGCAATGGCGCGGCTGCGCTTCTGCTCTTCTGCGTCTCCGTCGGGCCCTCGGATCACCCGGCTCTTCCGGCCGGTGACTTCCGCCACATTCTCTGGCCCCAGCGCCCGGATGATCTGATCCATCGGCCCGTCGGGCACCGCAAAGGCGGTATCGCCCAGTTTGGCGATGAGGGCATCGCGCCGCCGCACCGCTTCCGGATTCAGCACCGGATCGCCGTTCGCCTTCGTGACCGGCCGCGACTTCAGCTTGCCGTTCTCGTCCGTATAATGCTCGAACTGTTGCACCGGGAAGGCTTTGCGCAAATACTCGATCAACTCCTGTCGCGGGGTGAGATCTATACTTTCCAGATCCGCCCCTTCGATCTTGATCCGGTTGAGTTCCCGCTTCTGGCCCGCCTCGTAGGTGTTGACGAGCTGCACCACGACCGCATGGCCGTCCGCAATGGCCTGCTTCATTTTCTTGAGCGTGGTCGGCATCGCGAGGGAGTTCAGCACTTGCTGGAAAAAGCGTTGCTGGCTCTGCCAGAACTGCCCCATGATGACGCCCTTCGCGTTCCCGTTCATGGTGCGCTTCGCGCCGTTCCGATCCACGCCGGTAATACCGGTGGATTCGAGCGCCGCGTTGATGTTCTGCAAGACGATCTGCCAGGCCTTCGCCATCTCGTTGTAAATCTCCGTCTGCTTCTCGTCGAGTTCGTGCTCGAGCTGCTCGTAGGTGACGGTGGAGTAGTCGAGGCTCCGGGAAATGTACTTGCCATCCGCCTTGAGATCCCGCGTGACCATCTCCATGGCGCCCAATCCGCCGGCCGTGATCTTTCCCAAGAACTCCGTCTTGCGTGGAAAGGGCGTGCCTTCACCCCAGAGGCCCAGGCGTTCGGTATAGAGGAGGGTCTGCACACTCTTTGCCCCGGTGGCAGAGACATACACAATGCGGGCCTTCGGCAGGCGCCGCTGCAGTTCGTTGGCCGCAATCGCCCGCGCCGAGGGGTCGGTCTGCCCGCGCTGTCCCGCTTCCCCGTCGGTATTATTCATGTTGTGACTTTCATCGAAGGCGATCACCCCGTCGAAATCGGGCCCGACCCAGGCAATCAGTTGCTCGAGCCGACTCGCCATCTTGGAGCCGTCTTTCGCGCCCTTCACGTCTTTGCGCACCAGTTGGCCACCCACGACTTTGGAGCCCGAGGCTACCATCGAATAGCGCGTGAATAGCACGCCGTCTTTTGAGGGCAACGCTTTGGCCGAACCCACTTCATCCTGTTCGATAAAGAGATCTTTATTCTGGCCGAGCGCCGTCCAGTCGCGGATCGCGGAGTAGACGAGGTTTTCCTTTTCGCTCACCCAGATCGCTTTCTTTCGACCCTGGCGCATGTTGTCGAGGATGATGCCGGAGATCTCACGGCCCTTGCCGACGCCGGTTCCATCGCCAATAAAGAAGCCTTGGCGCTGTCCGTTCGGGAGCATGTGCGTGTGAGACTGCCCGGCGTAGACGATCGCCTCTAGCTGCGCGAGCGACAGCGCGCCGTTGGTGATCAGCTCATGCGGGAGATTCGGCGTATAGGTCGGGTCGGGCGGCTCCGTTGATGCGAGCGCCGCGCTCTGCACCAGTTTGCCAGGATGGGGCTTTGCCCCTTCGATGCGGAGTTTCTGGGGAACGTAGTTCTCGTAGAGGGAATCGGATATCTCGCCCTGCGCGACGTCTGTCGCTGGAGCCTCAAGTGTTACACCAGTGTTGGTGTGGGCGGGTAGCTCGGCACCAGGCTCTCGTCCGCGGTCAGGGCCTCCTGGAAGCTCTCCAGAAGTTGTCTCGCCGCCTCCTTGGGTCCCTCGAGATCCGCGAGGTCCCCCGCTTGGAGGCGTGGTTCCTCTGGGCCCAGTCTCGGGTCTTCCGTGAGGTAGCGATATGCCGCCTCTTGGTCCGGCGACACCGCCAGTCGTTCCAGGAAGTGTTGGTAGGGTTCCGCCGCTCCCTCCCGGTGTGGCCACGTCAGGCCGCCCTCCGCTAGGCCCCACAGGAGGAGTTGATACATCGCTTGGAGGCTCGGGTCGGGCTCCACGTTCGCCCGGTTGAGCCAGGTTGTCGCTTCCTGATTGAGTGGTCGCTGATTCAGCGCGTGCAGGTCGGTCATTGCGCACCTCCTGGAGGACAGCCAGTGCGGCTTTGATGTCCTCGAATGACCCAGTGACCGGGGGATGGTCACTCGCCGGGATCTTATCATAGACTAGTATGCGATTACCATAGGTCGTGCCGTACTTGGCGTAGCCCTTCCCGGAGAGGCGAATCGTCGCCTTGAGGGTGGCCGGCAGTTTCGCGAGTCCGCTGATGACGCCTTGAGAGAGCGACGTGGCGCCATGCACCGAGCCGGTGCGGTCCCGTCCCATGTTGTGATCGCCGATCAGGGCCACGAGACGGCCGCCGTCCGGTAAAAGCTCGAGCGCCTGTCGAAGATGACGGAGGACATTGATGCTCTGCCGATCGCCTTCGATCCGCCCGGCCGTCGAGGAAAACGGCGGGTTCATTATCACCACCGTTGGTTTGGGTCCCTCATAGATGTTGGCCAGTTGCTCGGCGTTTTCGTTTAAGGTCTGATCGAAGCCGAGTTCTTTTAAGAGCGCAAATCGTCGCTCAGACTTTTCGTTCACGATCACGGTGGCGCCCGTATTCTTCGCAAAGACCGCAAGTCCGCCGACGCCTGCACTGGGCTCAAGCACCACATCGTCGGCTTTGACGTTCGCGACCCAATTCATCGCATAGGCCAGATCGGGCGGCGTCGAAAACTGCTGGTACTCGTTCATCTCATCGGTGCGGAGCCCTTGTTGCGAGGGAATCTTACTGAGGATGCGGCGCCGGATGCGGTCAATCGTCGCGTCCGCCTCGGCTATGTGACTGTCTAGGTCATAGGTGTTCTTGTGCTGCGCGAGAAAGAGATTGATGCCGAGTTCGAGCGCGTCGAAGGCGTCCTTCGGCGTATACGTGCCCTTGCCCTGCGTGCCGTCGTAGGCCTCATCGGCCAAGCGGAAGAACTCCTCCCTGGTCAGTTCGCGCCCGTGCACCGCAGCGAGACTCAGTTCCTCGCTCACCTTCTTCGCCAGCTCGATGGAGCCGGTGAGAATGTTGGCTTCCTTCTCTTTGGGGGTCTTCGGAGCCTCAGTCTCCTCTTCGGCGTTCACGTAGGCATCAATGCCCGCATGCACCGAGTCGGCATAGGGCGTCGCCATCGCCCCAAAGGGTTTCTTTAGCGCCGCGGTGAAGGCCTCATACTCGGTCGTACCCTTCTCCCAGAGCTTATGGCCGTAGGCAAAGAGGGAATTGACGACGTTGGGCTTGATCTCCTGATCGGCCGGGAACGCCTTGAGCGCCGACCACGTAGGCCGGAGGTAGGGCTTGATCCCTTTCCCGAGGATCTCCACCATCTGCTTGCTCCAGGCCACGAAGTTGTTCGCGCCCTTTTGCAGATAGATGGCCCCCAGTTGCATCGCGTCGGCCATGAGCCGGGGATCGAACATCGGATTGGCGTTGATCCCCTTCAGCCGGTCCTTCAGGCGCTTAACGAGATCGGCTTCTTTACTCTCGTCCATCATCCTGATGGGGCCGGAAATCACGTCTGAGGCTGGGGCTGTCGTGATATCGGGGAGCACGGCGCCGCGGCCACCCTTCACGAAATCCTTGCCGACTTGTGTCGTCTCCGTCTGCGGCTGTGCGGTCGGTGCGCTCTTGGGCGGCGTCTTGGACCCAGGCTGTTGAACCCTAAACACCTTGCGCGCGAGCGCGAGCAGTGACTTACCCTTGATAATGTCTCCGATAGGGAGGCGTGGTTCTATTTCCAAAACGGGGGATGTCCCGCCCTTAAACGTGATATCTCGAAGTCCAGGACCACTATTGCCTCCGTGAATCCCGAATTCATAGGCGAGCGCCTCCGTCAATTCCTGATCGGTCAAGCCTTTGAGGCGGCGCTTCTCCCATCGTATTTCCGCCTTGTCCATGCTAGTGCCGGCCCGGCGAAGTGCCTCTTCCTTATCCTCCTCAGAGAGAGGGACTTTTTCGAGTGCATCGCTCGCGTCAATCCGTGCTTGCTGTTCGGCCTTGTCCTTGGCCTCGGCCGCACTCTCTTCAGCGGTTGGGGCAGGCGCCGCCTTCTCAGGCACACGTTCGAAATCCGAGGCGTACCAGTGGGGCCCGGTGCCGTTCACCTTGATCTTGATGCGACCGCCTGAGTCCGTGATCGTATGGGTGATCTTCCCAGCGTTCTTCTGGCTCAAGCCGCTCGCTGCCGTCGGCTTCACGGTCTTGCCGATCAGATCGGCGGACGTTTTGGCGGTGGGGCCACCAAGCCTGGTGATATCGTCGTTTGGCTTGGTCACGGGTGGCGTGGCTGGCCCTCCAGCGTGAGCCGTCTTCGCCGTAAGCGCGTCGACCACGGCCCGAGCTTCCTCTGCGGATACGGCGCCGCCGACTCGTGCAAGCCGCCGCAGCGGGATCGGCGCCTTATGCTTCTTGAGGTAGGCCTGCTGATCCGCGTGCCCCTTACTCATTGTCTCAAGGCCAAGGTCTTGCTTCATCACTGGTATCGCGGCTTGTGTCAGTATCCACCCGTCTGGCAATGCGGTCGCGGCAGGTTCATCGCGGAGATCGACATAGACATAGGTGTTTTCGTACCCGTCCCCGCTCCCCGTGGTCTTGATGCCCGCCTGATTCAGGCCGTAAACCAACGGCGCCACTTTCGGATTGAGTGACTTCTCCCCACCCCATTCCTCAATGCCATTTCGCACGTCTTCTGGCAGATCATTATAGCCGTACTTTGCCTTGACATCGGGCGTGGCCGGACCTCCTTCGGTGGTCGTCTTCGGCGGTTCAGGGGCCTTATTCCTGAGCGCATCGCTCTTGGCCTTGTAGTCGGCCACTTTCTTATCGACCAGCTCCTTCGGGGTCGCGGCGAGTATCTTCTTGGCCTTCGCGATGGCCTCCTCGACGGTATCGGCGCTGGCAATCGCGGCTCCGCTCGTGACTTCGCTCACGGTGTACTGATCGCCGGTCGGGGTGCCATCATCCTTGAGCGAGCGATGGACGACCGTCTGTAACTGCGTAATACTGGGCACCGTCTGAGCGTTGACGTTGACCAGTCGGCCAGGTCCGCCATGTCTCAAATCGGCCAGGTGTAATTGCACCGTGACAGGCTGCGGGGTCGCCGGTTGAGGAGTCGGGGCTTCCGGTGTCGTGGCGCCCGGTGTCTGCGGTGCGTGGTACTCCACGGCGGGCTTGGTCGTATCAGATTTCAGCCAGGCCTTAAACTGCTCCATCGTGAAGGTGCTGATGGCCCCGCCGCCCTTCCAGCCCTTCGCATAGTTCTGCGCATACAGCGCCCGCGCCTCTCGCGAATCCGTGGCGCCCATGACGATCTTGTGCTCGTCAAACGCTTTGGTGCCGGGTTTCATCTGATCGATGACAAACACGGGTCCGCTATAGTTCTCTGGCGTGCCCGGCTTGATAAAGACGTCGAGGTGGTCTTTATCCTTCCCCTTGGTCCCTCGGATGTAGCCGTAATGGTCCTGCATCGTGATCGACCAGGGCTTGCCCGTGGCGTCGGTGCCTGAGCGCGTGGAGCCTGCGGGGTTCTCGATGCTGATATCGAGCCCGGCAATCGAGACGTGCCCTTTCTGATAGTTTCCGGCTTCCTTCTGTGGCTGGGTCGGTTCCGGCAAGGCGTTCTGTGGGGACGGAGCGGCTTGATGCGCGGCCTCGTCGACGCGGGTCGGCGTCTCTCCCATGGCCTTCTGGAGTGCTTGCCGTTCCTGCGGCGTCAGATCATCCAGGTGGCTCTTGCCGGTGACACGCTGCGTATAGTCACGGAAGGTAGACGATTCGATGTCCAGCCCCTTGTCCTTGGCGAGACGATGGAGATCCTCGACGGAGGGAGGAGCTTCTGTGCCAGCTGCCGTGATGGCCAAGTTTTGGGGTGACGTATTCGCCCGCATTTCCAGCAGTCGTGCCCGCTCCTGGGCCAACCGTTCTTTCGCTGTCAGTTCTGGAGTTCCACGTGGAACGAAGGCGGTGCCAGGGGTAATGGTCGGTTCAGGTGTCGGCTCCGCACCAGAAAGCAACGTGGGCGCAATCGAGGGGCGCTTTTCGACCGGCTTGGACTGGAATAAGAGTTCCTCCTGCGTTTTGAGCCGATCCCGTTCGCTGGCTGGATAGGCTTTCTCGGCAGCCGACGGAATTATTTCATCGGAAGGGTTTATTTCTGGCCCGGACGTCCCCCGTTCTTCTAGGGGAGGGACTGCTGTCGTGCCGGACCTCATGGCCAAGAGCCTCGCTCGCTCCTGGGCAATCGCCTCCTGTGGAGAAGGGGTCGGTGTGGCTCGTGGCGTCAAGGCCGAGCCTGGTGCGATCAGCTGGGGTTGCGGTTCGAGTCCTTCGGCTTCCCAGGCCTGTCGTGGCTGTGTCGGGACGTAGGGGCCTGTCGGTTCGGCTCCAGGCAGAATGGGGGTCTCGATCGCCTGTGGTCTGGTCCGGACGAGCGGACTCTCGCGCTCGACTAATTCTTGAGCAATCGTGATCGCATCATCCAGCGAGACCGAGGGATCGGTGACGCCGAGTGCCGCAGGAATATGCTCGGTAGGAATCCGTTGGGCGTTGGCCTCTTGTCGTGCGAGATCCTCCGCTTCGAGATTCGAGGATGTCCGGACCTGCTCGCTTGTCTGCGCGAGACTGTCTTGAGGGTTCGGCTCAGGTGGTGGAGCGGGTAATGGTCTTGAGACGACTGAAGGACCGGCATACGCGGCCCCTGCTCCTCCTAGCACCCCACCGGCCACAAGTCCCTGAACGGCTTGCTCGCCCAGTCCTTCTTGCCAGGGTTTGCCCGTCGCGAGATTTTGCCAGAGTTGTTCCTGTGCGGACTGCGGTAACTCTTGAAGAATGCCTTCTGCGAGTACCCCCTTCGCCAATCGTTCCGGGAGTGATCCGGCAAACCCTCCAGCCCGTCCCAATGACTTCGCCGCCATGGACGCTTCGATATCGCCCAATCCTGGTATCTTCGCCACGCCTCGCGTAATCAACGCCGTCGTCGTCCCAGCCACCACCGCCGCCAGTCGATGAATAAAATCCGCGTGTGGATCTTGCTCGCTGATTTGTGAGGAGACTTGACCTGCTGAGAGAATCCCTTCGCCCGCCGCCGCATATTTGACCGCGGCTTTTCCGAGGAGGGCGTCGGCTTCCGCCGCCGTCTTGGTCCCCGCCACGACTTCGGCATTTAGCGAGGCCGCAAGCGGTTTCAGGAGGAAGGCCGTGCCCTTGGCAATCACCCCCATCTGCGCGATGTTCTCAGAGATGAGCGGCACAATCGCTGCGGGATGCTTTGCGATCCCCTTGACCGTCCCGGTCACGCCCGCCGCAATTTCCCCCAGTCGGCCTGCACCTTCGGCCTTCGCCTGCTCGACAGACTTCCGAGTTTCTTCCGCCGATCCGGCAACAGCCGCTCGCGTTTCAGGCGAATAGAGATCGTGGAGCTGAGTGGACCATTGAGACGGTCTCGCCCATGCGGGCAATCCGAGCTGATCGGCCTGCTCACCGAGCACGTCGAGTACGGCGGCTGTCCCACGACTCGCCGCGCCACTCGTGGGAATATCGGCCAGCCCCACGGCGATCTTTGGAAGGTCTACGACGCCTTTGGTCAGCCCAATCGGCACATCGGCGGCACGACGGAGCAGACTGGAGCCAGGAGGCGCTTTCTCCGTCGCCCCCAGAATCCCATAGTTCTCCTGCCAGTACTTCTTGAGGGCGTGGTCTGGGGCGTTCGGATTCGCTTCTTTCGCCGCTGGCAGAAATTGCTCCAGGGTCGGCATCGTCTGTGGATCGACGTGGCCATAGGTCTCGTTCCAATAGGCGGCGAGTTTCGATCGCGGGACGCCGGGGTTCGCCTTGCGCGCCTCGGTCATGAATTCCTGCAGGGTCGGGGAGTCCGATGTGGGCTCTGGCGTAGCCGGTTCAGCCGTGGTGGGTCCTGGTGTGTCGACGGCGGCGCCTCGATTGGAGGCATTGATCGCCCGATACTGGCGAATGTCTTCGGCGAGATGGTCTTCGGGGAGGTCGGCTCGTCGCCCGTCGAGGTAGTCCTGCTCGTGTTTATCGAACGGTTCGAGTTCTGCCAGCGAATTGGTGAGCGGCATCTACCGCCCTCCTGGCACCGGCTGTTTTTTCGCAAAGGGATCGACGATACCCATTCCGCCCGACGCAGATGGGCCCTCGATACCTGACACCTTCCTGGCTTCGGTCATCACATCGTCGATCTGGCTATTGATCTCGTCTCGTTCGTCCGGGGTCGCCAATTCGAGCATCTTGTGCAATCCCTTCAAGCGTTCGTTCAGAATGTCTTTGAGGTATTCGGTGCTCTTCTTCGTCTCGTTTGTCACCCCGCCCTTCGTCCCGGCGGAGGAGTTCTTGCCGCTGTAGTAGTCAGCCAGGGCGCTATAGTATTTGGATTTGAGATTCACCTCCTTATCGGCCAGACCTTCCTTTGACTCACGGTCGGCCTTATGAATCCCTTCGACGGAACTTCGATCCTTCGCCTTCTCATCTGCCGTCGCCTGTAGCTCCTGCGAGCGTTGCACGATATCCGAGCCCAGTTTCGTTTGGAGCAGGCCTTCTGTGTGGGCATAGCCACGCTTCTCGCGTTCGAGGGCCAACGCTTCGGCGTCTGCCGATTGCTCGCGCGCGAACTGCTGAGTTTTTTCGAGCCGCTTGTCTTCCGTCGCGTCCCGTTGCCTCAAGAGTTCCGAGGAAATCGCCCCTTGCTGTGCGGTCTGTGCGGCACGGGAGAGCCCTTCTCCTGCGCCAGAGACCAACCCTGCCGTGGTAAGCAGACCCATTAGGCACCTCCTTGAGGTTGTGCCGTCAGGAGCCCGGCGCCGGGAGCCGCTGGAGCAGGAGGGGGGCTCGGAGCCGCAGGTTTCGCCTGGCTCGCTTGATCGAACTTTGTCGCCACCGCCTGCATGACGGCCATGATGAAGTCTTTCGTGATTGGCAGGCCCATCGTCGCCTTCATGTAATCGAGCACATAGGCGGTCAGCGTGTTCATAGCAAACGCCACGGCCTTGGGATCGAGCCGCTGCCCGCTGGCCTTATAGACCATCGCCATGAGATGCGTCATGCCGTTCGCGATATCATCCGGCTTGTTGCCGCGCTGCTGAATCTGAGCCAATGCCTGCCGGATAAAGTCATGGGTACTGTCCCCAAAGAGCACGGACTTGCCCGCCTTGACGATCGAGAGATACGACGCTTTCAGGTTTGGCGGGACAGACTGGTCCACCTTCGCGCGATAGGCCACCAGCAGGGGATCGTCGGATACCGTGCGCGCGGATGGTGTAGGGCTCGGTGTAATCGGCATCGCGCCTCCTAAGCTAGCTGATTGTTGAATGTGAGCGTCGGTGCGTAACTATTCTGCGTGTTGAGACGGTTCCGCTGGGTCTGGTTCTGCGAGTTGATGAGCGTTTCGAGCGCCAGCTTCTTATCGGCCGAGACCCCGGCAAACATGCCTCCGGCAGCGCCGGACAGCATTTGGGTGCCCCCATAGATGATCGCCGCTTTGGAGATGGGATCGAGCCCGGCAAACCAGCCCTTGGCTGCTACAGAGTCAGCCGGCATCTCTCCCGCCAGCCGCACAAAGGTATTGCGGGTCGCCGCATCCCCTCCCGACGTCAATAGGCCTGTGCCTTTACTGGTCAGATTGGCCCCACTAATCGCGTTCGACGCATTCTCTGCCGCGAGAGACCCCTCAGCCCCAAACGTCGCGGGGGCGACACTCCCCACGGGCCCCGTGAGGCTCGCGCCTGCGACATCGGCGGCTGTTGCCGATTGGAGGGCTCCCGCACTGACAGGAATTCCTGACGCCGGCAGACTCGCTGCCGTAACGGGCACCCCATCCGTGAGTGCTGCTAGTGATCCTGTCGCTACGGGGGGCGCTGCTTCGGCTGCCAGTCCTGAAGCGACAGTTGGGGATGCGGCTGCCGCCGAAACCCCTCCGGCTTCAGCTCCGGCTGCTCCAGCCTCAGCTCCGGCTGCTCCAGCCTCAGCTCCGGCTGCTCCAGCCTCAGCTCCGGCCTCAGCTCCCGAAAAGGCCCCGCCGGCTCCCGCCGTAATGGCCGTGAGCACCGCAATTCCAACGCCGGTTTCGATTTGCTTGGCGAGCGGCGTGCTCAGGGTATCGTTCACATCACCGCGCACCTGTTCGCCCGTGGCCAGATTGCCGAACGACCGGGCCCAGGTGCCCATATGCGCCCCGGAGAAGGGGACGTTCAGCCGCCCCTTCGAAATGTCGATCATCCCGAAGCCGGTCAGCGGAGTCATATTCGCCACGTCACTGACGACATCTAAGGCATTTAAGCCCCCCATAGTTGCTCCTTCCCTTGTTCCCAGAAACTCTTAAACCGACCATGGCCGGCCTGCAAGTAGGCCCGGAGTTCGTCTGTTGAGGGCGGATGCCCGTGTTCCCGTTCATATTTCCAGGCCATGAGGACATGCGCCTGCATCGCTACCTCGGTGCGGCCCTCGAGAATCATGTCAATCTGCTCGTCCGTCGTCATCATGGTGTCGCGGTCGGCGCCGTCTGCTGGAACGCCGTCAGTGCTTGCTGTGCCTGGGTGAGCGCCTGTGCCCGTTCGGCGTACAGGCGATTGAAGTTCTCTGCCGTGCGCTCACTCTCTCGCTTACCTCCATCATGGACTTCGTATTGGCCCTTCCAGGCCGGATCACCCCACACTGGCAGGGCGGCTTGGGCTGCCGTCACGGCTTGCTGGAGTTGCGTCGCTTTCGCCGTCCGTTGCTCCGGCGTCATCTTGGCCGGGTCAGTCTGGAAATACTGGCTCAGATCCAACTGAGAGACTTCCGCCGGGACGGTGGCTGAGATGTTCGCCGTGGTCGCCAGCCCTTCCCGGAGGAGTTCAAGTTGTGAGGACGTGGCCTGATCCTTCGCCTCCTTGGAGAGGGTCGCATCGACGGCAATCCCGGCAATGTTCTTGACCACTTCATCAAACATCTGCTGCGCATTCGCGTTTGCTTGGAGGAGGGCGCGATTTTGTACGTCGAGCGTGGAGAGCGCCATCTTCGTATCGTTGTCGATCACGGTCAGGGCGCGCGTATTGAAGGCCTGGCTATTCTCCGCGCCTGCCTTATTCGCCGCTTCCATGTTGGCCAAATTGACGTTCGTCCCGAACTGCGCGTTCGTGAGCGAGGCCGTATTCTGTGCCTGGGCCCCGAACTGAGCATTCGCATTGTAAGCCGTCGCGTCCTGAGAGGCGATCGGCAGGGCCTTGTCGATCATCGCATTCTGGGCCGCCCCGACGGCCACACTGGAGTTCAGGAGCCCCCTGGAATTCGCGGCCGCGGCCGCACGGGTTCGGGCCTGTTGCATCAGGGGAGAATCACTCGCCAGAATTTTATTGACCCGTCCTTCGACGGTCAGATCTGGCGTCATCTGATACCCGGTCGCCGTCGCCTCTTTGGCCGTCGTGGTCGCCGGGTTGTAGGTCGCCACCGGAGGCGCCGTGAGCAAGCCGGTCGGCGTCGGCTCTGTGGACGTAATCGGCTTAATCGATTCGGGAATGGTCGGGGTCGTCGGCAGTGTGGCTGTCGCCATCGTTAGGCCTTCTTTCGTGAGACCAGAAGCCCGCTGGGCTTCCATCCATGATCGACCGCATTCAGTAACCGTTGCTGGGCCTTCGCCTTGGCCTTCGTCGTGTGCTTCGCATGGACGGCGTTCGGCGTCTTCACTTGATAGCCCCCGTCAACTTTCGTGATTTTGGCTGGCATCGTGGCTCCTATTCCATGTAAGCGTCGAACGTGATGGACCACATGATGGCCCCCGTCGCAGGAGCCGTCGTCACCTTGTTATGTGTCACGGCGATAAATTCGCCAGGGGCCACCACAATGGGTGAGATGAACGGCACGCAGCTTGATGGCGAGGTGATCACGGGAGTCCCTGCCGCCGCCGTCGCACTGGAAATCGAGGTTGTCCCAATGGCAATCCGTCGAGCCGCCTTGGTCGTCGGCCCCGGCGTCGTAAAGGTCGCGGTTTCCGCGGTCGCCAGCGAGACGTTGGTATGGCCAAATGCCAGCGACAGCGTGCCGGTCAGTGCACTGGTCGTGAGCGCCACCGTCACTACCCCGCCGACACACACGCCCTGCACGATAAGATTGCGCGGGGTTTGATTGACGCCACCAAGCGGATTCTGATAACTGGAGATGATCCCGTCCGTGCCCGCGGCGAGCGTCAGGGTTTCCTGGAACTTCCCGCCAAGCCCTGTCCCAAGCGCCGCCGTGGTATTCGTGGGCACCGTGGCAGCCGGATTGGACGAGTTGGCATAGAGGGCGGTCGTGCCCATCGTCCCGCCGTTTTGGCCCTGATAGGCCATGTGCCCAAATCCGGCTTTTTGCGTGGACCATGAACGACCCAGGTCTGGACCTAATCCCACGACGAACACATCGGAGACCTTGAGCTGCATCGCCAAGGATGGAGCGGACCCGCCGTTGATGTGCCGGAACGTGATCGGGATACTCGCCTGGATAAAGGGTTGCCCGAGTGTCGGCGCATCCGTGGAGAGCGTCAGGGTGCCGACCACGGCATTGTCCACATAGAACACGACCGTATTAGTCTGCACGACAATCGTGTAGTCATGGTTGACGTTGGCCGAAGTCGCCGTGATCGTGGAGGTTTGCACTTCCGTCGTGTTATAGCTACAGACCCCGCGAAATTCTGCCGCCGCATTGAAGCGAAAGAAGCAGCCATCAGTAGGGGCCGTCGCGTTCGGGAGGGTGCCCATCGTAAAAAAGCCCCACTCGGTCGTGGCGTTAGCTTGTGGGGCCGTCGTGTGCATGGCTGACATGGTCAACCGCAATTCCTGCTTCGCAAAGAGCGGAAATACCTTAAAGGTTTGCAGTGCCGCGTTCGTATTGATCGTGGTGATGGAGCTATTATTGAGGATGAGGTAGCCGCCCGCTTGCGCCCCGGTCATGGTGGTCGAGCCAAAGCGATACTTGCCCGTATTCTGGGCGGTGGAGTTGAACGTATCGTCCCACAAGATATTCGGGATGCCCATCCTCAGTCCGCCGCCTTCGGAGCCCTGAATCGGATTGAAGCGCCGCGTGCCTGACGTGGACGAACTATCGCCACTGATCCCGACCAGGCCGTCATACCCAGCGCCGCTTGGTGTCGTCGGCCCCGTGGTGTTGAGACAGTTCAACGCGCCGCACGCCGTCACATCCGCTAAGGTCGAGCTGTTGCCGTCTTTGAGGGGGAGGCCTTGCGCCCAGGAGAGACTCGGAACGAGCAGAGCGATGACGAGTAAGAGTATGCGTTGCATTATGCCCCCGTGCAGTGTGCCCGAATCGTGCCCGTGGCCCCGTTCGGGTTGTAGACATTCAGATTGAATCCCGTGCCCGCTACTCGATCCGAGACGGTCGGCACGATCCCGGCCACCGCGATCGTTTCCGGTGTTTGCCCATCCGCCGTGGTGCCGAACATCGAGCAGGCAATGACGCTCGAACTTGTCACCCAGGCTTGCCCGGTGACGGTGGTGGTGTAGTACAGTCCCATCTCGGTGCCGAGCGAGAGGGAGACCTCTGTCACGTTGGCACTCCCCACCCCACCCCCCGAGATCGTGCAGACGGTCTTGCTCGATCCATCATCGACACACGACACGCCAGCCCCCGTGAAGTTGACCGTGGACCGCTGGGTGCGAGCCGTCCCTTCATCCTCGATGGTCGAATACCCTGATCCACCAGCTGCATTTAGGGTCGTCCCCGTAAACGAAAGATTGGTCCCGAGCGTGATTTCCTCCATGACGCCGGTCCCGGCCGTCCCACGTCCAATCAGCTTGTTCGTCGCCATGCTGGTCGTGATCGTCCGATTCGACGTCAGGTCGCCTCCACCCGAGAGCGGCGCGGTCGTGCTGATCGTGCGCGCCGAGGGGACAATCGTGCTGTCCACATAGGCCGAGGTGATCGTGGTGCAGGTGGGTGCCGCATCGGCATTGAGGGCCGTCACGGCTTGGTTCGTACAACTCCCGACGCCGCCAGCGGCGAGCGTGGAATACACGAGATCCGTGGCATTCGCCTTCACATATAAATTCGTGCCGCCTTTGGCGAGTCGTTCCCAGGTGGCAGTCGCACTGCCACGCAAGAGATCGCCGCGCGCGACGGTCCCCGCTGTCGTATCGCCATGGGTGGCAGAGAGCAAGTTGTGCGCGGTCGCGGAAAACGTCCCGCTCGTATAGGCGCTGGTGATCGTCGTACAGGTGCCGGCGGCGCTGGCCGTCAAGGCGGTCAACACCTGATTGGTACAGGTGACCCCACCATACTGACTCCAGACCCCACCGGTTACGAGAGGGATGGCCGACCAGGCCGAGGAGTTCTGTCCCGTGCCGCCTTTGGTATTGGGCACCGTGCCGGTCGTGTCGGCGCTCAGATCCACCGCCCCAAAGGACGGATTACCTGCCGCATTCCCATGGAGCACCGTGGTCGTCGTGCCTTGATTGGCATGTTGGGCGCTGGCGAGTGTATCCGTCGTACAGGTGCCGACCCCGCCCGCTGAGAGGGCCGTCACAAACTGATTCGTGCACGTGGTTGTCGTGAGATTCAGATCCGCGCTCACCACCGACCCAAAGGAGGGATTGCCCGCGGCGTTCCCATGCAGCAGCGTCGTGGTCGTCCCCTGGTTCGCAAACTGCGCCGAGGCCAAGGTCGCGGTCGTACACGTGGGGGCCGCATCGGCGTTCAAGGCAGTGACAAACTGGTTCGTGCAGGACCCGACCCCACCCGCCGCCAGTGTCGAGTAGATCAGATCGGTCGCGTTCGACTTGAGATAGAGGTTATTCCCGCCGAGGGCCAGACGGGCCCATTTCGGCGTACTGTTGCCACGAATAATGTCGCCACGGACCACCGTATCGATCAGGGTATCCCCATGCTTAGAGGAGAGGATGTTGTGGGCCACCGCGGGAAAGGTACCACTCGTGTAGGCGCTCGTAATCGTAACACAGGTCCCGGACTTAGAAGCGGTCAGTGCCCGGAGGTCTTGGTTCGTGCAGGTAGTACACGCATAGATCGAGGGGGTGCCGGCGGTATTGATGATGAGTCCCGTGCCCAAGGCCCCCAGATTGATTTCGTTGGTGAGCGTCCCGTCGGCTGCACCGGTCCAGTAGAAGGCGCCTGTGGGCGCGCCGCCGCCGCCCGCAATCGTGAGCGTGCCCATCTTTCTCCCG
>Ga0075355_1000007_pt1 | contig 27560 bp, 23 predicted proteins | sample WestPond_Cattail_6_FD_120069 | JGI IMG/M metagenome (GOLD analysis project Ga0075355, IMG submission 120069) | Natural and restored wetland microbial communities from the San Francisco Bay, California, USA, that impact long-term carbon... | ecosystem: Environmental > Terrestrial > Soil >...
AAGTCCCGTTCGACGAACTCCAGCCCGCCACCACTCTCAAGCACTGGGACGTGCTCGCCACCTGGACGCGACAGATTGCTTGCCGCCGGCGGGTACCCCCGCTGATCGTCAGCCAGACTGACAGCGGACAATACTATATTCACGATGGCAATCATCGCTGGGAAGCCATTCGCATCTGCTATCGCAAACAACTGCGCCGACTCTGGCTTCGGGTTGCCATCCTCGAGCCACACGATGGGTTTTCCTTTGAGTACCGTCGGTTTGGGAACTACGGGACGTATCGCTTGATCAATCAGGGCTATCGTATTTGCAACTTAGTGGACGACAGTACCTGCTCGGCGCAGCTGTTGCAGAACGCGTTTTCCTTAAGGTCGATCAACTCCACGGAGTGTGATGCCGACATGGCACAACGATAGTCGTCACAATGGGTGAGATCGAGAGTGTGACCAAGTTCGTGGACTGCCTCTTTGAGAAGCCGCTGGCGCAACAGGTCGCCATCGGGAGGCAGTCCATAGAACTCCTGCCGCAAACGATAGTAAGAAACAATGGACGCCGGGCCGCCCATCATCGCCTCGCCGAAGACGAACGTAAGAATCGGGATGTATAGATCATTGCTTGCGACCCCGAGAATCCGCCACGTGTGCGGCCCGACCAGGGCTTGCAACTGCTCGAGTATCTTGCTGGAGTGATATTGCCGCCGCTCCCCGTGCAGCGCGAAGTGCGGATCGATGGTGTGCGGCAACACCTCGACGGGCAAGGCAAAGTGATTCGCCAGTTCGACCGCGATGCCTTCCAGCACTACGCCATCGAGTTCGCCCACCGAGATGAGTTGCAGCCGTTTCATTGATGCGCGATTAGTGAGTGTTCTCTACAGTTGCTCGGCTCCAACCATATTTCTTCAGCTTGTTGTGCAATGTCACCCGGTCGATGTCAAGCACCTCGGCCGTGCGTGTCTGATTCCAGCTACATTCTTCCAGTACACGCAGAATGTGAGCCTTCTCGATATCCTCCAGCGTCTTCACCCCGGGCTCGGCAGAATTGCCGTTTTTGATTTTGAAGATGAAGTCGCCCTCGCGCAACTCTGGTTCCTGCGCGACAACCATGGCGCGCTCGACGGCGTTTTCCAGTTCGCGCACATTACCCGGCCATCCGTAGTTCTGCAGGGAATACATGGCGGCCGGCGCCACGCGGTTGATCTTCTTGTTCATCTGCAACGAGAACTTGCGGACGAAATGATCGACCAGCAGCGGGATGTCGTCTTTGCGGTCGCGCAGCGACGGAAGTTCGATGCGGAATACGTTCAGGCGGTAGAAGAGGTCAGGACGGAACCTACCTTCGTCAATCAATTCCTCCAGATCTTTATTGGTCGCGGCCACGCAGCGGAAGTCCACCTTGATGGCCTGGTTGCCGCCGACCCGCACGATTTCGCGTTCCTGCAGTACACGCAGCAAATCGGTCTGCGTCTTGAGCGAGATGTCGCCCATTTCGTCGAGGAAGACCGTGCCGCCCTCGGCGACCTCGAACTTGCCTTTTTTCCGGTATTGAGCTCCGGTGAAAGCGCCCTTCTCGTGGCCGAAGAGTTCGCTTTCCAGCAGCGTCTCGGTCAGGGCTCCGCAGTGGATCGTGACAATGGGATGGAACTTGCGGGGACTCGCGGCGTGAATAGCCTTCGCTACCAGCTCTTTTCCGGTGCCGCTTTCGCCGGTAATGAGTACGGTGGCATCGGTTGGGCCGACGGTCTCGATGGCGTCGAACACCTTCTTCATGGCGACGCTCTGGCCGATGATATCCGGATGGGCCGAAATCTCGGCGACTGTTTCGCGCAACCGAACGTTTTCCTCCTGGGCCCGGCGGTGCGACAGCGCATTCTTGATCTTGTGCGCGATCTCATCGGGGTCGAGCGGTTTTGTGACGTAGTCGTAGGCGCCATTCTTCATTGCCTCGACGGCCGTCTCTACCGACGCGTACCCGGTCATCATGATCGAGACCATCTCGGGATCGATCTCATGCAACTTCTTCTGCAACTGAATGCCGTCGGTCCCGCGCATCTTGATGTCGAGCAGGGCAGCGTCGAACTTGTTTTCCGCCATCCGCGTAAGCGCCTCGTTCGCGTCTTCCGCGACGTGTACTTCGTAGCCCTCTTCACGGAACCACTTGTTCAACGAGTCGCGCACGCTGAGTTCGTCGTCAACGATGAGAATCTTGCCCCTGAGTGTCATTGGATCACCTCGTCGCGGCCGCTGATTTGGCCGCTGTCGCCGGCTCCGGCAGCTTCAGCGCCGTAGTCGGAATGAAAATGTAGAAGGTTGTTCCGCGTCCGGGTTGCGATTCCACTTCGATCTTGCCCCGGTGGCGTTCGACGATGTTGCGGCTGATGGCGAGCCCTAGACCAACGCCTTTGCCGCTCTCCTTCGTCGTATAAAAAGGTTCGAATAGCTGTTTCATCGACTCCGGCGGTATTCCAACGCCATCATCTCTGACCTGGATCGAAATCTGTTTGCTGGTGCTGAGACCCTTGGTACTGATCCAGAGATTGCCTCCGCGCGACATCGCATCGATGGCGTTCATCGTCAGGGCCAGGATGACCTGCTCGATCTGGGCCGCGTCACATTGCACCAGTGGCAACTGCGGATCAAGCTCCAGTTGCAGCTGCACTCCGGCCAATTCAAGGTGATGCTGCACCAGTTTCACGCAGCGCTCCGCGATGGAGTTCACGTCGTGCCAGTCGATATTCAGCGGCGCCGTCCGCGAGAACGTGAGCAGGTTCTTGACCATTTCACCGCAGCGCTTGCTCTCCGACTCGATCAGCAACAAGGCGTCATACATTTCCTTGCGCCGTTCGGCTTCAATTTCAACTTTGTCCAGCCACCGCCGCAGCAACTTCGAATACGTCAGGATTCCCGACAGCGGATTGTTGATCTCGTGGGCGACCACGGCGGCCATCTTGCCAAGCGAAGTCATCTTCTCGACGTGAATCATCTGCTCGTGCGCGGTCGTTAACTCGCGCGTCTTTTCCTCCACGCGCTGCTCTAGCGAGTGGCCCCAGGATGTGATTTCTTCGTTGGCTTTGTGCAACTCGAGGCTCATGTGGTTGAACGAATCCGCCAGTTGACCGAGTTCGTCCTGCGACTGCGTTTCGATCTGGTAGCCGAGTTCGCCCTCCCCGAGGCGCTGTGTGCCGGCCATTAAGACTTGTACCGGCTGTTCCACGAACTTAAAGATGAATATCCAGATCAGGATGCCCATCAGCACCAGCGCGGCAATGAACCAGTCGAGCATCTGGAAGCTGCTTTCGCGGATATTTGCGTCGGCCGCGGCCAGCGACATCCGCGTGTCCAGCACACCAAGCACTTTCTGGTCCGCGGGGTGAGCATGACAGGATGCGTTGCTGCACGACGGCTGGTTCTCGATGGGCGTAACGATGCTCAGCACTCGGATGTTGTTCTCACGGCTGATGCGGAAGCGTTCCATCCGCGATAGTTCCGTCCGCACTTGGTCCTCGGAATGGCAACCGGTGCAGGCTTCGTTCTTCGGGTTGATCTGGCGCGAGATCTCGTGCGGCTCGGTCGAATAATTGACCGTTCCGTTCTGGTCGATGATACGGATGCGAACGATCCCCGATTCCTTGCCGACACGGTTGATCAACTGATGCAAGCCCTCACGGTCGTTGTGCATCATCGAGTACTCGGCGCTACGCTTCAGTGTGTCGCTGAGTCGCTCGGCGGCGATGAGCGTGCTGTTCTCAAGATGCCGGCGGTGCAGGTGCAGAGCGCCATAGCCCAGCAGCGCAAAGATGACCACCATCCCGGAAAGCATGAAGATGATCAGCTTGGTGCCAAGGCTATGAGTCAGGCGAACCCATCGCCGGGAAAACGGTTCCGGGTTCGCCTTTTCGGGATTGTGTTCAGTCGTTGGCATGGCTCAAAACCGCGGCTTTTCCAAATACGGGCGCGTCGTGCTGAATGCCCGGTTTGGGTTCGCCATGGCCGTGCTCTGGGAAGATGGGCAGATACTGCACCGCCAACCGGAACAGCGCGAATCCGATGGCGATGATCATCAGTGTCACCATGAACTCGGTCCACTTCGGCACGTAGTGGTGTCCGACATATTCCTCGAAACCAATGAGGCTGATGTTCAGTCGGTTCGTCACGAAGCCAAGCAAGCTGATCACAGCGGCCAGATACAATCCGCCGGGAGACAGCCTGACTTTCTTGAAGCTGAGCATCGTGATCGGGATCACGAAGGCGAGCAGCAGTTCCAGCCACAGGAAATATGCTTCGTAACTGGGCTTGAAAATCTGGCCCAGAACGCCGCGATGATAGAAATCCTCGACACGAAGCAGAGCGTTAACCCACAACGCAACCAGCAAAGCTCCACCCAGTCGGACGAGAACCGATAGTTCCAGTTCCCGGCCCAGCGCTTTGGCGCTCTGCGTGGATTCGAAAATCGTCATCGCCAAACCGACCGCCACTGCCGAGCCAAAGAAGAAAAACGGCAGTGCCGGCGTGTACCAGAACGGATGCAGTTTGCTCGGCATGATCAGGTACAACGATCCGAGCGAACTCTGGTGTAGCGTGGAGAGCAGGATGCCAAGCACGATCAAGACGGGATAGATTCTCTTGATCCACTTGATACCGCCTTGCAGGTTGAAGCGTTCGAAGACGTTGGGCAGGAACTCGAAGAAGAGCACGGTCGTGTAAGTCATAACGCAGAAGCCGACTTCGAACATGACCGAATGCGGGTTTCTATAAATAAGTTGATGCCAGATGAACCAGGGCCGCCCAAGATCGAATAGCAGTCCCACGATAAACAGTAAATAGCCTAGGAATGCGGTCAGAACTGCCGGTTTCACTACGCCGTGCAGGCTTTCTACATTAAAAAGATAGACCGCCCCTACCATGCAGAATCCGCCGGCCGCCAGCATTACGCCGCACAGGCAGTCGAATCCGATCCACAATCCCCAGGGGAACTGGTCGGTCATGTTGGAGACCGCTCCCAGCCCATGCAGATAACGGACGTAGGTGGAATACAAGCCGAGGACCATGATCACGGCAAACACAACCCGCCAAAAAGTTATCTTGATCTTCATTGCTTGCCCCCGTTCTGCTTTTCTTTGGCTTCCACTTCAGCGACTTCATCTCGACGATGGGAAATCCAGTAAATTCCGCCGAGTACAAGGGTCCACACCGGAATGAAATCGGGAATCTTTTCCATCACCACTTCGGTGTACTCAGGCATCGCCCGCTCGCCGATCTTGGCCGAGAGCGGATAACCGAACGCTTCCGGTTCCAGTTTCGACAAAATCAGTACGCTGGTGCCGCCGACTTCGTGCTCTCCGTAAATATGGCCGACGTAGTTCGACGGGTTCTGCTTGATGCGGTCTTTCGCTTCCTGGAGAAGTTCTTCGCGTTCGCCGAACTTCGTCGCGCCGGTTGGACATATCTCGGCACATGCCGTCGCCTTACCCGCAGCCAATCGGTTCGGGCACATGATGCATTTGCGGACGCGCGGATTCAGCGCTCCCCATTCGTACTTTGGTTGGTTGAAGGGGCAGGCCACCATGCAATAGCGGCAGCCAATACACTTCCACACGTCGTATGCGACGGGTCCTTCTTTTGTCTTGTGAAGTGCTCCGACGGGACAAACCGACGCGCATGCTGGTTTTTCGCAATGCATGCACAGGCGGCGCATGAACTTGTCGTCTTTGGTGAGAACGCAGGTGAATTTCTTTTCCGACTGGAATGCCTGAGCGGCAATTTTGTCGTCGTACGGTAGTTTGTTTTCCTCTGCACAGCCTTGTTCACATTGCTTGCAGCCGATGCAGAGCGTGGCGTCATATAAGAGTGCCTTGCTCATGAATTAGGGCTCCGGGATAGAACCCCGTTAGCGGAGGGCGGGTCGGTTCGGGGCTAAGTAAACCGTGAATATTTACCGCATAGCCATCTTGAACCGAGTGTCAGGCAGGGAACTTATTCCGGGCCGGCCTTGCGCCTGGCCCGGAATCCAATTCCTCAGTTGCCAGTTTCCGGCAGTTCTTGCAGGGGGTGCCCGCCGGGCTTGGGCGAATTCACCGAATCTTGGTTCGGTGTTTGACTGTTACATCACTCTGAATCAAATGGCCACCGGCGAGTCCGGCGGTCCAAAACCGTCGTTACTTCAAGCTCTTTACGAAATCAGCAACAGCCTTTGCCTGATCAGCGGAAAGACCGCTGATGCCCTTGGCATGGGGAGCCTTCTTGCCGGCTTCGCCGTTCTGAACAAAAGCGGCCACATCAACCTTCGTGCCCTTGAGCGCGGGGCCAATTTTGCCAGCACCATCGGGGCCATGGCACGCAGCGCACTTCGTCTTATAAATCGCAGCGCCGTCTTCAGCGGCCCAAGACAGGCTCGGAACCAGAGCAAACAGAGCTACGGCAATCGCCAGCACCAGGATCGTTAGCTTCATCGACTTCATTATTGCGGTTCTCCTTCCCGAATTCCGGGTTTGGGACTTCTGCTGCCGTTCCTGTTTGGTCCGGTCTAGCAGTCTTACAGCCAAAGTGTCGTCCTTTCAGCAACTTTGGTGCTGTGACTGCGCTCACAATTCGGGGTGATTAATATTTAATCAGAAAGTGATCCGTAAACCCCTGCTGTGATGAGGTTTTCAGCGTGATGCATTTTGCAACGGAGTATTTGGGGTTAATGATGAAGGTCGCAACAGTGAATCGGACTCGAAAAAGCTCCCTGCATGGCAACGTTCTTCACTTGCAGGGGCAAATGTTGCCTTTCACTGTTCCTTTTACTCACGTCTGCGATAATGCCGTTTTATGCTGTTGACCATCACTAATACGAGACCGCTGGCCACTGACCTCGGCTTCCTGCTCGCCAAGCACCCTGATCGCGTGCAGAGCTTCGACCTGTCGTTCGGCAAGGCGCACGTCTTTTACCCGGAAGCGACCGACGATCGGTGCACGGTCGCCCTGCTTCTCGACGTCGATCCCGTTGGGCTCGTCCGGTCTCGCCGGGGACCATCCGGTGAAGGCGGCTCGCTCGACCGCTATGTCAACGACCGTCCTTACGTGGCATCTTCTTTCTTGAGCGTCGCGATGGCCCGCGTGCTGGCTAGTGCTATGGCAGGTACGAGCAAAGGCCGTCCAGAATTGACTGATCAGCCACTTCCGCTCACGGCTCGCATTGCGGTTCTGCCGTGCCGAGGCGGGGAAGAGCTTCTGCATAAATTGTTCGAGCCACTCGGCTATCGCATTGCTGCCGAGCGCCTTCCGCTCGACACTACTTTCCCCGAGTGGGGCGAGAGTTCGTACTTCACCGTGGAGTTGCAGCACGAGATTGCGCTCAAGGATTTGTTGACGCACCTTTACGTCCTTATACCCGTGCTCGATTCCGACAAGCATTACTGGGTCGGCCAGGACGAAGTCGAAAAGCTGCTCAAGCGCGGCGAAGGCTGGCTGCAAACTCATCCCGAGCGGGAACTAATCGTCCGCCGCTACTTGCGCAAGCAACGCCGGTTGATCACGGAAGCTCTCGAACGCCTGATCGGCGAAGAAGAGCCCAACGAAACCGAAGAGCAGGACAAGAAAGTCCAGCAGGAAGAGGCAATCGAAAAGCCGATCCTGCTGAACGAACTGCGCATGCAGGCTGTGTTGAACGCTGCTAAGGAAACGGGCGCAGCCCGCATCGTCGATCTTGGCTGCGGTGAGGGCAAGCTCCTGCGCGCACTGTTAAAGGAAAAGCAATTCCAGCAGATTATCGGCATGGATGTCTCGCATCGCAGTCTCGAGATCGCCAGTGAACGTCTTCACCTCGATACCATGCCTGAACGTCAGAAGGAGCGCATAAAGCTGTTTCAGGGTTCGCTGATGTATCGCGACAAGCGCCTTGAAGGCTTTGATGCTGCGACGGTTGTTGAAGTGATTGAGCATCTCGATCCGCCGCGGCTCGCCGCCTTTGAGCGTGTTCTCTTCGAGCACGCCAAGCCCGGCGCTGCGATCATCACCACGCCGAACGCGGAGTACAACGCTCGCTTTGCCACGCTGCCCGCGGGACAGTTTCGCCACAAAGACCACCGCTTCGAATGGACGCGCGCGGAATTCCAGCAATGGGCGAAGGGCCTCGCTGAGCGCTATGGCTACACGGTGGAGTTTCGCCCGGTTGGCAACGAAGATCCTGAGGTGGGTGCGCCGACGCAGATGGGAGTGTTCCGGAAATGAAGATCACGATTCCTGAACTCTCGCTTGTGGTGCTAATCGGGCCGTCGGGTTCCGGCAAATCCACATTTGCGCATACGCATTTCAAGCAGAATGAGATCATCTCTTCCGACTTTTGCCGCGGGCTCGTATCCGACGATGAAAACGACCAGTCGGCCACCAACGACGCGTTTGAAGTCCTGCACTTCATCGCGCGCAAACGTCTGGCAGCGGGACGACTCACGGTCGTGGACGCGACCAACGTGCAGCCAGAGTCGCGCAAACCTCTGCTGGCACTGGCGCGCGAGTTTCACGTGCTGCCGGTGGCGTTTGTATTTAATTTTTCCGAGCGGCTTTGCCAGGACCGCAACCGGACTCGCCCGGATCGCGATTTCGGGCCGCACGTCATTCGCAACCAGGCGCAACAGTTGCGCCGGTCGATTCGCGGCTTGGAAAAGGAAGGCTTTCGTCACCTGCATGTCTTTCAAGTTCCCGAGCAGATCGACGGGTTGGAAATTGAGCGTCAGCCGCTGTGGAACAATCTCAAGCACGAGCACGGCCCATTCGACATCATTGGTGATATTCACGGTTGCTATGACGAACTGACTGCGCTCATGCAGAACCTCGGCTACACCATAACGCAGGATGGAAGTGAAGTTCGCGTTACTCCGCCCGACGGCCGTAAAGCCGTCTTCCTCGGCGATCTGGTCGACCGCGGGCCCGGCATCACGCAGGTGCTGCGTCTGGTGATGGGCATGGTGCAGGCGGGAACCGGTCTGTGCGTTCCTGGCAACCACGATATCAAGTTGCTGCGGAAACTTCGCGGCAAGGAAGTGAAGATCGCGCACGGACTCGCCGATTCGCTGGCACAACTCGAAAGCGAGCCGCCAGATTTCAAGAAGATCGTCGCCGATTTTATCGACGACCTTGTCAGCCACTACGTGCTCGATGACGGCAAACTGGTGGTCGCTCACGCCGGTATGAAGGAAGAGATGCAAGGGCGCGGCTCCGGCGCGGTGCGCTCGTTCGCGCTTTTCGGCGAAACCACGGGAGAAACCGACGACTTCGGCCTGCCGGTGCGATACAACTGGGCCGGGGATTATCGCGGTGGCGCCATGGTCGTCTACGGACACACGCCCGTAGCTGAGCCGGAATGGCTCAATCGCACGATCAACATCGATACCGGCTGCGTCTTCGGCGGCAAACTGACGGCGTTGCGGTATCCCGAAAAAGAGATCATTTCTGTTACGGCGGCGAAGCAGTACTACGCGCCGGCCAAGCCGTTCCTGAAGGAAGAAGTGCCTGCGACTGCGCTGACCCGGCAGCAGGAGCAGGAAGATCTGCTCGACATCGATGACGTGATCGGCAAGCGCATCGTCGAGGTTCGTCTCAGCGGCAGGGTGACCATCCGCGAAGAAAACGCCATCGCCGCGCTCGAAGTCATGAGTCGTTTCGCCGCCAACCCGAAGTGGCTGATTTACCTGCCGCCGACAATGTCGCCCACAGAGACGAGCAGCGAGCCCGGTCTGCTCGAGCATCCGGCCGAAGCGTTCGCCTACTTTCAGAAAGAAGACGTTCAGCAGGTGATCTGCGAGCAGAAGCACATGGGCTCGCGCGCCGTTGTCATCATCTGCCGCGATCGCGCCGCTGCGCTGCGCCGCTTCGGCGTGCTGGAGGATGAGAGCGGTATCTGTTACACGCGCACGGGTCGCCGCTTCTTCAACGAAGCCGCTCTCGAGCGCGAGTTCCTGTCGCGCATCAGTGCCGCGGTCACCGGGGCTGGATTGTGGGACGAACTCGCTACCGACTGGCTTTGTCTTGACTGCGAACTCATGCCGTGGTCGGCGAAAGCGCAGGAACTGCTGCGTTCGCAGTACGCGCCAACCGGCGCTGCGGCTGCCGCTGGACTTCGCCAAACAGTGGCAGCGCTTACGCAAACCTCCGAGCGCACCGCCGATGCCAAGCCGCTGCTCGACTGGTACAGCGAACGGGCCGAGATGGCGGGGAAGTACGTCGATGCGTATCGACGTTACTGCTGGCCAGTAAGATCGCTCACCGACCTGAAACTCGCGCCATTCCACGTGCTCGCCAGCGAGCGTGCGTTGCACACGGACAGGCAGCATCCGTGGCACATGGAGGTCGCTGCACGGCTTGCTGCCGCTGATCCCGAATTGTTGTTGGCAACGCCGTATCGCATCGTTGATGTTGACGATGAAATATCGCAGGCGGCCGGAATTGCGTGGTGGGAGGAACTTACTAATTCCGGCGGCGAAGGCATGGTCGTGAAGCCGCTCGACTTCGTCGCTCGCGGAAAGCGTGGGCTGATTCAGCCCGCAGTCAAGTGCCGCGGGCGCGAGTATTTGCGAATCATCTACGGGCCGGAGTACACAACGGCGGAGAACCTCAATCGTCTGCGCTCGCGTGGACTCGCCACGAAACGTTCGCTCGCCATCCGCGAGTTCGCCCTGGGCCTTGAAGGCTTGCAACGCTTCGTCGAGCGCGAACCGCTGCGTCGCGTGCATGAGTGCGTGTTCGGCGTGCTGGCGCTGGAGAGCGAGCCAGTGGATCCGCGCCTGTAACGAATCATTAACGAGGAGTGGCCGCTTTCGATTACTCTTACACGCAGTGTCCGGCCACTCGAACCTCCATAAACTGAAACTCGGCGCGCTTGTAGCCGTGCTCTACGCCTATTGCGCGGCAGGGCCGTTTGGGTTCGAGGACATGATCTCGACCTCGGGGCCGGGGATGTCGCTGATCTTCCTGATGGTGGTGCCGTGGTTGTTTGCACTGCCGATGTCGCTGGCGACCTCGGAACTCACGACTGCGATGCCGGTGGAAGGCGGCTTCTATCGCTGGACGCGCGCGGCGTTTGGGGATTTTCTCGGATACCAGTGCGGGTTCTGGAACTGGTCGGGGACATTCCTGATGAATGCCGCTTACGCGGTGATTCTTGCCGATTACACCGCGAAGGTTGTGCCTGCTGTTGCAATGGGCTGGCGGCATTGGCTGGTGGCGCTCTTCTTTCTGGTGCTGGTCGCGGTGCTCAACATTCGCGGGGTGGAGATCGTTGGCGACGTGAGCAAAGTTCTGCTGCTGATTGTGCTGGTGCCGGTGGCGGTTTTTACCGTGATGGCGTTCATGCACATGCAGGTGAATCCGTTCGTGCCGATGACGCCGCCGGGCAAGCCGTGGCGCGAGGTGTATGGCGTCGGGCTGGTGTTGGCGCTGTGGCTCTATTCCGGATACGAGCAGCTTTCGACCATAACGGAAGAGGTAGAGAAGCCGGAGCGGAACTTCCCGCTGGGACTGGCGATCATGGTGCCGCTGGCGATGATCACGTTCCTGCTGCCGATTATGGCTGGGATTGGCGCGGGCGCCGACTGGCAACAATGGACGTCGGGATACATCGTGCAGGTTGCCGGCAAAGTTGGCGGCAATTGGCTCCTGTGGTCGATGACGGCGGCGGCGGTAATCTCGGTGCTGCTCGGGTTGCAGACGACGCTGATGTCGGGGGCGCGGCTGCCGTTCACGATGGCCGAGGATGGATATTTCCACCCGTCGCTGGCGCAGATCCACGACCGTTTTGGGACGCCGGTGCAGGGCATTTTGCTGTCGATGGCGCTGTGCGCTTGCCTGGCGATGTTCACCGTCCCGCAACTGATCGCCGTGTATATGTGGCTGCGGGTGGCGACATCGGTGTTGACCTTGTTGTCGGTGTGGCGACTCCGATCCAAGCGTCCTGACTTGCCGAGAGGGTTCCGCATTCCCGGTGGAACTGTCGGTTTGGCAGCGGTCGTCCTCATTCCTTGCGCGCTGTTTGCCTGGGCACTGATCAACGGCGAGCGCTGGACCTTCTTGGCGGGGCCGGCGTATATGGCACTGGGGCCGCTGTCGTACCTTATCCTTCCGCGACCAAGGCAACTCGAAGCAGTACGCCAACCCAGCAGTTAGCAATCAGCGCCGAGCGTTCGGAGACGCATTCCAGGGATGCGTTGACCCCCCTCTGCCGATCTTGAAAACAAAAGGTTTGCGCGAGAGTACCCTCGAATCTAAAGGACTTAGCGGAAAGTCTCGCGAAGAGGGTAACGGGCAGGCGTAAGGGTAAAGTTGAAGCCGGGGAAACTCTTTCAGTCCTTTCATCAGTATCGTTGCCACCAGTTCTGAAATTTCGAATTCACCATCGTATGGAAGAGGGAGAAAACTCTCTTGTCCTACTATTTTCAGGATATCAATTCGGGGGAGCCTGGAGGCTCATAGCGAGGAAGTTTATATTTCCAGTGTTTTGAGGGGCTTACCGGTAAAGTGACACTTCGCGGCACTTGACAACAAATTCCTGAAATGGGAAAAGCAAAAAAGAGGGCGGGAGCGTCCCGCCCAGCGAGTGAAGTTCAGGAGGTACTCATGAAGAGAACTCAACGCGACAACCAGGTCACACAGGCGTAGCTGTAGATGGTCCAGAAGGTGAGCGCGACTAGCGTTTCCTTCCAGCGCACCCGGAACTCGTAACGCAGCCGTTGCCAGGGCGACGGTCTGGGGGAGTGATGCGAGTCGATCGGGTGCGTGGGCCACTGCAACAGGTTGGGTGACGTCATGCCGTGTTCCATCCCATTCATCGGCAACAACGTAACAGGGTTGAGTGACGAACGTACCCGTTAGGATGAAATTTTCAGAAAGAGGATTCCGGGGGTGGGAGGGGTTTCAGAATGGGACTGAGGGCAAATGAGGGCGGTTCGTTTCCGTGCAGAGAACGCGAAGAGGCAGGAGGAAGAGGCAGGAGAAGTGGAGAGGGCGATAGGAAAGAACGGAGTGAACGCTGGTGGTAGCCCCGATAACTATTGGGAACAGGTACCGTTACTCCCAACCTCAACCAACGCGGTTCTAGGATAATCGACCCGACCAACCGGCACTGCACGCGATAAAAATCCGCAGACAAAAAAGCAGACAAAAAGCAGATGCCTGGTCGGACATCGTCCTCCTCGTCATGACAGCCCGAAGTGATATCAAAGACGACCTCGCAAGCCCCTCCTGGGAGGTATTTTCGAGGCCAAGAGCGCTGGCCGCGAACCTGCCGGGCAAGCAAATCTGCTTCCTACTTCTAGAGTAGCAAATTCGGGCACCATTGAAGGACTTGCGGCAAGCCCGCAAGCTCTTGCTAACGAATACTTTACGCGGCGGCGAAAACTTTGTGCTTGACAGGGAATTGTGGAGGTCAGGGTAAAGAACAGGTTAGTTCAGAAATGGGAAACAAGTGTGTACGCAATTTGTGCCCATGTTACGAAACCCCCGACATAACGTAGTCCCTCCGAAGTTTCGTAACCTGCCGACGACACTGCCTTGAGTTCGAACATGCTTTTCTTTTGCCATCAATAACTTAGATCTCCAAAGGGCGATTTTGACATGGCCATCAAGTTGCATTGATGAGGTCGCTTCAGTGCCGAACCATTGCCGAAGCGATTGGAAACTCGATCGGCAAGGAGTCGAGGAAAAAACATGTTCTTTACTAATCGTCGTCCTCTCGTCCTTTTTTCAGCGACACTGCTATTCGTCTCGCTCTCACTGGCTCAAGAGAATCAAACCGCAAAGCCAGCACAGGACAGCGAGGCCAAAGCTGCCCAGGTGCAGGAGTCGACTGCTGCCGACTTACAGAAGGCGGTTCAAAACCCGGTTGCCAGTTTGATCAGCGTTCCGGTCCAGAACAACAGCAACTTCGGCATCGGCCCGTACGACCGCACGCAGGATGTCCTCAACGTTCAGCCGGTTATTCCCGCCAACATCAGCAAGAACTGGATGCTCATCACGCGCATCATTCAGCCAATAGTCTGGCAGCCTTATCCGAATGCCACAACCGGCGGCGAATACGGACTCGGCGACATGAATCCGACGTTCTTTCTCTCGCCGCGCAAGCCCGGCAAAGTGATATGGGGTGTCGGTCCTGCGTTTGTGATTCCGACCGCCACGAACGACATTCTCGGGCAAGGGAAGTTCAGCATTGGTCCTTCCTTCGTGGCTCTCGCGCAACCCCAGCACTGGACGCTCGGCGCTCTCGTGAATAACGTGTGGTCGGTTGCCGGCTCCGGCGGCCGCCCCGACGTGAACCAGATGCTGCTGCAGTACTTCATCAACTACAACCTTAAAAAGGGATGGTACGTTTCGCTGTCACCCATCATTACGGCGAACTGGAAGGCCAGCACGGGCAACGTTTGGACTGTGCCGTTTGGCGGTGGTATCGGTCGTATAACCAAGATGGGTTTTCAACCGGTGAACATCACAGCGCAGTTCTACGGCAACGCCGTGCATCCGGCGGGAGCGTCGCCGTGGGGCATGCGACTCCAGATTGCGTTCCTGTTCCCTAAACTCTCGAAGGAGCAGGAAAAAACGATGATGGAAATGAAACTCAAGCAGCTTGAGAAAGAGCAGTCAACGGCACCACCCAAGAAGTGATGTCTAATGGTGAGCCTTGAGGGTGCGAGCGCTCGCAACTATCGCCCTTCAGTGCCTCATTCTTCGCACCGCACCGGCGTTCTGCTTTTCCCACTTGAGCAGTTCGGCATCAGCTTCCTGTACCAGTCGCACCATCTCTTCGGCCACGGGTGAAAGGCTGCGATGGGCGAGATGCACAATGCCGAAGTTGGCCCGGACCCAATCCGGCGCCGGGATCGCTGCTAGTTTTCCAGCACGAACTTCATCGAAGACAACGTTCAAGGGAAGGATCGAGATCGCATCGGAGCCGATGACGATCGTCTTCATCATCGCAAGCGACTCGCAGGTGACACTGTAAAGAATCTTTGGCATTGTCGTGCCTTTTTGTCGACCAACGAGTGCTTCAGCAAGTCGCTTGAAGACTTCGGTCGGAAACCGTGCGGTGGTCACAAGTGGATACTGGAGAGTCTCGTGGATGCGGTTGGCTTTCTGCAGCTTCAGAACGGGGTGTCCTGACCGCATGACGAAGTAACCGCGGTGATTCTCCAGTTTGAGGACATGCATTTCTGGGTCAGCTTCGGCGGCAGTACTGTCGATAACCGCGAAGTCGAGCTCGCGCTTCCGCAATAGCGGGAGCAGCGCGGCCCAGTTTTCATTAACGACACTGATATGGACGCCGGGATGTTCGCGGAGCAGTCGGGCCAAGGCGCGATCGACGTACATGCTCGATGGGAAGGTCCCCGAGCCGATCCGCAACTCTCCCTTTTCCACGCCACGCAGCAGGTCCATTTCACGCTCCAGGTCGGATGCACGCTTGGTCAGTTCTTTCGCGTGCTGAAGAAAGAGCGAGCCGGCATCGGTGATTTCCGCACCCATGGAGGTGCGATCGAATAGGCGTGTACCCACTCGGTTCTCGAGTTCCTGGATGGATCGGGACAGCGTGGGTTGAGAAACATGAAGCGCTTTGGCGGCGCGAGCGAAGTTACGATGTTCCGCCAATGCCAGTGCACAATGCAGAAGACGCAGATCAAAGGCCATACGGGATTCGTATTAAAACCATACGAGAATATCATTGGACGCATAGGCTGCCAGCTCCTAAAATTCGGGCTGTCTTCCTTCTCGCCACTCTGTCTGCTGCGCTTCTCCTGAAGCGAACGCGATGAGGTTCGGGTACGCCTCTCCATTCTATTTTAATAGTAACATTTGGGTTAGGCGGCATCTGTGCGCATGGGCGTTACCGCAGGGTGAGGTCGGAGTTTTAAAGCCCGCGTTCGGCTTTTACTACTCCTATATTTCGTTGTGCCTCCGAAATGTCGTGGAGAAGAAGTGCGATCTCACGCCAACTGTTGCGTTAAGTGCTTAGAAAATAAGCCTGACCGCCCATCGCTCTTGCGGCCATGTAATTGCAGCTTTGAGTGGTACCCGGCAAAACCGATTTGGATTACCTGAAGGATATTCGTTTCAGAGTTGCGACGTTTAAGGCCGCATACGAGGAGAGATGTAAATGGATTTTGAAATCCTTAGGAAAGCAATCTATGGAACGATGGCAGTTTCCGCTGTCGTTGGTTCCACCGCCGCACTGGCGCAACAGCCGGTGCAGAAACCAAACATCATCCTGATTCTTTCTGACGACTTCGGCTACGGCGATGCAAGCCCGTACGGCGGCGGTCCTGGCCGCGGCATGCCGACACCAAACCTGGAGCGCATGTCGCAACAGGGCATGACGTTCTTCAATTTCTACGCGCAACCGAGCAGCACACCCGGCCGCGCCGCCGTGCAAACGGGCCGCATCCCAAATCGCAGCGGCATGACGACGGTGGCTTTCCAGGGGCAGGGAGGTGGACTGCCCGCCGCTGAATGGACGCTGGCCTCCGTGCTCAAGACAGGAGGCTATAAAACGTTCTTCACCGGCAAGTGGCATCTCGGCGAGGCTGATTATGCGATTCCGAACGCTCAGGGTTATGACGAAATGCGCTCAGTCGGCCTATATCACCTGAATGCGTACACGTATGCCGATCCGAAATGGTTCCCCGACATGGATCCGGAGACGCGTGCGTTATTCCAGAAGGTGACTACGGGCATGCTCTCCGGCAATGCCGGCGAGAAGGCGAAGGAAGACTTCAAGATCAATGGACAGTACGTCAACACGCCTGAAAAAGGCGTGGTCGGTATCCCATATCTCGACGAGTACATCGAGAAGGCTGCCATCGAGTACCTCGACAAGGCAGCCAAAGGTGGCGCACCGTTCTTCATGAGCATCAACTTCATGAAGGTGCACCAGCCCAACATGCCGCATCCGGACTTCGAGGGCAAGTCGATATCGAAGACCAAGTATGCGGATTCAGTAGTCGAAAACGATGCCCGCATTGGCGACATCATCGAGAAGGTCCGTGCACTGGGTTTGGATAAGAACACGTATATCTTCTGGACCACCGACAATGGCGCGTGGCAGGACGTTTATCCCGATGCCGGTTACACCCCGTTCCGCGGAACGAAGGGCACGGTACGTGAAGGCGGAAACCGCGTACCCGCGATCGCTATGGGGCCGGGAATCAAGCCGGGAACGAAGAACTATGACGTCGTCGGCGGTCTGGACTATATGGCGACTTTCGCTGCGCTGGGCGGCGTAAAGCTTCCGGCAAACGATCGCGAAGGCAAGCCGATCATCTTCGACAGCTACGACATTTCACCGGTACTGTTTGGAACCGGTCCTGACCCACGCAAGAACTGGTTCTACTTCACGGAAAACGAACTCTCTCCGGGTGCCGCGCGCATTGGCCATTTCAAAGCCGTGTTCAACCTGCGTGGAGACGATGGTCAGCCGATGGGTGGCCTTGCCGTGGATACTAACCTTGGATGGAAGGGTGCGGAGAAGTATGTAGCGACCATTCCGCAAATCTTCGATCTCTTCCAGGATCCGCAGGAGCGTTATGACCTGTTTATGACCAACTGGACGGAACGCACCTGGACAATGGTCCCCATTAGTGCCGCGATCAAAGAACTGATGCAGACCTACGTCAAGTATCCGCCGCGGAAGCTGCAGAGCATGGGCTATGACGGGCCGATCACGCTCTCGAACTATCAGAAGTTCCAGTACGTCAGGGAGATGCTGCAGAAGGATGGCATCGACATTCCGTTGCCGACCGGAAACTAAGTCACTGTTTTGCTTGACCAGGTTGGCGATCCTCAATCGAGGATCGCCAACGCCTTTTCGCTTTTTCGCTGCCTGACTTCATATTCAGTTTTCCCTAGCGTTTTGCCGACGTAAGTTCGCCGAAACGGAGGCCATTCCATGAAACACCGTTTTATCTATGCTCTTTTAATTGTCTGCTTTCTGACCAATATGGCCATCGCGCAGGATCCACTGCCTTCCTGGAACGACGGCCCGGCCAAGCAATCCATTCTCAATTTCGTAAAGACCACTACAGATAGTTCCAGCCCGAACTTCGTCCCTGTTGAGCAGCGCATTGCTACCTTCGACCAGGACGGAACCACTTGGGTGGAACAACCGATGTACGCACAACTCGTGTTTGCGCTGGAGCGGGTGGTCGCGCTGGCGCCGAAGCATCCGGAGTGGAAAACGACTCCGCCATTCCAGGCGATTCTCACCGGAGACAAGGCCGCCATGGCCAAGTTCACGATGAAGGACCTGGAGACCATCCTGATGGCGACGCACACGGGAATGTCGGTGGATGAATTCCAGGCCACGGTGAAGGAGTGGCTGGCCAAAGCCAAAGAGAAGCGCTGGGGGAAGCCTTACACCGAACTCGTTTATCAACCGATGCTGGAAGTGATGCAGTATTTCCGGGCGAACGGCTACAAGACGTACATCGTGACTGGCGGCGGACAGGAGTTCGTTCGCGCCTATGCCCAGCAGGTGTATGGTGTGCCTCCGGAGCAGGTTATTGGTTCCGCCCTGGAAACGCAGTACACGTATGACGCCAAGGGCGATGCGGTGTTGATGCGTCCGCCCAAACTGTTGCTCAACAACGATCACGCCGGAAAGCCGGAGGACATTTATCTGTTTACGGGACGTCACCCGAAGGCTGCGTTTGGCAATTCGGTTGGCGATCAGCAAATGCTGGAGTACGCGCAGGCCAGCGGCGGGACTGCGCTTATGGTGCTGATCTTCCACGATGACGCGCAGCGCGAATTTTCCTATGGACCGGCACAGGGACTGCCGAACTCGAAGATCGGCACGTTCACCCAGGCGCTTTACGACGAAGCGACCAAGAAGGGGTGGACCGTCGTGAGGATGAAGAAGGACTGGAAGCAGATATTTGCTTCGGAGTAGTCGTCTGCGTTAAACCTGACCAGAAAACGGAGAGGCACAGAGATGGAACTCTCTGTGCCTCTTATTTGTTCGATTCCGTTACGCGTGTACGGCTTCCTTCTCGTAACGCTTCTTCATGTCGCTGAGCGGAATCGGGGTGTAGTCGTTGGCATGTCCGGCCTGGCCGAATTGCGTCATGCGCAGGGCGACGACTTTCTTCATAGCCTCACGGGCCGGCTTCAGGTAGTCGCGCGGATCGAATTTTTCCGGCGTCTCCATGAACACCTTGCGGATGGCGCCCGTGATGGCCAGGCGATTGTCGGTGTCGACGTTGATCTTGCGCACGCCGTTGCGGATGCCGAGTTGGATCTCTTCGACCGGCACGCCCCACGTCGGCTTCAGCTTGCCGCCGTACTGGTTGATGATGTCCTGCAGGTCCTTCGGGACGGAAGAAGAGCCGTGCATCACCAGGTGGGTGGTTGGCAGGCGCTTGTGGATGGCGATCAGCACATCCATCTTCAGGACGGAGCCGTCGGGCTTCTTGTTGAACTTGTACGCGCCGTGGCTGGTGCCGATGGCGATGGCAAGAGCGTCGACGCCGGTCTTTTCCACGAACTCAACGGCCTGGTCGGGATCGGTAACGTGCTCGAGGCCGGTGCCGCCGGCGCCGTGTCCGTCTTCGATGCCGCCCAGTACGCCGATCTCACCTTCGACGGTGATGCCCTTGGAGTGCGCGAGTTCGACGACGCGACGGGTGACGTCAACGTTCTGCTCGAAGGTGGAAGGAGTCTTGCCGTCCTCGAGGAGGGAACCGTCCATCATGACGGAGGTGAAGCCGAGGTCGATGGCGGACTTGCAGGTTTCAAAGCTGTTGCCGTGGTCGAGGTGAAGGACGGTGGGGATCTCGGGATAGATTTCGGTGGCCGCGAGCATCAGGTGATAGAGGAACTTGTCCTGCGAGTAGCTGCGGGCTCCGCGGCTGGCCTGCACGATCACGGGCGACTTGGTTTCGCGCGCCGCCTCCATGATCGACTGAATCTGCTCCATATTGTTGACGTTGAAGGCGCCGACGCCGTACCCACCTTTGGCGGCTTCATCTAAGAGTTGGCGCATCGAGACTAAAGGCATAAACTGCCTCCTTCTATAAGTACGGATATAATGCCATTCTGATGATAGCCAAGCCGTGGGGGCTTGGTTGTGACGCAACGCACAATTACGCACATCTTTGCCGGTCTAATCAAAAATTTTGGAGGATGGAATGAAGCTTACGCCGGGGAAACTCACAGGTTTGAAGGCAGTCTCCACACCGCAGGGAATCATTGCTGCCGCTGCTATGGACCAGCGCGGTTCCTTGCAGAAATCGATTGCGAAGGCGCGTGGCGGAGAAGTCAGCGACCACGACATGGAAGAGTTCAAGATCCACGTCACTGAAGTGCTCACCAAGCATGCCAGCGCGATCCTGCTTGACCCCGAGTGGGGACTGCCGGCGTCGAAGCGACGCTCGAACAACGCCGGATTGCTGCTGGCCTATGAGAAGACCGGCTACGACAAACAGACGCCCGGCCGCCTGCCCGATTTGCTCGACAACTGGTCGGTGAAGCGGTTGAAGGAAGCGGGCGCCGACTGCTTGAAGATTTTGCTCTACTACACGATGACGGATGGTCCAAAGATCAACGACGTGAAGCACGCCTGGGTAGAGCGCATCGGCGACGAGTGCCGGGCCAATGACATTCCGTACTTCCTGGAATGCGTCTGCTACGAGGAAGGCGTGGACGAGAAGAGCGCGGAGTTCGCGAAGAAGAAGCCACAGATCGTGATCGACTACATGCGCGAGTTCTCGAAGGACAGATACGGCGTCGACGTGCTGAAGGTGGAAGTGCCGATCAACATGAAGTACGTGGAAGGCTCGGGCGTTTACGCGGGCACGACGGCGTACACGAAGAAGGAAGCGGCCAACTACTTCAGGGAAGCTGCGCAGGCGACGAACAAGCCGTTCATCTACCTGTCGGCGGGCGTGAGCAATGACGAGTTCACCGAGACGCTGCGGTTCATCGGCGAAGTGGGCGTGAAGTATAACGGCGTGCTCTGCGGACGCGCGACATGGGCGGATGGCGTGCAAGTCTTCGCCAAGGAAGGTTCAGGGGCGTTCCGGAAGTGGCTGGAGACCGAAGGCGTGAAGAACATCGAGGCGGTCAACGCGGCGCTGAAGACAGCGTCGTCGTGGCACGAAATCTACGGCGTGCAGGACGCGGCTGTAGCACGGTAACATCCGGAAGTACAGGGGCCCGGCTGCGGCCGGGCCTTTTGCATTTGGCAAGCTACTTTCCTTCCATTGCAATTTGTTGCATATCTCCCAGGTTCGCCGATTCCTGGATCGCAAGAACAAAGCACTTAGCCATCTCGCTTTGGTCTAAGACGTGCACTGTTTAACGCAAACTCGTGTTCCTCCGGAGGCGCTATGAAAGTGTTTTTCCGGGCCCTCTCAGTGATGCTGGTTCTATCACTTCCCGTGATGGCGACCACACTTTCACTCAGCTTTACCCTCGTTACCACCGGCCAAGGCGGATCACCAGCCGGGACCGCTGTCTACAAAGCGACAATTCCGGGTGCAATTGGTCAGGTTGGCACTATCACCATCCAGGACAATGCGAACGGCACTGGTTCGCCTGGAATCTTTTCCGGATTCGATGTCGACGCGCTGTTCCTCGATAATGATGGCGACTTCACCACCACCGGCGATCAGCACTATGCATCGAGTTTCCTGTTCAATGCGGGATCGATCATGCCGGATGGCGGCAACGCTGGGTTCCAACCGACGGTGGCTCATCCCGGGCCGACGTTTGGGTCGTTGAACAGCACGACCGTTGATCTCGCGACCGCAACGCTGAATCTCATCGACGCGAATTCTGTCGCTGACGTTAACTTAGCGGCTGGATTCCTCAGCCTCGGAGAAGGCGGCACGCTCTCGGCGCTATTTAGTCCAGAGGTGCCGGTGGGAGCATCCCTGTTCCTGATTACAGGCGAAGTAGGGAACAACGGCGAGGGATTGTCAGCGTCAGTGACAGTCTCTGATACGCAGGTGCCCGAGCCAGCCAGCCTGTTGTTGCTGGGGACCGGCGTATCGGCGATCGCGGCTCGCTTGCGGAAACGCTAATTAAGATTCTCTTACCTGGCGGTCCACTCAGGACCGCCTTTTTATTGTTCCAGATGGACTTCGATGGTTACGTCCACGGTCTTGGCATCTTCGTGGACGGACTCCAGGTTCCGCCACTCCCATTTCTCGCGCGGAAAAAACTTTCCGAAGTTCGTGGCCATGTACAACTGCGGATAGGTAGCGTCATACACATCACCGGGCTTCATCGTCCATCCCGACATGATTTTTGCAATCGTCGATGCGTCGATGCCTGTGAAAGCTATCCTTCCCACCGTGTAAGGCGAGCCTTCGCTGATCCTGACGGCGAAGCGCGCGGTGCCATCGTGCGATAACTGTGGCGTTACTTCCATGTTCAGGCCGAGGTGGCCACGCTTGCCGTAGAGGCGGCGAACGCTGGCGAGGGCGTCCTGGAATTTCGATGTGCTGGCGATTTGTCCGGTGGGGAACTTGAGGGCAGCGTCGAGGTCGTCGGCGGAATAAACGGAGTTGCCGGTCCAATCGGCGCCGGAAAAGATGAATTGGCGGCCTTCGCTGACGGTGGTTGACAGTGAAATGTCGGTGCGATCCGGAGTGGAGGAGATGATCTTCAAGTCGGACGGAGCGAACCTCGCTGTCAGGTAGCCCTGGTTGTCGTAGATAGCCTTGAGGCGCGATGGCAGGGTGGCATCGACCTGCGATTTCTCGTAGCGGAGGCGCTCGATGTATTGCGCCAGTTCGTGCAGTTCCAACTTGTTGGCATGGTCGGCGCCGGGGAACACGCAATCAACGACTTTGATCTCGTGGCCATCCACGCGATAGAGCATCGTTTCCGGATGTCCGGGTTGGCCTTGAGGTATGGCGATGACCGTGCCTTTGATCCTGTGCTCGGCGAGAATGTGCTCCAGTGCCTTGGCGATCTGGTCGCGGTAGTCACCGCCAAGGGGAACGACTCCTGTGAACAACGGCAACCTTTTCTTGATTGCCGCCGCGAGCGTGTTGCGCGGGAACCAGACGAAGTTCTCGAAGCCGATCGGCACCAGTGCGGTGCTATCGCTGACGTTAAAGGTCGCGACTACTCCATTGGTGCCCCAGCCGAAGCGAAACTCCACCGCATCAAACAGGCCGGTGTTACCGAGCTTCGACGATACCTGTTGCAACTGCGCTTCCGAGCACTGCTGGCCCGGGCGCAGGCCCATGGCGGCGACGATGGCTGCGTCGGAATAACGCTGTGATCCGTTGACGTTGACGCGTTCGAGAGGGAGGTGGCGGGTGTCTTGCGCGAGCGCTACAGATGAGACGAACAGCAGGAGCGTCAACCAGCGCACGTTAGTGCTCCACTTGCCATTCGACGTTGGCGGGATAGCTGTCCATCAGGTCGGCGTGACCGGCTAGGGTTTCGCGCTGCTTGCCCTCGACGACGATGCGGATCTCACCGACACCTGGAATGTTCGCCGCTAGCGTCTTCGCCATCGACGCCAGCGTCAGTTCTTCGACGAGAATTCCGGAACGATGCTGGTCGGCAAAGGCGCCGTTCACATCGATCACAGCTGTGCGATTGTTGTTCAGCAGGAAGACGGCGTTTACGTCGGCGGCGGCGACAATGGGGTGGAGCGAGTCCTTCTCCTGCCATTGCGCAATCAAGACATGGACGATTTCCCGCGCGCGCTGGGTCGGTTCGTCAGGCAGTGTCGCGGTAATTTGCCGCTGTGAAAGGGTACCTTTTTCATCGTTGGGCAGGAAGACGGTGATCGTCTGCTGCGGGCCTGTCACCGGCGGTGCCAAGGGCTTGGCGTCGGTAGCGGCAGCGGCGTGGAGTAGCAGCGCCTGCTTGCGCAAGTGCAATCCGTATAGGCCCATGCCGACGACGGCGAGCAAGAGTATCGCAAGCGTTATGCCGACGTTGCGCGCGATCATTGGCCGCCCTCCGTGGGCTTACGAATGTTGGCGATGCCCGCTGCTATGGCGCTGGCCACCGATTGCTGGTAGGGCACAAGGGTGAGCGAGTCGGGATTGCCCTCGGCGGGCGCGACCTCGACGGCGATCGCGGGCTTGGTAATGTTGCGCAGAGGACGAAGACCTGCTTCCAGCGGTACGGCGCGAACGCGACGAGAGTCGAACTCACTGATCATACTGGCAATCAGGTTGTGACTCTGGTCGAGGTACATGGACTGCGCGGAGTTCCACGGCACAAAGCCGAACTTCACGCCTTGAGGCGTTGCCGAGAGTCGTGCCGAGTACAGGCGCACACCCGAGCCCGCTGTGTCGACGTGGACAGCAACATACATGCCGTTGCGCAATGCGTTCGCCGAAACGGCGCGCTGATCGGCGGTCAAGGTTGCGTCGCCTTCACGCAGCAATACTGCGGCAAGGCCGCGCTGGTCGAGTTCGTTGCGGATGCGACGGGCAATCGCCAGCGTTACATCTTTCTCGAATAGGCCATTGCCCAGTGCCTCGCCGGGATCGTCGCCGCCGTGGGCGGGATCGATGATGACGACAAACCGTTGCACGACAGGAGCGGGGGCAGCAGGAATCGCCGGCCCCGGTTGGACTGGCACCGTTGGTGACGGAATCGGAACGGCGGGCTTGGGTGCCTGGGCCACGGGCACGGGTGCGGGAGCCAGCGTGATGGTTTTGTTCATGTCGCCGAAGGTCGCCAAAACCGGGGACGACGTGGCCACCACGATCTCCGATGCACCGTTGGCCTCGGAGAACGTGGCTGAATGCATCACAGAGTCGTCGATCGTCTGGGGATTATTCGCTCCGGCGACTAATGGTTCGCGAGTGAAGGTCAGCCGGACCTTGCCGGGCTCCGTGGAAATCGTCGGGTTTACGGGTGTGGTGAAGTGCAACACCAGCTTCGAAGGGTTTCCCTTCTGAAGATCAACGGAATACGAGGCGCCCACCTCGCCGATAAAGAGGCGTCGCGAGTTCTCTCGCAAGTTGGCGTTCAGTCCCAGCAGTTGCGACAGCACGACGTGCGCTGAAGCCAGCGGAATGTAGCCGCGAGAACTATCCATCCAGTAGGGAGCGGCGAGGGTAAGCTTCTTGCCGCGGAGCTTGGCCTGAGAAGAATTTTCGGTGAACTCACCTTCGGCAGATTTTCCGTTCGGCGTTTCAAGCTTCAGCCGCCATCGCTTCTTGTCCGGCCTAAGCTCCGCACGCCCGAACGGGTCCATGAGGTCGATGAGGCTCACGTACTCGTGGCCATCGTGATCGAAAACGGGGACGGTGAAGTTGGTTTGCGGGGAATAGACAGCCAGCTTCTTCTCCTCGGCTGCGCGGGAAAACCCAAGCAGCAGCAGGAGCGCCAAGCCCAGAAGTTGTGAGCGCCGGATCAAACTGAGAGAAGGATAAAACAGAACGGCTGGAAATTGTTACTTTGCATTTGTCTTCGTTGGCGTTCGCCCCTCCGACGGATCCGCTGAAGTTGCCGTGTTCAGGTCGACGTGCAGTCTCATTCCGGGCGGATAACAGTTTCCATCGGCGGCATACGTCTTCGCGCACGCGGCGGTTTGATCGGGACGACGCGGCGATTGGGAGAATTGCCAGACGTCGGCGAACGCAATGCCACTATCTTTCGGAAGCGGAGGCCTTAGCACGCAGCCCGGACCGGGAGGACAAGCATCCTGCGCGATGAAATAGGCGATCTTGCGCGGGCCTGCATCTTTTTTTATGTCGTCGGCGGTGTTAACGATCTCGCCGGACTCTTCTTCTTTTATTGGAATGCCGGAGCAATACACGCCCGCGCGGTAGCCGTTCGCAATGACGGCGTCGACCCATGCGTACAGGTAGTCCTTCTGCTCGGGTAGAAGACGGCCACCTTCTTCCTGATCGAGGAAGATGATGGTGCCTTTAGGGAAGCCCTCTTCCTTCGCGGCCCTTGCTGCCGCTAGTCCATCTGCCGATCCGGGTTCGCCTGCCTCCGCGCCCTTCAGTTGCTTGTAGAGCTTTCCGGTATAGAGGACGATGAAGCCGAAACCTGCTTCTTCCACCTTCTTGCGTTTGCCGACCCAAGTGTTCGTCTTCGCGCCTGGCGGCGCGTTGAGCCAGTAGCCGGTGTACTCGAAGTGTTGCCGCAGTTGGGGCAGATTGGCGTCGCCCGGAAACTCATTGCGATCGAAGCCGAGATGCTGGGCCAAGGCGCTTGAAACCAGGAGCAGAAAACTGACGGCTAGACGCATGTAACTATGTTAAAGCCTCGGGGAGCACCATACCGAATTCAGGGGTCGGTGACTGAACCGGTTATAGTCGTTTGACGTATCTCCTGTCGTCTTCGAGATCAGAACGACAACCAACATGCGCGCAACGATTCGACTAGATGTGCTGGTTCTATGCCTTGGCCTGTTTGCCGTGGGCTGTAAATCGCAAGCCACGATGCCGGAGTGGCCTGCTTCCCACGAGTTCAACGTGCCGTTTGAGCTGGTGACCAACCACATCATGATTCCGGTCACGATCAACAACCAGAGGCTGTCGTTCATCTTCGATACCGGAGACAAATACGCCATCGTTGACACAGTTCGTGCACGGGCGCTGGGATTGCAGCTCGGCTCCGACATCCAGGTACACGGGGCAGGCGAGAAAACCATTCCCGGAAATTTCGTGAAGGGTGACCGCTATGGCGTGGCTGGGCTCGATAGATTCAGCGGACCGATTTACCTCGCCGTCCCGCTCGACGACATCTCCGCCGCACTCGGATTACCCGTGGATGGGATTGTCGGCTCAGATCTAATCCGCCTGTTTGTGGTGGAGATTGACTACCAGAAGCAGAGGCTCATCTTTCACGATCGCGATAAGTTCACTTACGCGGGAACCGGTGTGAAATTTCCGATCACCTTCGATTCGCAGGATCATCCCGTAGTGACGGCGCAACTGACTGCCAACGGGCGCCAGTTGCCGGCAGGGAAGTATGTGCTCGATCTCGGCGCGAATACCACGATGGTCCTCAATACACCGTTTGTAAACGAAGAACATCTTCTCGAGGGAATGCGTGTCAGCGTGGCAGCCACCACGCGTGGAACCGGAGGCCTCGTAAAGGGCCGCAGTGGACGCGTTGATTCACTGCGACTGGGAAACTGGACGCTGTCGCAACCCTACGCAACCTTCTCGCAGGATACGCAGGGCGCTCACGCTACCTCGGACGTGCAAGGCTCTATCGGCACGGAGATCATGCGGCGCTTCCGCGTGTTCCTCGACTACCAGGGCAAGAACATCATCCTCGAACCAACGGAGCAACTGAACGATCCATTCCCGTTCGAGATGAGCGGACTGGTGTTTCAAGGATTTGGCCCGGACTACAAGCAGATCAAGGTCATCTCGGTCGCGGAACAATCGCCGGGCTCGGAAGCCGGTATGAAGGCCGACGATGTGCTGCTGGCGATCGATGGCAGGCCAGCTTCCGGCACAACATTGTCGAAGATTCAGAAGATGTTTCGCCGCGAAGGCCAGCACCAGATGGACTTAAAGCGCGGCGAAACACCGGTTAGCGTGACGCTGAAGCTGCGTCCGCGGATCTGATTAGTCTTCCGGGTAGATCGTGAGCCCGCTCAGCAGC
>Ga0075355_1000008_pt1 | contig 25184 bp, 42 predicted proteins | sample WestPond_Cattail_6_FD_120069 | JGI IMG/M metagenome (GOLD analysis project Ga0075355, IMG submission 120069) | Natural and restored wetland microbial communities from the San Francisco Bay, California, USA, that impact long-term carbon... | ecosystem: Environmental > Terrestrial > Soil >...
ATGTTTATAGGGGTTTCGTGAGTTTTGCTCACGATTCGGGAGGTGAAAAAAAAGTCGTGATTTTCGCGTGTCAACAAAACAAAAAAAACCCGGGTAACGGCTAGGTTACCCGGGTTGCGGTGGGGGGAGGGGAATTTTAAGGTTAGCTTTTGCCCGGTCCGTTAAGACAAAGATTTTCTTGTCCTTTTTCTTTATGAAAGTCGCAAACTTTTTTCGCTGTTCGTTCGCGAATTGGTGGCGCTTCGCCGCGCTCTTCATAAATTCTTTGGATGAACTTAAAAATCTTTTTGGCCAGTTTTCCCCGCGCGCGCTTCACTTCGCCTTCGGTTATGTAATCCCGAATGTAAGCGCGATTTAAAGCGTTATTATCGTCCTGGAAAACCTTCGCTTCCGCTTTTGTTGCGCCATGGATTTTAAGCTGGTCGTATAACGGCGGCGTAACCGCGCCCAATCTTAACTCCATGTTGATTTTTGTCTTTTCCATTATTTTCCAACCTCTTCCAAAACGGGTGAAACAACATATTTTTTAAGGAATTCCAAAATTTCTTCCGATACCGCAATATCGCTATGGACCGCAATCGTAACCGCATGCGTCGAAGTCCATCCTTCCGCCTTGAACCGCGCGACTTCGTTCACGAAGTTGTTCAGGCAAAGGGGAAGGCTCAAGGCATGCGACCAAATCAGGAAGTCGCGCCCGTTCATGACGCCGGTTTGCTTGATATGGAACATCAAGCGCCCCGGCTGGTTCACGGCGGCGAATTGCTTGCAGGGACACTTCCCCATGTTCCCGACGCAATAGACGATCTGGCCTTGGGCGTGGCGGCTCTTGTCGTGGCCGCAAATGCAAGGGTTTTCGGTTAGGGTCACGGCTTTCTCCGGGGATTGGTGTTTCGATGCGTGGATAACGGGCTTATTGCCTTTGAAGCCGATATAGCTACCCATGGGAGCGCCCCCGAAGCCAAAGGACGAAGGACACCAGGCCCGCCATGAAGGCCAGGGCTAAAAAGAGTTCCAGGACGGCGCGAAAGGTCTTCACGGCTTCGCCCTCCCGTCAATGCGGAAGCGTGCCAAGGAACCCGGGTAGGCCCTGGAACGGCTTCGGGAAGCTGAATTCAGGCCCGTCGGCGTAGGGTCTTTAAACCCCATTTTGGGTTCCGCCATGGCCTTTATCTTCCCCGCTCCGTCGTAAAAGTAAAATCCCACGTTAAGCCGTGGCGATGTAAGCGCCGCGCGGGGGAAATTGTAGGCAACCTTAACGGTATCGCTTGGGGTGGAATAAATATTAATGCTTGCTCCCGGCCCCGAACCGTCGTAAACCTGAAGGACGCAAGGTTTCCCGGCGGCTGAACAATCGACATTTGCATCAAGGATAAAAATCGTTGTCGTGCTATCGTAAAAAAAGCCCGCCTTCATTGCCGTCGTGTCGAAGCTGGCCGCGTTTGAAGCGAGTACCCAAAAAGCGATTGTGATAAAAATTTTAGACAACATTGCGTTCCTCCGCTCTGAAGATTTGAACTAGGGTTTGACGGTCGGTATCATCCCATTGCGCATGGGCAAAATCGTTAATGCCGTATCCGGCATCTTTGAAAACCTGAAGTACGTCGCGGTCAACGGATCGCCCATTGTTCCGCATGAATTGGACAAGCCCGAAGGCGAATCCGTGCGCGAAGTCTTTTTCCTTCGCGGTTTTAGAATCCGCTTCGGATTTTTTATTCATTTCCCGGACAATGCCGCGCGCGGCCTGGTCGTACACTACGGTACAAACCATGCACGTAGGGCGATCCGCCGTTGTCGGTACGGTGGGGCCTTGGCGCTTTCCGCAAAGCGTTTTTCCTCGCTCTCCGCTCGGGGAATGGGTTTTCCGTTTGAGTTCGGTCGTAATCGTTAACTTCATGGGACTCCTTCTTAAAGTTTTTAGAACAGGTAAAGCCATGCGAAGAAGAAAGCGGCCCAAATCCCCATAAGGGAATAGGCCGCTTCGGAGATAAGATAAAGCGCCGTGGCGGCAAATAGGAGCCAAGGCGCTAGGAACTTCATGCGGTTTTCTTGCCTAGTGAAGAGAGTAAAACCGCATGCGCTACGCCGTCCAAGGCTTCCAAGGTCCATTCGGAAACGCGATTGGAGCGAACGAGCAAAAGCGTTTTGTTTTCGCGGCGATGGGAGATTGTCGCATCCTCATCGACACGCAAAATTTCAGCCATAACTTTTTCGGCGTGGGTTTCGGTTGTGGTTACGAAAAATGCCTTCATGTCTTGGGTTCCTCTTTTGGGGTGGAGATATGCGAAGCGGATTCCATTTCCTTGCACGCTTGCAGGAAGGCGGCAAGGGACTTTTCTACGTTCGATTGGGCTTCATGCAAGGCTTCCAGTACCGCCCGGGTCTTCATGGTGGGGGCGCGGTCGCAAGCCTCTTTTAAGTGATCCTTGGCATGCGTGACGATGGCTAGTTTGGTGGCGACCAAGCCGGAAAAGAGTCCGGCGCGATGCGATAGGGCGACGGTTCCTTCGGGCATTATTTTTCCCTTTCATAGCGTGTATAAAAGGCTTGCAAGCCAAGGTCGGCGGCCTGACATGCGGCGTTAACAATGTCTTTTGAATTGGAATTATGCGCGGGGGGATTGCATGCGAATCCCGAAAGCGCGGCCTGAAACATTTCGCGCCAACGAAGCGCCTCAATATCGGCGGCGGACTTTCTTTGAATAGGAGCCATTTTATTTCCTTTGCCAGGGTGCGCCCAACATCGGGCACGGACAAATAATAACCTACAACCCCCCGGGGGTCAATAGTTCAATAGAACTTTAATACCTTTGGGCGGGATGGGGATAAAAAAAGGCCCCCGGGGATGATTCCGGGGGCCTTATCGCCTGGGAGACAGGACTTTTTAACCCCTGGCAAGGGTTAAACGGAAAGCTAATGCCATGCGGACTAAAAATCAAGTTGCGTTTATAATGGTTAAAAGATAACTGTCATGCTAGATTTGAGGGTGGGAACTGGCATCAAGGCTTTCGCCTCGTTGGGCTAAGGTCGCGAATTTTACGGGAGACATGGATGTATGCAAAAGAAAAAGGCGGCGAAAGCCGTCCCGGGGGGAGTAACCCCAAAGTTACACAAAAAAACAGCCTCAAAAACCAAATCGCCGCCCAAGCAAAAGCCTACCGCCGCGAAGACGACCCCCAAGAAATCAAAAGCGCCCCCGACCAAAAAAAAGCCGGTTCCCTCAAAGACCAAATCGCCGCCCAAGCAAAGGCCCGCGAACGGCAAAAAATCCTCTCCCTCCCCGAAGAAATCCAAGGCGTCGCCCGAATTTTTGAAGCCCGCGTACTCGGCGAAGAACCTGACGGTGATTCCTTTGAGTCCCACCGGAAAGCCGTTGAAGAGGGTTACCGGGCAACAAGTCATTTATGGTATCCGAGAAAAAAAGGGCAAAGCGTCACGGATTCGGAAGATAGACATGGCCCCGCAAAATTTTCTTCGGTCGGACCTGGACGCATTGAAAGAGTTAGTCAAAAGGAGCGCGACCGCGCAAGAGTCCGCCAATCCCAAGTTGGCCTTTTTTCAAGTGAAGGTTCCGGACGAATATGAAAAAACTCTGGGGGGCCGCGTTAAGCGGATGAAGCTGAAGGCGGGGCCGCTCAAAGGTCGCATGGTCCCGATCCCAAAAACGGTTATGCAGTTTGAAACGCCCCCCGAAGGAACGGAATGGCGGCAACTTTATTATGAGGGTCCGAAGTTTTCGCACGCCATTCAAAAAAATCTGCAATCACGAAATGTTTACGAGGTTGTAAAATCGGAATTGCTTGGACAGGAAGGCTTTAGCCAATTCAAGGAAGTCCATAGCCGCTTTGCCGGTGGCTATGAAATTCGGGACGTGACTCTAAAAGGGCGAACGCTGACCGAAGCACTAAGGCAAATCCAAGTTCCCGTTTCCTCCCTTTGGCTCAAAGACAAAAAAGTTATCCTCGAAAAATTCCGTGATAACCAAATCGGAAATATTTTCGTTCGGGGTAACGTTAATGTTACCGCAAAGGGGAAGCGTTTCGATATACCAATTGAAATTTCAGCGCGTTACTTGACCGACTTGCCGAATGAAATTGGCCGCGCTATTAGACAAAGGCTTGCGGACAAGGGGGTAACATTCACGACCCCGCGCGAACTTGCCTTGATTGAGCAAGGCGCATGGAGGAAGCTAAAGGCGCTTAGGGGAGGACTTAAATCGGAGCGCGCGCGGCGCGAAATGTCCAGGCTTACCCAACCTGGAATAGAACCCAAGACGCCCAAGCTGAAGGCGCATTTGCACCGTATCGCATCGGGATCGGAAACGGTGGAAGATTTTCCGCTTGCAACCTCCGACAACGTAAAAGTCAATCTTCGCTTTTCATTTTATCGCGACCCTTTAGCGAAGGCGGGCAAGAAGAAAAAAGGGAAGCGTAAAAAGTAGGAACCAATGAAATACGAAAATGGAATCGCATACGTTGGCGCGGGGCTCTTGGAAGACATTTTGAATTCCGGGCTTCGCGTCTTGACCTTCATGGATACCGTCGGGCCGGGTGAAGGGGAAGCGTTTACGATTGTGGAAGTGAACGGGGATACCCCGACGGGACGCAAGTTTTTCGCAAGGGTCATGCACGCCCCCGATCCTCAAGTCGTTCAAATCGACTTGTCCGCCTTCATGGAAGACGTGAACCCGGAGACAGGCAAGCCGGAACGCTATCCCATGGCGGGGGAGTTTTCCAACGAGAAATATTCCGTCTTGGACATGGGTTCGTCGGAACCGAAGCCGCTGAACATCCAAACGAACGGGGAAAAGCCGATTTGGATTTATCGGGGTATAAAGTGGATTGCGGAATATTCCATTTCCCGAATCTTCTTCGGCATGAAAGGCGCGAAAGAAATTCAGGAAGGAAAATCCGCTCCCCCTGGGCTCCTTTACCTGAAAGTCCAAGGCAACGGCGGTGAGGTGGAATACGCGTACCGAAACATCGGCGTCGCGTTTAAACCCGCCGACGTGGATACGGGTAAGCTGGAATGAACGGCCCGGAACGCCAAGGGACCCCGCAAGGGGTTCCCTTCTTCGCGCTGGACTTCGTTGAAACTTCGATACTCTATTCGATTCTTTACGAGCGGTCGAAGTGCTTGCCGTCACGCGAAGAAATGTTGGACGAAATAGAGCGCAAGGAATTGTATCCCACGACGCGCCACGTTATCCCTAAAGCCATGGATCATATTGATTCGGTTCAGGACGCAATGAGGGAATATTTGGTTTACTTTGCGGGAGAAAAAGCGGTCGTTGAATTGGAAACAAGAGTCGATAAGACTTTGGAAAAGCTAAGGGAGAATTAAAAACAAGTGGATAAGCTATTCAACCCGGATTATTTCGGGGCGTTTCAGAAAACCGATTTAAAGCCGCTCGAAAAAAACATCGTGGCATTCGATACGGAAGACGACTCCAAGGGCAAACCCTTGGCGTTTTCTTTTTACGATGGTGGGCGCGTACTAAAAGAAAAATCTTTTTACACGCGCAAAGCTGAAGAGGCCGTCGAATTCATGTACAATTACCCGGTCGAATCCATTTTCGTTTCGCATAATTTGGAATACGACCTTCCGAACTTAATGAAGTTTTGTGATTTCATGTACGTCGATGAAATCATTAAAGCCCCCTTGATGATGCAAGTTACGCTTATCGGAACCAAGCATATTTTAATGAACTCGCTATCCTATTTTAAGGGAAGCGTTAAGCAAATGGGCCAGCTTATAGGCTTGAAAAAATTGGAAGGAAAAAAGAAAAGCGCGCTTAACAAAGCGTATGCGATTAGGGATGCGGAAATCGTTTACCGATATATGACCATGTTTCAAAAGCGGTTGGTCACGCAATTAGGAGTCCCGCTTTCCCTTTCCATCGGTTCCATTGCGATGAACGTTTTCCGAAATCGCTTCATGGACAGGAACGAGCAAGCGACTTACAACAACCCCCGCTTGGTTTCGGACGCTTATTATGGGGGCCGCGTCGAAGTTTTCTATAGGGGCGTTACCACGGAAAAGGTTTACGTTTGCGATATTAATTCCAGCTATCCGAACGTGATGAAAAATTACTCCTATCCCGACACGCAATTTTTGGAAAAGTCCCGGCTCAAGACGCATAAATTCGGGGTGGGAAAATTTAAAGTAAGCGTCCCCGATGGAATCTATACCCCCGTGCTCCCGGTCAAGTCCGCTTCGGGAAGGCTTTTCTTTCCGGTGGGAGAATTTGAAGGGCATTGGACGTATGCGGAAATTCGTAAGGCAATCGAGCAAGGCGCTAAGGTTTTGAAAGAATATGATGGAGTCGGCACGAACGCAAGCGTCGATCCCTTCAGGGAATTTATCACGTACTTTTACGAAATGCGCCTTAAATGCAAGGACCAGATTTCCAAGCTCGAAAAAAAGCACGGAAAAAAAGTTTATACTCTGACCGAATATCTTGAAGCAAAGTTTGAGTCGGAACTTTTGAAAAATATAATGAACAACCTTTATGGTAAATGGTGCCAACATAAAGCGCGAACCAAAATGTCACGCCGACCCATTCCCGAAAGCGTATTGGAAACAACGCTAGGGCCTTACGAAGAAAAGCGGATCGGGTCTTTTTGGGAGTACGTTCAAACTGAATCTAAAGCGCCTAAGACCGCTAATTTCCTTTGGGGGCTACACGTTACCGCGCATGCCCGCCTTGAATTGGTTCGGCACCTTGAAACCGTAGTTAAAAACGGCGGGACCCTTTTGTACTGCGACACGGATTCCATTATGTTCACCGGAGCGCGCGCGGCTAGTGCCATGCCGGTATCAAACAAGCTCGGCGACCTGTCAAAGGAACAGTACGACAAAGGCATCTTCCGCCAGGCAAAGGGATATTTGCTTTGCAATTACATGGGCGCTTCAAAGAAAAAACTTGAAATAAAAAAGGTTGCGTGTAAGGGGGTCGCGACGACGCACGCTTACGAATTTATTGTTGAAGGCTTGGCCACCTCCATTAAGCCGATGCGCTTCAAAGAGGCCCTTATCCGAACGGGGGTTAAGAAAAACGCGCAAGCCGTACTTGATAAGGAAATCGGATTTAACATTTGGCGCGACGTTAAAAAGGTAATGCAAGCGATTGACATTAAGCGAACCCCGGGATTTGGAAAAACGTACCCCGTGCAATATTCCGATATTGAAATGTTGGAGGAAAATGCAACGCAAACGGCGGAAGACTGGTCGCCTAAACTTTGCAAAAACCCAATCCATCGGGAAAAGAAAGAAGAGTTTTTCCGGGGAACCGTTGTCCCCAAAAATTGGTTTCGCGAAACGGGAATCCCGGCCGAAGTGTGCGAACCTAAGACCAAGCATTTTTTTATTCGTCGCTTGGACCTGAAGGCGGTCAAGCCGGGGCAAATTTGGTTTTCAGGGGACGTAATAAGATGCGTCGATGTAAAGACCCGTCGTTGCGCTGAAATTACCCTTGGATGTTATTTTGGAGAATTCCTAAATCACCGGGCAATTACCGCTTTACTTCCGTTAAGGACATTAAAAATCCTGCAAGCCAATGAACGGCGGATAGCGGGAAAAAGAATCGTCGTTTCCCTGGACGAAGACGAAGAATTGCAGATTGAGATATTTGCGAAAAAGAACAGGGTTAAGCTGAAAAATCCCGTTGAAGAGGAAAAAACTCATTCAGCCGAAGAAAAAAACCGTCGTTTAACCGAATTTTTGCTAAAACGCGCTGGAATTATCGCATCATCCCAAAAATTTGCCGCCGCCAAAAAATAATTTGCTATAATTAATTCCGGTTGACGTGGGAAATACCTTCCGCGCAACCGTCGCAAAATGCGACCGGAGGAACTTCAAATGTCCGAACAAAAAACCGCGACACGCTTGCCGATGATTACCGCCGCCCGCGTGGGCTTTTCCAAGACCGATGTTCAGGAATTGGTCTTGGCCGATAAGAAGAAGGTTCACGAACTTTTCCACGTCGTAGGAAGCGCCTCGCAAGCCTTGGTGAAGGAGTCGAAGGATTACGAGGACAAGGAATCCATCGAATTCCGGGGCGCGTTCATGGCCATCAACGCCAAGACCGGGGAGCAATTCAAGTCCGGGAAACTGTACATGCCTTCGGTCGTGGAAGCGGAATTCGCCGCCGCCGTCCAGGCGAACGGCCTGGTCGAAGTGGCCGTGACCGTCGTGGCCGAATACGCGGAGAAAGCGGCGACTTCCTACGTGTACAATATCAAGAGCTACGGCAAGGAAGACAATTCCGCGTTCGACAAGCTCTTGGCCCTGATCCCCGGAACCGCCAAGCTCCTTCCCGCTCCCGAAAAGGAAGAGGCCAAGGCTTCGGGGAAGGGTAAGGGCGGGAAGAAATAAACGTCGCGACTAGCGCAAGCGTTTAAGGAGGGAGCCGAATAATTCGGCTCCCTTTTTTATTGCGTAGTCCGTAACTTCCGGGTTACGTTTGGCGGCGTCGATGATGCGTCCCAATGCGCTGGAAAGGTCGGCGTCTTCGACTTCATCTTCTTCCGAGTCGTCGCCGGGAGCTATCCCGGTGGCGTGCAAAAGAAAAGCCTTCAGGCCCTTTGAGTCGGGCTCAAAACCGGATTCCTTCAGTAGCATGCAAATCGCCGCGTCTTCCGGCGGCGTGGCGGTGAAGGAATATCCGGTTAAGCCCACCCCTTCAGGCATCGGACTTTTCGGCGGCTTCGGCTTGTTGTTGGGCGTCGCGGGCTTCCTGGAAAGGATCGCCACCGTCGTAAATCGCCTTGAAGACATCGGGAACATAAGTGAAGCCGGTCTTTTCCGGGTCCTTCGTGTTTTCGATGTAAACCAAGGCGAAGAGGTGCTTTTCGATTGCGACCATGGCTTGCGCCATCACAATCAAAGCGTTTTCATTGGTGATTTTGAATTGTTCTTGGGGCGGGGTATCATCCAAGTTACCCCCCGCCGCCAAGGCCGCTTCCGCTTCCGCTTCCAATTCCGGTTTTTTGGTCATGGTTGGTTCCTTCTATTCGCTCGGGATTAACCGGCGGTCCTTTTGCTTTGACGGGAGGGGTGGGCTTCGTCGTCGGCCTTGGGGGCGCTTTCCCTGACCGCGTATCCTTCGGGGGGATACTTATCCGCCGGATACCCGGCGGCGACATACTCTTCTAAGGTGGGACCGTCCTTTCGCAACTCTTCGGGAGCGACGGGCGCTTCCGGAGCGGGAGAGGTTTCGACCGGCGCGGCCTCGGCGGTCGGGGCCGGGCTTTCCGGGACCGTGGCGGGTGCGGCATCCTGGACGGCTTCCACGGGGAGCGCGGCGGTCGCGGCTCCTTCGACGGGTGCTTCCGGGGTCGTGGCGGGGGTATTCTGGTCGTCGGACATGGTTCGTTCCTCCATTGTACACGCAAAATTGCGCGATTCATAAAAATAACCGAAAAAAATACTTTGCGGTCAGGGACAGATTTTGTCCCCGATGCCGCCCTTAGTGAGGCGAATTCAAGCGAATTTGGGGATTCGGGGACAGAATTTGTCCCCGTTACGGCAAGTGTTATAGCTCCATCGGGGACAATTTCTGTCCCTTTACCAGGAAATTTTGTTTATAATGAGGTTTTCAAGAGGGTCCAACCTTGCTTCGCAAAGGCCAAGTCAAAAACGTAAGGCATACCGGGGCGCTTATGGTGCGCCTGGCATCCCGCTATCATTCCGACGTGGCTCCTTTCGCTGGCATGGCCCCGACCGATTTTTATGACAAGCTGAAGCGCATCCCGTACAATCGCGATCCCGAAGCAACCGAATTTTTGCAACGCCCGTACTATACGCTTATGGGCAACCGCCCCGGCGGGGATTGCGACGATAAGGCCATCGTGGCGGGAGCGTGGGCGATTTGCAACGGGTATCCTTTCCGTTACGTGGCCATGGGCCGATACAAGGATAAGCCGCTTCACCACGTCGCGACGGACATTTGCATGAATGGGCAATGGGTTCACTTCGACCCTACCTATTCCGATCAGGTCTTTAACAAGTATTTGTTTCGCCCGGAGCGAAGCATGGTCATAGGGGCGTGGAATGGCTGACCTATACGTTTTGGAAGGACGCGGAAAAGTGGTTTCCGCTCATGCCCGGCATAGGGGTAACCGTCATGTTACCCGTACCCGCCGCGTTCCGGGAATCGTGTACGGCGATCCCTTGCAAACCCTTTTCGGGCGAAAACCCACTTCCGTTCCCGACCTCTTGGGGCGCTCCCTTTGGCAGAAAGCCAAAAGCGTTGCGAAGGGAAGCGTAAAACTGGCCGTCGCCCCCGTTACCACGGCCTACACGGTCACGAAGTCCGCCGCGAAAGCAACGGTCAACGTCGTCAAGCATCCGTCTTTGAAAAACCTGACCAAGGTTGTTACCAATCCCCTGACCCGTACCGTGAACGAAACCAAGTCCAATGTTCGGGAAGCGGGCCACGTCGCCGCCGAATCGGGCCGCTTTACGGTGACCGCCGCATCCCGGTCGATGGACGTGATCCGCCGCGTGGCCAAGCGTCTCATCAAGACCGTCGCCAAAAAAGTCCTCTTCAAGGGCGACTATTTGGGGGCCGATTCCGGCGTCGCGCGCATTTCCAAGGGCGCGGCCAAGGGCGTTTTGATTCCGGTGGCGACCGCCGCCGTTGCCGCCAATACCACGACCGCACCCGCCGCGCCAATCGTTCCCGTCCTGGTCAACGAAGTCATTGACGAACTTTATTCCGCCATCGAAAAGGGAATCAAGAAGGGCCTATCGCCCAAGCAAGCGGAAGACGCGGCAAAAGCCGAACTCGATAAGTTGGAGCCCGGCGAAGAAAACGACCCGAAGGTAAGCTATGGTTCCTTCATGCCGGTCGCGATTGGTATTGCCGCCGTCGTCGGCCTCGTTGTTATTTTGAAGAAAAAGCGGAATTCCTAAATCCCACTTCCCGAAGGAGTCGTATTATGTCCAGCTATTCCCTCCCCTCCCGCTATCAAGCGTATTTGGGCGCGAACTTTTTCCAGCGCCAAATTTCCAGTATCGCCGACGCACTACCCGGCGTCATAAAGCGCGGCCTGTCCCAAACGCCGACCGCGCCCGGTCCCACGAATCCCGGGCTTCCCGACGTGTCGGAAATCGACAAGCCGAAGTCGAATACCATGATGTACGTCGGCCTCGGCGTCGGCGCGGCCTTGCTCTTGGCTCTGGTCGCCGGGCGTAGGAAGGGAGCCGCGCCGAAAGCCGCGTGATCCTCCCATGGTAATCGACTTGCGCGCGCATGGCTTGAAGGGAAGGGGTCGCCTCGGGGCGGGGGTCGATGATGTTGTCGATTACCTAAAGCGCGGCGTGGGGGAAATCATCTCCGACCGTGGCGTAAAAGCCCGCGTCGTTTCCGAAGCCATCAAATCCGTCACCGGCATCGCTCCCGTTGTCGATACCCGTGACCCGGCGGTTACGTGGGTCCGAACCGTTCCCGCGCATTCGGAATGGATCGAATCCGTCTTCGTGAAGGCGGTGAAGAAGAATCCGAACGCGGCCCCGGCGGATTTGAAGGTCGATATTTTTCCGGCCATGAACCCGATTTTGCTCAAGCGGTTTTTGCCGGTCCTGGCCTTGCTTGGCGCGGGGGTATTCGGGGCGGGCTATTTCATGGGGAGGGATTGAATCATGTCGAAGAAAACACCTTGGCACGTTATCGCAATCCATCACCCCATGGGAATGCAATATGCCGGTGGATTGAAGGAAGAGTCGAACGGTTCGCTTTCCTTGTCCATGGTAGGCTCCAAGCAACAAGCGCATTACTACCAAAGCGCCGGGTCCGCCGTAAGGGATGCGAAGCGTATTGCCGAAGGCTTGCGTTACCAAACGTCAATCGTGCCCCTGGACGCGCTCCGGAAGAAAAGCACGAAGCGGAACCCGGCCCCTGGTCCGGCGGAACGAAGTGAAAAATTCCATCGCCTACGCGCGAAGCTCTTGACCCAATTGCAAATCGCGAAGCGCCGGGATAACTTCCCCTTGGAACAAAACCTTTCGCGGAAGCTCTTGAAGCTGGATCGCATGTTCTATGCGCCGCGCAACATCAAGCGGAGAAAGTAGGCACCATGGCCGAAGCGCAGAAAAAAACCGTCCCCTTCCCCGGCGCGAAGGGCATGCCGAAGGATATTCCGACGGTGACCATGAATCATGCCCTTCATCCCATCATCGACAAATTCGCGGTCCCGGCCGCGTGGTTCGTCGGCGGCATGATTGTATCGCGAATTTTCTGGCCGCGCCGTGTCGGCGTTCGCATGGAAAAAGAAGGGTTCGGGTTGTAAGATGATTTACGGAATTTGCGGCGACGACGCCTTGAACCTGGACTTGTCCGATACCGCTAACCGTTCCCCGGGGATGTTGCCGACGGGCACCCCCGCCAAGCGATCCTCCCCCTTCCTGCCCAGGCTCCCAAAGTCAACCCAAGCCCTCTTCGACCAAATCCGCGCGAAGGCAAAGCAAGCTCTTCCGGCCGCGCCCGCCGCCGTGCCGCCTACCGCGCCCGCGTTCAAGCTGGGATTGCTCGGGTGGGGGCTCTTGGGCGTGGGGGGTTACTTGCTCCTTTTCCGTAAGAAGGAAAAGAAAAATGGCTGAATTCAATTTCTCCGAAATCGTCGTCAAGGCCCGCGACCAGGCCGTAAGCGACGCGAAGGATGAAGCGGTCGCCGCGACGGAGCGCGCTATCAAGCGTATCGCGAATCCACCGAAGAAATCGCTTCCGGCCCCGACCCTGCAAAAAGCCAAGGCGAAGCCCGCGCCGCCCTGGTTCAAGTACGGTCTTTACGCCTTGGCGGGCCTGGCCGTCTTCAAGCTGGTATCGGATTAAGCCATGACTTCCTACAACCTTTACGGAACCGAAGTCGGCAATGAAACCGTGTACGAATACACGCGGCGGCGCTGGAACGAACTTAGGGACAACCTGAAAAAGGGCAAGTCCCCCGGCGTGACCAATGATAAGGACGGGGCTTTTGCCGCGTCACGGCTTATCTACGTCGAAATGAAAAAGAATCCCGGCATCGTAACCGACGCGTTACCTCCGGACGCGACCTACCTGGAAGCGTATATCAACAACCCATCGAATCCGTTGACGTGGCTGGCCCAGAAAACCGGGCAAGCCGCCGAAAGCGCGACCCATGAAGTCGCCGTCAACCTGGACAAGCCCGCGCAACTTCTTCAGGATGCCGGGAACGCACTTCCGTGGTACGTGAAGCCGGGCGCTATCGTGGGCATCCTGGCCGCGTCCATCATCTTGCCGCCCCTCTTCGGGTCTTCCATCCAGGGCGTGATCCGGGGGCTCAAGACAAAGGCCCGCCAGGGCGCGCGGAGGTTCCGGTAATCCATGGCATCGCATCGGGCAAAGCGTCGGTATAAGGCTTTCACGGGTAGGGACCCGGGAAAGGAAGAGTCGCGGAAGGTTAAAACCCCGGCCGAACTCATTTGCATTGCCCGCGCGGAGATATTGACGTATTATTCTTCTAAACTAAACGGCGGTGGCGACGGAACCTTACAAAAGTTCAAGCACCGTTTCGGCGCAAAAATCAAACTCTACACGAACCCGGAAGGCACCTTTTTGTTGCTTGCGGGTCCGGGCCTCAAAGTTACCCCTAGGGGTATCGTAGGCTGAAAGGATAGATATGCGCCTCGTTCATTTCCGACCCTCCAAACGCCATTCCCGCCGTAAGGGCAAGGCCCGCCATTCCAAGCGCCGGTCCTCCCGCCGGTATCGTCGCAACCCTTCGCGCGGCGGTAGCGCCTTGCGGACCGTGCTTTCCCCGTCGAACTTCATGCAAATCACCGCCGTCACCGTCGGGTTCATCGGCGGGGCCAAGGCCGGGGGCATGATTTACGATAAGGTCGTTCCCGCTTCCATGCGCCGCTTCGCAGGGCTAGTCACCTTCGCGCTCGGGGCCTTCGCCGCGTCCAAGGTGAAGAACGACATGGTGAAGAAAGCCGCCGCCGGTATGTCCGCCGCCGGGGTGTACGATCTCATCGCGCAGAACTTCAGCGCGGCGGGATTGAAGCCGGTTTCCGGCGACACCATCGACATGAACGGCATCGACTTGGTGGGCGATGATTCCCGCGTGTACGCGGGCGACACCATCGACGTATCCGGCGACATGACCGAACTCGTCGGCGACGACGAGGAAGGCGGCAATACCGGCGTATACGCCTAGGCGTAACGCATCGGTTACCGTAGCGTAGCCGTTACCCCTCAAAACTGAAGGCGGCGGGTAGGTTCCCGCCGACCGCGAATCAAAAAGTCCGGCTATCCAAAACGGAAGCGTCGGACTAATCGAAAGGTATCATAATGGCCGAACAAGCCCCCCAGGCGATGCAGGTTTCCACCGCGCGCCAATTGCGTCTTCTGTCCAACGGGTCGTATTCGACCGGCAAGGGAAACGCGCAGAACGATTATCTGTGGGATCGCATCGTGCTTCCCGCCGCTCCCGCTTCCCAGGGAATCCCCTTCTTCCGCGTCCCGCGCTCGGGTCAGTACGGCGTCACCGCCGGTGACCTGAAGACCGATGTGGAAACCTCCATGGAGGACAACGGCAAGTTGCCCGCCGGACAGAACTTCCTGACCAACGCCATTCAGATTTCCCTCATCACCGGCAACGGGCAATCGGCCGACGGTACCTATACCGTCGGTATCGACCGCATCTTGCATGCGTGGGCCGTTTGGATGACGCATACCAATTTCAACCTGAAGTTCACCAATACCGAATACTCGTGGCGGACCCCCGGAACTTCGTTCCTCCCTTCCGTGTTCCAGAACGGCGAGTCCGGGGCCTTGGCCGCGACCGGCGCAATGGTTCGGCAGGGCGATTTCCATCACCTGAATTGGCTGAACATGCCGACGAAGATCCCGATTACCGAACAGGTCAATTTCTCCCTGACCGCGTTCACGACCTCGGGAAGCGTGGCCATCCTGGCCCTGGTCACCGCCGCCATGGCGTTCCTGAACGGTTCGACGCGACGTTGCGAAGTGCAAACTTCGCTTCGCGGCATGTTGACCCGCGCTATCTAGTCGGAAGTCCCTGAAGAGCCTCCGCCGTTTTACTCGGCGGCGGGGGCTTTTTCTTGCTACCATTGCGAGTAAGACATTTCCAATCAACCCCCCAAATTTGGGGCCGAAGGGAGCCGATTTCCATGAATCACCCGCCGTTTTACCGCCAGCCGAATACCAATCCCAATCCCGCGAACGCGAATCCCCCGGCTCCCGAATTCAAAGGGGCGGAAAAGGCCATCCAGATTGAGGCCCAGGACCACCGCGACAAGCAAGCGTATCGGTACAATTTCACGTTCCCCCAATCCGTCGTCGTGCCGAACAACGGCCAGCGCGCCTTCCAAATCGTCGTCGATGCGGATGCGGATTTCTACGCGGAGCGCCTGACCGGAAGCGCCTTGGGTCCGTGCTCGGAACAGGGCCTTCGCGCCGTCTTGCAGGATACCGATTTCCGGTATCTCGGCACGACCGCCGGGTTCGCCGATAGGGGCCTTATGGTCAACATCAAGGACGGCGGAAGCCGTATCGACTTGACCGATGGGTTTTGCCCCCTGGAACTCATCTTCACCCCGGGGTACGACGTGGGAACCTTCTATGTCCCCTTCCCCTTCAAGTATTACATCCGCCGGACGGCCAAGCTGGTCTTCACCTTCATCAACCGCGACACGCGCGTTTCGACCGTCGCCGATCCGACTCACTTCCCGGCGGGCGTGGGAAGCACGATGTTCCATGCCGTTTCGGCCGCGCTGAACGGTTGCAAATATCTGGTCGCCACGAAGTAACAGGGGTGTTACCCTAGAATAGGAGTCGCCCCATGATTGACGTAGGCTTCCGCGAATTGAAAGACAATTTGACGGACATGCGGAATAAGCAAGCGGTTCGCCGCCCTTATTTCATGTCCGCATCCATCCCCGTCCCGAACAACGGACGCGCCAAGGCGACCTTGGTTTGCGACCAGGACGCCGACATTATGGTTTGCGGCCTGAACGGGTCTATCGTGGCCCCGTCGGACGTGAACGGTCGGCGGCTTTCCTCCCAATCGACCATTTGGCCCATTGCCGTATCCGGGGGCCTGGCCATCGACGGCTTCGCGGAGCGCGGGATTTCGATGCGCGTTTACGCATCCAGCGAAAAGGAATTGCAACTTTCCGATCCGCTTAATTTCATGGATGCGAAAATGTCCCTGCAACCCGGCTATCGCATCGGCGGTTTTTCCCGGCCGATGCCGTTCACGCGGTATCTCCAAAGGGATTCCAAACTCACCTTTGAATTCCTGAATAGCGATACGGCAACGGGCGCGGCCCCGGTCTTCCATTTCGTCACGCTTATCTTGGCGTGCCGCAAGTACGAACCTTTCACCAAGTAGGGAGCCCATGAAAACGCAAGGCTTTACCCCGAAGGACAGGGCATCCCTCATAGCGGAATCCCCCGCCCTAAAGCGCGGGGCCGCATTCCTGAACCGTCCCGGTATCGACGTGAACAACGGTCGGATTTCCGGATACGAGTACAAAAAGTGGACTCCCACTTGGATTCCCTTTATCCAACAATCGACCAATATTTGGGCTCCCGTGACTACGACTCCGGACACGGCCAACAATTGGCAGAACGGCGCGGCGGGAGCGGTTGTCCCCGGCGCGGAACATTTGCCGTTCAATATCTTCATCCCGTCGGGGGGAAAATTCGACTTCCAGCTTTTCACCCCGAAGGATCACCCGTTCCTTTTGTGCGACGTGAAGGTAACCGCCGCGTTACGCACGACCGAAGGGGTTGACCCTCCGGTTACGACGCAACATTCCCGCTTCAAGGGTCCCTTCAACGTGTCCAGTCTTCCGCTCGGCGCGCTCTTCCGCAAGCTGGCCTATCCGGACAACGAAGGCATTTACACGGCCATTACCGCCGTATCCCCGGGCGGAAAGCCCGTTTGGGGCGGCGTGCAAAATTCCGTGGGCATGGACAACGACGTTCGCACCGTCGGCCCCGTCCCGCATACGGAAGTGATTCCGCTTTCCAATAGCCAAAATTGCCGGTCCGGCAAAGGCGCGCTCCAACATCATCTTTTGTTTCCTTCCGACGGTATCATACGTGTTACCGTCGAAAACCACAACGTCAATGCGTCAACGAGTACCACGGTTCCCGACGGCGCATTCGTCAACGGCGTCGCCTTCGGCTACGTCATAATGGAATAGGCGGAATACCATGGAAGTGAAATATTTGAACCGTGAACAGATTCCGTACTTGAAGACGGAACCTTTTCACGTCGTCTTCCGCTCCAAGGCGAACATCGGCCAAATCACCCCGGGGTTCTACGATTGGTCCGTCGGCATCAATCCGCTTCAGCCGACCCCGAACGGTCGCGTCGTATCGTCGCCGCGCGCGGACTTGGACCCGGCGAACCTTTACGTGATAGAACACTTCACCTTCAGCGCCGACATTGCCGAAGAGGATTATTCCGGCGCAATCATCGACACGACCGCCGCGCCGGACGTGGTTCCGGGCATCCCCCGTTTTCATTTGTACGTGCAATCGGAAGGGACCGGGCCTATCCTGAAGCAACCGATTCCGCTTCCCCAATACTACCCGGAAGCGACGTTCCCCAAGTGGCGAGAATATTCCAAGGAAGCGTCCGACTTTTCAAGCAACTTCGCCACCGCCCCGGGCCAACAAGTCGGCGTCGGATTCTTGGGGCTCAAGAGCACCAATCAATTCGTCGGAGCCTTTGAAGGGCGCTTGCAACAAAACGCGGCCTTGATAGGCAAGGGGACCATTACCATGATCCTTGCCTTGGGGGTCCTGGAAGTCCGCGACGAAAACTTCATCAAGGAATACAAGGCCGCGACGGCGCGCGTGAAAGGTTTCTAACCATGGGGCAAGGCAACAAATACGGAAGCATTGTCGAAACCTTCATCGGCGGGGATTTGATAAATATCCTCCTAAGCTCGAAAGCGACGCCGCCGAATGATTTGAACTTGGCGGCGGCGGATTTTTCCGCCGCCGTGGATTTGTACGGCTCCATCGCCGCCGGGCTTCGACTCGGAAATTTCGCGCTCGGGGATGTTCCGCGCCTGGTAGGGATCGGAATCTGGTGTAATATCGGTGACGGTTTGGTACAAATCGACAATCCCGACGACCAAACGACCGGCCTGGTATTGCAGATTTCCGGGCATAGCTTCAATTCCGGAAACGTGCAACAACAAGCGAATATTCAAGTCCCGTCCTTTTCCTACAAAATCCAGGAATTCAACAACGTCGAAGCAATCGACAACCTCTTGGATATGTCCGTCTTGGACTACAGCTTGACGGGGCAACCTACGGTCGGGTTCGGCGGTTACTATCGCTTGACGGCAAAGGTAACCGCCACGTCGGCCCTTTTCTCCATGATAAGCATCGACCCGGCGTATGCCGCCAAGCGCCTCATCATGCGCCCCATCGTGGTTATCGAGCATACTTATCCCACCTTCATAACGGGGTTCTAAAATGGGCTTACGTCCAGGCAAAGCGAAGGGTCCCTATGTCGGCATGTCGGGGCCGACGGGTGGCACCCCGACCAATCCCACTTCCGTTCCGACTTGGTTTCCGTGCATCGCGTTCGCGTATACCGATTTCACCGGCTTCGCCGCCCTGGTCGGCGACGTGGAAAAATATTCCCTCCCCGCCAAATGCACGATTGAAGGCGTGGCCTTGCATACCGACGTGGCCTTCACGGGGCCGGGTATCACGGCGGTTACCCTTTCCGTCGGCCTGGTCGGAAACCTGGCCAAGTACCTTTCCGCATACGACGCATTCGCGGCGGCATCCAATACGCGCATCGGCGCGGCGAATCTGCTTTTCCCGGAGAACTTGGGGGCCGTCACCTCCATTCGTCTTTCCGCGCAAAGCGTAGGCGCGAACCTCTCGGTCCTGACCGCCGGATCGGGTTGCCTTTGGCTCAAAGTGGCGAAACTGACCCCTTAACAGGAACCAAAAATAATGGCAAACGATGTAATTGCGGAACGCGCGCGAATCGGTTGGAACCGTCGGAATTCCAACAACCGGGATATCATCGTCGTTTCCAACGCGACCGGGGATTCAGACAAAGGAAAAGTCCTTATCGAATCCTTTGAAGCCGCGAACCTTCCCGCGTTTCAGCTTTCTCGCTTTCGCGGAACCGCCGACGCTCCCGCCGACGTAGCGAATAACGATGGGCTTGGAGAATTGGCCTTCGACGCTTATTCGGGAGCCGCAAGTTTTCAAAAAGCGTCCATCGGTTCTTACGTCGATGCGGCGGTCGTATCGGGGCAATCCCCTGCAACGCGCCTCGTTTTCAAGACGGGTTTGAACAATGCGGCTGAAAGATTGGTTTCGTATTTTTCCAATGAAGGCTATTTCGCCCTTGGAACCGCTTTCGATCCTACCGCCGCCGCGACGCGCGCCGCCTTCGATATTCACGCCGCAAAACTTGATTCTGTCGGTCGCTTGCAAATGGTCTTGCAGGGATACGGAACCGCCGCCGACGGTCCTTATGTTGCGGTTGCGCATGCGCGCGGAACCTTTGCCGTTCCAGCGAACAATGTCGCTGAAGACAATTTGGGAGATTTTGAATTTTATGCGTATGCGGGAGGTTGGCTTCAGGCCGCCGAAGTGCGCGCCTTCGTAACAAGCGCCGTTGTTAACGGCGTCACTCCCGACACCCGAATGGAATTCAAGGTCACGACGGGCGGGGCAATGTCCGTTCGCGCTACCCTTTTCGCAAGCGGTAGGTTCGCCCTAGGAAGCGGATCGCGCGCAAGCGAAGCGGACCAAACCGCCAACGGAGCGGGCGCTTTATGGGTCGCGGAAAATGCGAATATTACTCCAATCGCCGCGCAATTTTCAGGATCGAACTCAAGCGCCGTAACGTACCTAGGCCGGAAGAGCAGGGGCAATTCAATGTCCGCTCCCACGGCGGTTGTCCTGGACGACGGTCTTGCCATGTTCCGTCCGGGGGCCTATACCGGAACTTGGTTTGACGACGGGGCATTTATAAGGTTTGCCGTTGACGCCGCCGTCGTGGCCAATCAACGCCCGGCAATGCGCCTTGAGTTTTACGTCAATGCGAACAACGCCACCGCTTTTCCGGTCGCCCGCTTCAGAAGCGATGGAAAAATTGCCATGGGCGATTCGGTCACCGCCTACGTGGATTCCGCCTTGAACTTCGTTTGTCCATCGGGGGCGGACGCGCTTATGGCGACGTTCGGGCAGAACTCGGGGGGCGGGCAAAATTTCATTATTGGTTTTGCTACTTATGGGGGAGGTTATACAAACGGCCACCCGGCGCGCATCAATGTAATTGACAGTAATTTTTCCAACGCGTTTCGATTTGAGCACAAAAAAACGGGTGCTTCCGCAAATACGCTAATCCCTTCGCTTATGTTGGAAGCAAAAGCCAATATGTGCAACGCGGGATTTTTTTCGACGGCCCCTTCTTATGGTTTGGGTCAGGGTATGATTGCCATCGCCAACCGCGACACCGCCCCAAGCGCCAATCCTTCGGGCGGCGGCGTCCTGTACGCGGAAGCGGGCGCGCTGAAGTGACGCAGGTCGGCTGGAACCACTACCACGATTGCGAACGCTTGAAGTATTATTGGGGAAGGAGGAACCAAAAATGCCTATTCGTAACATTTCGCTGAACTCGAAAACCGCCCTTATGCTCGGCAATATCCTTTCCCTTTTGGGCGGAAGCCGGGGGCATAAGCATCATCAACGCGCCTTGCTTGAGCGCGTAATGAAGGCATGGCCGGAAATGGACCCCGACCGGGATACCGATGCAATCATCCCGCCGGGAACCATTCGCACGGTCGAATTCCATCCCGAGGAACAAACCGCCGTCGCTTACGGCCTGGTCGATTTGGCTTCGTCGGAAACCTGGCCCGGTCCTTCCGCCGATGGGAAGAGCCGCAAAGTCACGGTCAGCGACGTGGATCATGTCCGAAAGGTGGCGGCGCTTTGCGGGAGCGGCATCGTGAAATTTTTCGACACGCATTTGGGAAGCGAAAAAGTCGAAGCATTCGGCGGCGAATGGGAAGAGGATAAGGTGATTTCTTCGGAGAGCGACGCGGTAACTTAATCGAAAGGTTCTCCCATGCCAATACTATCGGCGCGGGTCTTCAGAAAGCCTAACGGCTGGTGGGCATGGGAAATCAAAGATGTATTCCAAGGAAGCGAACGTATTATCCCGAAGGTCAACGAACATAAATTCAAGAGCGAGCAAAATGCGCGCTTTGCTTTAAACGCGTATCTTTCGCATCGACAAGGAAAAAGAAGATGAAAAAGCGTCCCGCCAGAAAATCCCGTCGCTCCCACCGCGCCTATCGCCGCAACCCCGCCAAGACCGTGGGCGATCCGCATGGCGCGCGCGAACTCGCTTTGACCTACGACAACGAGCGCGCGCAACAAGGCCAAAAGGAAAGCATCATCAACAACCTGGCCCGGAAAATGGCGAAGGGCCAGTACGACCGCACCAAGGCCGTGAAGCTATGGGGCTACGCGGCCAAGTCAGGGGCCGACGCCTACGCCAAGCAATTCGGAAGCCATGGGGATACGGGCTCCAAAATGTTCAATGCCGCGACGCGCGCCATGGCGGCGGCAATCCTGGAAAGCGAAAATCGGGAATACGTCGAAGAGCGCGCTGAACGCTTCGCGCCGAAAAAAGCGAAGAAGAACCCTTCCCGAAAGCATGCGCGTAGGGCCAAGCGTTCCCACCGCCGCAATCCCGCGCCTTCGGAAAGCATGCGCTTCGGAAAGCTCGGAAGCATGCGCGACAAACTCTTGAGCGCGTACCACAAGGCAACGACGGATAAGGCGAAGCATGAAGCCTTGATGCGCGTTTACAAGCTGGACGCGATAAGCCGCCGGGTCGGGGATAAATACAAGTCCAAGCGTACCCCGACCATTTCCGAAATCGAATCCGCGACCCGCGAAACCGCGCCTTACTATTTCGTCCCGAAAACCCTGAAGGCTTTCGGTCAGAGAATGTCCGACTTCAAGGTAATGAAGTCGAAAAAGTCGGGTCGCATCTTCATCGCCGCCAAGTCGCGCACGCATAAGGGCATGTACTCGATAAAGGAATTCGTCGGCGGCAATCGCTTGCGTTCCGTATCGGGAGCGCCGACGCATTTTGAAGACGTGCGCGATTGGGTCAATAGGCAGTAATCGAAATCCGAAGCGGAATAGGAGTATAATTCCTACATTCCGCTTCGGAGGATTTTCAAATGGATTTCGGAAAGTTCCATGTTGACCTATCGGCACTTGCTCAAGTCCTTTTAGGATTGGCCGCGCTGGTGACGGCATGGAAAGGTCGTCAAATCGCGAAGGAAAAAGCCGATGCAAAAAATACTGAAGAACCCGGAAATTAAGCTCTTAGTGGATGCGGTTACGCATCCGAAGGAGCATTGGGAAACCGTCGTTTGCCTTACCATGTCCGCCGCTTGCATCGCCGTGGGGGTCTTGCTTCAGCTTCACCGTTAAATATCAGGTAACCTAAGCGTTACCCCATGAACCGGCTTTAGGGAGGAACCAATGTCCGAAGCCAACCGACAACCGAAAATTCATTTCGCCGCTTTGCTTGGCGTCGAAGTGGATGCCGACATGATCCCATGGTGGGCACCTCATTACAGGGCCTTGAAACTCGATTCCTATACGGTTTTCCTGCATGAAAGCCCCGACGAAAAAAAAACCGCTGGGGCGGAAAGCGTCCTTCGCGATTTCGGATTCGCTATCCGCCGCGTCCCGGAAAACGCGCTCCGGGATTCTCCCGTCATGCCCAATTGTCCCGACGGGGTTAGGCGCACCCTTCTTAAATCCTTCGCCGAATCGCTTCCCCCACGGGATTTCCTGGTCACGGCCGACGGCGATGAAATCCAACATTGGAATGAAACGCCTAAAGAAGCGGTCGCGCGCGGCATCGAAGTAGTCACGGGAAGGCTATTCGACCGCTTCGATGATACGTTACACCCGCCGGTTCCGGGATGGACCTTGGAGGAAAGTTTCCCGGGGGAGCATCCCGACTTGCACGAACACTTCAAGCAAGAGCCGCTTATGCAGAAAAAAATCTGCATGGCCCCCGCTTCCTTCCCCGTCGAATATTCCGGCTCCCATGATTTCATTACCTTAAAAGGAACGCATCGGAATTGCTTTATGACCGGCCCCATTCGCATCTTGCATTATCGTTGGAGGAAAAGCGCAATCACGCGCGTCGAAGGGCGGTACTACTGGCCCCCGGAAGAAATCGCCGCCATGAAACGCTTTTTTTCGGTGAAGGGTTGAAAAATGAGTACGCCTAAAATTCATTTCGTATCCCTCCTATCCGTTGAATTCGATGTTGACATGATCCCGACCTTCATCCCTCACTATGCGGGCCTTGAGTTGGATAACTACGTCTTGTTTTTGCACGAAGGAAAAAACACGGACGCCAACCTTTGGGCCGAAAGCGCCGCCAAGGAAGCGGGATGGAAATGCCGCTTCGTCCCGCGCGAATCTTCGTTCGGGAACGGCGAACTAAAACGCGCCTTGGTCAACAAGTTCCAAAAGGCATGCAAGCCGGGAGATTACATCATTTGCGCCGACGGCGATGAAATACAAGCCTGGCCCTTTTCCCCGCGCGACGTAGCCGCCGACGACTACGACATGGTTTTGGGTCGTCGTATCGACCGTTTCAACGAAAAGTTGGTCGGCATCGACCATGAAATCCCGCTTGAAATCAATTTCCCTTTGGAACACGACAACCTTTCCAAAATTCTTTTTCCCAAGCGTCCCCGGTCACGCGATAAAATCGTAATGGCAAAGGCAAGCGTCCCCGTCGATTACAAAAAATGCCTTGGCCTGACCGTCAAGCAACCGGGTAACCTTCGTGTTACGGCGGAAGTGCCTATCTTGCATTTTAAATGGAGGGACAATATTTTCCGTCGCATCCAGGAACGCGCGGATTATTTTCCCGAAGAGGTTCAGGCCATCCATAACTTTTTCAAGTGAGGCTCCCATGAATAACTTTCCTTATGCCATCGAAGAGCCTTTAAAAGCGGAGGGCGGCTATGTAAACGATCCGAAAGACCCCGGCGGGGAAACCTACCGGGGGATTTCCCGAAAAGCATATCCTAATTGGGACGGGTGGGCGGCGCTTGACCGCATCCAGGATAAGCACTACAATCAAATTTTTCCCGAATTGGAAGTCGCGGTAAAAAACTTCTATTACCAGGAAAAATGGTTAACCAACAACCTCGATAAAATATCGGATAAGGATATTGCCGCCGCAAGCCTGGACACGGTTGTTCAGCACGGCCGGGGCGCTTCGCTTATTCAACAAGCCTTGCAACGCATCGGCTTTCCCGTTTCGGTCGATGGAAAAATCGGCCCCGATACCGTTTCCAATTTGAATAGAGCGCCGGTCAAGGATTTCTTGGCCTCACTTTACGACGTGCGCGAAGCGTACTATAAGGGCTTGGTGGCATCCAATCCCACCTTGCAAAAGTACCTACCGGGTTGGCTGAAGCGCATTTCTCCCATGAAGGGCGCGGCGGCGGGCGGAATGTTTGTCGGCCTGGCCGCGCTTGCGGCGGGAGCCTGGTACTACTTGAAGAAAAAGAAAATCGTTTCGTAATTTCACCAATCACCGGAGGAACCTAACATGCCCGCTTGGACGCCTGAAACCGAAGGCTTCGCGCCTTTTGAAGATGATGATGATGAACTACGCGCGGACCTTCCCAGCGAACTAGCCGCGTTCCTGCAACAATTTGAAATCGGCCGCACGTTCACCATTGAAATCAAGAAATGGAACAACGAAGCGTATTCCGGGCGTCCCTCCCTGGTCGGTCGCCTGGAAGGCTTGGTTCCCGATTACACTTCCGTCGTGAAGGTCAACGGCCCCGGCTTTTACGGCTTCGATACGACTTGGGTTCCCAAGGGCGGAAAGGCCCAAACGAAAATGCTCAAGGTTTCCTTGGTCGGCCCGCAATGGACCCAACTTCATAAGGAAGCGAAAAAGGAAAAGGAAAAAGCCGAACTTGAGGAAGCGAAGCACGAAGCCGAATTGGACCGGGTACGCAATGGCGGCGCTCCTTCTATCGGGACCTATAAAGACCCGGCGGCAACCGGCCGCGAATACATGAAGTCGGCCTTGGAGGATATGAAAGGCTTGATGGATGTTTTTGGCGTCGGCGCGG
>Ga0075355_1000009_pt1 | contig 21215 bp, 10 predicted proteins | sample WestPond_Cattail_6_FD_120069 | JGI IMG/M metagenome (GOLD analysis project Ga0075355, IMG submission 120069) | Natural and restored wetland microbial communities from the San Francisco Bay, California, USA, that impact long-term carbon... | ecosystem: Environmental > Terrestrial > Soil >...
CCCAATCCGCCCTGCCATACCGGGTCGGGACTACCGGGAACGGTAATGGAGCCGATGGGGCTGAAGTCGGGCGTGGCGGGCTGGAAGTTGAAGACCTGCAACTGCATGGTTCCGGGATCGAAGATGAAGATCTGGTTCGAGTTAAAACGGATGTTGCAGCAGGACGGGAAGGTCCCGTTCGGAACCGTGGGCGTGATGGTGCCGCGCAACACCGGCGAAGTGGGATTGGTGATGTCGAAGATCTTGACGGCGTCGGTCAGAGAATTTGAGACGGCCAGATACTTGCTGTCCGGTGAAACCTGCGCACCCTGTACGAAGTTGTCGATGCCGAGGGTGCTGTTGACCAGGATGGTCGCCGAGTTGTTGGTCAGGTTGTAAACGGCGAGACGGCCCGTGGTATCGGCGGCATTGAAGAAGCCGAAAGCAAATTTACCGTCGGGGGTGGCGGCAAATCCGTTGGGATTCGTGGTGGCACCGGGCGAGTTTGCTTTAATCGTGCGAATGACGAGATTAACGGTGGGCGAGAACGGGTCGGCGTCAATGACGTTCAACTGCCAATCGGTATTGGTGCCGTTCGGGACAGAACTCGGCGCGACGACGACATCGCGGCCGCTCTGCGGATCGGAAACGACGGCAATGGCGTCACCGTAGCCAACGCTGCCCGCGAGAGGGATTTCGTAGAGGCCTTCGCTTTCCAGCGAAGAGGCGATGGCCTTATCCGACTGTGAAGTAATAAAGAAGGCGCCTTGCTTGGAAGCAGCAATGCCCCAAGGTTGGCCGGCACCTACAAACTGAGTATACGTATTGGTGAACTCGGTCGTGGTGTAGGTAGCGTTACCGAAGTTGGCAACGAAGGTGTTCCACTGGCCGACGTAGTCGGGACCGTCGGCAACATTGAATTGGTTGGGGTAAGTAAGGGTTCCGGCTTCGTTGCGCGAATTCAGTGGTTGACCACCGTTGCGGTTAACGACCACAACGTCGAGCGTCCCGCTGGGCGTGAAGGCGGGCAAGGTGAATGTCAGCGTGGTGGAAGTGATGGCAGATGGAGTAATCCAATCAGATGAACCGATACGAACTACGGCGTCGCTGCTGAAGTTCTGACCGTCGATCTCAATAGTTTGAGCCGTGTCGTTCAATATGGCGCTCGGGCTTATTGAGCCAAGGATGGGGGCGGTTGAGGAAGGTAGCGGGTCAATAGAGGCTCCGGTCGCCGATTGGAGTGAGCCGCTGTAGAAATTGACACTCACGGTTTGCAGAGCCGTGCCAAACAGCGTGTAGTTGTAATTGAGATTGGCTCCCGATTGTACAAACAGGACGGTACTGCCGTCCGGACTGATGCCGGACGATTGCGCGCTGATAGTGATGTCTCGCGATCCGGGCAGAATCTGGCCGAACGTTGGACTACCTGGTTTCAAGTCCACAAAGACGAGAGTGTTGTCCATGGTCACGTAGGCGTACTCATTGGCGCCTACGACGGGCGTTACCGCCAGTGACAGATTGCGGGTATTAGTGGGGAGCACCAAGGTTTGCAGGACGGCGTTGGTGCTGGCATCGATTCGATAAAGAGTGGCGGGCGCGGGCGTGGTTCCTCCGCCGACGGCAACAACTGCTGTGCCTTCGGGAGTGACACTGAGGTGTCCGGGGAAGGTAGAGAAGGTGGAAGTTCCGGCCACGCTGCCCAACGCTCCGGAGGTGAGGTCAAGAACGCCGATCGGTGCCGGGGCGTTGCGATACATCACGAATACTTTCGAGCCGACTGCGAGCAGCGTGGCGGCGACGTCCGGAGCAGCCGTGCGGCGAACGATGGTGAACGATGTCGTGTCGAACACAACGAAGTCGTTGGTGACGCGGTCGGAGATGATCAGTTGCGTGCCGTCGGACGTGAGCGTTCCACCGGCAGGCACCACGCTACGAATGCGATTGATCTCCTTCTGAATGCCAAGGTCGACAACCGAAATGTAGTTGGCGTCCTGGTTCATGACGAAGGCGGTCCGACCGTTTGGCATGACGAGCACCTGGCGAGCGGTGACACCGGCGCTGAAGGAAAAGTTCGAACTACCTGATGTATCAATATCGAAGATGTTGCCACGGGCGGAATCGGGAATGATCACCGAGCTGATTCGGGAACCGCTGGAAACGACTTGGGGGTTCGTTGAGGCGGTGTTGTTGAGGTAATTGGGGTCAGCAACTGACCCGAAGGTTTGCACGTAGACGTAGATGCTCTGGCTCCGTGCGCTCGCATTGATGTTGCCGGTGACGGTGAACACCAGAGGAGTATTGGTCGGCAGAGTCGGAATGGAGCATTGGGCAATGTTGCACGTGATTCCCAGGCCAGCGGGTGGGGTGATGGTCTGATTGTCCAGAATCGGCCCAGGCAAGAACTGCGCCTGAATCGTATCTGCGGTGGCGGGACCAGCATTATTGATCGTGAAACTGAGGTTGACCGCCTGGCCCGGTTGAACGGACGAGGGCGCCTGCAGAGTGACGCTAAGGTCAGCACTGGGATTGACGGTCACTGACTGGGTGATGCTGTTGTCGGCAGGGTTGCTATCGGCTTCGTTAGAACTGACGGTCGTCTGGAAATCGTAGACGCCGGTACTAGCGATCGGATCGGTCAGGATTGAAATGTTGAGGGTTTCGCCTGGATAGAGCCCTGCGACCGAACAGCTTATGGTGGGCAAAGCTACGGTGCAAAGACCACTTTTCGATTGCGCGTAGTAAACCGCGGAAGTGATGGTGACACCGGCGGGAACCGAAGTGGTCGCAACGACATTCGTCGCGGAGATATTGGAGACATTGTTAACGTCGTACTGGATACTCGCCTGGGCACCCTGTGCGACGGTACTCGGCGCTCCCGCGACGTTCAAATCGACCTGCTGCGTGGGGATGACCGAGGCTACCTTGAGGTCCCAAACACCGACCCCGCCGTTGCCCTCGGCAAGAATTGCCGAAGGATCGCTGGCTGCGACCTTGTTGGCATCGAGAACGACGATGGTGTCCTGATCTTTCAAACTCAAGTAAACATATGAGCCGGTTGGATCGACGGTTATGGCCGCGTCATATTGCGTTGCGGGACCGGGGAAAGTGACCTGGCCAAGTTTGGAGAAGTTGCTCTGGGCAGGCAGGAAGTTAAACGCGACGAGGTAGTTATTGATGGAGTCGAAGGCAAACAGACGATTGCCGACCACCTGGAAATTCTTGAACTGCCTGCCCGAGTCGCTGATGGTGACGACTTGCGGCGAAGTGAGGTCACGGCTCGCGACATTAACGGCCGCTACACTTCCATCTGCCACGGGCAAAAGGACCCAGTTGCCGTCTGGCGTGATGCGCATGTGGTTGGGGACATCTTCGGCGTTGAACAGGGTCTGCAGATCGGAGTGGCCGCTAACGGTTCCGTTCAAAGCATCGAACTGCTCGAGACGCGTCTTGCCGTTGCTGTTCACGTCATACGTGACGTAAACGTAGCGGCCATCCGGGGTGGCGCGAACGGTCCACACTGCGTTACCGGTGTAATCGTTGTAGGGGCTGCGAATGGTGCGTTTAACCTGGTTGTATGTCGCTGAATTCGGATCAAGATCGACGATGTACAACTGATCGGAAGACGGGTTAGCGGTAGGACTGTCGATGGCGACGTAATAAAGCACCGGCTTGCCGTCTACAGGGTCGGTACTAATGGTAAAGCCGTCCTGATAACCGGGGATGTCGTTGAGGACGGGAATCTGGGCAACAATGCTTCCCGTTTGCAGCGAAACGGCCTGAATGTAGTTGGTCGGAGTGCCCTGAACGTTTTGACTAATCTGGTTGCTGAAGTACGCGATGCTGCCATCGGGAGAAACGTCAAACGAGATCGGCAACGGAGGCGTGGAGACGCCAGAACCGTTCTTATCCTTCTGAACAACGTCGAGGTGGGAATCGCCGTAACGCATGATGAGCAGGGGGTCATTCAGCTGGAATGACGTTTGGACGGTGAAAGGTGTATTAGACACTCCGCTGACATTGCGGCCGGTAGGCAGTTCCTGCGTGTTAGGCAAGGTAACAACAACGTCGGCGTCCTGTTCGGGGACGCCAGCCGGAACCGTGAAATCCAATCGTCCGCTAGAGACGAAGGTGACAGCAGGAGCGCCGAGTGGATCCAGGCTTCCGAATTTTACCTTCGAATCCGCTGCAAATCCCGAACCGAGGATACTGATGGTTGTGGGGGCAGCTGTATTCGTAATCGTGGCTGGGTAAAAGCCACCGACCTGCGGAGGCACGCCAAGGTTTCCGCCGATGAGGCCCATGGAAACCGCGCCCACGTAGTTGTTGACCTGGTACTGCAGCTCAACAACGGACGAGGAGTTGCGCAGTGTCGCCGTATTTTCGTACGCCGCATTGAACGCGCCCGTTCGCAGGCCACTCTGGAATACATGCACGTAAGTGCCATCGCTGGAAAGCAACAATATGTGCGGAGGGAATCCGAGGCTGTTCTGGGTGGAGAGTAGCGTGGTCTTCGACAGGTCGACGACACGTATCATGCCGCCCGTGGAACCGTTGCCTGAGATGTAGGCATACTGTCCGTTAGGATCGTTCGGATCCTGAGTGGTCGCGATGCTGAATGGGTTGATGATGGTGCCGAGGTTCAGAGTTTCGGCCACCGCGTCGGTGCTGGTGTTGATGGCGTACAAACTGGCGGGCTGTCCCGACGTTGTGTTGCGGTGCATCACGTAAACGCGGGTCTGGGATGAGTTGCGTGCGACACTGCGCTGCTGGCCCGACGCAGCGCCCCCAGGTACGCTGATCACGGTGATGGCATCATTGGCCAGATTGATCGAGAGTACCGGATACGTACTTACCCCACCCACGGTTGTGGAAACCTGCAAGTAAAGTTTGTTGTTCGCGACGACACCCGAGAAGATAGAGATGTCGTTGACGCCCACCTGATCGCCGAGGACGCCGTCGAGATTGATCGTCTTGGTGATCTGGAATGTCGATGAATCGATGATGGCGAGGTGATCCACCTGGGTACCCGGTGCCACGGCGGCGACACGGGTGATGAGCTTAGAGCCATCCGGGGTGAAAATCATGGGGCGGCCGACGGCGCCGCGGATACGGGCAATCTCCTTGTGAATAGTGAGATCGACTACCGAGATGTAGGCGCTGAAGCCACCGCTGGTGACAAAGATGTAGCGTCCGCTGGGATCGATGGCGGAGATGGCGGGTGAACTCCCGGCGCGGGAACTTGAGGAGTTGGAAGCAACGCTACCTGCCGCGTATGCGGCGACGGAACCGGTGTTGCTTTCACTGACGACATACTGCTCATAGGCGCCGGAATTCGGACCGGCGGTTAAACCGACAACGATCGAGGTATCTGCCGGCGTGGGGTCGTACTCGTTCGACTGGATGCTTCCGGTGATCGTGAACGATCCTGCCAGATTTGCAGTGACGATCAACTGGGCCGTAGGTGTGGGATTTCCGTCGATCGGCAGATTGCCGATGGAGCACGTGAGAATCGTCACGCCAGTGCAGCTAAGACCATTGGCCGAATTGAAGGTTACTCCCGAAGGCAATGAGAACGTTATGGTAGTTCCGGTCGCTGGAGCGGGACCGTTGTTCCCGTAGCTGAGGTCGATGGTTACAGGAGCACCGATAACGACGTTGCCAAACACGGATCCGAACAGATAGAGGTCGGAAGTGTTCACGACCGCCGTGGTGGACGCGGCGTTGTTATTGCTGCTGTTCGGATCACCGGCTACGGTCACTGATGCATTCGTGGAGATCGAACCCGTCGTCGCCGGAGAAGTGGTTTGGAACGTGGTAGTTTGGGTCTGATTGGCCGCCAACGACGTGATGTTGCAAGTAGCGGTCCTCGTGCCGGAGTTGTAAGTACAGCCGGCTGGGGTGATATCGAGCGAAAGCTTGGAGTCTAAAACAACGGAATACTGGAAATTCGAAGCGCCCGAAGGACCGTTGTTCGTGACATCAACTGTGTATACGAAAGAAGTAGACGTGCCTATGCGCTGGGGACCGGAGATGGCGATGCCCAAGTCGGCCGAGCCGGCTGTAATCGTCGCGGAAACGGTCTGTTGATTGTTGGCGGTGTTCGGGTCATCGTCGTCAGTGCGGGCGGTGAAGATGTCGACAAAAGAGCCGGCCTGCGGGTAGTTATATATCGCCGAGGCGGTGACCGATCCGTTGGCCGGAATGTTTCCAAAGTTACAGACTGCGGGTGCAGTGGTACAGGTGCCGTTCGGCGAAACGAAGCCGGTGAGTGCAAGATTCGTGGCGAGTTTCACGTTGCTCGCCGGGCCGAGCGAGCTGTTATTCGCAACGGTAATGTTGAACGTGACGGGCGAACCTGATGTGGTGTTCACCGTCGTGGGACTCATGCTGATCGAGATGTCGCGCGAGTTGCTGGTCGTCGAAATTTCTGAGACGAAAGCGTCGTAGCTGCCGGAAAGCGATGGCTGCGCGGCTCCGGTGATGATGGGGAAATCGGTGGTGCTGGTATAGCCGACCGCGAAGATGTTCACCGTGCCTGAAATCGCCAGCGAGGTGACAACCGAGTTCGCGGGCAGACTGGGCGACGTGCTACCGCCGAGAAGCGAGGAGAAAATCAGCCCGGTGCCGTTGGTGTCCATGGTGGTAACAAAACCATTCTGGCCGAGTCCAGGATAAGCACCTAACGGGTTTGCCTGCGGGAAAGTCGTACCGACGCTGACGCCACCGAGCACCGGTTGTCCGGCGCCGTTCAGGGCGATGCTGTTGACCTGATCGAAGTTGGTGCCGCCGAGGAAGGTGGCCCACTGCTTTGCACCTGCCGAGTTGTATTTGGCAACGAAGGCGTCGCCAAAGGCGCAACTATTCGCGCAGGAGTTCTGGAAGACCCCTGCGGTAATGGGAAAGTCAGTCGAGGACGTACTGCCGCCGACATAGACGGAAGTTGCGTCGGCCCCAACGCCGATGGCCTGGTCGTATCCCGACCCGCCGAGGTAGGTGCCCCATGCCACGTTGCCGGTGGAGGCGAACTTCATCAGGACAGCGTCGTTGTCGCCAGACTTCGTTTTTTGGGCGCCGGAAGAAATGCCGGGAATCGTGGTGGGACTGGAGGGCGTAGCACCAGCGACGTAGACGTTGCCGGAAGGATCGGCGGTAATGCCGTAGCCAACAGTTCCGTCGGCGCCGTAGAGATTTGCCCCGAAAACCGGCCCATCGCCACCGAACATGGTAGCGAGAACGTAGGAATAGTCGCTGGCGTTAAGACTGACGACAAAGCCCTGCTGCGTGTAAGAACCGGAATAAAGAACGGTCTGGCCATTGATGAGAGAGTTGGTCCTGTCAACTGCGAGTGCACGAACGCTGCCGGTAATGATTCCTGAATCGGAGCGGAAGAAAGAGGCACCTGAATCGGTCGATCTCCAGATACCATTTTCGGTAGCGATATAGATAGCGGTCTGGTCAGTTGCATCGAGCGCGATCTTGTTGATGTTGGAGGCGTAGGGAGTGGTTGAGTATTCCGTTCCGCCCTGTGTCCAGCTAAAGCCGCCATCCGTGCTGTAAAAGAGGCCATTGTTCTCGATGCCGACATAAATCGTGTTGCTGCGGGAATCCCAGACGAGCGAATCGGCGTAGACGCCCGCGCCGCTGGGGAGATTGCTGTCAGACGAATTGACCCACGTACTGCCGGAGAGCCGCCAAATAGCGGGCGAAACACCGTCACCGAAGATGCCGAGATAGATGTTATTGCTGGGACCGGCAGCGAGAGAGCGAGCGCTCACGGCTGACGGAAGGCCGGAATTTAGAGCAGAAAAACTTGAGCCGGTATTGGCGGACACGTAAACGCCTCTGTCCGTGGCCGCATACATCGTGGTGGAAGAAGCGGGATTGAACAGCAGAGCGTTAACTTTGGTTCCGGCTGGAATTCCGCTGCCGATGTTGGTCCACTGATCGCCGGTCTGGTCGTACTGCCAAACGCCATTGGAAGTGCAGGCGTAGATGATGGTCGGGTCGGAGGGATTGGCTACCAGGCACGTGACCGTCTGCGAGGGTAGCGTGTCGTTCACCGGAACCCATAGTTGTCCGTCGGTGCTGCGCCAGACGCCGGAACTGCCGCCCGCGTAGAAAGCGGTGCTGTTGGGAAGAACGAGGAAAGCCTGGATGTCCATGCCTTCGATGGCATCAGGCAGCGATCCGCCACTGGCGGTCCACGATCCGGCGCCATCGGTTGTGCGATAAAGCTGACTGGAGAGCGGAGCAACGTTGGCTTGGCCGACGGGGTTGTAGGGGAAGTCAAACGAGGTGGACGCGCCCGTCAACAGGATGTGACCGCTGGCGGAATCGTAGGCGAGACCGAGAATGTGGTCTTCGCCGGAGCCGCCGAGAAATCCGGAGTTGACGATCGCGCCGAGAGACGGATTGATTTGAACGACAAAACCGTCGCCATTACCGCCGTGGTACTGAGTGGGAAGTCCGCCGGAAGCTGTCGGGAAGTTTGATGAACTGGTATAGCCCGCGACCCAGAGCTTGAGATTGGTGCCGTCGAAAGCGATGCCCCGGGCTTCGTCGGTGCCACTGCCGCCCAGGTAGGTAGCGAACCCCACGCCTGCGTTGCCGCTGAAGGAGGGATTGAGTTGCACAACGAAGGCATCACCGTTTTGGCCGTATGTCGGCTGAATGTTGCCCTTCGTCGGAAAATCAAATGAAAGAGTGGAACCGGCTACGTACGGAATTCCGCCGCCGATTGCCACCGCATATGCCTGATCGACATCGGTGCCACCGTAGTAGGTGGAGTAAACGAGAATGGGGTCGATGACGAGTTCACGGGATTTATCGTACTTCCCTACTTCAAATCCAACCTGATTCTTGCTGAGCAGTTTGTAGCTGCCCTGCACTTCACGCCGAGAACCCTTTACATCCTGGTATAGAACCGGTTTGAGCAGACGGACAGGACCGCCTTCCAGGTTCAGAAGCAAGTCGCCATTCGGATCAAGTTTGGGCTGGGCGCCGTCAACGGAGATGCGGATCTGCTGGGGATTCGCGCCGGGGGCGACGATGAAGTCGTGCTCAAGGCGTCGTTGGTTGCCGTAATACACCATGTCGATTCCGGGGTAGATCGACTGGTAACGAACCCGCGCATACATGGGCACACCGGTGCGCCACTTCTTGGGATCGTTGCCGATGTAGTAATTGCTCTTGCCGGCGAAAGCGTTCTCGGGCGTGATGGCGGCGCGAGTGTTGGCCCCGTCGATTTTTAGGCGGACGACGCCGGGACGATCGAACCTGAGTTGTCCTGTGGTATCCCGGTGAGATTTCGCAACCGATAACACTGCTTCCTCGTTGGTGAGGAATAAGGCGTATCCGGCGCCGCGCGAGAAGAAACGAACCTGGCCATCTGTCTGTCCCTGGTTGGCTTCGAACGTGAGGGGCATTTCCATCACGTTAATGGATGGCTTCGCTGCATCCGATTTCGCGGTCTGCGTGGATTGGGAGAAAGCAGTGATCGACAACGTCGCAAGTGTTGCCACACTAAACAACAAGCGCAGACGAGTGCGGATGCTTTGAACGGGCATCGACAAATCTCCAAGGGGTACGACCGAATTGAGCCCCACGTACTACGTCAACGAAGGGGAGGGAGTGGCGTGATTCTTTTCTATAAGTGGCTTAGTGTCAAGCAGATATTCTGGTTTGTGCAGGCGAAATAACTGGTTACCAGCGGGTTTTTGCGTAGTTACTGACGGCGATTGACGCCCGGTTGTGAACCGGTTGTTAACTATTACCTCTCTCACAAACAGATATGACCCAAAAAGGTGCAGTTTAAGCGATCCGCGATACAGACGAGACGATCGCCGACATCAGGCACCTGTTGCCCCATATCAAGGCCGGAAAGAACGATTGGAAGAGCTTTTGGAAGGAACGGACGCATCTAAAACTGGATCAGAGCTGCGATCTCAGTTCGAGATGAGCGTCGGGACGGACCCAAAATGAGGCGTCAGCCTTCCCATACAAAGGCATCGAAGACACGGCCTATTGAGAAGCCGAGGCGCTTGTAGAGTTCCACGGCGTTGTGGTTCGCCTCGGTAACAGTCAGCGATAGCATGGTGAAGTTACGGCGCTGGAGGTCGTGCGCGGAGGCTTCCATGAGGGCCCAGCCCAGGTGATATCCGCGATATTGGGGCAGAATGCAGACCTGGGTGATGTGGCCGACGTCGGCCTTCACGCGCGAGCAGAGGATGACGCCAACGATAGTGCCGGTGGCTGATTCGGTGGCAATGAAGGAAGCGTTGTTGTCGAAGAAGCCGCAACCCGGGAAGCGCACGATGTTGTTCAGGAAGCGGAGCGCACCTTGCGAGGTGCGGTACTGGTCGTTGATTTCGGAATCGATGTGAGCGCGATAGCACTCGGTGATGAGGTTGGCCGCAATCTGGTAGTCGGCCTCGGTCCAGCGGCGGATCTCGAATCCTTTGGGCGCCTTGATTGCGCCATTCTTTCCGTTGCCGCCGTTACCATCTTTGCGGAGCGGCAAAGTCATGAACAGGCGCGGGAATCGGCGGAATCCCTGGGACTCAAACGGCTTCGCCATCACACCGGAGGCGTGGACGAGCAACTGCGCTTCGATGCGATGCACTCCCGGGGATTGCTGAAGCGTTTCCACGACATGAGTGACGAGTCGGTTCTCGACGGTGTGACTTCCCTTCCCGTTGCTTACGCTCTCCTCGGCGACAAAAAGGTCGCCGATCACACCCTTGCTGCCTTCATAGACGAAGAACGAGTAACCATGAAGGCGGCCGCGCTCAACGGCGGCATAACCGGGAAGAATGCGGGCATCGACGTAGCGGAGGATCATGTCGGCCGAGGAAGAGTAGTCCCACGAGAGCAGGCGCTCCCAGGCCTGGGTTTCCTCTTCGAGCAGCGGCCGCAAATCCGCGGACGTGAAATGTCTTAAGTCGATGATCTCCACAAAGGTCCCAGTGATTGGATGATCTCACCTGCCGTTCAGAAACACAGCGGGCGAATCTAGGAGTCTATGCCTCCCCGCGATTGGTGTCAGCGGGTGGAACAAGACTAGTAGCTAACTGTCGTGTCTCAACGTCCAAAATGGGACTTTACTTGGCAGAAACTTCGTAGAACTCGACCTTGCGGATTGGGAATTCACCGATGCGGGTGATGCGGGGGCCAAGCATCAGGCGCAGGGTGTCCCGCGATCCGGATCGGGCGACGAGAAGGTGGCGCACGGCGGGGATTTCGCCACGATCATAATTGGCAATGGGCGCGTTCTCATAAAAGTTGAGGCCGTACTCGATGTCGCGAGGAACGCCGAAGACGGCGACCGTAAGCCCGGTTTGGGCAGGCATGTTGTCGAGTTGTTCTGCGATCGGCCGTGCGGAGTTGCGGAGGTTGATAGACGGACTGGCGAACTTGACCACGAATGCCAAGGCGATGAATATCGGCAGCACTGTGGCGAGGCGAATCGTATGCAGGCCCTTGGAATAGATAGCCGCGAGCACGCCAACGAAGGCAATCACACCGGCAATGATCGCGATGACCAAGGCGGTGCCTGCCGGCTTGAGTCCGAGAACGAAGTAGACCGTCAGCAATGACGCGCCAAAGACCACCCCAACGGTAAGGGCATGGAGCGCGCTCATCCAGAGTGGAGGTTCCTGGCCTTCCTCAAGACGGCGCCACAAATACTCACCCAGCAGAATCGCGAACGGCGGAATCGCGGGCAGAATGTAACCCGGCAACTTCGACTGCGAGAACGAGAAGAAAATGACGGGCAGGGCGGCCCAGAGTCCAAAGAAGAGTTGGAAACTGCTCGTCTTGTATTCGCGGAAGGCACGTACGAAGGAAGCGATCGCAAAAACGAGCCAGGGCAGAAGTCCTGCCAGCAGTACCGGGATGAAGTACCAGAACGGTTGCTTGTGCCGGAACATGTTGGTTCCGTAGCGCGCGAGATTGTGCTCGAAAATGAAGACGTGCACGAACTGCGGGTTGGCGCGTTGCACGAGTACGAACCACGGCAAAGCGACCGCAAAGCAGAGCAGGATGCCGGGAATCCAAAGCGTTTGCAGGATGAGTTTCCACTCGCGACGGAACGCGGCGAAGACCACGATAATGAGTCCGGCGAGGAACGGTGCCACGGGGCCCTTTGCCAGTGTCGCTAATGCGATGAAGACATAGAAGCCGCACAAATAGCGCTTCTGATGCGTCTCGTACCAGGCGTACCACCCCAGCATACCGATAGCGAACATGGAGGCGAGCGGCATGTCGGTGGAGGCGGCACGAGCGAAACCAATGATGCCCGCTAGAGAAGTAAGTGCGAGCGCCGTATTGATCTCGGAGCCACGGCGAAAGCAACGCATGAAAGCGTAAACGGCGAAGACCATGAGTGTCGTCATGAACGCCGTGGGAACGCGCGCGGCCCAGTCACTCACGCCGAAGAGGCTGTAGGAGATGATGGCACCCCAGTAATAGAGCACCGGCTTCTCGAGCCATGCTGTGCCATTGAGGACTGGTGTGACCCAGTCGTGACGGGCGAGCATCTCGCGGGCGATCTGGGCGTAGCGCGGTTCGTCCGCCCCGACGAGACCGAAGCTGCCCAGTCCATAAAAGAAGAGGAAAGCGCAGAATCCCGCAAGGGTTACGAGTTCGATTGCAGTACGGCTGCGCTGGTTTGCCATTAGGTTTTCTTCAGGGACGCGCGGCGGAAAAGAGCCCACAGGCTGATCAATGCCCACATGATTTCGAGAATGACAAAACCGATCTTAAAGGGAAAAAAGGCGACGTAGCCGAGGAAGCTGGATCCGAAAAAATTCAGGATGTTGTACCACGCCCCGCCGGAGTTCATCCATTTCGTCTGGTGCCCGGCGTAGGCAATCAGGATCATGACTGCGCCAAGAAAAGAAATTATCTGGAGGCCCAATTCACTCATGATTTCATTTTAGTGCATGCAACTTCATTACCGCTGAGCGTGGTTTCATTCTGGGTGCGGTGTGGAATTGGACCGCACCAAACGACACAAGCGATGCGATAATCAGCTTGGATATGACAGACTCAGATTTCATGCAGCAGGCGATTGAAAAGACCCGCGAAGGGATTCGGGCGGGCAACTCTCCTTTCGGAACGACGATCGTCAAAGATGGGAAGATAGTCGCATGCACCCACAATACGGTCTGGCCGGATACCGATCCCACGGCGCACGCAGAGGTGAACGCCATCCGGCAGGCGGCCAAGAAGCTGGGAACAATCGACCTTTCCGGATGCGTGTTGTACACGACATGTGAGCCGTGCCCGATGTGCTTGTCCGCCATTCACTGGGCGAGAATCGATCGCTGTGTTTATGGGGCGACGATTGCCGACGCCGACACCTCAGGCTTTAACGAACTGCATGTAGACGCGAAGAAGCTTGCGGAACTGGGTGGGAGCAAGTTGAAGGTCGAAAAGCTTGCTGATGAAGCGACGTGTAAAGTGTGTGCCGGACTCTTCCAGGAATGGAACCAGGCCGGGAAGTGCCAGGCGTACTAGGGGCCAATTTCTCATTCTGAAAGCAGACATAGCCGGCGTACGGTGCGGCTCCGTCATTGCAGTCTTTCATCGCCGCTGACCGGCTGGGAAAAGGACTGTCATGCGTTATCACTGCATTGTTCTTGTTTTGTGTCTTGCGTGCTTTGCCATCGCGCAAAACTCCTCCGGTCCGACCTACACACTGACCATCGTGGTGGAAGGGATGGACAGCAATGTCGGGAATCTCGGTGTGCTGGTATTCAATAACGAAAAAGGCTGGCCGGAAGACCGAACACTGGCCTACAAGGATATTTCGGTGCCCTCCGAAAAGGGCACACAGACGATGAAGATCCCTGGGCTGCCGCCGGGAAGCTACGCGGTGGCGTTGATCCACGATCTAAACCAGAATCACAAACTGGAGAAAAACTGGATCGGTCAACCGAAGGAACAGTGGGGACTCTCGAACAATCCCCATGCGACGATTAAAGCGCCACCGATGTCGAAAGCGCTATTTGAACTGAAGGGCGATAAGGAAATCCACATCATCTTGCAGAAGTAAGTTAAGTCTGCCAGTGCATGATCTTGTCGACGCCGTGATTACTGACGCCGACCATGCGCAGATGTGTGGCAACGCGTTCGGTAACCACCGAGAGAGGCCCCTCGATGGAGAAGCCGCTGGCGCAATGATGACCACCACCGCCGAATTTCGCGGCGACCTCGGAAACGTCTACGGCACCCTTGCTGCGAATGCTGACACGCCAACGGCCGCTTTCGAGTTCGCGGAGGAAAACGGCTACTTCCACGCCTTCGATGGCAAGGGCGTAGTTCACCAGGCCTTCGCAATCTTCCTCGCGGGCTTCAACGCTGTTCATCTGCTCATTGGTGACGTACATCCAGGCAAGTGCGCCGTCGCGATGCAAGGTAGAAAGCGCAAGCCCGAGCAGCCGCATCTTCGAAGTGCGATTGGAGAAGTAGACACTCTGCGCGATGCGTGCGGGATCGGCACCGGCATGAACCAACTGCTGGGCCAGCGCAAACGTGCGCTCGTTGGTGCCGATGAAACAAAATGAGCCGGTGTCGGTGAGAACTGCCGTGTAAAGGCAGGTGGCGATCTCGGGCGTGATCGGCACGCCAGCTTCCTGCGCGAGCCAAAAGATCATTTCCGCCGTGGCACAGGCATTGGGCTCGATCCAGTTGATGTTCGCGAACGGCTTGGCCGTGGCGTGATGGTCGATGCTGATAAGAAAATGGCGATCGAGTCCTTCGATACGAGTGCGCTGCACGCTGTCGCATTCAAGGACGATGGCGGCTTCGTACTTGCCGTTCACGGAGTCGGCCTGCTTGATGTCATTCGCGAATGGCAGGGGACGATAGATGGTGGGGACGGCGTCGTGCAGAATGACTTCGGCTTGCTTCCCCATCTTGCGCAGGATCTCACCGCAGGCGAGCACGGAACCAACGGCATCGCCATCGGGACGCGCGTGCGACGTCAGTACAAACCGATCGCGTTGCTCGATTTCCTTGAGGACCTTGTCCAGCATGCCTTCGGCTAACCCCACGCAGCCCCTTACTTCTTGCGCTTCTCGATGCGCTTCAGCAGTTCATCAATTCTAGTCTCGTACTGATCGGATTTGTCCAATCGAAAAAACAACTCCGGCGCATGGCGTAAGCGTAATCGGTCGGCCACTTCGTGGCGGATGAATCCGGTCGCGGCAGTCAGGCCCTTGATGCTCTCCAGCGCCTCCTTCTCGCCACCAACCACTGCCACCATTACATGGGCGGACTTGCCGTCGGGGGACATGAGCACTTCGGTGACAGTCGCCAGGCCGATGCGGGGATCGGCCAGTTCCCCTTCCACCATGGCTGAAATCTCTTCTTTCAGCGCCTCGGCCAGGCGGCCGCGATGATATACGTATTGTCGGTTTTCCATAACGCAGTTGCCAGTAACCAGTTCCCAGTATTCAGTCGGTGAACCGTTTACTCATTTCCTTCCAGGTAATTCACAAAACTATCTACGACGTCGCCGCCGGCATTGTTCGCGATGCGGTTGGCCGCGCGCTCAACGTTTTCCATCAGACCGACCAGGTAATCCTTCGAGTCGGAGATGCTGACAACGCCAACCGTTGCCCGCTGCCACATCTCGGAGGCCTCCAATTCAGCGACCGCAACGTTAAAGGATACGCGCAGTTTGTCCTTCAGGCTGCGCACCACCTGGCGCTTGTCCTTGAGCGAGTGCGCACCTTCGATGCGAAGTTCGAGAGTGAGAACGGCAATCATTTTTCAAGCTGTCAGCCGTCAGCGTCAGCGAAACCGAATTGGGTGGCAGCTAAGAGCTGACCGCCTAAATAAAATGGCCAGCGACTTTGATCAGCTTTGGCTGACCACAATCCACTGGCCATAGTTCGCTGCTTAAATCGCTTCCGGCGCCACGCGCTCGGTGGTGAACGCTTCAATCACGTCGCCCACCTTGATGTCACCATAGCCTGCGATTCCGATACCGCATTCCATACCGTTGCGCACTTCGCTGGCGTCATCCTTGAAGCGGCGTAGTGAGCCCACCTTGCCGGTGAAGACAACGATGTTGTCGCGCAGCAGGCGAACCTGCGAGTCACGCTTGATCACGCCGTCCTGCACGTAGCAACCAGCGATGGTACCGACTTTCGGAACACGGAAGGTGTCGCGAACTTCGGCGCGGCCCTGGTACGTTTCCTTGAACACGGGATCGAGCATGCCGGTCATGGCGCGCTTGATCTCGTCCTGCAGTTCGTAAATGATCGAGTGCAGGCGGATGTCCACCTTTTCCTGCTCCGCCAGTTCCTGCGCCTTGCGTTCCGGCCGCACGTTGAACCCGATGATGATCGCATTCGACGCCGAAGCGAGCAGTACGTCGGACTCGGTAATCGCGCCCACGCCGGAGCGGAGCACCTTGATCTTCACCCTCTCGTTCGAGAGCTTGGTCAGCAGGTCAGTGAGAACTTCGACCGAACCACCGACGTCGCCCTTAAGGATGATGTTGAGTTCCTTCGTGCCTTCGCTCTTGAGTTGTTCGGCAAGGCCTTCGAGCGATACTTTCGAGCTCTTTGCCAGAGTCGCTTCGCGAGCCTTCTGCTGGCGATACTCGGCGACACCGACGGCCTTTTCACGGTCTGCCAAAACGGTGAACTGATCACCGGCTTGCGGCAGACCTTCGAGCCCGAGGAGTTCGACCGGAGTTGAGGGACCGGCTTCATCAAGAGCGGCGCCGCGATCGTCGAACATGGCGCGCACGCGACCGAAGACGTTGCCGACAACAAAGTAGTCGCCCGTTTTGAGCGTACCGTTCTCAACGAGGACGGTTGCGACCGGACCGCGTCCGCGATCGAGCTTTGCTTCGATCACGACGCCAGTGGCCGAGCGCTCGGGATTCGCCTTGAGTTCCTGAAGATCGGCCACCAGGCAGATCATTTCCATCAGCAGGTTCAGGTTGGTCCGCTGCTTGGCGGAGACGTCCACGAAAACGGTGGTGCCACCCCAGTCTTCCGGCATCAGGCCACGATCGGCGAGCTGCTTCTTCACGCGATCGGGCATGGCGTCGGGCTTGTCGATCTTGTTAACGGCCACAATAAGTGGTACGTCGGCAGCCCTGGCGTGGTCGATAGCTTCGATCGTCTGCGGCATCACGCCGTCGTCGGCAGCAACGACGAGCACAACGATATCCGTGACCTTCGCACCGCGAGCACGCATGCGGGTAAACGCTTCGTGACCTGGCGTGTCGAGGAACACGATCTGCCGACCGTAAGCGGGAGAGTTCTTGTCGGTGATGCTGACCTTGTAAGCACCGATGTGCTGCGTGATACCACCGGCTTCGCCTTCGGCCACGCTGGTGTGACGGATGGCGTCGAGCAGGCTGGTCTTGCCGTGATCGACGTGGCCCATGATGGTCACGACGGGCGGACGCACCTGCTGATTGACAGCGTCTTCGACTGCGGCATCGCCGGAGAGCATGTCCTGTTCGGCCTGCTGCTCGAAGGTGATGACGTCGGTGTCGGCGCCGAACTGACGCGCCATGCCGGAGGCAAGTTCCGCATCGAGCGTCTGGTTGATCGTCGCGAAGACACCGCGCGCCAACAGGCGAGCGATGAGATCTTTCGCGCGGATGCCGAGTTTCTCGGCGAGATCCTTAACGCTGATACCTTCTGTGATCGTGATGGAGCGGGTGATCGGAAGCGGCTCGTTTGATACCACCATGCGCGGCGGCGGAACGAAGCCCTTCATTGGGCCTTCCTTCACACCACGCGGAACATAACGCTGTCCGGGGCGACGACTCGGTGCACGTGACGGCCCAGGAGGTGGCGGAGCCATGCCCGGACCCAGCATTCCCCCTCCCGGACGCATACCTCCGCCGGGGACGGGACGAGTCGGGTGCATCGGGCGGCGTTCGCCCGGGCGGAGCGGCGTACGTCCTGCCGGAGAACCTGCTGCACCTTGGGGACGCGGGCGCTGGAAGATCGGCTGGCCAGGAACAGGACGTCCCGGCGCGGGCCGGCCTTGCGGCGGACGCGTAGTGCCCATGTTTGGAGCACTGGCGGCAGGCGGGCGAATCGGCGCCGTGTAAACCGGGCGCGGTCCGGTCTGCGGAACAATCAACCGACGCGGCGGCACATGCGCGATCGGCTTGCCCGGTGTGGGCGCGTGTGACACTGGAGCCGCAGGCTTGGGCTCTTCGGCTTTCGGCTGCGGTTCCGCTTGCGCGGCAATCTCTTCCACCGGCTCTTCCGCTGGCGGCACGGCTGCGGCTGGAGGCTGAGGCGGCATCACGATACGTGGTGCCTGACGCGGTTGCGGTGTAATCAGACGAGGAGCAGGAGGCGGCGGAACTGGGGTGGCAGACAATTCGGGTTCGGTCTCAGTCGGAGTCGGCGTGACGGGTTCTTCTTCCTTGGGTTCAATAGCCGGAGGCGCAGCAACGGGCGCAGGCGGAGCAGCCACCACCTTGGGAGGCGCGGGTGGTTCAACGACGGGTGCGGCCGGCTTCGCCGGAACTACAGCGGGGACCGGCGGTGTTGCAGGCTTGGCCGCCGCCGGAAGGGGCGGAGAAGCTGGCTTGGCCGCTACCGGCGGTGGTGTTGCCGGTTTCGCGGGAACCGCAGGAGTGGTCTGCTTCTGCAGGATCGCCTTAAGCGCATCACCCGGTTTGGAAATATGGGAGAAATCGAACTTCGGCTTGAGTTCCTCTTCGCCGGTACGGCGAGCCGCAGGCCGAGAGGACGAACTTCCTCCACCTTGCCGGAAGTGCGCCTTGACCTTCTCCGCTTCGTCAACGCTAATGGAACTGGAGTGTGTCTTCTTTTCTGTAACGCCGACCTGCGTGAGAACGTCGAGAATAGCCCTGCTCTTGACTTCCAGTTCTCTCGCCAGATCATTAATTCGAATCTTATCTACCATCCGCCCTCGATTTTCCTCCGCAACCCGCTAAGTTCTCATATCAACCTCACGGTTAAGCGTTTGTCCTGCACGTTATTTCGTTTCTTCCGGAATATTCGCTTCGTCCGGATGCTCACCATGCGTATGCACTTCTTCCTGATCCGCAGGTGGCGCATCCTCGACCGCCGATAGCGTGATGGCCTCGGTGGTCTGCTCGGTCTCCAACAACTCTTCCGTCTCAGTGTTCGGAAGCTCGGAAATTCCGGTTCCGTCATCCGCCACGGGGTCACCGGTAGGCTCGCCTTGCAGCTGGTCAGCGCCAGCTTCAAGCGGAGCATCGGTGATCTCTTCGCCGGCTCCCGGCTCGCCGGCAGGCTGATCCTCAGGAGCGTACGCCTCAGGAGGATTCTCGCCGGCTTCCAGGCTGGAGAAGTAATTATTGACCGCAATACTGATTTTCTCCACTGTCTTCGGGCCGATTCCGGGAATTGCTTCGAGTTGCTCCGGAGTCATGTCGGCCAGTGCCTCGACGGTAGTGACGCCCGCTTCGATCAACTTCTCAACCACGCCTTCGCCGAGATCGGGTACGTTCTCCAGCGGCGTGCTCGGCTGGCTGACGAGCGCCTGCATCTGCTGCTCGACTTCCTGGCGCTTCTCTTCTTCGCTCTTGATGTCGATCTTCCAACCCAGAAGCTTGGCGGCCAGACGGACGTTCTGTCCCTTCTTGCCGATGGCAAGCGAAAGCTGGCTGTCATCCACGATGACTTCCAGGTGCTTGTCGGAAGCGTCGACCACGGTGACGCGGCTGACTTTCGCCGGCTGTAATGCCTTCTCGGCGAAGACGACCGAGTCCTCGTGGTACTCAATGATGTCGATTTTCTCGCCGCGCAACTCGCGGATAATCGACTGGACACGCATGCCCTTCATGCCGACGCAAGCGCCGACTGGGTCAACGTCCTTGTCCTTCGACATGACGGCGATCTTGGTGCGTTCGCCGGCTTCGCGCGCGATGGCGCGGATCTGCACCGTGCCGTCGTAGATTTCCGGGACCTCCGTCTGGAACAGGTGCGGGACGAGATCCGGCGCCGCGCGGGAAACGACGACCTGCGGACCCTTGGAAGCTTTCTCAACCCGAAGGATCACGACACGGACACGCTCACCGACGGCAAACGACTCCAGCCGCGACTGCTCTTTTTTCGGCATGCGGGCTTCGGTTTTGCCGATGTCGAACACGACATCCTGACCCTCCACGCGTTTAACGGTCGCGTTCACGATCTCGGCAACGCGCGTGTTGTATTCCTGGAACACGGTGTCCCGCTCGGCTTCGCGGACCTTCTGGAAAATCACCTGCTTCGCCAGTTGCGCTGCGATCCGGCCCAGACCATCCGTGGACTTCTGGATGTAAATTTCCCCACCCGCCTGCGCGCCTTCGTCGATCTTCAGGGCGTCTTCCAGAGTGATCTGGTTGATCGGATCCTCGATCTGCTCGGGCGACTCCACCACGTTTTTCACCGCGTAAGCGCGGATCTGGCCCGATTCCCGGTTCAGTTCGGCCCGGAGGTTCTCCTGGGTCTTGTAGAACTTGCGCGTCGCGACGACGATAGCGTCTTCGACGGCGCTGACCACAATCTGGGGATCGATGCCCTTTTCGCGGCTGATCGCGTCAATCGTGTTGTAAAGCTCACTTGCCATAAATTTTCTCAGTTGCCAGTAGCCAAGCTACCGGCTGCTGGTGGCTGGCTACATCTTTCTAAAATTCTGGGACCAGGTTCGCCTTAGCGACGTTGGCAAAGTCGATCTCAACCGTGCCACCGGGCTCCTGCTTCTTGCCTTTGCCTTTCGGCGGCAATTCCAGGCCAAGTCGATTCCCATCGAAACTTTGCAAGCGTCCTTCGTAGTTCCGCGTACCGTTCACGGGTTCGAGCGTCTGCAATTTAAGCAGGCTGCCCAGGAACCGTTTGTAGTCGGCGGGACCACGCAATTTGCGGTCAAGTCCCGGCGACGAAACTTCAAGCACATAGGAGCCCTTGATCGGATCCTCGACGTCAAGGATCGTGCTGACTTCGCGGCTTACGTGCTCACAATCCTCATGCGTGACCCCAGTAGGACTGTCTATGAAGACGCGCAACATGCGAGACTTCCCGCCCGTGCCGCGCAATTCGACGTCCCAAACTTCCAGACCGTAGGACGCAGCGACACGCTCTACGATCGCTCGAACTTGCTCTTCGACGCTCATCGTGCTCAACAAACTCGTTCCCGATAACCGGCTCAAATAAAAAGTGGGCTCGCGCCCACTGGTCTGCTTCGCCTGAAGCCAGCGACCGGGTCCCGCAACC
>Ga0075355_1000010_pt1 | contig 20796 bp, 13 predicted proteins | sample WestPond_Cattail_6_FD_120069 | JGI IMG/M metagenome (GOLD analysis project Ga0075355, IMG submission 120069) | Natural and restored wetland microbial communities from the San Francisco Bay, California, USA, that impact long-term carbon... | ecosystem: Environmental > Terrestrial > Soil >...
CTGCGCATTTCCTGGCTGACTTGCGCCGCCAGATCAGGAAGCGCGGCGGTTTTCTCGGCCACGACGGTGCGGCCGCCGGTGACATCGGACAACTTCGTCAGCAGCTTCTTGTTGATCTTCTCCTCGAGGAAGCCGAAAAACGGCGTGACTTCGTCTTCCACACCAATGGCGTACAGATCCACGTCGGCTTCTTCAATGTAAGCGGCAGTCTTCTTCAAGTTCCAGCGGCTGGCGTTGTCGAGTCCGTCGCTGATGACGAGAACGACGCGGCGCTGATATCTCGCGTGCTGCAACGAGATGGCCGCCAGTCGCACGGAATCGAGCAAGGCCGTCCATCCCGCCGGTTTCACCGTGGCCAATGTTGCCTGAATATCATCGATGGAACTGCTGCCGCGAACCAGGATTTCCGGGCGATCCGAGACGGTGATCACCGTGTAGTCATCCTTTGGGTTGGCGTTGTAAAAGAACTGGCTGACCGCCTCGCGCAAAAGGTCAATGCGCTTGCCCATGGAACCGCTCATGTCGAGCACGAGCGCGACGGAGATCGGAGAGTCCTCCTGGTAGAAGTAGCGGATCTGCTGCTTGTCGTTGCCCTCGTACACTTCAAAGCTCTTCTCTGGAAGATCGAGCACCGGGCGATGGAGCGAGTCCGTGACCTTTACCGGAACCAGCACCAGGTTCACATTCACCTGCATATTCCGCGGATGGGCATCGAACATGGGCAACGGTTTATGTCCGGCAAACGCAGTGTTCGTTTGCGCGGAAGCTGCGGCTAAACCAAGCATGGAACTGACGACGAGAAGCGAGACACTACGAACCGAGGGAATGGCCATACGCGTACAGGCTGCGGTATCGGCTGCACCCCCACAGATGCATCCGGAAATACCGCGAGGTCCTCCGTTGGCCGGAATCATACCCCAATTTTGATCGGAGAATTACTTGTGCGAAAAATAAAACAGCGCCTACAGAGAAGCTGAGATTGCATCCAGCGGCTTCATGCCGAGGTGTTGTTGGACGACTTTGCCGCGACACAGATAAAGGGCAAGCGAACGGAAGCCTTCGGCCGTGTCAGGTGGCTCGAACAGGCCGATCTCTTCCGCAGTCAAACTACCTGCCAGCGACATGGGTAAGCGGACGAACCGGCTGACGAGGTCGTAGGCATCGAAGACGACTCCGAGTTCATGGCGCGAACTGGCGGTGAATTCCTGGCGGAGGCAATAGGCTGTCCAGGCGGAGTTCATGGTAATGGCAACTTCGAGCAGCGCGGCGCGATATCCGTGCTGGGTACAGGCATCGGGTCCGTAGGCGACCTCAATCGACATGGCTGCCACACGTACGGCGACGAAGATCTGGTCGGCGATGGAGCGCAGGGGATGGTCGGTGGCGATGGAGATGTATTGGCGTGGTTCGAGGTAGACGTTGACGGCCTCCGTGACTGCGCCGCAACCGATGTGTCCGAGCACGACGAGCAACCGAAGACTGGAGGGAAAGTGATGCACGGCGTAATGCAGGCTGCCCAGACATTCGTTGCCGAGGACGTTCCCAGCGACACGGACGACGAACATCTCGTTGCAGCCTTTGCTGAAAACCATTTCCGTAGGGACGCGGGCGTCGGAGCAACCCAGAATGGCGGCGAAGGGTGACTGCACGGGCGCGCCTTCAGCGGCAACACCCCATCCGAAAGCGCGCGGATCAAAGGGAATGATCTGCTCCACTCGGTCAGGGCGGTTGAGGTCGGTCATCTCCGCGAAATCGCGGTTGCCTTTAACGAGCAAGTCGCGGGCTTCCATCCACGTTTTGGGGAGTTGCAGGCCTTCTACTTTGGACGGATCAAAGCGGTAGATGATGTCGAACATTTAGTCCTCGCTCAATCACTATCGCTTGCGGGTTTGAGGGCGGCAACTGAGCAAAATGCCAGTACATGGACGGCTGGCCACAGGCAAAAAGCGGATCCCTCGCGGGCTGTGCCCGCGCGTGATCACAACCCAGGGGGCTTTGGCGAAGACAAAAAAAGCTCGCCTTGCGGCGAGCTTTTCGTGACATCGGTTTGATCTGGTTAGCTGATCTTCTTGCCGATCGACTTGGCCTGGCTGAACAGGTAGAGGTAGTCCGGTCCGCCGGCCTTGGAGTCGGTGCCCGACATATTGAAGCCACCGAACGGATGCGCGCCCACCATGGCTCCCGTGCATTTGCGGTTCAAGTACAGGTTGCCGACGTGGAACTCGTGCATCGCCCGTTCGAGTTTCTTTTCGTCGCGGGTATAGACCGCACCGGTGAGACCGAACTCGGTGTCGTTCGCGATCTCGAGCGCATGATCGTAGTCGCGCGCCTTGATGATCGCGAGCACCGGTCCAAAGATTTCTTCCTGCTCAAGCTTGGAGCCGGGCTGAATGTCGGCGATCACGGTGGGCTCGATGTAGTAACCATCCTTGCCATCGATGCGCATGCCGCCGGCGACCAAACGGCCGTCCTTCTTGCCGTGCTCGATGTATCCGAGGATGGATTTCATCGAGGTCTCATTTACCACGGGTCCGATCGTCTTGTTTTCGGTGGGATCGCCGATCTCGAGCGCTTTCACTTTGGGGATCAGCTTCTCAATGAACTGGTCATAGATCTTTTCGTGCAGAATGAGGCGTGAGCAGGCCGAGCACTTCTGGCCCTGGAATCCGAAAGCCGCTTGTACGGTGCCAGTGACGGCGGCGTCGATGTCAGCATCGGCTTCAACGATCATGGCGTCCTTGCCGCCCATTTCGAGGATGGTGCGCTTGATCCAGATCTGGCCCTTCGCTTGGGTTGCGGCGGACTTGTTGATGTGCAATCCGACTTCACGCGAACCGGTGAACGCGATGTAACGCGTCTTCGGATGCGAGACGAGTGCGTCACCAAAGGTGCCACCGCCGCCCGGAGTGAAGTTCACCACGCCGGCGGGCATGCCGCACTCTTCGAGAATGGAGAAGAAGAAGCGAGCGATGGCAGGTGAGTCGCTGGAGGGCTTCAGAATGACGGTGTTGCCGCAAACTATGGAGGCCAGCGTCATGCCGGCCATGATGGCGCCGGGGAAGTTCCACGGCGGAATCACGATACCCACACCGAGCGCGATGTACTTCAGCATGTCGTGTTCGCCCGGAAGTTGCGCGGGAGGCACTGCTTTGGACAGGCGGATGGCCTCGCGCGCGTACAGTTCGGCGAAGTCGATCGTCTCGGCGGTGTCGGCGTCGGCTTCGACCCAGTTCTTGCCGACCTCAAACACCATCCAGGCAGAGAACTCGTGTTTGCGCTCGCGGATGGTCTTTGAGACGCGCAGCAGCAGTTCGATACGCTCTTCCCACGTTGTGCGGCTCCAGGTTTTAAAGGCGGCCTGAGCGGCTTCCATCGCGGGCTCAACGTGAGTTTCGTCGGCCTTGGAGAACTGGCCAACGATCTCGCTCGGCTTGGCGGGATTCAGCGACTTGATCTTGGCGGTGGTTTTAACGTGCTTACCGCCGATGACGAGGTCGTAGTCGCGGCCGAGTTCGGCGCGAACTTTTGCGATTGCGTCGCGCATTGCCTGCGCGTTTTCCGGCTTGCTGAAATCTGTGTGGGGTTCGTTCTTGAAGGGGGTGAGTTTGTGGATCAAAAGCTCCGGCGGAGCAGTGACTGTCGCCATAAGTGCGTCTCTCCTGATTGGCAGGGCCGGGGGCCCAAACTGTTCATTTTACACTGCGATATAGATGAGGACGGGCAGCAAATCGGCTCAGGCAGGCAGAGATGAGAACCCGGTAATACGCACCTGTCGACCGGGCGAGGGCGACCGGTCCCACATTGTTGATTCGAAATCTGGAGGCGCGGGCCGGAATCGAACCGGCGGTAGAGGTTTTGCAGACCTCGGCCTTACCACTTGGCGACCGCGCCTTACCCTTAAACACTATTCGACCTTGGAGCAACGGCCAAGGTTATTCGTCACAGGCCGGATAGTGAAAACCCCTCGGCTCGCGAGGGGCTTCGGAAATCGATGGAGCGGGAGACGGGATTTGAACCCGCGACTTCGACCTTGGCAAGGTCGCACTCTACCACTGAGTTACTCCCGCTTGGGTAAAGAAGATTATATCGGAGCCTAATAAGAAGGGTCAAACGGGTGTTCTGGAGGGTCGTCGGAATTGAAAATCCGACGGTTCCAGAATAACGTCTTTTCTTAGATATGTGGGGCAGCTTTAACCATTTGGGAGACTCATGTCCGGCTTCGTCCAGCATCTCCGTATAGCGCTTCGCCAGTTGCGCAAGACACCCGGCTTCAGCCTAACCGTGGTTTTCACCCTGGCGCTCGGCATTGGCGCAACGACGGCGATCTTTTCGCTGGTGGAAGGCATTTTGCTGCGGCCGCTGCCGTTCCGCGATCCGGGGCGACTGGTGATCCTGGGCGACCGGCTGCGGGAGAGTGGCAACACGCCAGTGACAGCGAGAGAGATTGCGATCTACTCGGGGGCGACGAATGCGTTCGAATCCATGGGCGGATGGATCGGCGCGAGCTATGAGCTTTCGGGCGGAGCGGTCCCGGAACAGATTAACGCCGCGCGGCTGACGGCCAGTGTCTTCCCGACGCTTGGAGTGCAGCCGCTTGTGGGTCGACCCTTCAATGCGCAGGAGGAGGAATCGCACGCCCCACTGGCAGTGATCAGCTATTCGCTTTGGACGGAGCGGTACCAGCGCGATCCACGAGCAATCGGGGCGGCCATCAATCTCGACCGTAAGGCATACACCATTATTGGAGTTATGCCGCGCGATTTTGAATTTCCGCTGCAGGCCGGGCGGCTGAACCAGGTGCAGGTTTGGGTACCGATGAGTTTCTCGGCCGACGAGCTTTCGGATCAGCAAGCTGGCTTCTTCGGATATCACCTTGTGGCTCGGTTGAAGCCCGGAGTTAGATTGGCGCAGGCCGCCAGCGATGCCGACCGCGTGGCACAGCAGGTTATGCGCAGCTATCCGCCTACCATGTCGGCGATCAAGATTCGTGGCGCCGTGACGCCGTTGCATGAGCAACTTGTGTCCGATGTGCGGCCGATGTTGCGAACGCTGTTCATTGCCGTAGCAGTGGTGTTGCTGATCGCGTGCGTAAACGTTGCCGGGCTGCTGCTGGTGCGAGCCATACGGCGGCGACGGGAGTTCGCGATTCGACTGGCGCTAGGAGCGCGCTCGGCGGTGATCATCCGCGAATCGCTGCTGGAGAGCCTTTTACTCAGCCTGGCAGGAGGAGTGCTTGGATTGGGGTTTGCCGCCGTCGCGATTCGCATGGCGCTGCATCTGCTGCCCGATTCGATGCCGCGCATTGAGGCGATTGCCATTGATCCTACGGTTGCGGTCTTTGCGCTGGTTGTCGCGCTGGGCTGCGGAGCTATTTGTGGCCTCGCGCCGGCTTTCGCCGCGCTGAAAACAGATGTTTCCGAGAGCCTGAAACAAGGTGACCGCACCAGTGCCGGGTCGGCGAGTCATACGTGGTTGCGCTCGGCATTGGTCGTCTCCGAGATCGCGATTGCGCTCGTGTTGCTCACGGTGTCCGGCGCGTTTCTACGCAGCTTCCAAAGGATGCGCGCAGTGGACCCGGGCTTCCAACCTGATCGTGTGCTGGTAGCGGGATACCAGCTTCCGCTGAATCAATATCCGACGAATGCGTCGGCTGAAAACTTCCATCGCGAGGTGGTGCGGCGGTTGGAAGGGAAGCCGGGGATTGTTGCGGCGGGAATTACGAACTCGCTGCCTGCGTCGCAGGCGACGGCCGAATCCACATTCACTATTGAAGGCCAGCCCACTGACACTTGGAAGCTGAAGTTCGCTTTATTTGGAGCGGTTTCAGGAAACTACTTTCGCGCCATGCAGATTCCGCTGATCGAGGGCCGCTACTTCAATGAAAGTGACCGTGCCGATCAACCGCTAGTTGTCATTGTCAATCAAACCATGGCTCGTCACTCATGGCCGGGCGAAAGCCCGATCGGCAAGCGCATGCATGTGGGCAACCCTAAAAAGGAATATCCCTGGGCGACCGTCATTGGGGTGGTTGCCGACACGCGACTTGGTTCTCGCGACGAACCTACCGATGATCAGTGGTACATGTCATCGCAACAGCCGGCGATCCTCGGAGGCAATGCCGATCGGACGCTTACGAATCCAGTGGGTGGCTTCATCACCCTGCGCTCTGCGCTTGCCCCCGAGCAAATGGAGCAAGTGTTGCGGGCGGCGGTAGCGGAGGTTGATCCATTGCTGGCACTGCAACAGATCCAGCCGATGAACGACGTGATCTCCAACGTGGAAGCGCCGCGCCGCTTCAACACGGACTTGATCACGGCGTTTGCCATCGGGGCACTGCTGCTGGCCATTACCGGAATTTACGCAGTGGTAGCATTCTCGGTGTCGCTGCGAACGCACGAGATCGCGATCCGCATGGCCCTGGGTGCGAAGAAACAGGATGTAATGCGGCTCGTGCTTTCTGCCGGAACAAAGCTTGCGTTTCTTGGATGTGCGCTGGGAGTGTTCGCTGCGCTCGCGACCTCACGGGTGGTGACATCATTCCTGTTCCAGGTCAGCGCGACAGATCCTCTTATTTACGTGGTAAGTATCGTGTTGATGCTGGCCATGGCGTTGCTCGCCTCTTTGCTGCCGGCGCTGCGAGCGGCCTCAACGGATCCAGTCGACGCGCTACGCTCGATGTAGTCAGCGGCTCTTCTTTTTTGCCGACTTCGCTCGCCGGGAATTCGGCACCTTGCCGATCCGCGGATCGCCGGCGATCACCAATTCGCATGCGTGCAACGCAGCTTGCTCGAAGTCGGGGGCCGACGCCGGCAATGATTGCCAGTTTGTGACGTTTTCTCCGAGAAGACCGATGGTCCGCATACAGGGGAACTCGTTCCGCAAGCTTGCATGATACTCGCGCGTTGTCACCAGCCACACGCCGTTGTCCTCGGGATGAACGGGCCGATCGCGCAGGATGAGAACGATCTTGTCGTCCACATAAATAGCAAGGCAGCCGAACATGGGACGGGTGAAAGGTGCCAGTTCCGCGAGCGCGTCGAGGACAAACTGGTGCGGCCCCGGTTTGCGCGGCTTGAGCTTAAAAGGCGAAAGGTCGAGGGATGCCTTCTTGTTTCGCTTCATCGTGCCCGTGCCTAGGATATCGCTAACTGCCGCTAGCGGCATCGTTTAATCACTGACAACGATTGCATTGAGGTGTATTTTTCTCCTGATTTTTGGATCGCCACCAAGGACACTGTCCATGAGCAACCAGCCAGTCACCGAAGGTGTCACCATAGGCCAGTTGCTCGGGCATTACCGCATTCTGGAGAAGATCGGTTCCGGCGGAATGGGCGAGGTCTATCGCGCGCGCGATGAACGCCTCGAACGCGAAGTGGCGATCAAGGTGTTGCCCCGGGGCGTGTTTGTCGACGACACCGCGCGCAACCGACTGCGGAAGGAAGCGCTCGCGCTCTCCCGGCTGAACCATCCCAATATTGCCACGGTCCACGACTTCGGCAGTGAGCACGGAACAGACTTCCTGGTAATGGAGTATGTTACCGGTTCCAACCTGCAGCAGAAACTGGCGCATGGAGAAATTTTCGAGAAAGACGTCATCCGGCTGGGGACCCAGATTGCGCGTGCGCTGGAAGAAGCGCATGAGCATGGCGTAATCCACCACGACCTGAAGCCTGGAAATATCCTCGTCTCACCGAAAGGCGTGGTGAAGGTGCTTGATTTCGGCGTCGCGGAGATGCTGGAGCCAGCCGGAGCGAGCCTGGAAACCGCCAGTTCCACCAAATTCCTCGCGGTCACCGGCGGCACCATGGGCTACATGGCGCCGGAGATCCTGCAAGGAAAGAAAGCCGACATTCGAAGCGACATCTGGTCGATGGGTATTGTGCTTTACGAAATGTTGACGCGCCGCGCACCGTTCAAGGCGACGACAAATATAGAGTTGATCGGCGCCATCCTGCGAGACGAACCGGAGCCGCTGCCTGCGAGTGTTTCGCCGGTACTCAGAACCATTGTCGGTAAGTGTCTGGCTAAGGATCCCCACCAGCGCTATCAGCACGCGGGCGAGATTCGCGCGTCGCTCGAAGTTCTCGTCTCCGATAGCAGCATCCTGACGCTTCCGATGGCTGAGCCACCGTGGCACAGGTGGCTGTTGCCAGCGGGTATTGCGGCCGCCATTGTCATTATGGCTGCCATCGCCGCCGTGATGATCTGGCACTGGCGAACGCCGCGGTCCAACGTGGGTCCTGGTGGGCAGTTCAACCTGTTGTTCTCGTCGGAAGGCGAGATCGAGAAGCCCGTCATCTCGCCCGACGGCAAGATGGTGGCGTTTGTCGCCGAGGAGAACGGTCAGTTCACGTTGTTCGTCAGCCGTGTCGCTGGTGGAGCGCGGCTGCGGTTAACGAACGACACGTCGACCGAATCGTCGCCGACGTTTTCGCCCGATGGAGACCGCATCGCGTTCGCGCGCCGTCGTCCGGGCGACAAACTCCCGGAGGTCTGCATCATTCCAACCCTTGGCGGCGATGTGATCTCGCTCATCTCCGGGGCGGGCAGTCCGGCGTGGTCGCCCGACGGAAAGCGCCTGGCGTTTATATGGGCGAGGCCCGGACAAACGGTGGCGCTCGCGGTTTCCGATGCTGATGGGCGTGACCCTAAGGCGCTGGTGACGGTGGATGGCACCTATCCTTTTATAGAAGATCCCGCGTGGTCGCCGGACAGCCAGACCATCGTCTTCGTCCGCAGCACGGGTGGTATCGCCGGGGAGATATGGATGGTCGCGGGTGACGGCAGCCAGTTGCGGCGGCTAACGAACGATCCGCGCTCAGTGTTCAGCCATCATCCGGTTTTCACGTATGACGGGCTGGGCATCGTCCATTCGTCGAACCGCGGTGGAGCGACGAACATCTGGGTAGCTCCGCTGAGCGGCAAGGCTCCTTATCGCGTTACGACCGGGCCGGGGCCGGACAACGCGCCCACTGTTGCGCGTGATGGAACTATCGCTTTCGTTAGCCAGCACTGGCGGTACTCGCTGTTCGAGCACGATTTGACGACTGGCGAAAATCACGACGTCATGCGGTACACGAATTACCTGTGGGGGCCGGCATATTCTCCGGATGGACGCGAGATCTCGTTCAGCCGATTTGAGAGCGATGGGCTGTGGCATGTTTGGATCATGAACGCGGATGGCAGCAATCCGCGCCAGTTGACCTCCACCCAAAGCGGCGAGCTGTACTCGCGCTTCACCCCCGATGGATCGTCGGTTCTTTATATGAACTGGAGCGGAGAGAGCCACATCTGGCGTGTGCCTCGAAACGGCGGCCCTCCGGTTCAACTCGGCGATGGCACCAACAGTAATGATTCCTACGCTGAGCTTTCGCCAGACGGCAAGACCCTGGCATTTGTGCGAAGTGAAGGCGACAAGGCGCGCATTCACCTGGCGTCGCCGGATGGGACGGGAGTGCGAAGTCTCATGGATGATCAGTCCACGCTTCCGCACTGGTCGCCGGATGGGAACTGGATCCTCTACAGCCCGGAGCGCAGCGTACGCGGCGGGGTTTACCTCGTACATCCAGACGGTAGCGGAAAGCGGCAACTGCGAGCGTTAGGAAGTTGGGGTGCGTGGTTTCCGGATGGCAAGCGCATTGCCTACCAGGAAGTGAACGCCAAGGGCGACCAGGAGATTTATGTTGTTCCGCTGGAAGGCGGTGAACCGAAGCTTATTAGTGGAATACACTTCGTGGGCATCAATTATCCATTCGATATTTCGCCAGACGGGAAGCGAATCATAACTTCGAACAGCGTTCACTTCGAGGATGAATTGTGGCTACTGACGCCGCCGAAGCAAGGGAAGTGAACCGTTCGGTGGTTTCCTAAAATTCCGTGAAATCCCTCATCGAGTCAATGTGAGCGACGACCTTCCTCTGCAGGAAGTGAAGGTTCCACGCCGCGAAGTGTGACTGCTTATAGGGCAAGGGCAGTCGCCGCATCGCGGAACGGGTGGTGTAAAAATCGCGCCGGATCTTCATGATGCGGTGGACCAGTTCGTCAGGGGTAAACCGCAGCGGCTTGAAATGGCATGACAGCCCAGGCCAGCGCTCCATGTTGGCTTCATCGATCAGGCGGCCTTCTTCCTTGAATTTCTGATGAAGTGCCGTGCCCCGCAAAGGAACCAGGATATTGAAGTACGCCGTCTCGGCCTTGTATTCATGCAGCAGGCGCAGCGTTGCGTCAAAGACAGATTCATCGTCAGCATCGGAACCGAAGACGAAGTTCAGTGAATAGCTGATATCGCGCTGCTTCAGGTTCTGGATCACACGGGCGTATTCCGAAGCCCGGTTAAAGCTCTTGCGCATGGTGGCCAGTGTGCTTTGATTAACGCTCTCGATACCCATGTTGACGTGCAGCAAGCCGGACCTGGCGGCGAGGTCCATGAACTTCTCGTCAAGGCAGTAATGTGCCGAGAACAGCGTGGACCATCGGATCTTCAGCGGAATCAGCGCTTCCATGAACTCCATGGTGCGCTCCGGGTTACCGGCGAACTGGCTGGCCGCAAAGAAGATGTGCTTGCTCCCGCATCGCCTGATCTCCTCGACGACCTCGGCGGCGGGACGGAATCGGTAGCCGTGGTCGCCGTTCAATCGACGCTCGGCACAGAAATCGCAGGTGTAAGGGCAGCCACGCGAATACTGGATCACGAACGGCCGATAGAAGACGTATTTCTTCGGGTCAAGCAGATCCCAGCGCGGAGTCGGCATGCCCGCCAAGCTTGCCGGTGTGTCCCTGCGATAGAACTTTTGCAATCGGCCTGCTGCGGCGTCCTCGAGCATCCGCGGAAATATCTCTTCTGCTTCGCCGATGCAGACGGCGTCTGCATGCTCCGCTACCTCGTCGGAGTAGAACGTGGCGTGGGGGCCTCCCATGATGACCGGGATACCTCTGGCCCTGAACTTGTCTGCGATCGCATAACCTCGCAGCGAGGTGACGGTTCTGATCGTGATCGCCACGATGTCGATGTCGGCATTGAAGTCGATCTCCTCGGTAGCGTCGTCCACCAGCGTGATCTTCCAATCTTGCGGGGCGAGCGCTGCGAGATAGGGAATGATTGCACCGACAAGTTTTCTCTTGCGCAGTTTGTAGGGCTCCCGGAGGTCCCGAAACCGATAACCTGTAGCTTGCGTGATAAGGAGCTTCGGCATGGTGTGATCTTTCTCGCACGTGGCGTTGTGCTGAACAGCTCCGCCACTTTGGCGAGGCGAAGGAGCAAGCGCAACACAATGGATGGGGAAGTATTCCGTAAGGAAGAACGTCACTCTGTGATGGACGTCACGCTCATGTGGGGCGAAGCCTTTGCGGGACTATTTCGGCGTCAACTTGCCGTTCTTCAGGGTGAACTCGAGACCCCGCCAGTGAACCGTATGCCCAGCGAAACTCACCAGCCAGACCGCGATCGCAACTACGTCGCGCACCGGGATGAGCCACCACAGGCGCTTGAGTTGCGGGTCACGCATCACCTTGCAGCCCACGAAGTACGCCGCCGAGGAGCGCAAAAGCGCGGTTACGCCGAATAAGGCCCAGGCCCAAATCGCTCCGCGCGAAAACAGCAAAGCGAGCAACGACCAGGGCACGCCGAACGTAATCCCCATCCCGATGTAACCCCATTTGCGGGACTCGCGGTTGGCGCGCGCCCAGCGTAGCTGGTGGTCAAAGAAGTCGCGGAACTTGTACGCCGGGAGATGATGGTCGACGACGACTTCGCTCACGACGACTTTGCGACCGAGGGCGGCAATGCGGGCGCCAAGTTCGTAGTCGTCGGCAAGATGGTCGACGAGCGGTTCGAAGCCGCCGATTTCTTCGAGCGCTTTGCGCGAGAAGGCGAGCGTGGATCCGAGACCGAATTTCACGCCTTGCAGCATGCGCGCGGAAAGTACGCCGGCGGCGAAGTCGGTAGAGATTCCGAGCGCTTCCAGTCGCGAGCCGAGGGTACGCTCGGCGATGCCGCGATATAGGCACGTGACCATACCAACGCGTTCGTCAGCGAATGGCACCATCACCCTGCGAAGGTAATCGGGTTCGACGCGAATGTCGCTGTCGTTGACGATGAGGTAATCGAAGCTCGCGAGCGGCAACATTTGCGCGAGCGTGCTGACTTTGCCGTTCGCTCCCAACGCTTTGTCGGCGACGACGAGTTCAATGCGACGCTCGGGAAATTCCTGCTGCAGGCGACGCACGAGCGCGATGGCTTCATCCTGCGGATCGCTTACTCCGAAAATAAGTTCGTATTCCCTATATTCATGCTGGCAATGGGAGCGGAATGCATCGTACATCTCCGGGTCGGCGCCGCGCAGAGGCTTGAGAAAGGTCACGCCCGGAGTAAATCGTGCGAGTGGGCGTTCGGACTTCAGGAAAGCCCGTGCGCTCACCATGCTGAGGACATAGAAGAAGCATCCGCCCAGCGTGGCCATGGCACACAGCCAACTCAATAATGTAACGAGGAGATGCAAACAAGAAGTGTACCGTAATCGCTCTTCGTCACTCGTAGCGCAGCGCCTCAATGGGATCGAGGTTCGCCGCCTTCCATGCCGGATAGATTCCAAATACGAGACCGATCAGGCTGGCGATCGCGAAACTGGTTAGGCTCCAGAAGGCCGACATCGTTGCCGGCATCGATTCCCAGATAATTCGCACCAGCCATGTAAGTACGCCGCCGACCATCACGCCGATGATCCCGCCGAGAGCGGTGAGGGTTACCGCTTCCAGCGTGAATTGCAGCAGGATATCGCGCTTCTTGGCCCCAATGGCCTTGCGCACGCCGATCTCTCGCGTGCGTTCTGTCACCGACACCAGCATGATGTTCATCACGCCGACACCGCCGACGATAAGGCCCACGCTCGACACGGCGAACATGAAGATGAACACCGCGCCGGTAATCTGATTCCAGAAATCGGTCATCGATTCTTGCGTAAAGATGGCGAAGTTGTCGGGCGCGCTCGGCGCGACTCGCCTGCGGCGACGAAGCAGCTCGCGCATCTCGTCCTGTGTTTTGGCCATGTCTTCGTGGGAGGTGGCTTTGACCGAAATCCAGTGGTCTTTCAACTCCGGATGAAGTTTGCGAAATGTTCCCAGCGGGAAGCGCACGATGTTGTCGTCGGGGTTCTTACCCCCGGCAAAGGCGTTCTTCAACTGGCCCATCACGCCTATCACCTGGAACAACTGGCCTTCGATGTTGATCTCCTTGCCGACGGGATTCTCAGCGCCGAAGAGTTCCTCAGCGGTGTCGAAGCCGAGCACGATTACCTGTGCGCGACGCTGGTCCTCGCCTTCGTCGAACCACCGCCCGGCCTTGATGGGCAGATCATAGACCTGCAGCGCGTTGGCGGTGTCGCCTTCGAGGATGGTGTTCTTCGACTTGCGTCCGCCGTACTTTACGACAAAAGTGCCCGTGCCGAACATTGGCTCGAAGAAGCGCACGCCCGCGCAGACGTACTTCACGTGCGGCAGGGACTTCATCGCTTCGGCGTCGTCAAAGGTGAGTTCCTTGCGGGTGCGCATTTCTTCGGTGGGGCGACTAAACTGGAAAACATCAATGTGATAAGCGATCACGATGTCGGAGCCCATCTCTTCGATGGCGCCCATAACGTTGGAATTCAACCCGCGCACCACGGAGGATATCGCAATCACCACGGCGACACCGATGACCACGCCAAGCACCGTGAGCGCCGATCGCATCTTGTTCTTCACGATCGTGCTCAGAGCCATGTTGACGATTTCGGTGTAGTCCTGCCGTCTCATTGTTCCGACCTCAACGCGACGATGGGGTCCAGCCTGGATGCCCGTTTCGCGGGATACACGCCAAAGAAAATACCGACGCTCGCGGAAACAAACAGGGCTGCCATTACGGACCATAGCTTGATCGAGGACGGCATGCCGACGAGAAACGTGATCCCCTTCGCGACAGATATTCCGAAAATAATTCCGACAATTCCGCCCACCAGCGCCATCGTGCTGGATTCTATGAGGAATTGCCGCAACACGTCGTGGCTTCTCGCGCCGAGCGCCTTGCGGATACCGATCTCGCGGGTACGCTCGGTGACCGAGACGAGCATGATGTTCATGATCACGATCCCACCGACGATCAGGGAAATCGCGGCGATGGCGATCATCGCGATAAAGAAGCTGCCGCTGATGCTCGACCAAATGCCGAGGAAGCTGGCGTTCGTCTCCAGAGTAAAGCTGTCTTCCTGCCCGGGAAGGTCGTGGCGTCGAGCGCGAAGAATGGCGCGAACTTCATCCATGGCGGCGTCGAGTTCCGGGCCCACGCTGTCAGCTTTTCCCGAGATGCGGATGCTGTTGTTATGCGCGCCGTACTGCTTCAGGTAAGTCGTCACGGGAATAATGGCGTAGTTGTCGCGACTCTGGCCGAGCGTCTTGCCTTCGCGCTTGCCGAGTCCGATCACGTGAAAGACCTGGCCGTCGATGCGGATTTCCTTGCCGATCGGGTCGACGCCGGGCATTAGTTTATCGGTGATGTCCTGGCCAATGATGGCGAAGTGTGACGCATTCTCGACGTCGGTGGGATTCAGGGCACGTCCGGAAACGATCTCGAGGTCGTACACGGTCTGCATGTTGGCGTCGAAGCCCCGAACCAATGTGTCGCTGCTCGACTGATTTTCGTAGGAGAGGTGCCCGTTGAAGCTGGTGATTCCCGCACCCACGAATTTGCAGCGCTTACATCCCTCGGCGACGGCATGGAAGTCGTCGAGGGTGAGGTTCTTGCGCTTTTGGCTTTCGAGAAGCTGATCGACGTTGGTGATAACGCCGCTCGCCTTGCCCGCGATAAACACGTCGGCCCCCAGGCGGAAGACCTTCTCGGCAACGTATGAGTTGATGCCGTCGACAAATGTAACCACTGCGATAACGGCGGCCACGCCGATAACTACACCGAGCAGCGTGAGGACGGACCTCAGCTTGTTCGCCCACAGGGAAGCGAGCGCAATCCGGATGGCTTCGGCGATGTTCATGCGCAGTTTTGCTCTTTTAGTCTAACAATTCCGCTGCGGATTTGGATTCCTGCCGGGATGAATTGATGCGCGATATTGCGCTCGGAAGCGTTACACTTACCAGCCACCATGTATCGCCGAATTTCGCTGCTGTTCCTCCTTATGACGGCCATTGCCGCTGTTGCCCAAACGCCATCGATCGTTCGCCTTGATCCGCGTTTCGACCAACTGGTTTCCAAGGACGCCAAATTCGAATTAATCGCCGACGGCCTGCTCTGGGCTGAAGGCCCGGTTTGGGACAGGCAGGGACAGTATCTTCTTTTCTCGGATACCCGCACCAACACCGCTTACAAGTGGACGGCCAAGGAAGGGAAGACGGTCTTCCTCAAGCCAAGCGGCTATACCGGCACGGCCGAGTTTACGGGAAGCGAGCCCGGTTCCAACGGACTCACCTTTGACGCGGAGCACAATCTTGTCCTGTGCCAGCACGGTGACCGCCGTGTCGCTCGCCTGGAGAAAAACGGTAAGTTCACCACTCTCGCGGATCGTTATAACGGCAAGCGTCTTAACAGTCCAAACGACTTAGTCTATAAATCGAATGGCGATCTTTACTTTACCGATCCGCCCTACGGCCTTCCCAAAACCTTCGATGACCCGGGCAGGGAACTGCCTTATGCCGGCGTTTATCGCCTTGGCAAAGACGGCAAGGTCACTCTTCTGGCGGACGAAAATAAAGCTCCTAATGGGATTGCCTTCTCTCGCGACGAGAAAACTCTCTATGTCGCCGACACGGTTCGCATCCTGTGGACCGCGTACCCCGTTCTCGCCGACGGCACCGTGGGCCAAGGCCGCATCTTTTTCGACGCGAGCAAGACTTCAAAGGGCGTTCCTGGCGCTCCCGACGGACTCAAAGTCGATGTCCAGGGAAACATCTGGTCCGCCGCTCCCGGCGGTATCTTTGTGATTGCTCCTGACGGCACCCTTCTCGGCCGCTTTGAGATGGGGGCTCCCACGGCCAACTGCGCCTGGGGCGAAGACGGATCCACGTTGTTCATTACCTCAAACCACAACGTTTACCGCATACGCCTCAACACGAAGGGCGCTGGCTGGTAGAAAGGCCTACTTCGCCGATGTGCCCTTCCGCGCTTCCTCCAGCGCCATGGCAAGATCAGGGTGCTCCGCGAGTACCTCGTTCATCGACTCACGGCCTATCTCTGCGCCCCACTTTTGGCCCATTTCGCTGAGTTCACCCGTAAGCTTAGGCAAAGTTGCGATCGCCTTCTTGCCGATTGGCGTCTCATAGAACTTGATCATCTGCTTTATTTCGTCGGCGCTGAAGTACTTGTCGTAGACCGGCACGGCCAGGTTCATAAAATTGTCCAAGTCGATTTTCGACTGGAACTTCTCGAAAAACAGGTCCACGAGTTTCGCGCGATACTCGCCTGGCGGCAGTGACCGCGTGACCAATGGTTTTATCTGCGACAGGGAGCCTCCGAACGATTGCTGCATGATCTCCCTGGTCCCGACGAGGTCCAGCAGTTTGCGGATGTCGGCGGCTTTGGCTGGGTCGATGGCTGGCGCGGACTGGGCGGTCCCCAGGCAGGAAAGCAGAGTGAAGGCGAGAATCGAGAGTAGGGGCCGTAACAAACGCATAGATGCTCCCAAGGCGTGCGGGTCTGATCTTACCCCAGCGACCTTAGTACTTTTCACCTTCTCCGTAACCCCGAACCTCCCGCGGCACGGATTCTGCTTCTAAGAAAACAGGCGCGAACCTGCGCTGTCACTGAGAGAGAAACCGATTGTGCGGGCCCTGAGACTTCAATTCGCATTGGTGTTCGCGCTGCTAACCGGCAGCGCCCTAGCACAGAAGGCTCCCGACCTGAACCAGATCGTCACGCACATGGAAGCAGCGCGCATTCGGGCGAAGCAGACGGAGCCCTTCCTGCTCACGCGCGAATACCGGATGTTCCACGACGACGATGTCAACCCAACCTCGGAAGTTAAGGCGGAGATCAGCGTGGTTCCCCCGACGGAGCGCGAGTACAAGATCGTTTCGTCGAAGGGAAGCGATCGCGGGGAAAAGGTCATCCGCAAGATCCTGGATCATGAGGACGAGGCGGAAAAGAGTACGCCGCCGCCGACCGCGATCGTCCACCAGAACTATGACTTCGGTTTTGAAGGCGAGGCTAACTTCCAGGGCGCACGGTGCTTCGTGCTGTCGTTGAAGCCGAAACGGAAGGATCCGGCGCTGGTGGAAGGGCGAGCCTGGATTGACGCCAATACTTTCCTGATCCGAAAGATTGAAGGCCAGATGTCGAAGTCGCCGTCCTGGTGGGTGAAGGATGTGCAGTTGGTGGTTCTGTTCGGCGAGATTGGCGGCGTCTGGACACAGCTTTCGAGCAACGCCGTAGCGGAAGTCCGAATCCTGGGGAAGTACTCGGTGACTGGCAAGGCGACGAACTTGCAGACGGGAGTGACGGCGGCGAGCAATGGTGCGCCGAAGAAGATTTCCGCGCTTGCTCCGGCAGCGCGCGCCGCGCGCTAATCGTGCGAAAACACCTATAATAGTCAGGTTGACAGCCGGACCGGACGGTCGCCGTCGCGCGAGCGAGGGAGGAAAGTCCGAACTCCGCAGAGCAGTGTGCCGGATAACGTCCGGGACGTTGGGTTGAAGCTCAACGGACGGCCAGTGCCACAGAGAACATACCGCCCCGAAAGGGGTAAGGGTGAAAAGGTGCGGTAAGAGCGCACCGCCCGGCCAGTAATGGACGGGGCAGGGTAAACCCCACACGGAGCAAGACCAAATAGGGAGGAACATCGCCGTAAGGCGGTGACGTGCTGGCTCGGCGCGTCAAACCTTCGGGTAGGTCGCTGATGAGCGTCGCGGTAACGCGCCGCCTAGAGGAATGACCGTCGAGGCATCGCAAGATGCCAGACAAAATTCGGCTTACAGGTCCGGCTGTCACGATTCACACGCCATTCCCTTATCAAAAAATTTCTGCTCTTTCTTTAGAATCAATAGTTTAGACAGCATCCCGTCCGTAAAATCTTTGGAATCAATGAGATAGGCCTAAAATATTGGAAACAGGACTTTTCGGTGCCAGCTGTCGGGACAGCTTCTTCATCTGATCGAAGTTCAAGTTTCAAAGATCCAGCTGCCAGCACCTCCTGGGAGGTGTTTTTGCCGCGAAGAGCGCGGAAGAATTTTCTTTTCCTACTATTCTTAGGATAGCAATTCGGACGGGGCTCCAGGTCCATGGCGGGCAACTTTATTTTTGGAGTGTTTTCAGTAGCTTAGTCGAAAAACCGGATAGTTGGGGCCTTGACAAGTTTAGCGACGCCGCCATTTTTCGGGGCAGGCTTTCCCATTTGGGGAAGGAACGGGCTCAAAGGCGCGGTGGCGCGAAAAAGAAAACGCCGACGATGTTCCCGCCGGCGTATTTCGGAATTCAGAACTTCTAGTTAGCCACTTTCTTGGCGGCATCTTCAGTAGCCTTGCCGGTTTTCTTGGCGCCCTTGGCCGTGCCCTTCGCTGCGTCCTTGGAGGCGTCAGCGGTCCCCTTAGCAGCATCCTTGGTGGCGTCGGCTGATTTTTCGGCTGCCTTCTTGGTGCCCTTGGCCGTGGCTTCACTCGACTTGCCTACTGCCTTCTCGGTACCTTTGGCGGTTTCCTTTGCCGCTTTGTCGGTGCCTTTTGCCGTACCCTTGGCAGCGTCTTCGGTACCTTTGGCGGTACCCTTCGCGACGTCCTTGGTCGCCTTGCCGGTGGCCTTCGCCGCGTCCTTGGTGCCTTTTTCGACGTCGCTGCCGACCTTCTTGAGCGGATCTTCCGCGTTCGCCACGCTAATTCCGAGCAGGCACACGAAGATCAACATAATGACCCGTTTCATGAAACTCTCCTTACTGGTGAAGAAATGGAAGTCCAATTTATTAAACAGCCGAGCCGAGCTAAGTACAACCTGAATATTTGCTAGTTGATGGATGAGGGAGTCCCAAAAGAAAACCCGGCGCCGGAACGCCGGGTAGAAAGGGAAATTGCCAGCTATTCGGCGCTGATAACTTCGTCGGAAGCCTGGAACGTCAAGGTGCAGGCATCGTTCTTACAAGTGACGGTTCCGCGGCGCACCAGCTTGGTAGGCGTGGAGTCCGGGAATTCCACCGGGTATTTCACGGTGGCGAGCTTGTCATTCAGGCCTTTCAGCTTGTCGTCGCCGGTGAGGAATTTGACGCCTTCGACCTTGGGTCCGGGAGCGAAGACAAAGGCGTAGTCGGCTTGACCGTTATCTTTCGAGAGAGTGCCGAGGTCGAGTTTAGCGGCGAGGTCCTTGTTGGAGGCCTGCTTGATGGCGTCGTCGGCTTTCTTGGGATTGCCGAGAACGGTGATCAGCTTATCGCGAGCAGGGGTGTAGGCACGCTTTACGGAAGCGGCGATGGCGTACATCTGGATGGCCTGGTCTTTCTGGCCTTGCTTCTCGAGAATTTCGCCGAGATGGTAAGCGACCTCGCCGTTAGGTCCGAGCAGCCAGGAGGACTCGACGAACTTCTTGGCCTGGTCGGTTTCGCCACGGCGGAAATAAACCCAGCCGAGCGTGTCCCAGTAGGAACTGATGGCGTTCACGCGGCGATAGTCATCGATACGAAGACGCTGGACGTCGACATTGCGCAACTGGTTGGCGATGTCGTTTACCGCGGATTCCGCGTACTGCTGGGCGCGATCGAGTTGCAGGTTGTGATTGGCGAGCTCGTAGGCAACGTTGTTCCAAACGGTTGCGTTAGCCCCGAACTCGACGGCCTTCTCGTAGGCGGCCATGGCCTTGTCGTTGTCCTTGACTTCGAGGTAGATCTGGCCCAGAGAGGCCTGGATTTCGGCACTGCGCGGCATCAACTTCGCCGTTTTTTCCATCTCCGGAAGCGCTTCGGGGAAGCGGCGCAACTGCACGAGGGTGTTAGCGAGCATGAACTGCGCGGTGGCATCGAGTGGATTGATTTCGACCTGCTTGCGGAAGGCTTCGACAGCCTTGTCGTAATCGTGGTCGATAGAGTACGCGTAGCCTATTCCAGTATAAGCATATTCATCGTAGGGGTTGATCTCGAGCAGCTTGTTGAAGGTCGAGATGGCGTCATCCTTCCGCTGGAGGCCGAGATAGGCGGCGCCGAGTCCGCGGAAGGCGGGCTTGTTTTTCGGTTCGAGTTCGAGCGCGCGCTTATAGGACTCGATGGCGGCCTGGTAGTTCTGGTTCTGCAGCGCGGCGCCACCGGCGGCGACGAGATCGTCGGCCTTCAAACCTTCGGGAAGCTTGGAGGCGGAGGCAGAGGTGGTCTCGAGCGAGATCTGCTGCGCCTGGTCGGAAGCGACAATGCGGCGGAAGGCGAGGAAATCACCGAGACGCGGCTTTGGCAAATCGCGCAGGTTCAGGACCAGGTGGCGCTCGGCCGTGATGATGTTCTTGTCCTTCTGGTAGGTGACGCTGTAGTAGCCGTAATCGCGCTTCACGGTCGCGGGAAGCGGAAGTCCGACCGAGTATTTGTCGGGAACTTCGAGGCGTAGCTTGAAGTCGGACTCGATTGGAGATCCGGTGAGCTGGATTTCTGCCGGCTGATCGTCGTCATCGTCATCGACGTCGGGAAGGCCGACCTGGGGCAGCGGCACGAGGATGCTGGGCGTTTTCGACGACCACGCCATGAAGTTCGGGATGGTCAGGGTGTACTTGAGCGAAAACGGCGTATTGGTGTCGGCCGGATTGCTGATGGTGACATCGGTGGCGTCGCCCTTCAGGCCGAGACTGCCGGCAATCTTCTTGTA
>Ga0075355_1000011_pt1 | contig 20638 bp, 9 predicted proteins | sample WestPond_Cattail_6_FD_120069 | JGI IMG/M metagenome (GOLD analysis project Ga0075355, IMG submission 120069) | Natural and restored wetland microbial communities from the San Francisco Bay, California, USA, that impact long-term carbon... | ecosystem: Environmental > Terrestrial > Soil > Wetlands...
AAGATCAATGTCCGGCTGCAATCCATTCTCGACGAGCACACCGATCCCTGGGGAGTGAAGGTCGTCCGTGTGGAAGTAAAGCAGGTTGATCTACCCGAAAACATGCTGCGCGCCATGGCGCGCCAGGCGGAAGCGGAACGCGAGAAGCGAGCGAAGATCATCCACGCGGAAGGCGAGTTCTCTGCTGCACAGCGTCTCACTGATGCCGCTCATCTGCTCGCGACTGAGCCTATGACCATACAGTTGCGTTACCTGCAGACGCTCACCGAGATCGGCGTGGAGAAGAACACGACCATCGTCTTCCCCGTTCCCATCGACATCCTGCAAGGGATCCAAGCATTGCTGAAGAGCCAGGCAACAGCGACTGACAACAAAGCAAAACTAGGGGAGTAGTGAATGTCAGAAGAACAAGATACCGAGATCACTTTAGGCACCGGACGACTTCTCGGCATATTCTTCGGCCTCGTTATCGTATGCGCGCTGTTTTTCGGACTGGGATTCTCCATGGGCCGCAACTCCGTAAAATCCACGCTTACCATGGAAGAGCAGCCCACATCCGGCATGCCGGTGCAGAATAATGCCGGGCAGAAGGTCAGCGCGAATACTCCCGAAAAGCCAACCCCTCCCGTGGAAACTGCGCCAGCGTCGGCGGAAAGCACTTCGACACCAAGCGAACCGTCTGCTTCGGCTGCGACTACGCCTGCAACAACTCCCGTTGTTCAAGCTCCTGAGCTCTCCAAGGCTGCGATTCCCTCCGGCGCGTACACGGTTCAGGTCGCTGCGGTGTCGAAGGAAGAAGACGCGGAAGCTCTGGTTAGCGCACTCCGCAAAAAATCGTATCCGGTATTTATCGCATCAAACGCAACAGACAAATTGTTCCACGTCCAGATTGGACCATTCACCGACATCAAGGATGCCGAATCAATGAAGACGAAACTGACCGGTGATGGCTACAATCCTATCGTTAAGCGCTAGTATTTCTCAGGGTGGCCAGTTGGCGTGAATTGGCCACCTTCTTCCACTCATAAGTCGCGATGAACACAACGCTGCCCTCACCATTTGCCTCCAATTCTCTTGTAAACACACGACGGAGCATATTGAATGGCAAGCACGACGGCGGAACTCCGCGGCCGCACCCCGCACAAAAATAAGTCCCGCAATCCGAGTCAGTTAGGCTCGTTAGAGCAGGCCGGACTCTTCCTCAAGAACTTCCTGCGGCATCCGCTAATGCTAGGATCAGCCATTCCCAGCTCGCGCTACCTTATTTCACGAGTTCTTGACCAGGTGGAGTGGCCGCAAGTACGGACCGCAGTGGAATACGGGCCTGGCGTCGGGACTTTCACGCGACCTATTCTCAGCCGGCTCTCGAGGAATGCCAATCTGCTCGCGATCGAATTGAACACAGATTTCGCTGACCTTCTGCGAAGTGACACTGCTGATCCGCGATTAAAGGTGGCTCACGGGAGCTGCGCCGACGTCGTCCATTGGATGAGAGAGCACCAGCTAGGTCAGGCGGAGTTTATCCTCTCGGGAATCCCATACACGGTACTCGATCCCGGCGTGCGTCAAAAGATCCTGACCGCGACCCGAAACGCATTGTGTGACGAAGGAGTGTTTGTCGTTTATCAGTACACGCGCGCGGTGCTGCCCGATCTTCAACAGGTGTTCTCGCGAGTTGAGGACGATTTCGAGCCGCTGAACATCCTGCCGGCGCGCCTCTTCTTCTGCCGCAAGTAGCCATCACTTGCCGAAGCGGTAGGCGATCGCGAGCATGGGCACGTAGTTCGCGCGCAGGCCCGCATCGTCCAACTTGAACATCACGCTGCCTGCGACATAGAGGCTCTTCCAAGGCTTCATCTTGAACCCTACGGACGCGTTATTCATCGCGTATGAGGAAATCACCTGCTGAACGGACGAGAGCTCGACGTTGGTACCGGTGACGGGTACGGTGATTGGCTCAAGTTGAGGGCCATTGATGACATACTGCCCAAGGAACTCCCCCGAGATGCTCAACCATTTTGCTGCGCGAATATCAACGCCGCCCACATAACCAATCATCGAAGGAAGGTTCTGGTTATTATTCAGCGCCGAGGCACTATTCCATTGATAGGATATGCCGGCGTTCGGGGTGAATCGGTTCATCGCTCGTGAAACAACGAAGAACGGTTTCACCCCATACGCGCCACTGCCGAGATAGTTGTATTCATCTCCGGTCGGAAAGCGGACCTGGGCCCCGACGGCGATTGTGGTCTTTTCTGATTTTGACTTGTAGATATTCGCTTTAAAGGCGGCAATGATGTCACCAATACCGCTCGCCGATCCCGGAAAATAGTTTGCCGCAAGATAGGAAGTCGGAGTGGAATAGCTATCGGTGTAAATAGCACTTCCGCCCGAGGTAGAACCGCCGGAACGTTGGCTCTTGAGGGTAACGAACGAGAATGGAAGAACGAAAGAAACATCGATTCGATTAGTAATCCCGTATGTTGCCAGCCCGACAAACTGGTCGATGCTAAAGTCCACCCGCATGTCGTTGAACGCGTGTTGCGTGGCGGTCATCTCATTGACGATCCCGAGAGTATTCAGCTTGATTCCATCGATCGAGTCGAAATTGAAACGCTGATACGTGAAGGAGAATAGAGCGGCATGGCGGCCAATCGTGTCTCCACGCTGGGTGAGGATCGGCCCGAGATCTTGTGAAACGCGGAATGTCCCAATCGACGGGTCGAACATCAGTCCCGCACCCGAAACAGCGGTAACGATGGGCAGTTGGCTTAACTGCGTCGCCATGGTCGCTCCAACGGTGGTTCCGAGAGCGGGTGCAGTCGACTGCGAAGGCGACGTGGTTGCTATCGCACACGCAAGGTTCGTATTCTGGCCAGGGTTATACCCCGGACATTGCGCCGGCAAAGCAACTGCCATTCCCAGAATAATGGCCAGAACTTCAATGGCCCGACACATTCTCATGGCAGCCTCCTGCCCTGTTCCCAAACAGTTCCTGACTCGCCGCGCGCTACTGTCCGATCGTAAAAGTGATCGTCGACATAGGTTCGGGTATGCACGTGGTCGTCTGACACGAGCTCGCAAAGTTAGTGGGCGCGTAGTAGATCACTGCCGCATAGCTTCCCGCTTCCGTTTCCTGCGTCCCGAAAACTGGCTGCTTGTTGTTCGGATTCGTGAATGAACCGCCTCCGCAACCGGCCAATCCGATGCCCCACAGAGCGATCAGCAGTACACCTATCGCCGTCAGCACGCGACGATTTTGTTTCCTGTCATGACGACTCTTTGTACCTGCAAGTCCGATGAAAACAATCGCCGGAAAGCCGAGGGTCAACGTGTATAACTCACGCAAGACATGATCGCCCGGTGCAGGCCTGACAGACGCGGAGAAAGCGGCGGTCTTGATGTTCACGCTAAACGTCGCATTCCCTCCGGACGGTATGCTGGACGGAGGATTCACGACTTCGCACGTCGGCTTAGAGTTAATCGTTCGTCCAGTCCAGATAACGGCGCACCCCAGGTAATTCGGCTTCAGGGCGTCAAAACCAGCTACTCCACTCGCATCGCTCGCCAGACTTACGACCCCGGCAACGGGCCAACTTGCAACATCAATGTTAGAGACCAGCACGTTTGTAACCGAGACCGGCGTGCTCGATGGCTGAACGCTCGTAGTCGGTCCAGCAGCTACGTTCAAGATCACGGTCTTGACTGAACTCGCAAAATTAAGACTGCCGTTGTAGGTGATCGCAACCGTGTGTTGTCCGGGCGACAAGATCAGCGCCTTCGAGGTAGTCGCCCCGGACGACAAGGTTTCTGTGTCGAGCACCGTTGATCCTTCTTTAAGACTGACGGTGTTATCGGGAATGCAGCCCGCATTTCCGATGCCGGCGAGTTCCTGGTGACAGGCACTGCCGTTCGAAGACGGGTCGTACGCCACATTGATCGTTATCTTGTACGCGCCCGAGGAGTTCGCCACCACAGCCTGCGTCAGCTTGGTAGTGAACGTATTGGACGGGCTGATAACGAAACTGCCGCCGCTAAAGTTTGTTGGCTGTAGATCGTAGTTGCCATTTACGGTAACGGTATTCTGAGCGACGCCGTACATCCCGGCAGCTTCGCCCGGCGCACGTTGCGGAGTGCCCGAAAAAACAGCAGCTTGAGTATCAGGCACGCCACTTGCGGTATTCGTCGTCGCAAGGCCGCTCGCGGGATTACCAGGAACCGCGATGGCCGTGTACACCAATATCGCGGGATCGAGTTGCCCGTACAGTTTGCCCTGGGGGTTGACTGATACTGCGATCGCCCGCTTCGTAATGCTGAAGTCATCCGATCCAAATTGCTGCAGAGCATAGTTACCGTTCACAGCCAACGTGCCCAGATTGATGGGGTACGTTCCAACCGCCTGGCCCGATACGCGCGACAGTACTCCACTGAATACATCCCCTTGGGTATCTGGAGCGCCATTCGCGGTATCGTTCGAGGCCAGACCACTGATGGGATTTCCGCTCACGCCGGTTGCGATGAAGGTGAAGGCCGGATCATTCTCGCCATAAGTCTTTATCTGTCCGGCGTTGACTTTCGCACCGATCGGACGTTGGGTGATCGCAAGGTTTTCTGGTACGTATTGCTCAAAGACGTAGTTGCCGTTCACCGCAAGAGTGTTCTGGGTTATGGAGTAGGCGCCAACAGCTTGTCCGGATACGCGTCCGAGGGCACCGGTAAAAACGTCGGTGATCTGATCCGGCGTACCTGTGATGGTGTTGCTGGTTGCTAGTCCGCTGACCGGTTTGCCGTTGACGGTTGTGGCGGCAAAGGCGAAGGCTGCGGGATCGCTCTCGCCATAGACCTTGGTCTGTCCGGGAGTTGCATGAGCTCCAATCGGGCGCGGCATGATTACGAATTGGTCGCTCGTAAATTGCTGCAGATCATAGTTCGCGTAGCCAGATGAAACTGTCACAGACCCCTGTGTGATCGCGTACGACCCACCGACCGCCTGACCGGCGGGCGTATTGGCCTGTGCACGCGTTAGGGCGCCAGAGAACACAACGGCTTCGACATCAGATTGGCCGCTAGCAGTGTTTGCCGTGGCCAGCCCACTGATCGGGTTTCCTGCAACGGCAACTCCGGAGAAGGTCAAAACGGGATCTGTTTCGCCATAAACTTTGGTTTGACCAGCGTTTGCCTTCACTCCGACCGGGCGTTTCGAAATCGTGAAGGTTTCGTTCGTCACCTGTTGCAGATCATAGTTGCCGTTTACCTGCAGTGTGCCTTTTGTAATAGCGTAGGCTCCGGCTGCCTGCACCGAAGAACGCGACAGCGCTCCAGAGAAAACGTTACCCTGCTGATCCTGCGCGCCAGTAGCGGTGTTGCTCGTCGCCAACCCGCTGCTCGCAATTCCATTTATGCTCGCGGCCGTGAACGCGAAGACTGGATCACTCTCACCATAAACTTTCGTCTGGGCCGGGGTTACGTTGGCAGCAATGGGGCGCTTGCTGATGGTGAAGTTCTCCGATGCATACTGCTGCAGATCATAATTAGCGTAGGTCGATTTGATTTCCAGGCTTCCCTGATTGATCGCGTACGCGGCAGCCGCTTGCCCCGCGATACGAACGAGCGCCCCTGTAAAGACGTCGCCCTGCTGATCAGAAGATCCGCTAGCGGTATTGCTTGTCGCCAGACCACTGATCGGCTTTCCAGCGACGGATGTGGCTACGAACGTGAGCTGTGCCGGTTCGCCCTCTCCGTAAACTTTGGTTTGACCCGTGTTCGCGTGAGCCCCGATCGGGCGCTTTGTAATGGTGAAGGAATCCCCGTTGAAACCGTTCAAATTGTAGTTCGCAGAGCTAACCGCGACCGAGCCCTGCGCGATCGCATATGACCCGACCCCCTGGCCAGCCGGTGTACCTGCTTGGGCGCGCACTAACGTACCAGTAAATACCACTGCCGCCGTATCGGCTACTCCACTGCTCGTGTTTGTTGCTGCCAGTCCACTGGCAGGATTACCGCTCACAGCGCTCCCTGAAAACGTAAGGACAGGATCGGCTTCCCCATAGATCTTGTTTTGGTTCGGATTCACCGTCAGCGCAATCGAGCGCTTCGTAACCGAGAAGGTATCAGGCGTGAACTGTTGCAGGTCGTAGTTCGCGTAGTTGGGATTTACACTCAGGCTGCCCTGGGTGATTGCGTATGAGGCAACAGCCTGTCCGGCCGGAGTACCCGCCTGCGCGCGAGACAGGCTCTGAACGAAAACTTTGCTCGCCGTGTCTGGCGTGTTATCTGCTGTGTTGGAGCTGGCTAATCCGCTGATTGGATCTCCGTTGACCGCTGTTGCAACGTAGCTGAAGACGGGATCGTCCTCGCCGTACACCTTATTTTGTCCCGCGTTGGCTTTCACGCCGATGGGACGTTTGCTGATCTGGAAGTTTGCGGAGACATACTCTTGCAGATCGTAATTGCCATTGACCGACAGTGTATTTTTGTTGATCACATACGAACCGACAGCGTTCCCGGAATTTCTGGATAGGGCCCCGGAAAAAACATTGGCTGGTGTATCTGCGGGGACGAGGCCGCTCACCGGGTCGCCGCTAACGGCAGTCGCGGTAAAAGTCAGTGTGACTGGATCTGCTTCGCCGTAAACTTTTGCCTGCCCGGAGTCGGCCTTGGCGCCGATAGGACGTTTAGTGATGCTGAAATTTTCCGCGACTATGCTGGTTATTTCGTAATTAGCAACTCCGTTACCGTTTAGTTTTGCCGTCAACGATCCCAAAGCGATCGGGTACGTCCCTGCGATTTCTCCGGAATTACGGGCCAAGCTGCCACTGAATGCATCGCTTTCCTGGTCGCTTCCTGCCAGTCCGGCAGCACCCACGTCGTACATAAGAGCAGATGGGTCAGTTCCTCCGTAAACCTTGGATTGACTTGGCTCCGGCACGATCGTGACCTTGCGTGACGTAATCGCGCCGATAGCAGGCTTCAGCTCAACGACAACATAGTCGTCAACGACACTTTGTCCCCCTGCGTCCAGGATCGACGTCAGCGCAGGGTCAATCTGAATCGAGGTGAAAGCGTCCTTGGAGGCAAACAACTGCACTGCACCCACTATGTCTCCACTAAGAGTTCCCGTCACTGTAGGTTGCAGCGACGAATCCGTGGTGGAGTCGTAAGGCCTCGTATCCGGCTGCGCTACAAGCCTCAACTGCTGTTTTGTGACGGTCATTTGCTGGCTAGAACTAGTGCTGGCTAAGTGATTGACCGATCCTGCGTAGGTGGCGCTTATTCCGTAAATGCCATTCCCGTAATGCTGTGGGGTAACGGCAGCTGTGCAAGTTGCGACTCCACTTCCGGAAAGAGTGAGATCACAGTTAGCAAAACTAAGATTGCTGTCCCCTGAAAATGAGATCGCGCCCCCGGGATCAAAAGAAGGTGTATACACTTCCGCCGTGGAGAGCTCGGCTGGAGTGGGTTGATCACCGATCCCACCGATTACAAGTACCGTTCCGTCGGGCAGCACAGTCGCCGTGTGACCGGCTCGCGCCGTTTGCATCTGCCGAAGCGGGTCCGTTACCGCGACAAACCTGTTTGATTGGCTTTCGTATAGCCAGACATTCTGATTAGAAGGTGATCCTCCGGCCAGCAGAACATTGCCGTCCGGCAGCAGTGCTGCAGCATGAAAGCTGGGGGCGTTGCTGAAGTCATACTTCTTCGAAGTGCCGTTCGCAACCGAGTAGAGCTCAAAAGAAGGGTCGCCTCCTCCGACGACTAGAATGTCGCCGGAATTCAGTAGCGTTGCGGACAGGCCCGCCCTGGGAACAGCCAGCGGTCCAGCGAAAACCGATTGTGTTGTGAGCGGATCGTAGATAGCGACCGTATCAAGCACAGTTGGGTTTTGACCGGAATCGATACCGCCCATCAGTGCGACTCGACCATCGGGCAAGAGTACCGCCGCGTGGTTATAGCGATCCGGAGTGTTCGGGCCGTTGAGCGGACCGACGGTTTGCGCAACGGGGTCGTAAATCTCAGCCTTGGGGCTCCCGTTGCCGCCATCGTGTCCCCCGACAATGAGAACAGTTCCATTCTTAAGTAGCGTGGCTGTCGCGCCAGTTCGATCGGCAAACGATCCGGACAGAGGACTGAAAACATCGAACCCAGTTGCCGTGTAGAGTTCCGGCTTACCCGATGCAAGGGGACTATTCCCGACTTCACCTCCAACAACCAGAATCTGGAAGGAGCCGTCGGGCTGGGGAATGGCGGTTGCGGTATGTCCCTGGCGCGGTTGCTTCAAATCATAGGTACTCGTTGAAGCAAACTTGCCAGCTCCGAGACTACCGGCGGCATCGCTGACAAAGACCGTTGTTGACGAAGTGCCGCGCACTGTAACCGATGCGGGATTCAATGGACCGAGTACCGTTGTCGTTCCTCTTGCTCCCACGTTAACGGTGTGGACGCTCGACGAGCCAGGGTTGAAGTTCGTTGCATCCACCGGGGAGTAAACCGCTCTGATCTGGTGCGAGCCCGCTGCCAACGAAGCGGTCTTCCATAAAACCGTGACACTGACGGGCGCCCCAGTTGTCTGCACCACGCCAAGAACAATCTCTGGAGTCAGCGTCACATCAAGGATCTGGATAGTTCCACCCAAGAGATTCGTTCCATTCGTGTCACCGTCGCTCACGGTCACTTGAAAAGTGATACGGTCGCCAAGTGTGGAACTTACCGGCACCGTTAGCTCGACGCTGGTCGAATTTTGAGCGCTTAGACTGGGAACAAAAATAAGAAAAACAATGAGTACAACAAGGGACGGAACCTGCCGTAACCGGTTCATAGGATCAACCTTTGAAGACAGAAAAAGGCCCGGGCCCAAACAACGCGAGAATCCATCGGTTGGCACTATGAAGTCAAGGAAAGCAGCACCGAAATTCACGGTTAGTCCCGAAATAGAACTTCCGCGAAACATAACGAGGGATACGCGAACCGAACGTTGGACGGAATATAGATTTATTGCCCGCGCATGCTTTCCACCAGCCACGCTCCATTCACCCGTTTTACCTGGAACACAACCGTAGCTGAGCGCGGCGGCTCCACCTTGCCGCTACGATTCGTGTAGGTGATCGTCTGCATGCAGGAGCAGGCAGCTTTGTCCCCACTGATAGTGGGATTGCTGCACTTCAGTCCGAGGCGCACTGCTTTGAACGTGTCAAACACTCCTTTGTCGGCCTTCATGCGGTCGGCCGGCATGCTGACCCATACCTTTCTTTCCTCGTCGATACTCATCGATTCATACGCGTCCTTAAACCGCTGCTGGATTAAATCAAGGATCGCTTTTGCGTCTGGGTCTTCTTTGGCAGGAGTGGCTTCGCGAGGCGCGACGGCAATGCGCAGTTGTTTGCGCTCACTAACGCCATCGGCGTTTTTGGCGATGAGTGTATAGGCTGTGTCTCTCGATGGACTGACTGTTACCGAGCCTTCCGTAGGATTTTGCACCGGGCCGATGGGATCGATCGTAACCTCTGTCGCGTTTTGTGTGGCCCACGTCAGTTCGACCGGGTCGCCCTGATGTATGGTGTTCGACGATGCCCCAAACAGGATGACTGGCTTCGCTTTTGGCGCTGCCGTTACACTGATTGTGACGGACTTCTGCACTGACTGATTGTCGGAGTTCCTTGCCGTCAGCGTGTACGTGGTCGTGCTGGAAGGACTAACCTGCTTCCGTTCGCCCGGAACATGACCGATATCGTGGTCGATGACAATTTCGGTTGCGTTCTCCACCTGCCACGCCAGATCGGCGAACTGTCCCTGCTGGATTGTGGACGGATTCGCGGTAAACGAACCAATCAGCGGAGCGAGAGCCGGTAGGATCACCGGGACGGATTTCTTTTCTCCGAACTTAGCGGACACCGTCGTACTGAATGACTGGTATCCATTCAGGGAAACGGTCACCCGGTGCTGTCCGGGCTTCATCTGGAAGTTGAACGTCCCATCGGAGAGTACGTCTCCCTCATATCGGCCATCTACCTCAACCCGCGCGTGTGGTCGCGCCTGAACTATGTTCAGGTAAGGATCAGGATTGACTTCTTCCTCCAGCACAAACGCCAACTCTGATCTCTGGCTTGCGGCGATCTCCGCCTGCTGCGTCTTTCCTTTGTACCCAAACTTCTTCACCGAAACGATGTAATTCCCCGCCGGGATTGCTACCGTAGCGGTCTGTCCCTGGGTACGTGCCATCGGTTTGCCATCAACGAGAACATCCACTTGGTCAACGTTTGTCTTTACGACGAGGGTGCCGGCGGGAACCGACGGTTTAGGAATTTCCGCCGTTGCGATTTTTTCAAGCGTTAGCGTTACAGACTGTGGCTCTCTTCCAAGCGAGATGGATCGTTCAGCTCGGATAAATCCTTCACGGGTACCGGAAATCTTGTACTCGCCCGGTTTGAGCCGCAGATCGCACGGCGCGGTGCAACGTTGATTGTCGGTTTCGACTTCAGCGCCAGTGGGCTCGGTCTGCAGGTGGACCACAACTAGTCCCGGACGGTTCAAGTAGACATAAGTAACGACCCCGATTGCCAGCAATGCGCATGCGATGGCGACGAGAACCCAGGTCCGGGGTAACGGCGATGTAACTCCCTTTGTCTCTTTGCGGGCTGCGACTTTCTCGGTATGCGAAACCGACGGCACCGCTGACTCCTGCGTCTCTGGCGCTTTGGCAGCAGCAGCCTTTGCCGCCGTCCCCATGCTCATCACTGACGTGGCGGTCACGTCATACGTCGGCGGCGGTTGCTCACTCGACGCTCGCGGTCGTTCCGCCTCTTCTTTCAAAGTGGTCAGACGATCGATCTCCGGTTGGACTTGCTCGCCCTGAGGCCAGAGCCGACGCACACTCTCCCACTGCTCAATAGCTTTGTCGAACCTCTTCTGTACCTCGAAGTTCGTCGCCTGCCGCCGGTAGGCGTTGATCTGCTTCTGTCGCTCCCGACAGTCCGCCAACATTTGCGCAACAAATTCGTTTTTCGGATTGCGTTGTGATTCTTCCCCCGCCAACGCAACCTGACGATCTGGGTCAGCTTCGGCGATAAGACTTTTCTGCAGATCCTCGGCGCAGCTTCGTTTCCCAATCTGCTCCAGCAGTCGATCGAACTCCTCTATGCCGGAATATTTGCCCTTTTGGCCTTCCAGCAGTTCCAGCGACTGTTTTGTTCCTTGCTCGGCCAGTAACCGTCTAGCCTCCTCGATCGTAGACCGCGCTCCACTTATCCGTCGCTGCTGGGATTCCTCTGTGGTTAACTTCTCTTGCAGTTCCCCTCGCAGCTTTTCCAGAGTCGCCTCTCCGGGAATCTTTTCGAGGGCTACGTCAAGACACGCAACAGCTCTTGCGAACTCTCCCGAATCCAGGAGTGACGAAGCGAGGGCAATCTGTTCGGCGATGTAGTGCTTCCGTTCTTCGGCAGCCAATTGCTCTTTTGCAATGCCCTGAAGTTCTAAGAGAGTTCTTTCTTTCGGGAATCGCTGCAAACCCTTCTCGGCACGTTCGACAACTCCCCGCAGATCCCCTGCCTCGAACGCCGCCTCGATTTCTGCCGACAGTTGCTTCAGCTCTGCTTCACGCTTCAGCTGATCGCGAAGCGTGACTGCATGTCTGAAGACGTCGAGCAACTCAGGCGCATCGCCCTCGATCTCTCTCGCCGCCTCAATGTTCGCCAGCGCCTGGCCAAGATCTCGCGCCTTGAGCTGTTCACGCGCCTGCTCTAGAAAATGACGGAATTGATCGTGCCGAGCCCGCGCCTCCATTTCCTTACGCACAAGCGAATTAAAGATCCTCGCCTGCGTGTCTTCCGGCGCAAGATTCACGCTTTCGATCGCCGCCTTCTGCGCCTCCTCTAACATGCCCTTCTGCAGCGCAGCCTTGCCACGCTCAAGCAGCGATCCCAGGGTTGCCATACGCTGCTTCTGGTCCAGCGCCATCCGCAGAAGTTCACGCACGTCTTTATTGTTTGGATCGGTCTTTGCGCCTTCTTCAAGTATCCGGACTACATCGTCATACCGTTTATCGACTCGGGCCTGTTCCGCTTCCGCCAATAGCCACTGCACACGTTCTTGGCGTTGTTTCTCTCGGATTTTTTCGTTCACCATCACGTACAAGCGATTGGCCGTCGTGTTCTGGCGATCGATTTTCAGGATTTCTTCCAGTTGTTGGCGGGCCTTGTCCCATTCTTCGCGCCGCACCGCCTCCTGCGCTCTCTCGAAGTACTGGGTGGCGGCTTCCTCCTTAAGTTGCTGTTGGACCTGAACCAGGTCGAACGCGAACTCCTTCATGTTGCCGTAACGCTGGTCGCGATCCTTTGCCAACGCCCGTTCGAGGATGGCGTCAAACTCCGCGCCATACTTGGGGAAATACCGACTCAATGAAATCGGCGCATCATTGACAATCTTGCTGATCAATTGAGCGGGGGGCAGATCATCGCGATCCTTGAAGGGCGATCGTCCCGTCAATAGCTCGTACCACACCACGCCGGTTGACCACACGTCCGTCCGTGAATCCAGTTTGTGTTCCTGGAAGTTCTCTGGCGACATGTACTCCAGCGTACCGATGATGGTTCCGGCAACGGTTTGGCTGGTTGAGCCCGTCACGCGCGCGATGCCAAAATCCACGATCTTCGCTAAGCCGTCGTGCAGGATGATGATGTTGGCCGGCTTCACATCCCGATGGATCACGTTGCGTTCGTGTGCGTATGCCAGCCCGCTGCACACGTCGATCATGATCTTTAGCTTTTCCGACAGGCTCAGAGCAGCCCTGCTGTGGATGATTGACTCCAGGCTGATTCCGTCAAGGTACTGCATTACGAGGTACGGATTACCATCCTGCTCACCAAAATCGTAGACCGTAACGATGTTGGGACAGTCCCGCAGAGCAGCGGTCGAACGAGCCTCCGCATAGAAGCGCTTGATGTCGGCGCCGCCTTTGATGACCTTGATAGCGACAGAGACTTCGAGCACGGGATCGAACGCTTTGTACACCACTCCCATGCCGCCTCGACCGATCACGCCATCGATGCGGTACTTCCCAATCTGTGTCAGCTGGGAACTCATCACGGAATCAGCATTTGATTCCATATACGGTGGTTTATTAAAGACGCGATTAAAGTATCACGAACTGGACTGGAATCATCTGGTTGGTTACGTTCCTCGAGCTATGAGTTTCACTGTGGGAAAAACGCCCTCGGACCAGCAAACTTCACTGGCTTTCGCGCTCAAAACGTGCAACATAATACGCGCTGTACTCCCGGGACTTTTTCTGATCACGGTCTCTATGACTTCATTCAGCGTTGCTGCGCCCTTATCGTTCCCCGTTCAACTTCTTTCCCAATCCGATTTCGACCGCTTGCGTCATTGGCTGATCGATATCGGATATAGCGGGTTGAACCTGAAAGAACATCTCCATCTAAAACAGAAGAGCGATTCCGAGGTCGAGGTTAACGTTGACGCGAATGAACTATCGCCTGAAGCATCGGCCCTGGTGTCGTTGTTTCTCCAGGGCAAGAGTGCGTCGTTTGGAGCAGTGGCGGAAACGTTTGGCGCTCATGCTCTCGAACTGCTGAGCACCTTTGGGTTGTTGCAATCGAATGCCGTGGGCGATCGAATTGCCGCCACGGTAGCTCTTTATCCCACGCATGGGCTTTACATCATCAGCGATCGTTGGTGCGGAATCGATGGAGAAGCGCACACGCCTCCGCCTGACGTTGTTTATCCCGCCATTCTCGGAACCACTCGCGGATTCCTGAACATGATTCCGGGTTCGCCCTGCAGTCGATTTCTGGAGGTTTGTGCCGGCACAGGAATCGCGGCACTATTGGCGGCATGTAGCGGCGTGAATCAGTCCTGGGCTTTCGACATCGCGGAGCGCAGCGTCCACTTCGCGGAGTTCAATCGTCGCTTGAATGGAATCGAAAACCTGATCGTACGCCAGGGAGACCTTTATTTGCCCGCCAATGGCCAGACATTCGACCGTATTGTGGCTCACCCTCCCTACGTGCCGGTTCTCGAGCCCAAGTTCGTTTTCTACGATGGCGGCCAGGACGGAGAGCAAATCACACGCCGCCTGGTGCAGGACTTGCCGCGAGTACTGGAAGAAAAGGGACTGTTCGTCTGCGTTTCGCTCGGATCCGATCGCAAGGACCAACCCTTCGAACAACGGGTTCGCGGTTTCCTTGGTCCGTGTCATGAACAGTACGACGTCGCTCTATTCGTGCGCAGCGAGATGGAACCTGCGGTCCAGGCACTGAACGATGTAGTCCGAGGCCGGGGTTCGATAGAGCAGGTTCAGCGCTGGCGTGAAGTCTTGCGCGAATTGCAGATTGTCAGCTTCGTGTTCGGCGGCATCTATATTTGCCGACACGGTCAACGGCGAAAGGGTTACACCCTAAGGCTCACCATGGGAGACAAAACCGGGCTACCTGAGATTGGGGCAGCCATGGATTGGGCCCGGATCACTGCCGAAGGACGAAGCTGCGATATCCTTCGAACTTCAATTCTTCGCTCCAGGCCGGACTGCCACGTCCACGCAAGTTACGCCCTCAAAGACAACCACTGGACCCTTGAACATCACAAGATTCTGATCGATGAGCCTTTCAAAATGCAGATCGAGGCCCAGGGATGGCTCGCGCGTGTGTTTGAACTGTGCGACGGCACAGCCACGGGGCAAACTATCTTCCAGTGCCTGAAGGCCGAGGATATTCTCCAGGCTGATTCTTCTTTCGAAGAGTTTGCCGGACTGTTAACGATGCTCGTGTCGGGAGGATTTATCGCCGTCGGCAACTAGTGCGATGCGTCGCTAGCGGCCCTCACTCCACCTGCATCAAGCGGTCCATGTGTAAGCAAAGTGCCCGTCGCCACCGATCCCTACCTTCACGCCTCCCAACGGCTCACCGCTTGCCATCCTGCCCAGCAGTTCGCGGGAGACTTCCGGGAGCAAACTGTTGCTAAGAATGTTGTCGACGTTTCGGGCGCCACTCTCAACCTCTGTACAACGGGCGCAAACCTCGGAGACAAGGTCGTCACCGAATTCCAGTGCCACTGAGTGATTCTCCTGCAAGCGCTTTCTGACCTTGTCCAACTTCAGTACTACGATGCGCTTCAACGTTTCGTCGCGTATCGGATAGTACGGGACAATCAGCATCCTGCCTAAGAACGCCGGCTTGAAAATCTTGTTCAACTCCGGCTTGAGTGCCTTAACCAGTGCATCCGGCCCCGGCATCGTTTCCGGATCGGCGCACAACTTCATCATCGAGTCGGTGCACGCGTTGGTCGTAAGCAGGATGATCGTATTCTTGAAATCGATCTCCCTTCCCTCTCCGTCTTCCATGTTGCCCTTATCGAAGACCTGGTAGAAAAGTTCGAGAACGTCGGGATGAGCCTTCTCCACCTCGTCGAGGAGCACAACTGAGTACGGACGCCGGCGCACAGCCTCGGTCAGCACGCCGCCTTCGCCATAGCCCACATATCCCGGAGGCGATCCCTTCAACGTGGAGACCGTGTGGGCTTCCTGGAACTCCGACATGTTGATCGTAATAAGGTTCCTCTCGCCGCCATACAACAGATCCGAAAGCGCCAACGCAGTCTCGGTCTTTCCGACTCCACTCGGCCCCACCATTAGGAAAACACCGATCGGCTTTCCTGGATCATCAAGGTTCGCACGACTGGTTACGATGCGCTGTCCGATGGTCGCCAAAGCATGATTCTGTCCGATGATTCTGGACCCGATCTGGTGGTGAAGATCGAGTACGGATGTAATCTCATCCTTTACCATCTTGCGGATTGGGATTCCGGTCCATCCGGAAATCACTTCGCTGACCGTCTGTGTGTCAACGCAAACTCTCATCAGCGGCTCTTGTCCCTGCAACTGATTCAGTTGCCTCTCCAGATCGGCCAGCATCTCTACTTTCGTCATCGTCGCGACCGCCGCCCCTCCCCCGTCCCCACCGCTTGCCACGGGAGTTGAACCTGCTTCGGGCAGTTTTACGGCATCCGCTTCGATCTCCTCCCTGACCTCGCGAATCTTCTGCACCAAACTACTTTCCTTTTCCCAACGCGCCTTCAGTTGCTCCATCCTGCTCGACAGCAATGCCCTCTCGTCGTCGATAATGCCGAGCCTTGCGCGGTGATCCGCCCCTGTCGCAGCTTCACGCTGCAGCACCCGCGTCTGGACTCCCAGATCGTCCAGTCGACGCCCGACGTCTTCGATCGCTGCCGGCGTGGCACTCTGTCCCAAGGCAAGGCGAGCGCATGCGGTATCAAGCACACTGACAGCCTTGTCCGGAAGCTGCCGGCCAGCGATATAGCGGTGTGCCAATTTCACCGTCGAGGTGACGGCCTCATCGAGAATCCGGAGATTGTGATGCTTCTCGAGCGACGTCACGATTCCGCGCAGCATCGTCGTGCACTGATCCTCGCTCGGTTCTTCGACTTTCACCACCTGGAAGCGGCGGGCCAGGGCGGCGTCTTTCTCGAAAAACTTCTTGTACTCCGACCATGTTGTCGCAGCAATCGTTCGCAGTTCGCCTCGTGCCAATGCGGGCTTCAGCAGGTTGGCCGCGTCGTTCTGTCCCGCTTGCCCACCGGCACCGATCATCGTGTGAGCTTCGTCGATAAATAAGATGATGGGGGTGGCTGATGACTTAACCTCTGCGATAAGGCCCTTCAACCTGTTCTCAAACTCGCCCTTCACCCCTGCCCCGGCCTGCAGGAGCGCCAGATCGAGGGAGTGGATGGTGACATTTTTCAGCGGAGGAGGTACGTCTCCATTCGCAACGCGGAGCGCGAACCCCTCCACCACAGCCGTCTTTCCCACACCCGCCTCTCCCGTGAGGATGGGATTGTTCTGGCGTCTGCGCATCAGAATATCGATGATCTGCCTGATCTCCTGATCGCGCCCCAACACAACATCGATCTTGCCTTTTTTCGCAGCTTCCGTAAGGTTCGATGTGTACTGATCCAAGTGAGGTGTTTTGCCAGCCGACGCTACGTGCTCCTGCCCTGTCACCCCGGCTTTGCCTTCCGCCAATGGCGATGTCGTCTCTGATGACATCTGGGTGAGTGCGAAAAAGTCCTTGCTCAGGCTCTCGACATTTATCTTGTTGAACTCACGGCTGATTTCCTGTAACAGACGCAACAGTTCAGGCGCGGTCAGCGCCGCCATCAACATGAACCCGGATCGCACATTGCCAGCCGAGTAGTTCAACGACCCGATAGTCCACGCTTCCGTCAGCATCTTCAGCAGCGTCGGACTGATGGCGGGCGTTCGCGCATTCCCCGACTTAAGCTTGTCGAGGCTGCGGTTGAGATCACCTGTCAGCTTTGATTTGTCGACTCCAAAATGCTTCAGCAATAGCGGGAAGTCGCACCCGGAATCATCGAGAAGCTTTAAAAAGAGATGCTCAACCTCAACGTCATAATGCGTGCGCGAAAGACAAAGGCCAGCCGCTGCTTCCAGAGCATTGCGGCAGTTGTCGTTCAGTCGTCCGACCAGCGATTTTAGATTGACTCCCATATGCATCTCCTCCACTCACAATCTCAGTACCGACTCTTCCGGGTCCCTCGTTACAGGACGATTCTTAACCCATGTCGTCCAACCGAGCATCGGTGCGAATTCCCCCGGACTACCGGGGAGTTCGCACGCGGGTGTTTCTTCGCGCTTAAGTACGAGTTGCAGCTCAAAATCCACTTCATCATTCGCGTAGAACCGTAGCAGTGCCTTCAACTCTCGATACGCTTTCGCCTCGGGTCTCGGCAAAAAACCAACATACTGCGCTAACGACAGCGGCCCCAGTCGAATCCGCACCGTGGACTGGGTGTCCCACACTTCGTCGCCCACCAGGGCCCCACGTCCCAGTGCTTGCCGATCTGCTTCCCTTTCCGCAAGTCGCGTCTGATCGTGTTCCCGTACCCTTACCCATCTACCCGCAAATTGCTCCACTTGGACTGGCACGTTGAAGTAATCAGAAAGCAACTGCCGCAGTCCCTGAGCAGATCGTGGTCTTCGCGAAAGCAGGCCGGTGTAGAAAAGTAGTGACTCATCATCTACCTCCTGACGATCGGACAGGTCCTTGATGCCCACTCCAACAAGGCACTTCAAAACCGGCGTCAGGGTGTCCGGGTCACCACGCTCATAGCGGACCACGAACCTGTACTTCTCCCAAGCCCGGTAAAAAAGCGAGATCATCCGGTGGTTGAACAGGTCGAGAAACTCTCTTAGGCCTCGATCCTTCTTCTGTTCACGCTCAAGAATTAGCTCCGTATAAGGCGTCGGCAATGCGCCCACCGGACCGCTCAGCCCCATAAAGTTCACCGTCATTCGTGCGGGTTGCGAATCGTCGCTCGGCATTTCGAGTTGCTGAATTTCACTCGCCGGGAACGCGATCGACGGATGTGCTGAAAACCTTACCGCTTCCTTTTCGGGCCCCGCGAATTGCCCGACGGCAGCTCGATTGGGCTGCCCCCTCAAGATCAGGCGGACGGCCTGGAAGAAACCCACACTCCAGATATTTCCTCGGAGGAGTTTCTGATCGCGCGACTCTTTCACGCTAGCGTCCATGACCCGCTCCGCGGTGGCCATTCGCCCAGGACCTCCTTTCGTTGTCGGGTGTATGCGGTCAACTGCGTAAAGCTGTTGAGTGTCACATGTTGCGACAAGAAATGTTCCAGCACAGCGGCAAACAGATACGCTCCACCGCCAGCAAACTGTTCCTCATCTAACTCAATCTCCACCCCGACGCCGCGGGCAAACGCCGGACCGCCGTCTTCCGACATCAGCAGCGCATTCTGCCTTTTGCTTTCTACGCGCATTATGCCCTGCACTTGATTTCGCAGATGCACTGATTCCGCGAAGTTATGCAACAGCAGAATCTGCTGGAGTGCCTCCTTCCCTTCACTTACGAGCGACAGGTGATTGAGTGACAGCTGAGAGATCAACTTCCACAGGACTTCTTTTCTTATCGGCGGCGGCAAACTTGGGGTTGGCCTCCGCAATGCTGTGATTCTGTTTACGGCCGGAAACCCTTCCAGTTCAAAATCGCCCGATTCCTGGCCGATCGACAGCTTCGAAGGCAGGTTTCCGTTTGTGCACGAACAGCGGACCAGAAGGGCATCGGCATCGATTTCAACCGGGGATCCCGAAGTATCCACGACCGAGAGAAGCATCTGTGTCGGCGCATCCTCGTACAGTTCAGATGACCTTCGAGTTGCGAACCAATAGCGTCCGCCATCGCAGTCCTGCTTTTGGTGACGCGTGGAATAAAACGGATGGTAATGAATCACGTTTCGTTCCTGTTTCTCTTGCGCCGTCACCTCGTCGATGGAATAGACCTCCGTGGTGCCCTGTGTCCGCAGATCCGGGACCACTGGATATTCCGCTTTCGCTCCCGTTACTTGCACTGGCTCTGCCGACTTCGCAAACAGATTAATGATGGGCGTACATCCCAACCGGAATGTCTTCGCGGACACTCCCATCTCTAACACTTGAAAGCGTTCTGGCCTCTCGAATCGCGATAGCAGGAACGTGAGCTGAATCTTTGTACCCATCTGCCTGCTCCGCAGCAGGTCAAGTCCGCTTAATTCGAAGAAATGAAATTTCTCTGGAAACGAAAAGTATTCCTGCAGCGTTCTGTATCCGAGGAACGATCGCCCTGAATAAGGCAACGCTCCCTCGTCTTCCCTAAACCCGACCGGACGCAACGTCGAATTCTTGCTCTCCCTTGAACTGAATACGATGACCGGCTTTAGACTGAACCCCTCGCTTACATCTTGAGCCGTAATTCCCACACAATTCCGGCAAAACAACTCATAGAGACTGCTAACTACGTTGCCTTCTCCTGCGATATGGAAGCGTAACGCCTCGCACTCCAGACTCTTGAACGCAACGTCCGGCGGACATGCGAGCGTAATCGTGACGGCAGCAACCGTGGGCCCGACGTCGCTCGGATGAAACAATCCCTCGGCAGTTCGAAACTTCGCGTCCACCACTTTGAAAGGCCAAAGCGTCGTGTCCCATGTCGTCCGAAATTTGCACACCGTGTTATTCACCCGGTTTGACTGCAGCGCCGAACCACGAGGAATTGTCAACCCTGCCGATCTCTTTCCCTGGTCTGCACTCAGTTGGAACTCGACTACGGACATGGATGGAATCGGGCGCACGTAATGCGGGTACACCATCTCTAACAGTGCGGTGCTGATTTCGGGAAAATCATCGTCGATCTTGAGGTGGACGCGAGCCGCCAGCAGCGCAAACGCTTCGATCAACCTTTCTACGTGCGGATCTTCACAGCGTTCTGGCTCCATCATCAAGCGCCCGGCGAGTTTGGGGTATTTGCGCGCCCACTCTCCACCCATCTGGCGAATGTACGTTAACTCGCGCTCGTAATAGTCGAGGAGTTCCTCTCGTAACCCAGCCATCTCAGCTATTCACCTTGCATTCCCCATTGGTTCTGTCCACAAGGGTTTCGAATGACACTTCGGCTGGTGACGGATCCATCAGCACCACACCGTCAATCTGAAATCGCAACATATGCGCCGCTCCTGCCGCGGGCGCAAACTGTATGTGCCAGTCCCGTAGCCGGGGATCGAAGCGCTCAATCGCTTCCTCCATGAATTTCAGCAGAGC
>Ga0075355_1000012_pt1 | contig 20526 bp, 25 predicted proteins | sample WestPond_Cattail_6_FD_120069 | JGI IMG/M metagenome (GOLD analysis project Ga0075355, IMG submission 120069) | Natural and restored wetland microbial communities from the San Francisco Bay, California, USA, that impact long-term carbon... | ecosystem: Environmental > Terrestrial > Soil >...
AAGCACAGGATCTCCTTCGCTCGTGACTAACTCTCCCGTTGACGACAGCTGCAGGTGCCCGTTACGGGTATAGCGATCCTGCTTGCCGAGGCTTACCACGAGAAACCCCGGCCCTTCCACAGCAACATCCAGGCTATTGCCGGTGGCTTCGGTCGCCCCTGCCATCAGGTTCAATCGTGGATTGGTGGTAACTCCGAACGCGTTGATGGCCCGGTTCAGCTCCGATGCGGGCGCCTGCCGCAGGGCCAGCAACGAACGAAACGACACCTGCTCCGACTTGTATCCGGTGGTGCTGGAGTTCGCGAGATTATGCGCCAGCATCTCCAGTTGCCGGGATTTCGCCAGCAGTCCTGCACACGCCGCGTAATAGCCGCTGTCCACAAGCGCCTCCGCTTGGAACCGTGCAGAATCATTGCCAAGTTGTCGGCGGAAATCTCAGAGGATGTTAATGCGAGCGTTTACTGCGACAACACGGGAAGCACGTGCTCTTTGACTTCATCAGGAGTAAAGGGCTTGCGAATGTAGCCTCTGGCTCCGCAGGACAGCGCCTTGAGCACCGACGATTCGCTGGCTTCCGTCGTGATCATGACGACCGGCACATTCTTTACCGCTGGGACTGCGCTCAGGGCCTCCACGAATTCGAGGCCGTTCATCACCGGCATATTGATGTCGCTTAAGATCAAGTCCACCGCGTTCGTTTGCAACAGATCGAGAGCCTCTTTACCGTTGCTGGCTTCGAGCACGGAGGAAAATTCAATGCCTGCCTGGCGCAGACAGCGCTCGACGATCTTCCTCATCACCGACGAATCGTCCACGATCAACGCGCTGATGCTCTTCATGATTCGATCATTCCCATTTCATCCATCGGTCAACCCGCCAAAACCTTTAGTGCTCTGCGGTGACGCGAAAAAGCACGTCATGTTCGCTGGTTCCCCGGATCCGTGCCCATACATATTGGGATGTATGTGCGATCCGAATGCAATCTGCTCGCACCTGCTTCGCATAGGAACAAATAGAGTCCACCATCTCTGAAACCAGCATCTTGGTTTCAAAAGCAATGTCCGCGGATGAGTGGGTCTCTGCCAACGAAGCCAACCGATCCTGCATCAACCGGGACGGAATGATGCACGGCTCAACCGACGCTCCCATGATGCTCTCGATCGCGCGCACCAGCGACTGGTCAAGCCGGTTGGAGAATCCGGCGTAAACCAATTCCGGACTCGCGGCCCGAAAGCAGTAAGCCTCCGCTGCTTGCAGCAGGCGCCACGGCACCAGGTACTCCGTTCCAGGGTGCAGGCCGAGCAGTACCGGCACCCCATTCTGAATGCCCAGCGCTCGTGTGACATCGGTTTCATTCACCAGTCCCAGTTTGCACAGGCACTCGCCAATACGCAGTTCTGGCGCCTTCGATTGCAGGTGCAATGCCGCAGTCAGATCCTCCTGGTCGATGAACCCACGAGAAAAAATGAGCAACCCGAGCGGTAGCCGGTAAGGACTCGACCCCTGGGCTCCTGCAAGCGCTGCGGGCCGTGCCATCATGGGTTGGATCGCGACTCGAAGACAATCTTCACTGCAGCACCAGCCGCCGTTGAGCAATACGCCGGAGCGGCGCGAACGCCATCTCTCCCACGCACTCGAGGCGCAGCCTCCGTTCGCGCATAACGGACCCTGCACCCTTCGCCCCCATTGTTGCGCCGGCAGCATCCAGTTCATGCCGACGTCCCCGTTTGCATGCGGGTTGGCGGCGGGCTGCACACCTCCGTCACCCGCAATCCGTAGCAACCATCGATGACTACCACGTTGCCCCGGGCAATCACTCGCTCATCCAGAAAGAGCTCGACCGGCTCATCCGCGTGGCGATTCAACTCGATGACCGCACCGGAATTCAACTGCAAAATTTCCCGCAGGGGCATACGCCGTTCACCGAACCGAAGCGTTACGGACAAGGGCACATCCAGCAGCAGATCGAGGTTCTGCCGCCGGATGGGCGGAGATGGAACCGCCGGCAACTTCACCGGTGCCGACTCCGGCCGAAAGTACTTTGCCGCTTGCTCGGACACGTGCAATACCATTTGCAGCGCCGATTCGTCACTAACCCAGAGCTGCACAGGAACACTTATTGCCGATATCCATTCCTGCCCGCGCGACACCACGTCCAAGTCGCCACCCTTGAGAATCGGCTTCAGTTCCGTCGTCGCGCGTCCGGCAATCTGACGCCACAACTCCTCCACTGTCGCCTGGCGCTCCGAAGCATCCGCCACTGCTTCCCCGACCAGCAACTTCGCGAAGAATTGACTCTCGGCTTCCCCGAACTGAACCCGCAGTCGCATCGCAGCGTCGGAGCGAAGCGCAATCTCAATGCCTTCGGTTTTCATCTCCGGGTTAGCGGGTTCCCCCACTTCCACCGCCGCTGCCTTGCCGCCTATCTGGGCGAGCACCTGGGAAACCACCTCGAAAAATGGAGCCACCAACAATGATTTCAGTTCACTCGACACTGGTCTCTTTCCTCTCCTTCGGCTCTGGCAGGCAAATTCTGCCACCGAGTTGGGCGCCCCGCCGGCGTGTCGTGCGCACCGGGTGGGCCTGAAACACCTCCTGCTCACCGACAGCAACAATCAGCGGCTCTTCCAGCGCATACGGCAACGGCAGGATCGAGCCCATGGCGAGTTCGAGAACCTGCCGGAAAGGCACGTCCAGGGAAGCCGTCCGCAGTGACAGGGTGAACTCGCAATCGAGCAACAACTCTTTCAGTTGTTCTCCGCAATGGGACACCGTCTTGGTTCTTGGGCCGGAATCGCGCGCCAACTTCCGCATCAATGTATTGGCTACCACGGCCGGGAAGGCAAGGTGTAATGCACCCCTCATGTTCGGTATGCGGGCCTCAAAGCTGATGACCAGCGTCTTCTCTGCTGCCGGAAACAATCTCTGCAAAGAAGCCGCCAGGCGCCGCTCTTCGAACGCGATATTCATGCCATGGTCGGACCACTCCGCATCGAGGCCCTTGGCGATCAACCGCACTACACCTTCCAGCACCTCTTCCTCGATTTCGGTCGCCTCGCGCAACTCCGCCACCGGCTGCCCCTGACCACCTAAAAGGATGTCGATTAACGGGAACGCAAGTTGCAAATCGAGTTGCAGTACCGCCGTTGCGTTCATCGGGGCGACATTGAGCGAACAGCTGTAGGTCACGTCCGGCAGGCGTCCCAGAAACTCGCCGTAGGTCAACTGCTCCACCGATACTACGTTGGTCTCGAACAGCACCCGCAGGTAGGCGCCCATCGAGTGTTCCAGGTTGCGGCCAAATCGATCGTGCAGAGACGTGATGCCCCGCACCTGTTCTTTCGTCAACTGGTTCGGATGACGGAGGTCATACTCCTTCACCACCAGCTTGGGTCCTTCCGCGGCCGCGCCGTCGATTTCGCCACGCCTGGCGCGGAACATCGCGTTGATCTGGTCCTGGTCAAGTAATTTTTCCATGTCACACCATCGCCGATACGGGACGCGCCACACTCATCCGCGCGCGTAGCCTGGACATTGCCAGGGAGTGGATCTGCGATACGCGCGACTCGCCTACGCCCAGCACCGCGCCGACCTCTTTCATCGTCAACTCTTCGTAGTAATAGAGTGTCAACACCTGCCGGTCCCGCTCGGGCAAGGTGATCAAGGCATCGATCAACAGCTTGCGCATCTCGCTATCGAGGCAGCGCTGGAACGGGTTGTCTTCCTCCGGCGCCGGGACCGCATCGCTGAGATCGGCATCCTTTCCATCCTCCGCCGACTCCACGCTGAAGCTGGAGATCTCCAGCGAATCGATCTCGCCGAGCAGGTGCTGCAAATCCTCCAGGTTAAGTCCCATGGCGTCCGCAATCTCCTGCTCGGTGGCGGTACGCCCCAGCGCGGAGCCTAATTTCGCGTGTGCCTGATCGAGCATCCTGGCCTTGCGCCGCAGTTCGCGTGGACCCCAATCCAACTCGCGCAGGCTGTCGAGGATGGCCCCCCGGATCCGGTGCTTGGCGTACGACGCAAACTGCACGTGCTTGCAAGCGTCGAATTTGTTGAGTGCGTCAATCAACCCGACTACGCCTGAGTGCACCAGGTCTTCGAGCGAGACATGTTGTGGCAAGCGTTCGTGAATACGCCTCGCGATGTACTTCACTTGCGGCAACTGCTCGAGCAGCAATCGCTCACGTTCTTCTTCGTTACATCGATTGTCCTGATACAGCGCATTGCCGGTTTGACTCATGTCACGCTCCCGATTTCTATTGAACTGTCCCCACTGATTGCACCGGAATCATGGGCGGAATCTCCGACGGCGAAAGCACAACCAGCTTTGGCAGAAACGGCTCCAGAATCCGCCGCAGGTGGAACCGCGCCGGCGTACTGCAAAGCAGGATGGGAGTTGCGATCGCCACCTGTTCGCCGATCAGGCGCCGCAGGCTTTCCAGCACCCTCCGCACAAAAGCCGGTTGCATTCCGAACACGCCCGCGGTGGCGTTCCCGCCGAAGGCCTTCGCCAGATCCTCTTCCATGGCGGGATCCAGCGTGATCACCTTCAGTTCGCCCGCGCTGTTCAGCAGCGGACGCACCAGGTGACGCCCAAGCGCCTGCCGCGCCGCTTCTACCAGGTGAATCGCATTTCGGTTCGTCGTGGCCGTATCGACGAGAGCCTCCAGGATCGTGGGCAGGTCGCGTACCGAAACCTGCTCCCGCAATAGCTGCTGCAGGACCCGCTGCACTTCGCCCAGGCTCAGCAGTTTGGGGACAAGCTCTTCCACGAGTTTCGGATGCGACTCCGCCACCCGGTCCAGCAGTCTTTGCGTTTCCTGCCGGGTAAGGATTTCGTGCGCGTGCGATCGGATAATCTCTGCCAGATGCGTTGCCAGCAGCGACGTGTGATCGACCACCGCATATCCCGCGGCCAGTGCCTGGTCGCGCAGGTTTGGAGCGATCCAGTAGGCGCTGACGCCGAACGCCGGCTCCCGCGTCTCCTTGCCGGGCAGCTTCGCCCCGTTTACATCTGAGCTGATCGCCAGCAGATCCTGGCCGCGCAGTTCCCAGCGCGCGACCTCAACCCCACGCAGGTTGATGACATACTCCTGCGGGCGTAATTTCAGATTGTCGGTAATGTGTACGGACGGGATGATGAATCCCAGTTGCAGCGCGAGATGGCTGCGCAGGGAACGCACGCGTTGCAACAATTGTCCGCCTTGTTTTGCGTCGACCAGCGAGACCAGCGCATACCCAACCTCGAGGCTGATCTCATCCAGCTTCAACATGCCTTCCAGCGCGTCTGTCGAACCAACCGGCTTTGCCTCACCCGGCGCCTGCGCATCCCCCGGCTTCTCTGGGGTCCGGCCCATCCGCCGAGCGCCATAAATCAGCAGGCCGGCAATGGAGAGAAATGAGAACTTCGGCAGCCCCGGGATCATTGCAAACACCAGCAGCACCCCGGCCGCGATGTACAGCGGACGGCTGGTGGCAAACAGTTGCTGGCGCAAGTCGGACCCGAGGCCTTTATCCGACGCCGCGCGGGTTACGACCATGCCGCCCGCGATCGAGACCAGGAACGACGGGATCATCGTCACCAGACCATCGCCGACGGTAAGCGTGGTGTACGTCTTCAGCGCTTCACCGAAGGGAATATCGAGTTGGAATACGCCAATCAAGAATCCGGCGACAATATTGATCGCCGTGATCAGCACGGTTGCCATGGCATCGCGCTGGTTGAAACGCGCGGCGCCGTCCATCGCGCCATAGAACTCCGCTTCCCTGCCTACTTGCTCGCGGCGCTGACGGGCCTGGTTCTCGTCGATTAACCCGGCATTCAGGTCGGCATCGATCGCCATCTGCTTTCCGGGCAACGCGTCCAAGGTAAAGCGCGCCGTAACTTCAGCGGTACGCACCGCGCCATGGCTCACCACAATGTACTGAATCGCGATCAGCGCCAGGAAAAGCACGAACCCAACCACATAATTTCCGCCGACCACAAACTGCCCGAAGGCTTCGATCACCCGTCCCGCGGCCGCCGCTCCTTCATTGCCGTGCAACAGAATCCTTCGGCTGCTGGCGAGGTTTAACGAAAGCCGGAACAGCGTAAGCAACAGGAGCAGCGAGGGAAAAACCGAGAACTGCGTCGGACGCAAAATGTGTACCGCCGCCAGCAGCACTAAAACCGCAGCGGTTAAGCTGATGGTCAGCAAGAGATCGAGGACAAACGACGGCAGCGGCACCAGCATCACGAAAACGAGGCTCACGGCCGCCACCGGCATGATCCAGTCCGCCGCCGACACGAGACGTTCCTGCAACCCTGCCTGCCGCGCCATCACCGAACTCCTCCGCTGGCGGCAGCCCTGGCTTCAGCGCGGAGGATATAAGCCAGGATCTCTGCGACTGCGGCGTATAGCTTCACAGGGATGAACTGTCCTACTTCCGCAGTGCGATATAGCGCATGGGCTAGCGGCACGTTCTCCATCATCGGAATGCCACTCCATCGCGCCGCATGCTTGATCTGCGCGGCGACCAGGTTGCGTCCCTTGGCAATCACCATCGGCGCGGGCAGCTCCGCGTTGTATTGCAGCGCTATCGCATATTCGGTTGGATTGGTCACGACTACAGTGGCGCACTTCACGTCCTCGAGCATTCGCTTGCGGCGAACCTGGCGTTGCAGCTTGCGGATCCGCATCTTCACCTGCGGATTTCCTTCCGACTCCTTAGCTTCTTCTCGTACCTCCTGATGCGTCATCTTCAGGTCGGTTTCGAAACGCTGGCGCGCCACCACGAACTCGATCGCGGACCATCCCAGCAGGACCAACGCACACTTCCATGCCAGCTCGAAAACACGACTTGACAGGACAGCGGCAAAACTACTGGTGCCGAAAGTTCCGCTGCCGCACAGCAACATCCAATCGCGGCGAAAAATGCCGGCCGCCAGGTACACCATCGCGAACGTCGGCAGCAGGCTCTTGCCCATCGCCGCCAGACTCGCCACCGAGAAAAGCTTCTTCATCTTGGCGATGGGACTCACCCTTTCGAGGCTGGGCTTCAACAGGGTCGGCGCGAATACCAATCCACCCTGCGCCAACGATGCCGCCAACGCGATTGCCATGCCTGCGCCCAGCGCGGGATACATCCAGCGCAGCGCCACCTCATTCACCGCCAGCGGTCCCGCCAGCGGGCGCACATGGACTTCGCCCGCCAGGGCCCAGCGCAGAATTCCCCGCCATGCCCGAACGCCCGCCCGCCCTTCCACCGACAGCATCAGCACGCAGGCCGCGAGTGCCAGTGCAGCTCCAACCTCCGGACTGCGCGCAACCCGTCCCTGCTCGCGCGCTTTCTGCCGCCGCCGCGGTGTCGGTTTCTCGGATTTGTTTTCCGCCGCCATCTTCTATCTCGACAACTGCAGCAACTGCTCTCCCAGCGCAACACCACGCGCAAAGTAACGCTCGAACATCGCCGGCCAGAACCGCAGTGCCGCCATCCACACCGCGAGAGCCAGCAGGGTTTTCACCGACATGCCCACAAACAAAACCTGCAACTGCTGGCTCGCCTTGGCAATGAATCCCAGCGTGATATCGGCCGCCATGGTTGCCAGCAGCATTGGGGCTGCGATCTGCACGCCCGCCAGCAAAATCCCTCCCGCGGCATGCAGCAGCCTTTCCACCACGGCACCCGTCAAGTGAAAGCTGCTGATCGGCAGGTACTCGAAACTGTTGGCCAACCCTCGCAGCAGCCAATGGTGCACGTCGAATTGCAGGAAGATCAGCAGCACGATCAGTTGGTGGAGCGTCGCCAGTACCGGTGTCTCCACCTGGCTCTGCGGGTCGATTACGTTGACCAGCGAAAACCCAACCTGCAGCCCCATGCTCTGTCCGGCCATCTGCGCCGCATCGAACACGAAGCTCAAACTCAACCCCAGCAACGCCCCGATTGCCATTTCCGATAACGCAACCGGGACCAGGCTGGCAACCCCAACCTCCGGCATCCCTAACCCGTACGTGGGAAACAGGCAGAAGGTCAGCACCATCGCAAGACCTGACTTGATGCGCACGGGAACGCCTGATCCGCCCGGAAACGGTGCGAAGAGCAGTAGCCCGCTAATCCGCATGCCTACTGTCGCCAGTCCAGTCGCGATTTGTGAGAGATCAAACATTCAATTCGTAAACGGACGAAAGTCGGAAAACAGGTGCAAGGTGAACATCACCATCTTGCGCAGCATCCACGGCAACAGCAGGAAGGTCGTGATGCCGACGACTGCCAGTCGCGGCACCGTGGAGATGGTGACGTCCTGCAACGACGTCAGCACCTGTCCGATATTGATCAGCAGGCTCACCAGCATCACAATCAACAGCAGGGGCGCGCCTACCCACAGCGCCGTCTGCAACGTTTGCCGGGTCAACGCAATCACCGCTTCCATTCCCATCCGCACACCTCAACCGAAACTTTTCACCAGCGATCCAACCAGCAGGTTCCAGCCATCCACCAGCACAAACAGCAGGATCTTCAACGGGGTTGAGATCACTACCGGCGGCAGTTGCAGCATCCCGACCGACGTCGTGATCGCCGCCACCACGATGTCAATTACCAGGAACGGCAGGAACAACACCGCCCCGATCTGAAAGCCAACCTTCAACTCCGAAAGCACATACGCCGGGGCGACGATGCGCATCGGCAACTCTTCCGGCCGCCGCGGCCTTGGAATCTTGGCGATCTCCACGAACAATGCGAGGTCTTTCTGCCGCGCGTAGCGCAACATGTAGTCGCGCAACGGCACCGATCCACGCTCCACGGCATCCATCGCCGAAACTCGCCCTTCCTGGAAGGGCACGATTGCGGTTTGCTGAATCGAAGTCATCACGGGTTGCATCAGGAACCACGTCAGGATGAGGGTTAGCCCAATTAGCGTCTGGTTGGTCGGAGCGGTCTGTGTCCCCAAAGCCTGGCGCAGGAAATGGAAGACCACCAGAATTCGCACGAAGGGAGTCATGCAAAGCAAGAGCGCTGGCAGAAGAGTCAGGAGCGTCATTATTACGACGACACCCCATGGCACCGAGGTATTCGCTCCCGGGCCCGTGATCTTGATTCCGGCTTGGGCAAATGCGGATGGAGAGGCGAGGGCTACCGCCATCGCGACCGTTACTTTTCGAAATGCCGTCACTTTGACTCATCCTCCCAGGTTCGCAATAACGACACCGAATTTGCCGTCACCCCCAGCAACAACTTTTCTCCTTCCACCACCAGTAGCGTCGCGTTCGCCTTTTGTCCGAGCGGCACCGTTTTTTGCACCGACATCTGTACCGCTGGCCGCTTGGGAAGCACGCCGTACACCGCAGCGATTGCGACCTGCAGCCACGCTCTCCACCCGATCGGCTTCACTCCGATGCTTGCGATTGTTCCCATGCAAACTCCGTGATGCGCGCTCCCACGTTCTCTCCGGTCGTCTCGAACTCCGCCCACGCCAGCAACCGTCCATTCACGCACAGCGGGAGGTCACGGTTGGTCGGCCATTTCGAGGTCAGCACGCTGCCCGGGCCGAGTTTCATCAGCTCCGACACCGTAAACGCCGGGACCTCGAGTTCCATGGCCACTGCGGCTTCCAGGTTCGCCACCGCGACCCATGCGTCGGAATTGTCGGAAGGAAGCATGCGAAGAGAGTTAGTGCAATTAGGGTGCCTGAGGGAATTCTTAGAATTGGAAAACTGGCGGGATGAAACGAAGTGAAAAGGGCTCCAGCCCTGCCGGAGCCCTCGCGTATGCTTAACGCTTCAGGTTGATCGTGTCCTGCGTGATCTCGTCAAACGTCGTGATCGCCCTCGCATTGGCCTGGAACCCGCGTTGCGCCACGATGAGCTGCGCGAACTCGGTGGCAATATCCACGTTCGACAACTCCAGCGCCCCGCCCGACAACGATCCTCTTCCGCCGGTTCCCGGCGCGCCGATCGACGCTGCTCCCGATGCCAGCGTTGCCCGATAGCTGTTCCCGCCCATGCGCGTCAACCCCTGCACATTGGGAAAGTTCGCCAGCACCAGTTGCCCGAGGACCATGGACTTGTCGTTGCTGAACTTGCCCTCCACCACTCCATCCGTCCCGATCGAGAAATCGAGCAGGCTGCCACTGTTGTAACCATCCTGCTCGGTCTTCGAGGTGCTGCTCGGCGAAGCCACCTGTCTTACCGCCGATCCGGCACCGTCGTACAGGTTCCAGCCAAACGTCAACGGATTCGCGCCATCCACAAACCCCGCGATGTTGATGCCCGAAACATCCGCGGCGGGTGTGACCAGGTTGCCTTGGCCGTCGAACCCGAGCGACCCGGTCGCCACATTCACTGCCGTACTCGCCGAGCCAATATCCGCACCGGGAATCGCAATGTCATACTGCCAGGCCGACGTCCCCGTCTTAGTAAAGGAATAGGTAAGCACGTGGCTCTGGCCGAGCGAGTCGTACACCGTCACCGGCGCGGTATAAACGTCCCCGACAGCCGAATTCGCGTCCAGGTTGGTGGTCAGCTTCACCGACGACGTCGCATGCGCCGGACTCACATATCCCGCCCCCACCACGATCGGCGACAAGCCTTGCAACTGGCTGATCGCCCCATTCACCGCCGGAAACCCCAGTACCTCTTCGCCATCCGAGGTCGCCAGAGTTCCCTCTTTGCTCTTCGTAAAGTTACCCGCTCGCGTGAACGACTGGATGCCGTCCTTCTCGACCACAAAGAATCCGTTCCCGCCGATGGAGACATCGGTATTGACCCCGGTCGTCTGCACGCTCCCCGACGTGAAATTCGACGAGATGCTGTCCACCGCCGAACCCGCACCAGTCTGGATCGGATCGCCCGATCCCGTGGACCCGACCGTCTGGTAAAAGAGATCGCGAAACATCGTCCGCGCTTCCTTGAAACCGACCGTGTTCAGGTTGGCAAGGTTATTGGCGATGGTCGTAAGTGCCGCCGAACTGCTGTTCAATCCTGATAATGGAATCGAGAATACTGGCATAACAATCTCCTATTCGGTTGCGTCCGTCGCTGCCGTCGCTATGGATCCGACCAGTTGCCGAATCTGTGTCAATTCGCTCAATGAATTGAAGTCCACCAGTTGCGACACGAACTGGTTCGCGTCCGTCGGCGCCATCGGGTCCTGCGACTTCAACTGCGCCATTAACAACTGCATGAACATCTGCCCATCCGTGCTGCCCATCATGCCGGCAGCCGACGTATTGTTCTGCGCGGCCGATTGCCCATTCACCTGCATTGCTCCTCCTTCATGCCAACCAACCCAAAATCGCACCCTCGTTTCCTGCCCGGAAACGAACCGACTCTTCCGCTTCCAACGTCTCCTGCCCGCCCGCAGCCGCGAATGCCGGAGTCGGAATCCTCCATTCCTGCCTCGACCGTTGCTCGCCCGAATAGCCCGAATTCATGGTTGCTGTCTGGTTCATCGAGATCTTTACGTCCCCCAGTTCCACCGCTTGTCCGCGCAGACGGTTCTCCAGATAAGGAACATCGCTTCGCAGCGACGCAGCCGTTTCCGCGCGCTCCGCCACTATCCCGACCTGCATCGTGCGATCGTGCACATTCGTGGTCACCTGAACCTGTCCTGATTCATTCATCCGAACCGTGAACTTCATCTCCGCTCCGCCCAGGTGCTCGACCAGACGTTCCGTATTCAGCGCCACCGGCGGAATATTGCGTTTCTCCGCCGCATCGATCGCGGTCATCATGGTTGAGCCGTTGACCGCTGCTGGTGGCGGTACGTTACGACCTTCGTTCGCGTCACTGCTGCCTGCCGTGGAATCCATCACCACTCTGGCTTCGCGCAAAACGGTCGCCATTGTCACCTTGGGCTCTGCCCCGTCCTTCTCATTTCCCGGTCGCCTCGCATCCGGAACCGCCGCCTTGTTCGCCTCGACCTTTACTGGAATACTTTTCACCCCTTCCGGGACACTGACCGCTTGTCCGGGATCGCCAGCCGGCGGGATCTTCGGGGAGTCCAGAGCGGACTTCGCCTCGCCTTCCTGCTTCGCCACCGGCTCTGCCGCCGGAACAACCGGCGATATCTCTGGCGCAGTCTCCCGCTTCATCGAAGTCGTCCCGAACCCTTGCGCTTCCACAAGAGGCGATTGCCCCTGTCCCACGCTGTCCACCTCTCCACCATCGAACTGATTCGATACATTCTGCTGCTGATTGTCAGCGATGCCCTTTTGGGGTTTGGGCGCAGCCTTGCTTTCCACACCTCTCGCCGGAAGTTCAGGCACGCTCGCGAGATTCCCGCCACTTTCATCTTCCGCCGGCTTCGACTCACTTTCCTTTAAAGGAATTGCGATTACCACCGGAACAATGCTCACCGGGGTAGCCGAATCGGCGTCGCCGCCTACATCTTTTGCCTCCGCCCGCCCATCCTCATTGCTGCCGTTTGCTTTCTGTGATTCGCCTTTGTGCGGATGCTCGGCACTCGCGCCCGGCACCGTAACATCGCCCGCCGTTTCCTGCAGCAGCGCCGCAAACAACCCGGCCATGCCCGGGATCAACCCAGGCATGATCGCTGCGCCACCTGCATCCGAACTAACAAGAGGAACCATGCCGCTGAGAGGAATTGCAAGCACATGCCCAAAGAGGTGATGTAAAAAGGTAGGAATTTCTAATGATTCACTCGGATCGGCCGATACTCGACTCCGCCGATTGCTTCCCCAACCGCCGCATCGTTGCTTCGTCGATTCTCACCTGCTCCCGCCGCAACGCTTCCATTCGCTCCTGTGCCCCGCGCCGTTTCCCCATGTTCTCGATCACCTTCCGATCGCGCCGGCACTCCGCGTATCGTGCCTCGGCGCGCAACCGCTCCGCCAGCAAGAACCGCAGCCTCTCCCGAACGCCCCGTTCCATCGCCTCCAGTGCCGCTCCTGAATACAACTGCAAAACTTCTGTCGATGAGCCTTCACGCAACCTCGCGTTCAGCGCCACCCGCAACCCATGACGCTCCGCTTCGATCCCCTCCAGTTCCCGCTTTGCGTGGTTCACATCCACGACAGCCTTCTTCAGTGCCAGTTCCGCCGCGCGCTCCAGGGTCCCCCGCCACCTTAGCAACGACTCTATTCCCGATGCTTTCCCCATTTCATGCCGGCAGGCGCGACAATTCGGTGACTGCTTGTTCCCGCGTCGTTCGCTCCGCCGCCCCCTGTTGCAGGAACCGCCTGATCGACGGCATCGCCGCAATCGCCCGATCCAGCGTGGGATCCGATCCTTTCTGATACGCCCCCACGTTGATCAAGTCTTCCGACTCGCTATACGCTGCAAGCAATCCCCGCAGCAGCCGTGCCTTTTCCATCTGCTCACGCATCGCTACCGCCGGCATCAGCCGGCTGAGGCTATCCAATATAGAGATAGGCGGATAATGTCCCTTGGCGGCCAGCGACCGCTCCAGCACAATATGTCCGTCCAGCAGCGACCTCGCCCCATCCACAATCGGATCGTTCTGGTCGTCTCCCTCCATCAGCACCGTATAGAACGCGGTCACGCTGCCGGTCTGGAAACTCCCCGCACGCTCGATGAACCTTGCCATCAGCGTGAACACCGACGGCGTGTAGCCCTTGGCGGTCGGCGGCTCGCCGGCACTTAATCCGATCTCCCGCTGCGCCATTGCCATTCGCGTCAGCGAATCCAGCACGAACAACACATTCTTCCCTTTACTCGCGAAGTAGTCGGCGATCGTCGCCGCCGCCAGTGCCGCGCGTACCCGCAGCAATGGCGACTGGTCCGATGTCGACACCACCACCACCGCCCGACGCCTGCCTTCCTCGCCCAGCGCCTCCTCTAGAAATTCGCGAACCTCCCGCCCGCGCTCGCCGACCAGCGCCAGCACGGTTAGATCAGCTGCCGTCCCGCGCGTCATCATTCCGATCAGCGTGCTTTTCCCGACGCCGCTCCCCCCAAAGATCCCCATTCTCTGCCCGCGGCCGCATGTCAGCATCGCGTCCACCGCGCGCACACCGCATCCGAGCGGCTCCCTGATCATCTGCCGCTCCATCGGCAACGGACCATTCACATCCACCGCCTCGTTTCCTTCCGCCCGATAATCTCCTCCGCCATCCATCGGCTCGCCCGTCGCGTCGATCACTCGCCCCAACAATCCCTCGCCCACGCGGATCGTCGGACGCTGTCCCCAGGTCACGATCGAATCGCCGTACCGAATTCCTTTCGGCCGCTCCAGGCACATCGACAACACCTTCGGCCCACGGAATCCCACCACCTCGCCCGAGAAGCGTTGCCGCTCCACGTTCGTAACCTCGCAGCATTCGCCGACCGAACAGAACGGGCCTTCCGATTCCAGCAGGTGCCCCGCCACGCGGGTCACTCGGCCTTCCCAACGTTCCAGCGGACATGCCTCCAGGAACGAGAGGAACGGTCGCAAACGTCCGCTCATCCTTGCCTCGGCGGACGCTGCGCCAGCAAATCCGCCAGCCCGCGTTCGATTTCCTTCAACTGCTCATCCACGCTGATGGCGGTTGTACCAATCTCGGTCACCAGCACGCAGCATCGCGGACCCACCTCCGCATCCGCCACCACTTCCACGTTTTCACCCAATTGCCGCTGCAACATCGCCGCGTCGCTGGCATTCGCTTTGATCTTCACTTTGGTCCCGTCCCTCAGTTTCTCCAGCGTGTACCGCACCAGACCCGACAGTAACTCGGAATCGACACTCGCCTCGCGATGCAGGATTCGCCTCGCTACCGCTAACGCCAACTGCACTACCTCGGCCTCGATCGATTCGAAGTACCGATGCCGCTCGACTTGGAATTCCCCAAGCCACGCACCGACCTGCTCGCGTTCTTTCTTCAATTCCTCCTCGTAGTGCAACCGCGCCTGATTCTCGCCCTCGACTCGACCAATTTCACGCGCCTGCACCTCGCGCAACTGCTGTTCCGCTGCGCTCCGGCCATTTTCATCCGGTGGCACCCACAATCCGCCGCGCCCATCACTGCCGTCGCGCACCGACGGATACTCGAACACCCGCACCTGCACCTCAGAGGACATACTCTTCCTCCTCGCTCGTCAGATTCACCTTACCCTCGCTCTCCAGTTTGCGTGCCACCGACACGATCTCCTGCTGCGATTTCTGTACGTCTTTCGCCCGTACCGGACCGAGCACATCCATGTCTTCCTTCAACATTTCGATGGCACGCGAGGACATCGATTTGAAGACGTGGTTCTTCAACTCTTCCGACGCGTTCTTTAACGCCATCGCCAGCGTCTTCTTATCTACCTGCGCCAGGATCTCGCGAATCCCTGTATCGGCCACCGTGAGGAAATCCTCGAAGGTAAACATCAGGTTGCGGATCGAGACCGCCAGCTTCGCGTCCTCCTTCTCGATCGCCTCCAGAATTCCCTTCGCCGCACTCCCATCCAGCCGATTCAGCAAGTCGGCCACTCCCTTAAAACCCGCATACGCACGGCGGCTCTGCTCACCCAGCGCCTGCAAACGGTTATGCAGGACCAGCGAAACCTTTTGCGCCATCTCCGGCGAAAACTGCCGCAATTGCGCCAACCGCTTGATGGTCTCCGCGCGAACCGTCTCAGGAAGCCGCATCAGCAACGCGCATCCCTGCTTCGCATCGAGGTGCGCCAGGATGAGTGCGATCGTCTGCGGATGCTCCCGCTCCAGGAACTTCGCCAGTTGCAGCGGATCGCATTTCTGCAGCGAGTCCAGTTTCCCCGCGCTTAACTCCTGCGCACGCGATACCTGCTCCATCAGCACCTTCGCGCCCTCCGCGCCGAACGCTTTCACCAGCAAGCGTTGCGCATAGTCGGGACCGCCCTCGGCGAGGTACTCCTGCGTCATGCTCAACTTGGCATAGTCTTCCAGGACGTGTTGTGCCGTGTCGCTATCCACGGTTCCCAGGTCAGAAAGTTCTTCCGTCAATTTCTGCAGGTCCGGTTCAGGCAGATGCTTCAGAACCCCACTGGCCGCCTCCTCACCCAGGACAGCCAGCAGGACAGCCGCCTTCCTGATTCCGGTGAGCGCGGCTCCCGTACTCATCGCGCGGCCTCACGAATCCAGCTCTGCACCAGCTTCGTTGCCGCTGCCGGTTCGCCTTTTACTTTGTCAGCCAGTTGCTTCTTCAGCGATCCAACTCCGGCTTCCAACTCAACCCCATCGACTTTCGTGATCTCCACGTTCCCGATTGCTCGCCCCGCTAATCTGCCGGGCAGTTCCTTGAACGCCGTTAACACCTGTTTCTTCACCGGACGCACGATCGCCAGGTACACCGCCGCGAACAGCAGCAGGATGGCCCCGATCCGCAGTGCACCCGACTAGTTCTTCACCCCGATCCGCACCCGTTCCAGCTTGGAAGGCGCGGTCAATTTCTCGGCCGGGGCTTCGCTGAATGCCAGATTCTCCACCGCCAGCACATCGCCGCGCGAAGCATCCAAACCAACCGCCGCTGATGCCAATTGCTCCAGGTTCTTCATCTCCTCCGGGGTGCGCTTGCGCGGCAACTCGGGCTTGCCATCTGCCGCAAACGAGACCGCATCGTCGACGATCACCGCCGCCGTTACTCGCCGAACTCTTCCCGCCGGCTGGATGGTATGCCGCAGCGATTTGTTCACCACGTACGTCCCCGCTTCGCTCTGGGACGACATCCGGTCGCCGTTGTTGACGCTTACCGCCGGTGGATTCTGTCCCGTCGGCACGTTGCTTGCCGTCCCAGGAATACCGCCCAGCACGTTGCTCCCGGAATTCTCCGAGCTGCGCTGCAGGTTCACTGCTACCGCCGACTTCGGATCGTATGTCTCCTGCGTGTCCTCAAATGAACTCGAGTCATACTCCACCCGCACCGTCGCCCGCACGCGCCCCTCGCCCACCGCCGGTTCCAGGGTTGCCACTAACTGTTTCGATAGCTGCTCGCCCAACCCGCCTGTGCTCGCCCCTTCTTCCAAGGAAGGCATGGGACGCCCGGTATCGGAATCGATGACGGTGACATTCTCCGGCTTCAACTTGTCCACGGCACTCGACACCAGTTGGGCGATGGCAAACTGTTTCTCCGGGGAGAGCGACCCTCGGGTTTTAACAATCACCGCTGCCTTCCCATCTCGCTCGCGCTCGGAAAACAGCGACTCGGAGGGAAACACCAGGTGCACGCGCGCCGCCTCCACTTCGCCCAGAGACTGGATGGTCCGCTCCAGTTCGCCTTCCAGCCCCCGCTGATAATTGACCTTGTCGGTAAACTCGGTGCCCATCCAGTTCGGTGTATCGAAGATCTCAAATCCCATGCGCGCATTACGCGGCAGGCCTTGCGACGCCGTCTCCATCCGGGCGCGGTCCAGTTGATCCGCCGCCACCTCGATGCTCGCTCCATCGGCACTCATCACGTAAGGAATGTTCTTCGCCACCAGCTTCGCCGTCATATTCTTGGCGTCTGCGGGGGAAAGGCCTGAAAACAGTGTCTTCTGCTCCGGCGTGCCCAGCGCGCGCACAAAGAACCACAGCATCCCGGCAACCAGCAAAGTCCCCAGCGCCATCACCGCCTTTTGTTTTGCGGTGAGTCCGCTCAGGAACTCCTGCACCTGCTTCAGGTTTTCATTCATGCGCTAACGACCTAGAACTGCATCCGCGAGATTTCCTGGTACGCCTGCACCACCTTGTTCCGCACCTGCATCATGAGCTGAAATGAGAGATCCGCCTTCTCCACAGCGATCATCGCCGTATGCACGTCGCCGCCTTCGCCCGCCACCAACTGTTGTACCTTGGTTGTCGCGTCGCTCTGTAAATCGTCCACCTGGCGCACGGCCTCTTTCAGTACATCGCCAAAGCCGCTCTCCGTTTTCGGCGAACGAACCGATGACGCGAAATCCACGTCGGCGGGAAGAATGCGCAGACCTACCGTATTCATCGTTCACCTCACTTCAGGATTTCCAGCGACTCCGAGATCATCTGCTTCGTCGCCTGCACTGCCTGCGAGTTCAACTCGTAGGCGCGAACCGCACTCATCAGGTCCACCATCTCGTTCACCGGGTTGATGTTCGGATACGCTACAAACCCCTGCGCGTTTGCATCCGGATGTCCGGGTTCGAAGCGCATTTCCGGCGGCGACTGATCCGCCACCACCTGATCGACGTGTACGCCAACCGATTGCGTTCGCAATCCCGCCGTCAGCATGCGCGGAAAACGATTCGCACTTTCCGACCGGAAGACCGCCAGCTTCCGTTGGTACGGGCCGCCTTCCGGGGTTCGCGTCGTTTCCGCGTTGGCCATGTTGGCCGTCACGATCTCAGCCCGTTGCCGCTCGGCCGTCAGCGCCGACCCGCTTACCTGCAGCATCCCGAACAGGTTCATTGCTTACTTCCCTTCGTTGATCGCCATCTGAAGGCGGTGAAACTCGGAGCGCAGCAGCTCAACGCCCGTGCGGAACTGCAGTTGTGTCTGCGCCAGCAGCAGGCTCTCGCGCTCCACGCTAACGTTGTTGCCATCCGGACGCTCCATCAGTCCTTCAACTTCGCGCACCGGCGACTGCGAACTGGTTTGCATCATTCCACTCGCCCGGTTCAGCACTGAGCGAAAATCTACGTCCTTCGTCCGATATCCGGGCGTATCGATGTTCGCCAGGTTGGTTGTAACCAGGCTCTGCCGTTGCGCTGTCGTGTCGAGAAATCGCGTCAGTGCATTGATCTGTGCCGTATCAATCAGGCTCATGCATCCCTCTCACGCACTTGCCGGCAGCAGCGAATACTGCAAGTGCTCCGGTTCGATCACACCCGTGCCGTCGCTCAGGATCGCCGCTCTCTCCAGCACGTGCATCAACTCGCGCACATTCCCCGGCCAGGAATACGTCTTCAGCATGTCCAATGCGGGAACGCTCAGACGCATTGGCTTGTCCGAAGAAACCTCGGACAGCAGATGCCTGGCCAGAATTTCAACATCCCCCTTGCGGGCCGCCAGCGGCGGAAGATCGATCGGAAATACACTCAGCCGAAAATACAGGTCTTCGCGTAACTGCTTCGTGCGCAGTTGTGATTGCAGATTCGCATTGGTGGCTGCAACTACACGCACATCCGCACAATCGCGCTCGTTGCTTCCCAGCCGCTGCAGCTCTCCGTTTTCGAGGAACCGCAGCAGCTTTGACTGCAACCCGAGTGGCATCTCTCCAATCTCGTCCAGGAACAGCGTCCCGCCTTGCGCTGCCTGGATCTTGCCGACGCGCGACTGCACTGCGCCGGTAAACGCGCCGCGCGAATAGCCGAACAATTCCGATTCCAACAATGCTTCCGGAATGGCGGCGCAATTGATCGCCACAAAGGGCCGCATCTTGCGCGGACTCAGTTCGTGCACCGCGCGGGCGATCAATTCCTTGCCGCTGCCAGTTGGGCCGGTTACGAGAACGGTTGTGGTCCGTGGCGCAACTAATCGCACCAAGCGGTAAACCTTGTGCATAGCCGCCGATTCGCCCACCATTCCGGGCAGTGATTCCGATAGCCGTTCACTGCGGGTAAACTCGATTAGCGGCGCAACCATTTCCGGCGTGCGCGCTGCCCGCATCAGTCCCGGAATCGGCCAGCGGGGTTCATCGATCAGCTTGCCCGTTCTGGCATCCAGTTCCAGCACTTCCACGCCGGGAAACTGCGCCCTCACGGTCGCGACCAGTTCGTCGGCGTTCAAGTCCGGAAGGCGTCGATCAAGCAGCAGCACGTCGCATTCACTGGCTTCGAGTTTTCCAAGCGCGTCGGCGCCGCCGTTGGCCGAGAGCACCGGCCAGCGGTTCGTGTTCAGCGTTGAGACGATCCGCTCGCGCAGCACCGCGTCGGCGCTCGCTACCAACACGCCGCTGTAACTCTGGGGGACAGGAACAGTTGCCATGTTGATGTTCTAGTTGGAAGGGGTTAGGCGATTCTTGGAAGCAAATTAAAAGAAGCTAAGAATGGAAGAAATCGCTAAAGTTTTACCAACTCGTGACCATCAGCGCCGCGCTCAGCGCGATCACCACTACCACGGTGATCCACGCCACCGCGTTATAGAAACGCGAATTGGTGAACTCGCCCATCAACTCTTTCTTGTTGATCAGCAACAGCATGAAGATAAGCACGAAAGGCAACACCACGCCGTTCAGCACCTGCGAGAAGATGATGATCTTGATGTATGGAAAGTTCGGCAACAGGATCAGGCCCGCGCCGGCGACAATCAGGATTGTGTACAGCCAGTAGAAGAAGCTGGCTTCGTTGAACTTCTTATCCACGCCCGACTCAAAGCCGAGGCCTTCACAAACTGTATACGCCGTCGACAGCGGCAGAATGCTGGCCGCGAAAAGCGAGGCATTGAACAATCCCAGCGCGAACAAGATGTACGCGTAATCGCCCGCCAATGGCCGTAAGGCGTAGGCCGCTTCGACGGCGTCGTGGATCTGGTGATGGCCGGTTGCATACAGCGTTGCTGCGCAGGCAACGACGATGAACCACGCGACGATGTCGGTGAAAAAGCAGCCAGCGACGACGTCCAACTGCGAAGCCTTGTACTGCTTCGCCGTAACGCCTTTCTCGACGATCGAGG
>Ga0075355_1000013_pt1 | contig 19541 bp, 10 predicted proteins | sample WestPond_Cattail_6_FD_120069 | JGI IMG/M metagenome (GOLD analysis project Ga0075355, IMG submission 120069) | Natural and restored wetland microbial communities from the San Francisco Bay, California, USA, that impact long-term carbon... | ecosystem: Environmental > Terrestrial > Soil >...
ATTCCGCGTTACCTCGGGCCGCTTGTTCCCAAGGAAACTCTGGTTTGGCAGGATCCGGTTCCGGTGGTCGATCATCGATTGGTCGACGAGAAGGACATCGCTGCGCTGAAGGCCAAGGTGCTTGCCTCCGGACTTACGATCTCCGAACTGGTTTCGACGGCGTGGGCTTCGGCGGCGAGTTTCCGCGGATCCGACAAGCGCGGCGGAGCGAACGGCGCGCGCATTCGCCTCTCACCGCAGAAGGATTGGGAGGTAAACCAACCGGCGCAACTGGCGAAAGTGCTGCCGAAGCTGGAAGCCATCCAGAAGGAGTTCAACAGTTCGCAGACGAACGGCAGTCGAGGGAAGAAGATCTCGCTCGCGGACCTGATCGTTCTCGCCGGCAACGCTGCGGTCGAGGAAGCCGCGAAGAAGGCCGGTCACGAGGTGAAGGTTCCTTTCGCGCCGGGACGCACCGACGCTTCGCAGGATCAAACCGACGTTCATTCATTTACCGTAATGGAACCGAGAGCAGATGGTTTCCGCAACTACGTCCGCAAAGGGCAAACGACTCCGGCGGAAGAGCTGTTGCTCGATCGGGCGCAGTTGCTGACGCTCACTGCTCCCGAGGTGACAGTTCTCATCGGCGGCTTGCGGGCGCTGGATACGAATCACGGACACTCGAATCACGGCGTGTTTACGAATCGTCCGGGAACCTTGACGAACGACTTCTTCGTCAACCTGCTAGACATGAGCACGGTTTGGGAACCGGTTGCCGACGGCGTTTATCAGGGACGCGATCGCAAGAGTGGCAAGGTCAAGTGGACTGCAACTCGCGTCGACCTTGTCTTCGGATCCAACTCGCAATTGCGCGCGCTCGCGGAAGTCTACGGTTCCAGCGATGCAAACGACAAGTTCGTGAAGGACTTCGTTGCGGCATGGAACAAGGTGATGAACCTCGACCGCTTCGATCTTCCCGCAGCGAAGAGGAAAGCAGCGTCGAATTAGCGTCAGTATCAATGAAGCGCGTGCGTTCCCCTGGACGCGCGCGCTTCTCTCGCGCCACGAAGTGCGCTGAGGTTCAGCAGAACTGGAGCTAATTTTGGCTCATCCCGTCCGACGCAAGCTTGCTGACAAGATTCTCATCCAGTTCCTCGAAGCCGATGTTGACATCGGCTTTGGCCTGGTCGACGAGGCAAAGGCTTATCGTGCTTCCGGGCAGACGGAATTCAGCGCTCGCGCGCTGCAGGAAGCGGAACAGATTCTGGTCGGTATCGAACGCCAACTGCACGATCTCAGCGATGCCGATTCGGTGCCGTTTCTGTTACTGCTCGTCGAACTGCGGAGGGAGATTGAAGCCGTCGAGCGCGAGGGTTGATCTTTTCCATCATTCGCCGGGCCGATATTCGCGTTCCGTGTGTCCTTTCAAGTCTGAGCGGTAGAAGTAGACGTCGCGTAAATTACCGGTCGCGTAGCGCGTCGCTTCGGAATTGAAGTGGCGGTTTCCCGGATGGCCGCTTTCACCGCCGGCGGTGACGGCTTTGGCGCGCACTTTGTCGCCAAACTCTACGACGGCAACAAAGCTATTTCCGCTGGTTCCATACCACTTCTTGGTATTGGGATAAGCGCGCGCTCCGAACGATGCTAACGATCCCCAAATTCCGGACGTAAATCCGACTGGGATGCTTGGCTGAGCATCGTCGAAGTGCGGCGTGATTGCGTCGTCGAGGCGCTGGAACCGGTTGATTTCGCCCCAAGGCGTTTTCCAGGTGCCGAAATCGGCGGTGAGTCGATCGGATGCTGCGTCGAGGGATTCCAGCAGAACCTGCGGAGCGACTTTGGTCGCAACGTAGTTGTAGAGCGGCGTTTCGTCTTCCAGCGCGCCGGCTTTGGCGCGACGTTCGATCTCTAATCCCCAGAAGACGGCGAGAGAAGTGGGAACGGAATCAACGCTCCAGCGAAGATCCCAATTGCGCAGCGCGAGGATCTGGTCTTTCAGCTTCGCCTTCAGCGGATCGGATTCGGGCGCTTTGTCCCAAGCCTGAATCAGCGCCGGAATTGGTTTGGCAAACCAGGTGAGATAGCTGTCGTAAGCAGCGCCGATCAGCGAATCAACGCTGAAGTCGTTCTTGTTCTCCAATACGCGAACGGCGTGCAAACCGCGCGCCGATTCGCCGCCTTGTTCGACGTAAGCAGGGAAGTCCTGTTTCTTCGGACTGCTTGGTCCAGCGGACATCCAAGGCGCGTCGTTGGAGTTGTAAATCCATCCGCTCCTGGGATTCAGCAAGTGCGGCGTTTCGTTTACCGTAAGCGTTCCGTTCCAATCGGTTGTTGGATTGCTGCCATCGACTGGTTTCGTGTAGTTGAAGTGCGTATCGCGTTTGGGGATGAAGTTGCCCTGGAAATAAGCGATATCGCCTTCGGCGTCGGCGAAGATCGTGTTGTTCGACGAGTTCGCATAGAGTTCCATCGTTTTCAGGTAGGACTTGTAGTCGCGAGCTTTGGTGCGCAGGAACGATTGCTCGAGCTGCTTGATCGGCGATTGCATCAGTTTGACAGCGATCCATTTGCCACCGGATTCCCGGATTACTGGGCCGTGCGTTGTGTAGTAAACCGAGAAACTGGCTTCGGACATTCCTTTGTCAGACTTGTACGGAACGACGATCTTACGGACTTCGACCGCGCGTTGTTCCTTGCCGTATTTGTACGAGTACTTTTCGCCGTTCTTCGCGATGGTCTCGATGTATTCGTCGACGGCGTCAACGTTGCTGGAAGTGTGCATCCAGCCAACGCGATCGTTAAAGCCTTGATAGATGAAAAATTGTCCCCAAGTGGAAGCGCCGTAAGCGTTCAATCCTTCGTCGCTTTGCATCTGCAGTTCCGAGCGAAAGAAAAACGAGGTGTGCGGATTGATCAGCAGCAAGGCGTGATGTCCGGAGGTGTTCGCCGGCGCAACGGCCATGCCGTTCGAGCCACGCGGTTCGCGGTCGACGAACACTTGCGGCGGCGGAATCGCGGCCGCGACTTGCGGGCCGTAAAACGCCTGCAGGTCGCGAAGGTTGAGGCGCTCAACGTCTCCGCCGATGCTGCCTTCAGTAAAACTCAAGGCCATCCAGGGTTCGAAGCGCTGAATCACTCGCGGCTTCACTTCCGGATGCTTGAACAGGTAATAGTTCAGGCCGTCAGCGAAGGCATTCATCAATTTTTTCAACCACTCGGGACTCGCCTCATAATCCTTCTTCAGTTCCGCGGGATCGATGAACATCTTCATCCGCAGGTCCTGATAGACCTTGGACTCGCCTTCCGCTTCGGCCAATCGACCCAGCGCGTTGATGTAATTCGTTTCAACGCGGTTGAAGTCGTCCTCAGCCTGGGCGTATTCCGATCCGAAAACGGCGTCGGCATCGGTGTGGCCGTAAACGTGAGCGATGCCCCAGTCATCGCGGACGATGGTGACGTGCTTGGCCTGGCGTTCCCAGGATTCGATCTCGGCCCTGGTCGCCGCGCTGGCAGCAATGGCGATCAGAAGCGCCGCGAGAAGGAAGAGAAGTCTTGAAAGACGGGTACGGTTGGCTGAAATCATGCGCAGCCATCTTACCGGAAGCTCTTTAGAAATCTCGAACCCAGCGACCAAGTATGTTTACTTCAACGTTAACGAATCTCGGCTTGTAACCCTGCTACCTACCCCCTACCCGGTTCTCTAGAATCAATAACTTAGAGCGAAGTCGAAGATCAAGTTCTTGGATCTAAAGGAGTTAACTGTTAAGTTCAGGAAAAGACGGCACTTAACAGTCAGCGCTCGACATTCGGCCAATCATGCTGTGATAACCAGTTGGTTATAGGCTCCTCCTAAAAACTAAAAAGGCGGGCGAAAGGGAAGTTCCTTTCGTCCACCTCTACTACTTTCAGAATAACAAATTCAGGGGGCCCACAGCCCCTTTTTCAACAGGTTTATTTGAACGAGAGTGCAGGAATGGGAAAGACAGGAGATGGCGGATAGGGGACAGGATGGGCGAGTGGAGACCAGGCTCGGCAGGCCGCGGCTGGGATAGACGCGTAGCCTGCCGAGCAGCTTACTGGACCGTCAGCGTGAAGTTGGAGGTTTTGACCGTGGTGCCGGCGGTTCCGGTGACAACGATCGTGTAGGTTCCGGCTGGGGTGCCGGGGACGGGAATTGGCGTGCTACTGCTGCCGCCACCGCCTCCTCCGCATCCCGACATGCCCATCAGCATGGCGAAGGCGATCACCAGTAGCGCAGCTGTTGCTCGAGCGCGGCGAATCAGCACGACACCCATCGCTCCGAACGAGAGTCCGAGCCACATCGCAAGGTACGTCCGCGGCGTGCGTTCGAGGCTGGCGGTCGAAGCGGCGCGGGTCACGATGGTCAACGTGGCGTTGACGGGCGCGGCCGTTGTCGGGTTGGCCGAGGTCGGCGAGATGGAGCACGTGGCATTCGACGGGCAGCCAGCAAGGGTCAGCGCGACGGCGGAACTGAACGATCCGGTTGCAGTCAGGGCAAGGGTTCCCGTGGCAGTCGCTCCGGCCTTGACGGTGGCACTGTTCGTGGAGCCAAAGCCCATCGCAAAGTCAGGTTGTGCGGTGACCTGGAAGCCGCTGAGCGTCTGATTGTGTGTCAGCGAGGTCCAAGCCGCATCGTTCGTATTGAGAGTGAGTGTGTAGGTGCCGATTGCGAAGTTACTGGGGATCGTAATTGAGGCGTTAATTCGAGTGGTGGCTCCTGGTGTCAATGTAGGAGACGCGGGGTTAAACGTGCACGTAAGGCCTGAGGTGTTGGAACAACCCAGTGTAACTGTAGAGGTATATGCTGCCGATGGTGTCAGTAGGAAGGTAAAGGCGACACTGCCACCAGGCGTGGCGTTGTTTGGTTGCGAGAGGATGGAGACAGAATAATCAGTGAGGGTAAACGGCAGAACTGCAACTTTCGACGTTGAACCATCCGATACCTGCACGGTAACCTGCCCGCTACCAGCAACGCCAGACGTCGTATTCACCTTCAAGTAGACGTGGACTGGTGTTGAGCCCACGGAAGCCGAGGTGATTAGGTTTTGGAAGTTAGGGTCAGAGTAATAGCTGCACGCAGACGGCGCGATCCCTGAAGACGAAGCGCCGGTGCACGACAGGAAAAGAGTCTTCGTTCCTGAATCCGTGGAAGACAACGTTATCGTTGATGTCAATGATTGTCCGGGGTTGCCAATCTTAACTGACGGGTTGTCAAAGGTCGGTCCACCAAGTGTGAAAGCCGTTGAGACAATCGTAAAGGGCAGAGGCTGTGACTTCGTGCGCACCACTCCGGTTCCGCCGTTCCAAGTTGCAACGATCGTGAGGTTGTAGGTCCCCGGCGTGGTGCCTGGATCGGTGTTTACCGTCAAAACAGTCTGCGCATTTCCACCGGGCGTGAGCGTGACCGGTGCGGCGGAGCACGTCCAGTTGGCGGGTAGCCCGGTGCACGAGAACGTAACGGTCTGGTCGAACGAACCGAGCGACGTTACGGTCAACTGCGCGGAGCCGGAGTCGCCGCGTTGGACATTCGAAATCGATGATGGATTCGGCGTGCCGAGCGTGAAGTCGATGACGCGCAGGCTCACCGCGGCCTGGCGAACCAGGCTATTGCTGTCTGATCCCATGATGCGGAAGGCGTAGTCGGCGACGGCGGAGTTTCCCGCAGTCACCGCAAAGCTGCTGGTGGTGGCAGGATTCGCGCTTGACGGATTCGGCGAGCACGTGCCGGGTAGCGGCCCCTGTACTCCGCCGGTGGTGGCGTCGCATGAGATCGTAACGTTGTTGCTATAGCCATTCAGTGCGGCAAGCGTGCCGTTGAAGGACACATTGTTGCCGGGATAGGTGAGGAGCGAGGGATTGCTGACGGAAAGCGTGTAGTCGGCGGCGGTACTGCCGGCGAGGGGCATCTCCCAGATGCCGCGGCCGTAGGTGGAAACGCGCAGGCGGGGCGGCTGTCCGGAGGGCGCGAAGATCGCGACGCGTGTAACCGCGACGTTAGGAAGCGCGCCAGTTCCGGTGGCCGGGCCGACTTCGGTCCAGACGGTGGAGGATCCGTTGAGCGTTGAGGTGGAATAGACACCGACGTCGGTGGCGACGTAAATGGTGCCAGTGTTCTTGTCCACGACCACACCATTGGCGGGAGCATCCGGCAAGTTGCCGGAGATGTTGGTCCAGGCGGTGCCAGCGTTAGAGGACTGATAGACGTGCGCGGTGCCGAAGCCCATTACGGTGGCGAAAACTGTGCTGCCGGTGCTGTCGCGCGGATCGAAAGCAATTCCAGAAATAGGATAGCCACTAGTGTTGCTGAAACCGGAATTGCCGGAGAGCATGGTCCAGGAGGTCTGCGAGGTTGTGGCGGCGTTGCTGAAAAAGATCTTGCCGTCTTCAGTGCCGGCGTAGATCACCTGCGAACCGCTGGAAGTCACGGGCCCACCCGCTGCGAGCGATGAGATGAAAGCCGACGATGTACTGGAACAGCTGCTGCTGCCACCACTATCGAAGTTTTGGCTGAGAACGAAGGGACTGGTTCCGCCGGTGGAGGTTCGCCAGACGCGGCAGGTGCCGATAATGAGCTTGTTGGAATCCTGCGGGTCCAGCATGTAGGGCATGTAGAAGGCCGCGCTGTCACCGCCGAGTTTGCTCGAATTTACAATCGTCGTAAACCCGCTGTCCGTACAGGAAGTACCGTTCGCGCAGCGCGTCAGTTGAACACGCGTATACGAGGCGAACCACTCATTTCCATTATTGGGATTGATGTCGTTGTAGCCGCCGTCGCCACCCTGGACGGCGCGCCAGGTAAGGCCGTTGGAGCCGGAGTTGGTGGAGTCGATGGCCGGGGAGCCGTTGTCCTGGGTACCGCCGAGCAACGTGTACTGGTTCGAGGGATGCTGCGAGAACCAGACAAACTGCGTCATGGAGCCCATGGTTCCGTTCAGGTTTTCGAAGGGATAATAGGGCGAATTTGGCGGGTTGGCCTGGCAACTGCTCGGAACGCTGTTGGCGTTCAACGATGCCATGGTGCGGTAGATGCCGCCATCGTTGGCGAAGAACATCAGGTTGGGATTCGCTTGCAGGAAGTCGAACCAGTGCTGGTCGGGGTGGACCTTGGAGAACGAACCGGACGGGTGGCACCCATAGACGTGCGTAAGGTTGATGAACGGCGCCGAGGTGCAGGTGGGATTACTGGAATTAAGCTGACACCGGAAGATGTTTACCGCACCTGCATATAGGTCAGTTGCTGTGGAGCCGTTGGGTATGGCTGCGATCGCGAGGTTGTAGTCACCCTGAGTTGTATCGCAGCCACTTTCAGCTGCGCAGGCCATTCCACTGACGTTCAGCGTCGTCCAAGTTTTGCCGCCGTCCTTAGTCTGGTAGATGCCGCCGTTAACGGGCGTGGTAGCGGAGTCCACGTACCAGAAGTACATTTCGTCGCGGCCCGGAACGATGGCGATTTCGCCGCGATAGAGCGGGCAGGTGCTGAGATTGGTGGGCGAGGTGGGGCAGTTGGTGAGGGAGATCGCCGACGGGTTAGGCTGCGAGAATCCGAACGAGTCGCTGCCCATGCGGGTGAAGTTGATGCCATCGGATGAGACGTAGAAGCCGTGGGCGCGCCCACCGGCGTAGAACTTGTGCTGCTGCGGGTTGTAGATGACCGTGGAGGCCGAGCCATTGTCGGGGGCGGCGGGGCCATCGGAGATAGTGGCCTGGGTCCAGGTGGCGCCGGAGTCGAGAGAGTAATAGAGTCCGCGGCAGGTAGCCGTAATGCTGCTGTTGGCGCAATTCGCGGCGTTGTTGGGCGGAATCTCGGCACCCACGGTGATGCCTTCACTGGCGGCCGCGGTGGTTGCGACAACGATGTTGGGATTATCGGTGTTGAAGGCGAACTTCGAGAATGCGAGGCCGTGGAAGGGACGGAGCGTGCCGTTGGCGGACGTAATCAGGCTCCACGAGTTGCCTCCGTCCGTGGAGCGCAGAACGCCGAGGCCGTAATAAGAATCGCTGGAACTGTTCGGCTCGCCGGTGCCGACGAGAACGATATTGCTGTTACCGGGCTTAACGGCGATGGCGCCGACGGCGACGGTGGCCTGGTCGTCGATGATGGGCTTCCAGAAGACCTTGGTGATGTCGGAATTAGCGGCGGTGGTGGATTTCCAGACACCTCCGTAAGCGCCGCCGAGATAGACGGTGTTGCCGCTGGGATCGTTCTGGTCGACGACGACGACGGTGGCGCGTCCGGTGACAAGGCCGTAATCGCCGTCATCGCCGACAGTGGTGACGGACTTCATCGGCGCGGGGCCGAGTTCGGTCCATACGGGCGAAGGTGCGGGAGCGGCGGCGGTGCCGGCGGTGCGTGCCTGAAGGCGCAGGTACGCCTGGCGACGCATGGTTTCGCGCTGCTGCTGGGCGCGTTCGAGCATTTGCGGAGCAACTTTGCCCTGATAGGTGCGTCCTTTGAGGAACCACTGCTCGCGTTCGACAGGGTTTTCGCGCTTGCCTTCGGCTTCCTCAGGATCGCCGGCGAGGGCGGTGGAGGAAAGCAGAATCGCGGTCAGAACAGGGAAGATAAGGATTCGGAATCGACGGGCGAACGCACTTCCGGACTTCGAGGCCATGAGTTGGCGAACTCTTTCTTGGATTACGGGATTAAGAAAGTATGTTGCTGGCCAGAGACTCTGTCAACGAATAGGAGCGGGTTAAGTCACTTATGGGAGTGCATTTACGGGAAACACTGCACGTTGAGGGCCGTGATGCCCGTAATAGGGAAGTAGATGCGCAAGGTCCGAAATCCCGATAGAATCCGCCATCGAAGCCCGAGGTGAGACATGGCGTGTGAAGTGGAAGTACTGCGGAACGTACCGCTGTTTGCACTGCTGGACGAAGACGAACTGGCTGTCCTGGCGGGCCAGGTGGAGTTGAAAAAATTCGCTCCACGACAGCGGATCTATAAGACCGGGGACCCCGGCGGGCGCGCCTACATCATGGTGGGCGGCGCGGTCCGGGTGACGACGACCGACGAGGATCACCAGGAAGTGGTGGTCGATCAACCGGCAGCGGGAGAGTTCTTTGGATTTGCGTCGATGCTCGACGGCACGCCGCATCAGACGGAAGCCGTGGCGATGGAAGAGACGGAGTGCGTGGAGGTGGACCGTCACGACATCAGCGTACTGATTCAGCGGAAGCCCGACGCGGGGCTCGACATGATGGCGGTGCTCGGGCGGCAGTTCCACAACGCGCAAAGATTGGTGCGGGTTCGCGCGCAACGTAATCCGAACGACGTGATCGAAGAAGAAGAGACGTTCGGGGAGAGGATCGCGGACGGGGTCGCGGCCTTTGGCGGATCGTGGGCCTTCATCATCGCATTTGCGGTCACGCTGATAACGTATGCGTCGATCAACATCTACTTGAAGGGGAGGGCGTGGGATCCGTATCCGTTCATCCTGCTGAATTTGTTCCTGTCGATGCTGGCGGCAATCCAGGCGCCGGTGATCATGATGAGCCAGAACCGGCAGGACAAGAAAGACCGGCTGCGCAGCGAACTAGACTTCGATGTGAATCGGCGGGCGCATACGGAAATCCAGGGGTTGGCGCACAAGATCAACCTGCTCGGCGACAGGTTGGGCGATATCGAGGACATGCTAAGAGAGAAGGTGGGGTAGGTTTCCGCTACAAAGATAAAAAGCCCCAGCCGCCGTTCGACGCTGGGGCTTTCGATTTCAGGCGGCGATCTGGCGTCCGCTAATGAACACGTCCTTCGCGCCGGCGCTTTCCAGTGCCTTGCGCGCACTATAGGAGTAGCGCGGATCGTCGCAGTGAACGGCCAGCAGGATGCGTCCGGCCTTCACTTCCGACTCGTAGCGTTTGGCTTCGAGTTCCGGCAAACCGAGTCCAACCAGGGCGCCGACTAACCCGCCGGTTACACTTCCAGCGCCGATTCCGGCCAGTGCGGTGAAGATGGGTCCGGCGGCGAGCAGCGGGCCGATTCCCGGGATGGCGATTAATCCAACTCCCGCCAGCCATCCAACGACACCTCCGGCCACGGCGCCGGTGACGCCGCCGGCGGTTGCGCCTTCGGGAGCCTTGGTGTTGTGCTCGACGGCGAAGTTTTTAGTTTCGTCGCGATCGGGGAAGACGACGGAGATGTCCTTGTCGCGGAAGCCTTCGCGCTTCAGGGCTTCAACGGTTTCGCGGACTTTCTCGCGGTCATGGAAGACGCCGTAAACCGAGACGTCACTTCCGCCGGGAATAGTTCGGGTGGTATGCGCAACCGTGTTCGGTGTGGAAGTAACCGTCGGGGGAGGAGCTGTTGTTGCGATCGAGGTGGCCGAGGTATGGCGATCGCGGAAGCGGCTCTCAACGGCTTCGAGACGGCGATGGCGTGTGGGAGCGTGCGAGATATTGTCCCAGCGCGAATCCCAGCGCGAACGGTAATCGTTGAATCGCTGGTCGTCGGAGAGAACCGCGTCGTCGAATTCGGGCAGGTTCTTGACTTCGTCCTTGCTGACAGGAAGCCGGAACTCCTCGTCGGAGTACGTTTCCAGCCGGTTGGTCGGAACCAGGAAACGGCGACTGCTGAGCCATCCGCCGGAGTCGATGATGGCGTAACCGCCGTCTTCGCGGTTGGTATCGTAAACGATGTCATCGATGGAACCGAGTTTTTCACCCTCGGCGCCATAAACGTTAGTGCCGCGAATGTCGTCGGTGATGGAGTCGGAGGGAAGATCGCGGAAGCGTCGGAGCATAGTTGAGCCTTTCAGCGCAGCGAAGATGTGGAATCAGCCTGTGGTTGTTTGGAACCAGGGTGTGCGACCCAGGTTGGCCGATGATGTAGTGCTGCGGCGGTTGAGCGCTACTGGAGCAGTTGCTCGATCTGCTTGATGTGATTGATATCGTGGGCTGCCATATGTCGTGCGAGTTCGCGAACCGTCAGCGGCCCTCGTTCGGCATGAACTCCTGCACATTCCCACTGCTTCGGTGTGAGCCTCTCCAGCAGCCGCAGATTGGCTTCGCGCAACAAGCGATACATGGCGAGCGCGTCCTGCGTTTCCCACGATTGGTAGTCGCCGAGCTTCGCCCATAGGTCCTGATCGAAACCGAGCAGGGGCGCGCCGTTGTGCTCGATCATCTGCCGATAACGCCAGCTGCTGGAGAGTTCGTCTTCTGCGAGGTGTGCAATGATCTCGACGACCGACCACCGATCGGGAGCGGGACGTGCTTGGAGCTTTTCAGCAGAAACGCCGTCGGCCAGTGCTGCGATGGTGCGTGGCGCTTCGCGCTGCATGGCGAGCGGATCGCGACCTTCGACGTAAGAAGAAAAACGCGCGGTGTACTGTTCGGCAGTTTCGGGGGAAGCCATGCCGCTTTGGATTGGGCTGGACGCTGTCGCGATTCAAAACGACAGCGTCCAGGTTCAATGCAGCTATTTTGGCAGGGTTTGGGAACCGTCGACCGTGAACGTCGCATTCACGGCGCCGGGGAAGTCGGCCGGCTGCGCACCGCCGATCGACACGTTGTATGAGCCCGGAACGATGACGCGCTCACCCTTGGCGTTTACCTGCCCGATGGTGCGCGGATCGATCTTGATTCCCACGTGCGCCGACTTGCCGGCCTCGATGTGCACCCGCGTGAATCCAGCGAGAGTGTGGATCGGGGTCTCATCGGCTTTCGGCTGCGTGAGGTACAACTCGACCACTTCGTCACCATCGCGCTGGCTGGCATTCTTCACGTCGACTTCTACCGTTACCGGGTCGCCGGCCTTCACCGTCGAGTTCGTCACCTTCGGATTGCTGTACTCGAACTTCGAGTAGCTCAGCCCGTATCCGAAGCCGTAGAGCGGCTTGCCCTTGAAGTAGCGATAGGTGCGGTTCGCCATCGCGTAGTCCTTGAAGTCGGGCAGCTGGTCGGTGGAGGCGTAGAACGTCAGCGGTAAACGTCCGGCGGGATTGTTGTCGCCTGCCAGCGTTTCCGCAATTGCCGTTCCGCCCTCTTCGCCCGGATACCACGCTTCGAGAACCGCTTTCGCCATTTGATTCTCTTCGGGGATAGCCAGAGCGCTTCCGCTCATGAGGACAATCACGATCGGTTTGCCCGTCTTGTTCAGGGCTTGCAACAGGTCGCGCTGGGTCTTCGGAAGACGGATGTCGGTACGGTCTCCGCCGACAAAGCCATCGAGTTTGACCGGCATCTCCTCGCCCTCGAGGTTCGGAGACAGGCCGACGAACGCCAGCAGCACGTCCGATTTCTTCGCGGCTGCGACAGCTTCGTCGATGAGGGCTTGGGCCGGCGGCTGCCAGGCGAGGTCGATGCCCGCGCCGGCGGTTCCATGCAGGTACTCAAGGCGGATGGGATGCGGCTTGGTGTCGTTAAAGTGCAGAGTCGTTTCTTCGGCGCCGCGTGGTCTCGGTTCCTTCTCCTCGCCGCGCTTTGTCGGCTCCAGCACGAGCTTATCGTCTACATACAGCTTGAACTGCTCATGGCTGTCGCACGCGTAACAGTCGTGCACGCGCACGCCGAGTTTGTAGTCGCCAGACGCGGGAGGCGTAAGCGTGCCGATCCAGCGGATAGAGAAGTTGTTACGCTGCATTCCCGGCACCGGGAGCGCTTTGTCCCAGTTGAAGTTGATGTTGGGATCGACACGAACTGCCACGGGCTTGCCGCTGAAGTCAGGGCTGCTGAAGTACTCGCCTGTGAGTCCGGGCTTGCCGTCAGCGGTATGAAGCGCGCTGCGCGAGACAGGAATCGCCATGCCCTCGGCGAGCGTCGAGCCTTGGGCATAGAGGATCTTCGCATTGCTGAAGCGTTTCTCGATTCCGGCGACCGGGAAAACCGGATTCGGCGGCGTGCCGTTGTAGTTGCCCTGGAGCGATTGCACCAGTTCCGCGGTCGGTCCGATGACCGCGATGTTCTTGTATTTGTCACCGAGCGGCAGGAAGCCGCTGTCGTTCTTCAGCAGTACGATCGCTTCGCGTGCCGCCTGCAATGCCTGTTGGCGGTGCGCAGGGGAATTCACCTCTGAAAATGGAATACGGCCGTAGGCGTAGGAATCGGGTGGATCAAACATGCCCAGCCGGAAGCGCGCCGTAAACAGACGCGTAAGGGCCTGGTCGAGATCGGCTTCGGTGATCAAGTTCTGCTTCACAGCGTCCACGAGGGCGGGGAAGGCCTGACCGTTGCCGTATCCGCATTCGAGATCGGTGCCGGCTTTCACCGCGTCTGCGGCGCCGTGCGCCTGATCCTTCGCAAACTTGTGGTTGGTCGCAATGTCGGCAACGGCGGCGCAATCAGAGACCACGTATCCTGTGAATCCCCACGCATCGCGCAGGTGCTCCTGCAGCAGCATGGGGCTGGCGCAGGCGGGGAAGCCATCGATTGCGTTATAGGCACACATCACGGATTGCGCATGCGCTTCGGTCACCGTCGCACGGAACGCCGGCAGGTATGTGTCTTCCAGATCGTGCGGCGAAACCACCGCGTCGAACTCGTGGCGGATCGGCTCCGGGCCGCTGTGCACGGCGTAGTGCTTCGGCGTGGAGACGACCTTCAGGTACTTGGGGTCGTTTCCCTGCATGCCCCGGACGAACGCCACCCCGAGACTGCCCGTCAGGAAAGGATCTTCGCCATAGGTTTCCTGGCCGCGTCCCCAGCGTGGATCACGGAAGATGTTGATATTCGGCGACCAGAAGGTGAGTCCGAAGAACATTTCGTGATGGTCGTCGCGCATGGCCTGGTTGTATTTCGCGCGCGCCTCGGTGGAGATGGTGGTGGCCATGTCGTGAATCAGCTTGGTGTCCCAGGTAGCAGCCATGCCGATGGCCTGCGGGAAGTTGGTGGCGTATCCGGCGACGGCCACGCCGTGCAAGCCTTCATTCCACCAATCGTACTTGGGCACGCCCAGCCGTGGGATCGCCGGCGCATGATCGCGCATCTGCTGAACTTTTTCTTCGAGCGTCATGCGCTCGATGAGGTCCTTCACCCGGTCGGAAATCGGGACTCTCGGATTCGTGTAAAGGTCCGGGCGCTCCTGGGCAGAGGCGGCAATCGTGAAGGCAGCGAAGAAGACGATCAGAAAACGAAAAAAGGGAGTAAATTGACGAGCCAAGTCGGTCCTCCGGAAAATGTCGGAAGCAGCTTACTCCGTATAGTTTGAGGGTGCAACTAAATCGGAGTATAGAACTGTAGCACCTTCTTTTGGAACCGTCGTAGAATCCTGCTCGCGAAGGGACCAAGCCGAATGCATGTTCTTAAGTGGTTCCTAGGATTTGTCGGATTTGCTCTTTTTGTGATCTGTGGAGCGATGATTCTGAACCCTCATCTTCTGGAGCCGGGATTTCTTTATCCGAGCCAGGGAAGCCGCAGCCCGTTCATGCAAACGTACACGCCCGACGAGACCATCGCAGACTTCGACGAGAAGGAGGGTTCCTGGCACTCCGCGGGCAGCGGCGGCAGTGCAGGCCAGGGATTTGTTACGTATCTGAATCACATAAGGGTTGGGTTTGCCATCAAGCCAGAACGGAAGGCAGCGTTCCCGAAGGCTCTCAGCGAAGACCTGACAAAGCAGCTACTGCGTTCAGGTGCGACGATTACGTCCAGTGAGAATCCTGGAGAAGGCAGGTTCGTGTTTCGATATGTTTGCGGCCACACGCAGGGGAGTGTTGCCGTCGAACCACTTAAACACGACAGTGGCTATCACGGCCCAAACTACAAGGGAAAAGAATGGGTTATGGCCCAGGTCAATATTGACGAGAAGTGGTTCAAGTCGGCGGCTGACCAGCCTCGTTAGAGCGGCGCGCCCCATCCACAAGCCATCAGAGATCGAGACCCAGTGCGGCAAAGATGGCCGGTTTCATCTGGCGACACCCGATGGGCCAGTGATCCTCGTCGTCACGGGACGGTACCTGCATAGCGATCCCGTGCCCGTTGACGACAGCACCCGGTCGCTGCGTCCGGATAGCCGCCTTCGAACTTCAGCGTGCCCAGGCGTGTGTCCACTTTGTCCGGGGTGGTGATGCCGGGCGGGATGGGTGTCTCATACTTGTATTGTTGCGGCCTGGGCGTGGGGCAGGATGTGCAGCATTGCAGCAATCAGGAGCAATGTCCAAACAATGGCTCAGTTCTGTTCGGCTGACTTTTCCGAGTGCCCACCAATGGTCGACTGGGCGCTCCGGGCGCAGGTATCTACGACTTTTCGATAGCTCATTTTAACTTTTACCTTGTGCTGCGATAAATTCGGGCTGATCTAGAACTAGGGCTCTGATAGCTAGAGGCAGCTCTTGCGAGCTGCCCCTGTTTCTGGATACCTACTGCGCGACCATAACCGCTGGTGGCTGCCAGGTTCCTTCGCCCGGAGGCAGGATGGATGGCGGCTCGGCCTTCGGCCAATACAGTCGCATGACCAAGTAGACCGTGTCGTTCGGGGCCGGCAGCCAGTTGGCTTTCTTGTCGGCCGAGGGTTCGTCTTTCTGGATGTAGAGCGTGACCGAACCGTCGGCATTCTTCTTCATCGAGGGCAGCATCGGCGAGTTGATGAGGTAGCGGTTGATCGGGTTTTCGACCAGCAATTGCGACTTGCCGTCATACATCGTGACCGACCAGAAGGCGTTCACAGGAGGCAGTTGTCCTGCCGGGAACGTCAAGGTGTATTTATTCTTACTGGCATCGAGGACTGCACCGGTGACGTCTTTCGTTGTCATCGGATACATCGCTTCTGCAGGATCGTTTCCGTAAATACCGGCCTTTGCGGCGACAGCCAGCAACAGATAATCTCCCTTGTAGAAGGAACGATCGCCCTGCGCCCCGGCTACTTGCCAGCCATTGATCTTCTTGCCGACGTTCTTGGTGGCGGTGTCGATGGTGTCGAAGCCTTCCTTCACGCCGAGAGCGAGCTCCGCCTTCTGCGCGTCGGACAGTTTGCTCTCATCCCACGGCTGTCCCGGAACAATGCCCACCGCTGCAAGCTTCGCGCGAATGTCTTTATCCTGGGGAACTTCGGGGCAGAACTGCAGCAGGAAAGCCAGGTACTTGGGGAATTGCAGCTTGAAAGGATCGTCGCCCACGAACTTCGGCCAGTCAATCGTCGGCACCGCCGCGGGCGCGGGCTGCTTCAGGTAAGCCGAAAGAGGCTGGACCAGGTAGCCCTTTTGGATTTTCAGCACGTTCGGCATGTCGGCCTGATTGAAGAGCTGGGTGCGGAAGATGGCGAAGCCGAACTGCGTCTCCAGCGGGAACACCTTCTTGATGCCCTTCGGGGTCTCGCCCTTCCAGTTCGGACCGGCGATCATGTAGCAGCCAGCGTCGTTGCCAGTGGTACGGCTGCCCATGTAACCGACGTTGTAGGAGTACAGGTCGGCCAATTGCACCGAGTAGTAACGAGCCTTCTCGACCTTGGGCAAGCAGAGCACTAATGGCTCGGCGCGCAGGTCCATCTCCACCATTGAGTACGGCGTGTCTGCGTTGGGCGTGACGATGGCCGTGTCCTTGGGCGTGAAGGTTTTCGCATCGTTCCAGATCTGGTTGAAGGGTCCCTTGTATTGCGAGTTCGACTTGTCGATCGAAAACTCGTACATCGCCTTGTAGGCGGCGATCATGGGGAAGCCGTAGATATAGGCGGCTTTGAAATCGTCTTTGTGTGAAACAGCCTCGCGGACAGGCTCATTTTTACTGCATGAAGTTGCCGCAATAGTCAGGGCAATAACGGCAGCCAACAGTTTCGTTCTCATGATTCGGCGCTGCTCCTCCAAATGCAAAATGCACGCAGGCCGCCATCGCAAATGCCTGAAAATATTGAGCCAGAAGCACGCGTTATCAATCGGAGCCTCCTTTATTTCGTTTTGGCTACGAAATATCGTAGAGCCGGGACGGCCGACTGCTGGTTTGGCCAAACCGCCCCTCCCCATTACAATTCCATCCCTCCGGTCCATCGGACTACGACCTTTACTGAGGGATTCCAACGCAATGATTCATGCCGCTGTTCGCCGCTGCCTGTGGTTTGTCCTGATCGCCGCTTCAACTGAACTTCTTGCGCAAGCGCCCCCGGTGCAGGCGAAGTATCGGGCGAAACAGTTCACGTACCAGGAAGTCATGGTTCCTTTGCGCGACGGGGTAAAGCTGCAGACAGTCATCATGGCGCCGAAGAAGGCGAAGCAGCCGCTGCCGATCATATTGATCCGAACGCCCTATGGCGTGCCGACTGACGCGCGACGCCTCACCGAGTCCGGCATCTTCGACGACCTCATCGCCGACGGCTACATCTTCGTCTCGCAGAACATTCGCGGACGATTCAAGTCCGAGGGCACGTTCGTGATGAATCGTCTGCCGCGCGACAAGAACGACCCGAAGTCGATCGACGAAGGCACCGACACCTATGACACCATCGCCTGGCTCATCAAGAACGTCCCGAATAATAACGGACGCGTTGGCATGACCGGAATTTCCTATCCCGGATGGCTGGTAACGCAGGCGCTGTTGGAGCCGCATCCGGCGCTGAAGGCGGCGAGCGAGCAGGCGTCGCCCGACGATATGTTCATCAACGACGACTTCCACCACAACGGCGCTTTTCGCCTGAGTTACGGCTTCGAGTACTCGGCGCTCCTCGAAGCTTCGAAGGAGAAGAACACGCACTTCGAGTTCGATCAGTACGACACCTACAGCTGGTACTTGTCCCTTGGCGCGCTGTCGAATGCGAACGCCCGCTATTTTCACGAGAAGATGCCGACGTGGAACGCCTTCGTCGAGCATCCGAACCACGATTTCTGGGAGCAGCATGCCGTGACAACGGTCCTGAAGCACACCACAGTGCCGAACCTGAATGTCGCCGGGTGGTACGACCAGGAGGACTTCGTCGGACCGACGCGCATCTATGCCATGCTCGAGAAGACCGACAAAGAGAACCTCAACTTCTTCGTCGCCGGGCCGTGGAATCACGGTGGCTGGATGGGCGAGAGCGGACGGAAACTTGGCGACATCGATTTCGGCAGCGACATCTCCCGTTACTTCCGCAGCCATATCCAAGCGCCATTTTTCGCGCATTATCTGCACGAAAAGCCTCTGATGCAGCCCGAGGCCATTACGTTCCAGACGGGCAGCAACACGTGGCAGAGCTACAGTGAATGGCCGCCGAAGTTGAACGTGACGGAGAAGCGTCTCTATCTGCGGGCTGACGGTAAACTCTCCTTCGACGCCCCCACCGATCAGGACGCCTTTGATTCTTATGTCTCCGATCCCGCGAACCCGGTGCCGTACCGCAATCGCCCGGTTACGCCGACGTATCCCGCCCCTGCCTGGCGTACCTGGCTAGTGCAGGACCAGCGCTTCGCGGAGGGTCGTCCCGATGTGCTGACGTGGAAGACCGATGCCCTGACCGAGGACATCACTGTGACTGGCGACATCGTGGCCGACCTGTTCGCGTCGACGAGTGGCAGCGACAGCGACTGGGTCGTCAAGTTGATCGACGTCTATCCCGAGGACTACCAGGAGATCACTGACGAAGTCGCCGAAAAGGGCGAGGGCCCCATCCTGAATGGCTACCAGTTGATGATCGCCAGCGACATCCTGCGCGGGCGCTATCGCAACAGCTTCGAAAAGCCGGAGCCGATCACGCCGAATCAGGTGACGGAGTTCAAGGTCGACCTCCACCCCAACGACCACGTCTTCCTGAAGGGGCACCGCATCATGGTGCAGGTACAGAGCACGTGGTTCCCGCTTTACGACCGTAATCCCCAGAAGTTCGTGGACAACATCTATAAGGCGACCGACGCCGACTACGTGAAGGCCACCCAGAAGATCTACCGCGGGACGGGTGCCGCATCGAGCATCGTGCTGCCGGTTGCAGCCAGGTAACTCCAGAGTGTAACGGAACGTGCTAGTTAGTCGGGCACAGTCGGTTGTGATTGCGGTCACTGGGCGGCTGTTTTCGTTCTGCCAAGCTGTACGCTCCAACCGGGCCCGGTGGCCGGGTGTATCTCGCAATATGATCTAAGCATGTGACTTCTCGTCAGCCCATCTTGAATCCGAGCAACATCAGCATGTTCTATGCGGTGTTTGCCGTGTGCTGGATATGGGTTTCTGAAGTACCGCTTCACCTGCTGCACCTGTCCGGCACCGAACTCTTCTATTTAAGCGCCGGGAAGGGAACGCTCTTTGTGGTTCTCACCACGGGTGGACTTTATGTCGGCCTGAACCGGATGGTGAAGCGCATCACGGACATCCAGGCAGAGCACGAGGCGGAACTGCGCGGCAACGAAGAACAACTACGACTGTTTATCGAGCACGCCCCGGCGGCGCTGGCCATGTTCGACAGCGAGATGCGTTACTTGCGCGTGAGCAACCGCTGGCTGCGTGATTACGGTATTTCCGGACGAAACATCATTGGCTTGTGCCACTACGAAGTTTTTCCGGAAATTCCTGAACGATGGAAGGAGGCTCACCGGCGAGGGATGGCCGGCGAGATTGTCCGGAAACACAAGGACTGCTTCGAGCGCAGCGATGGTTCGGTCCAGTGGGTGCGCTGGGAAATTCTGCCATGGAATGACCGCACCGGCCGCATTGCC